>ENA-UESU01000675-UESU01000675.1-human-gut-metagenome-genome-assembly--contig:-NODE-675-length-27489-cov-22.150846_pt1 | contig 27489 bp, 24 predicted proteins | sample MGYA00243007_ERZ508008 | MGnify/ENA primary metagenome ERZ508008 (study PRJEB26167, sample SAMN06115399) | human gut metagenome | host: Homo sapiens | place: China:Henan | collected 2016-06-23...
GGGGCGTAGCGCAGTCCGGTAGCGCATCTGCTTTGGGAGCAGAGGGTCGCAGGTTCGAATCCTGTCACCCCGACAGAAAATGAGACAGTTACGAAAGTAGCTGTTTTTTTATTGTCGTGATTTTTGGGTGGATTTGAGCAAATGTTTAAACCGAGAGTTAAACTAATCTGAAATTCGTCAACCAATACGTCAACCAAAACTTAAACTGATCTTGTTTTGTTTCTGATCGGAAGCCTAGGGAAGAGTTTCCTGAAACGAACCAGGTAAGTGGTGACATTGCTTCCCGCTATAATTAGGGTTACAGCCAGGACGATCATTAATATGCCGCAGCTTAACCTTAATGTCAGGGATTCCCCGAAAACCGTAACCCCGAAGAAGACAGCGGTCAAGGGTTCTAGGGCTCCTAGGATAGCCGTCGGGGTGGAACCGATGTATTGGATCGCTTGGGTGGTGCAGAGGAAAGATATGGCGGTCGGGAAAACGGCTAGTGCTATCAGGTTTCCCCATAAGTACCACGAGTGGACGATATGCAGGCTTTGTCCGAAATTTATACGAACGAAAAAGAGCGATAACCCGAAAAGTAATACATAGAAGGTTAGTTTAAGGGTTGCGATGTCTTTCAATCTCGGTCGGTTCACGCTCACAATATAAATTGCGTAGGAGAGAGCCGAAACCATAACCAGGATGATACCTGTTAGGTTGAGGGTGCTTCCGTCGCTGGCTTTATAGAGCATACTGATCCCGCCTAAAGCCAGTGCGATGCACAGGATGGTCTGTATGGTTAATTTTTCCTTGAAGACAAAAGCCATAATTAATGCTACCATGATCGGGTAGACGAATAACAATGTCGAGGCGATGCCCGCCTCCATGTAATTGTAGCTTTGAAACAAGGTAAGGGAGGATAGTGCAACCAGCAATCCCATGATGATGAGCGGTAATATTTCTTTCCGTTGTAACTTGAAACTTCTCCCTCTCGCCTTGAGCATGATCCCCAGCACCGGGATTGCGAACAGGTATCTGAAAAATAGTACCGAATCCGGATTCATTCCCGCCTCGTACAAGGGGAGAGCGAACAAGGGGTTCATGCCATAAGTTGCGGCGGCAATTGCGCCCAACGCGTATCCTTTAGCTTTTACATTCATAACACTGATATTTACGCCCATCTGGTATAATTAAAGTGTTTTCCCCTAGCACTCGAATTTCATTATAATTATCCTTTAACCAATCTGGTAAGATAGAAAGGTCTAAATTAGGAAAAACACTTTTTAATGGTCTAGCAGACAAATATATTTCATCTTTTTTTGAATTTTTCTTCTTATGCTTAGAAATGATACTTCTAACATTATTTGAGATTTCTGTAATAACTTCTTGTGTATTATCGACCCTCTGGTCTTCCAAAAACTGAACAATTTTATGATAATCTATAAAAGAGTTTGTTGTTGCCATGGCATATTTCCCTGTGGTTCGTAATTGGTTACCACAACTTCAATCGTTTCAGAATCCTTGTTTTTTAAATGATAGCTACAATTTGAATATTTCTTGTCCAAATATGTAACATGATACTTTTTACACCATTTATTCAGTATCTGATTCTCATTTCCTTTATGTTTTAATACATTAGATAATGCGAATTTTATTCCTCTAGAATTAAGATTGTCTAAAAGACTCAATAATTGTTTTTCTTCTTTTTCAGTCCAATTCTTAAAACCTCTATTCCCGTCATTATATGATCCAGTTGATATAAGATAAGGAGGATCACAATACACAAAATCATTGTTTCCTAAGGAAGATAAATCAATATGCATAAAATCATTGATAGAAAAATGAATATTCTTTTCTTTTAATGCTCGAGAAAATCTTATTAAATTTTCTTCAATTTTTCTATTATACGAACTTCTATCTCTTCCAAATGGCGAGTTAAATTTCTGATTGTTATTAAAACGGATTTGATGATTAAATGCATAGCACGTCAATATAAACAAATCTAAGGAATTTTGATTTTCATTATATACATTGCGTAACGTATTGTAACCTTCAGCATTCTTTTGATTCAATTCAAATTTTTGTATCCTTTTGCTTATACTATTCAACAAATCTGGCTCAGATGTGTCTTTAAAATATTGGTACATATCAATTAGATAATTAATGTGATCATTACATATAATTTTGTTGGCTTTTATATTAACACCAACATTAAAACCTCCTGCAAATAAATCAACAAACGTATTTATTTGTTTAGGAAAAATCTGAGTTAACATTGGTAAAAGCTGATATTTTCCACCAGTATAATTTAAAGGACTTTTTATATACATGCTTTCTCCATATAAATTAACAATTCTTTCAAAGCTTCTTTTTCTGTTTGTTTCCTGCTTTTGTATCTTCTATATGGAATTTGATAGACTTTTATAGAATTTGGCTTGGCGTATTTTGTCATAATTGCCTGTATATCATCAAGTTTCATTAATCCATCTGTACTGTAGCTAAGTATAATATGTTTAAATTGTGCATTATTTATTAAACGTTCAAAGGCTTTTAATGCTGTTTTAGATGAACAAAAATCAGATTTTTGATTTTCATATTCTCGCTGTCCAGTAACACCTTTTAATTTTGGATTATCATATTTTGCTGCTGTTTCAAGTAAATGATAATTTGGTAAATATTGTCTCTCATTATAAGGAGGATCTATATACAAAATATCTCCTTCTATTTTTTTAAGTAACTCAACGCCATCTTCATTGAAGCTTTTATTTTTTTTATTATTGGTTACTATTGGCAATCTACTTAATTCATATTTCTTAAATGTCCGACGTTCCCATTGTTTATGAAACGCACCATATGTTCCAGAAATATTAGAAACAAATGGTATTCCTTCAACAATACAGGCGACAAGATATGAATATTCCATTTCATCAATCAAGTTTTCTTTAAACCATTTTTCAACAGTATTTCTAGCAAAATCTATTCGCAAAGCATTTCTATCATTTATATACATTCTCTGCCCTGTCGGTGCATAATTATTTTGGAAAAATCTATTACTAACTGATAACTTTTCTAATTCTGAATCATCTAAAGAATTAAAATAATCAATCGGCTCTATTATTCCTAATTTATCTTTTAATTTTAAGAATCTTGGCTGAGTATCTAATTCAATGGTTGCTTTTTGTATAATATATGAAAAAAACAACAGGTCATTTGAGTAAACTTCATAAAATTGCTTAAAGTATCTACCAACAGTTCCAGTTCCTGAAAAAATATCACAAAAGGTTGAAGCTGCTATCACATGTTTATTTATAACCTCATGTATATTTTTTAACAACAAAGATTTACAACCAATAAATCGCATTTCAAGCCTTTTGTTAATATGTATTTTATCATCTGCAATAATCTTAACTTAAGTTTTTAAATTTTAAACAATTGTCCAGAAAAAGTACACAATTAAATCCTCTTATGCTTAATTATTTTTAATCCCAATAACTAAATGATTGAAGACGTGTACATTTTGAAAAGTCAAAAATGGATTAATTTCTTCTGTGTATCTTTTTACAGACATAATCTCTATTGCATAGGCTATTGCTATGGAGAATTTGGAAGAGTTTGAAAAAGTAACAATATAAAAATCTATAAATATACTTGCGTTTACATCAAGGACACCATAAATATATAATATGTTTCAAGATTACAATTAGGACTAAACTAAATGTTACTATTTTTACAACAAAATGCAGAATGGATGTGTGCTGTCGCTATTGTTATATTTACCGCTGCCCAATGCTTGATTAGCTATGCTCAATATAAACAAGAGTTACGTTTCAAACGCTTCAATTTAGCACAACAAATGGATGAAGCCTGCATTATATATAAGTTTGATAAAGAGAGCGTTCAACGAATTGTTGATTGGTTCAATAAGAATCAGTCTCAATTTATGTATCTTTTAAATGAAAAAGATTTGTCACATTATGATATTTTTCAAGCTCTTTTAAAAGAACTATATAATAAAAACCCTGCTTTTAATGATGTTATTGAATTATACCGTAAATGTTTGGTTCGTTTAGATGTCGCTTTACTTAACGCCAATTATGGAATTCGTAAACTAAAGAAAGTAAAAAAACATAAAGTCCGTATTCACACTTGGGAAGAGATAAAGAACTCTTAGTTATTAAAAACCCATAACTATATCAATAGTTATGTCTCGCTTAATACTCAGAAATAATTAAAAAAGCTACAATGTTAACAACCCACTAAAAACATCAATTATTTACAATCTTTCTTGACGACTTTTAGCTTCATATTTTTCTTCTTCTCCTGTTAAATTTATAGTAAACAGCCTTCTATCCATTAGTTTCAAAAAATTCATTGTATTATTTGCATCAAAACTAATCTGTCCGTTTTGTATATTAATTGCAATATTTTGTTTTCGACATGCTTGAATAACCTCATCAAGAGATAAATTTTCTAATTTTCCTGATGACTTAATTGATGCCACTAAGCGAGATGCCATAATATGATTTTGAATATACGCTTTTGCATCTTCTGAAAAAACGATTAAAGGTGTACTATGTTCAATTATTCTCATATTCTCAACAGAAGCCTGCATTACCGCCTCACTCAACCCAGCAATGCTTTCGAACACAAGATATTTATTTATATATACTATGTTATCATAAACTAGAATATCAAAAGACTTATCTAATTTGAAAAGACTTCCAGAAAATGGTTCTAAGGCATCATGAATAAACTGGACATACCATGCATGTTGAGCTGTCACAGCTTTAAAATATGTCGCTTTTTTTACAGCAAGAAGAGTCTCATTTTCCGCATCTGTAATTCTACAAAAATAATATATAATATCTTCTGGAGAATCAACAATTTGTTGATTATCAACAGCCATATCATTGTTATTGTATATTTCCAGTAAATTTTGACTATAGTCACTATCCAGTTCAACCTTTAACTTATCTTCAGAGTTATATTTTTCAGATGGATAATAATCTTTAATATCTCGCCCTAAATCAAATAATGTTTGTTCAATCATATTTTTTAAAATTTCTTGAACTTCCAATGCCATTGTAATTTTATAAAATAATCCGTTTTCTTTTTGAATAAAAAATTCTACAGTATGTATATTACCAAAGTCAAAAGCCATTTAATCAACCTCCTTTTCCCAAAATAGTGAATTTGTCAAACGAATAGCTACAATATCTTTTGATTGTATTTCTTGAATTTCTTTTTTACTAATAACCACATAACTGTGAGAACGACTTGGAACTACTTTATACAACTTATAGTCCAACAGATAAAAGAAAATGTTTAGATAATATAAATTAAAAACATAAAAGACGATTAAAACGAAAACTATCATAGCTATAAAAAATAGAAAATTTTTTTCTGAGATTAAGTCATTTTGGCACAATGGCAAAGCAATTGATAAGATATATGTTGAATACTCTTCTATACATGGAGTAACATTTTTGTTTATCGCTAATTTTACTTTTTCATTTTTTGCAATTTGGTATCTTATTAATAATGGTAGGAATGAAACTATAAAGATACCCCACATTATCGAATTATAAGCTACATTATAATCATCTGCAACAAAATTAGCTCCTTTTAATGCCAACAGCACAAAAACAGGGCTTATACTTGATATAAGCAACAAAAAACGAAAAAACTTTAAGCCATTTTCTCTCATTTACAACATTAACATTGTTTTACACTTCTATTTATGATTGTATATATTACATTCTTTTTAATATTATGCAAGGTATCTTCACTCTGCTTGCACAACATATTTAAATTAATAAATTTGAAGCATATCAAACAATAATTAATTATCCCTATCCCCAACCATAAACTCAAATATAAATACATTAAAATATACTCGGAAACTGCACGTCGTCTCCAGCCAAACTTGACAAGAGCCTATTTTAGCCAGTGCTAAGATAGGCTTTCTTATTGAAATATCTACATTTTTACCGTCTAATAAAATTTCCGAACAAAGTAATTTTAAAACCTGTTGTTTTTTGTCGTTGTTCAGAAAATTCCATATCTGGTCTGACATCAAAAGCAAGCCAGCCAAGTATTTGAGCGTTATCAGACCTTGTTTAGTCAGATGACTATAGTCGGTTAATCGCTCTTCCAGTTTTTTCTTATCCTGTCTGTATTCGGTTAGTTTTTTGGTATATAAATCCTGTGTAATACTGCCTTCCGTAAACAGGTCTATCAACCTGCTTTCCTTTTCTGCAAAACCGGCAATCTGCCTGTCCAATGCCTTCTTGGCTTCTATTTCCATTTTATGGTCTTTGTAAATTTCTTCATCCAAACAGGCAACCAATTTCTCGACAACGCTTTTAGGCATGTTTTTAAACGTTTTTAATGCCTCTCTCACTTTTTCAACCCCATTTTCCTCTCTCGTCCGATAGCCTCCGCATTGCGAACAAAAAAGGTATTTATAAACGACTTTTTCTCCGCCCTTCTTTTTCGCCGGATGTACATTGATATCTGTCGAAACAACACCACCGCATTTTTTACAGCGAACCAATCCTTTGAATACATATTCATGCTTCTGCACCTTATGATTTGCCTTACCCTCCAAAATTTCCTGACACCGTTCAAACGTATAGCTGTCCGTCAGCCGCGGATAACAATGCGGATAATATTGCCCGCCGCTATACATTTCCCCGATATAAAAACGGTTGCTTAATATTCCGCGGATAGTCTGTTTATGAAGCTTCTTACTGGTCTTCATCTTAAGCCCGAAATCTGCGGCTTTCCGCGTTATCTGCTCAAGATTATAGGTGCCAATCGAAAATTCCTTAAACAACCGCGTAATGATGAAATGGTTATTTTCATCCAGCACAATATCGCTGTTACCGTTAGCATCCTTTACATTTTTATATCCGACTGGTGCGTGATGTGGCCATTTTCCCTCTTTACGCATTTTTTCAAAGCTGCGTATTACATTATCACTCATCGTGTCTGTTTGCGACTGCGCAACTGTAATCCGAAAGTTCCACATCATCTTCTCATGAGCTTTGGCATTTTTCGCCATAACGGCTTGTTCTGTTTGAAAATGAATTGCAATTTTTTCTTTTTCAATCAGCTTATTCAAAACATCATATTCCTTGAAGCTTCTTTGCAACCTATCAACTTTGTCACAAACCAAAGCAACCGGATTTTTATATTTTTTTATAAAATTTATCATATTATAAAATTCTTTTCGTTCACCTCTGGTCGAACTTTCAACAACGGTAAACTGCTTAATAATTGTCAACCCTTGCCGAATACAATAATTCTTTACCCGGTCTTCCTGAGCATCAAGCGAATAACCTTCTTTCTGCTCTCTGCTTGATACTCGTATCCATAAAACGGCATGCTTTATATTTTTATCATTCACAACTTTTGCAGCTTTTCTTCCCATATTCTTACCTTTCCGTATTAAAATTATACTTTATTTTAAGATTCATCATTTTGACAGGTCAAGGAAGGCCGGATGTATTATCCAGCCTCCATTGGCCTAATTTGTTTTATGCTGCTACCTTCACCTCCGTTTCCTTGTTGGCAACTCTACCGAGTTCCCTGTCCAATTTCTTTTGAACAGCGTCAAAAATCATGTCATTGACTAAAGAGGTATATTTATGTTGATACAGTCTTCCGCCACTTCTCATGTACCCAGAATAAAAAGTATTCCGCAACATATGAAGCAATGTTCTTCGGCTGATTAAACTACCAGTAGTTGTATACAGAGGTAATGATTGGGCAACTTCAAGCAAATTTTTGATGCTGATTTCTGACCGTAAGTAGGTATCAAATAGAAACTGAACTTTACCTGCCTGTTCATCTGGCAGAATCCATGGGCACCAACTTGAACGGCAATTTTTATATCCTATTGGTGCTTTGCCTGGGTAAAATCCATTCTCACGCATCGTTTGCAAAGACTTTTTCGTTGCTTCTGATAATTTAGCAGAGTAGTATTCTGCCTGTGCTATAAATATCCGGTAGGTGCGTAAATCATCTGCCGTAGAAAATGATGAAATTACAACCTGTTCTTTGACAAAGTGAATTTCCACTTTGCCCGTTTTCACTAAATCGTCCAATACACTTATATGGTTAAAGCTTCGTGCCAGACGATTAGATTCCGACAGAACCAAAGCTACTGGCGCCACTTTTACTTGCTGGATTAAATTCAATATCTCATTAAATTTGGGACGTCTTTTAGTAAAGGCGCTTTCAATTGCTTGCTTATTTTGTATGACTTCAAAATTCTTACTTCGGCAATACTCTTTACAGATAGCTTCCTGTTCAGAGAGAGAGTTACCGATATTCTGCTTTACAGAAGAAATTCGACACATAATTATTGCATCTCTAGCAAAGTTCATCTTTATTTCCTTTTGTTAAAGTTATGATTTGATTTTCATTAATAGCCGCGGTTATGCTGTCCAAATCCGGCTGCAGCCAGTTGTTTTGCGGTTCGAGCCGGTTAATCAGCCGAAACAGCTCATAAATTGCCGGTGAAAAAGAGTTCCCCGCATGTAGCCGCAGTTCTCGTTTGCCCATCGTCTTCAGTATCGTTACCAAGCCGACAAGCTGCAGGGCTTTTAGAAACTTATATTTGGCATCCAGCAGACGTTTGAATAAATCCGCTGCATTTTCGTCACTTAGTTGCTGGTATCTGACTGCCACCAAAATTTCATTCCAATAAACCAGCGTAACAGCTCGGCAAATTTGGCTGCTGAAAAGATTTTGAAATGTCAGCTCTGGAACTGGAATCCCCGCTTTGCTGATGGCTTGGCGGATATTCTCGGAATTACCTAACTGAATTTCGATCCGTAAATATTGGTTTGATCCTAAGGCTGCCAAATCAATCGCCTGAGCATTTTCGGAACTGACAGCCCGACTTTTGCAATACCCGGCTTTTTGAATATCCCTGAGTTTGTCATAAATAACGACATTCCGGTGCCGGGCTAAGAAATGCAGCGAATGCCCTTCATTTCGGTATGACACCTTGGTACAATCGAGCCGGCGGCTGATGTCAGCTTTGTTCAGATATTGTAAAATCACACAGGGTGCGACTTTAACCAGAACATTCTTACCAAAGTCAATCCTTACAACTTGTGCCGACCGCAACACTTGAGGCGAAACATCAACACCCATCTCGTGAATCCTTAATGCTAAAATGCTGATGATATCCTCAAAGTCTGCATCGCAAACTTCTTCCAGATTGTTGGGCGGAAAATGCAGAAGCTTCGGTGCGGAAAACTCAATTTTCAACTTAACGCTGAAACCTCCGTGCCGCAGCACGCTGCTTAATGACAGCCTAGGGTAGTAATGCTGTTGCTGCTCTTCACGCGTTGCGAAGTTATAGCAGGTCACTGCCTCCGCCCCTTGCATATCCCAGAGGATTTGCGGATTAGGCTTAAAACGCCCAAGCTCTGTTATTGTGATGTCTGTGTAATCAACCAGCAAAACGCAGGTATCACAGACGTTTTTCTTGTTATTTGTGCTCATTTAAAAATCTCCTTTTATTTGAGCTGAAATTAATGTTTGTAACTCAGTATTTTCCTGAACGGCATCTGACAACAGCTTGGCGATTTGAAGCAGAGAAGTACCCGCCTCGATGACTTCCTCTTCGGTAAGCTCGGGGCAGACATTGTGGATTTCTCTCCAATATGCTTCAAAATTTTGATTCACCATTCGTTTTGACCATTACCGCACACAAACAACCATTAGCTAAAACCGAATAACTTTTATAAGCTTAGGCACAGATTCAGGATGGCGATGAAAGCAAAAGTATTGAATTACAATATATTAGCAAAAATCAGCTGACAGATTTTAAACACAAAAAGGCACCTAAAAGGTGCCTTTTATCTTATTGTATTTTTATTTAACCTGCCTACATCATCAAACCAACTACCTGAAATCTTCTCCTTTTTAAAACTTGCTATGCTTCACGGCTGAAAATTCTATTGCGGCTATGCTGCATAAGCTTCTTATAAAGTGATTATTTGGGAGATATCAAAAAAAATTCCTGTAACACCCCATTATAATCATATTCGGTGTTCTTCAGGAACTTAACGAGCAGTAAGAACTAAGATGCTCGGCTCACCGAGATTGGTAAAAATCATACCAAATTCTCGATGACGTTTATTGAGTATAATAAAAAAATTTCATTGTCAAGAGCGTTTTTGTAAAAAAAAACAACCCCGAACACAAAATATCCGGGGCTGTTTTGTTTTGGCGGTTTAACGCTTAAAATTTATATTTAGCGTTAATCAAGCCTGTATGGTCTTGGTAATCCTGACGGAATTTTCCTTCATAACCAAGCGAAAGTTCGACACTATCGTTGACTTCCGCTGTTACACCGGCACCAAATTCCATTCCGAAACGGTCAAGAGCTTCGCCTTCAACTGCATAAGCAGAACCATTAGCCAAGGTTACGACTGAATTAACGTCATCGTTAAACAGGTCGTAAGTCGCAGCAATTCTGGCTTCCGGCTTAATATTCATACCGTTAGACAGCTCAAAACTCTTACTGACTTTGGCTCCGATAACACCAGTCAAAATATCGCTGTCATTGGCAGAAACACGTTGGTCAGCAGAATCTTTGTAAGTGTCCTGCTTGATATGGACATAACGCAAACCGGCTTCCGGCGTAATGCCTAAGCCGTTGATGTTCATATCGTAACCGGTCATTGCCTGTAAGCCAAAGGTTTCGACATCGTAGTCAGCTTTGACACCAACTCCGGCGACACTCTTGCTTTCTTCATAATCAGACCAGCCATAGGTCGCAATACCATTTACATACCAGTTGGATGGTTTATATTCACCATACAAGATGGCAGTATGTGTATCAACATCAGTATCTCGCATGAAACCATCAATATCGGTGTTGGTATAAGCGTAACCAATACCGACCTTAGTATCATCGGTTACAAACTTCTCGGCACCGAAGGCAATACCGTTAGAATCTGCATCAAAGCCTTTGGCTTTGGATGTATCGTCCAGTTTGGATTTGTTGAACAAGCCCTGAACCCACATTGCACCACTTTTGAAGATATTATCGCCGGAAGCCATACCTTCGCCACCGGTTGAGATTGAACCCCCGGTTAAACGGGTTGATACGGCACCAAAGACCTGATTGGCTGTTTCTGTCTGTGTTTTTTGAACCATCGGCGCAACTTCCGGAGCTACAGCCGTCAAAGCGTCAACATAGGCTTTCTGCTCGGCAGCATTTGTGCTGTTGGAAAGCTGTGCCAGTTTTTCCGTAACTGCGGCAGCAACCGGAGAGCTGGTTGAAGCACTGACGCTGTCCCATGCCTCGGCTGTTCCGGCATTGTTGGCGGAACCACCGGCATCAACAACAGCATCTGTGGCAGAACCGACAGAAGTAACATTAAAAGTTCCGTCGCCATTGTCCGTAAATTCATAACGGGAATTTTGGCTCAGGTTGGCAAACTTACCTTCGATTTCTACCGTATCGGAATCTTCACCATTAAATAATTTTAAGGTTGTTGTTTCACCTTTGGCCAAAGCGGCACCGTTTAAGGTCATATTCAAATTTGTACCGTTTTCGCTGATATTAACGTAATTGGCATGGATTTTACCATAAGTGTCTTTATCGGTTACAGTAAAGGCTAAAGTCGAATTGTCTTTGAAGTGAACACCTTCACTGTCAACACCTTTTTCACCGCCGGAATGCAAAGCATTTGTTCCTATATCAAGCGTTGCACCTTCGCCGACAATAACGCTGGAAGCGCCGCCGCTGATTTCCTTATCATAAACCATGGTGCCTTTTTTAATTTCAAAAATATCCAAGCCGCCGATTTCACCAGAAACAGCTTGGCTTAAGGTGTGGCTGTCTTCAAAAATCAGGCTGGCAGCTTCAACATCACCATCAATCTGAGCACCGGAATTTTGAAAATGAATTTTACCGCGATCATCACCATTAATATTGGCACTTAACGTTCCGGACAGATTAATTTTTGAAGTGTTGTCATTCATTGTAATTGTGGCTTTATTACCAAAGGTTACAACATCAAGGTCAGAGTTATCTAAATCCGGCTCATCAATTTTGTAATTTTCATAAGCAAATAAGGTTGCTCCCTCTTTAATGTCCAGAGTTGCATCACCTCTTAATTTAATAGAGGTACCAAAAATAACATTACCATTATCGTAAATGTCATTTGCCGAACTGCCAAGACCTACACCGCCTTTAACATTTATCACGCCGCCGCTGATATCCGTTGTTCCTCCGGCATAGCTTGTTACGGTGCCTTCAACTTTTTCAGTATCTCTTCCGACAGAACCTATTTGCGTTTGGCCGTTTGCGTTAATTGTACCGCCTGTCATGGTAAAACTATTATTCTGACGAAGTTCACCCTTATTAAGGTTGATTGTTCCTCCGCTGATGGTTAATTTGTTGGTGTCGATATCGCTGTCATTATTTAAATTAAGAACAGCATCTCCGCTGATTTCCGTATTGCCGTTAAAAGTGTAAATGGTGGAATCGTTTAAGGATAAGTTTCCGCCGTTAACTGTTAAATTTTTTCCGTCAGGATAATTCAGGCTAACGGTAGAACTGTCTTTGGTTGTAACATTGCCTCCGGAAATTATTACATTGTCGGTATATTCACTTTCCAGAACTGTGTCTGAATTAATAGTTACATCTGCATGAGCATTGCCGGACACAGAAAGTGCCACCAATGCCGTTGTAATTAAAAGTTTATTTTTCATGTATCAAACATCCTTTTTCTAACTAGTTAAAAGAAAAACCCGCTTTTCTTTGAAAGGCGGGCGGATGTTCGAAAACCGTATAGACTTAAACGGCTCGGCTTATTTGGCTGAGCCTTATTCACCGACATCCGTCCATAGAACAAGAAGTCGGCACAATTTAGAGTCGTGTGCACACGACTAAGTCTATAAAAGGGTTTTCGACGCCCTAAGCAGTAAACTGCTCGGATTTATATTATAAAGCCTTTTGAAGACAATCAAGCTAAAAGTCAAAAACCCTCTGGAATTTTTATAAATAAACCGATATAGTCCTTTTATAAGGAGCTTAACGTATGATAAAAGTATTAGTAACATTGCTGTTTCTGGTCGGGTGTACGACAATCAAGGTGCCGGCTGACTTTGTGTATAAAGAGGTTAAAACACGGGATTTTATCCTTGCCAGTTGGCAAAAGGTTACAAATCCGGCGGCTCCTTATAAAATATATATAGAAGGTGACGGTTATGCCTTTAATGCCCGAGGCAAAGCAACCCAAGACCCGACACCTCGCGGAACTTTAGTCCGTGAACTGGCTTTTGATGACAACAGCCCGAATGTCATATACTTAGCTAGACCATGCCAATATATTAAAAGTCCGATTTGTTCAAAAAGACTTTGGACAACCGCTCGTTTTGCACCGGAAGTTATTAATGCAGAATATGAGGCAATTAAAAATATTGTCACTAACAATCCTGTTATTTTAATCGGATTTTCCGGTGGTGCACAGGTTGCCGGACTGGCGGCAACTGCCAAACCGGGGTTGAATGTCAAAAAAATTATAACCATTGCAGGAAATCTCGACCACTTGGCATGGACACAATATCATAATCTGCCGCCGCTTAATGAATCAATGAATTTGGAAAGCTACCGTCAACAGTTCGCCAAAATTCCACAAATCCACTATGTCGGCAGTAACGATGAAGTCATGCCGCCGGTATTGGCACGTGAATTTGTCGGAAAGGACGATTTAATTATTGAAGTCAACGGAGCAAGCCATAACGAAGGTTGGGGAAAAATTTATAATAAAGTCTGGAGTGAAAGATGAAAAGAGCCGTATGCTTATTAATTTTCCTGCTTTTATCCGCACCTGTTTTGGCTGCAGACAACTCAGCCGTAGTTATGAATACCAAGACTTATATTTATCATAGCCCCACCTGCAAATGGGCAAAACGCTGTACCAAAAACTGTATAAAAACCACCAAATACAAGGCAAAATCACAAGGTGCCAGACCTTGCAAAGTTTGCGGTGGATAAACTCATTATATAATCTAAGTTTTATAATGAGTCCTTATTTTTCAAGCGTTACAAGACTTTGAGCCTGGACTTTTATTTTATACTCATTATAATTTATGATGTACTTTCAATAACATAATTAGTTTTAGCAAAATGGCACTTAATAAACAAGCAAAAATACTTACCCAAAAACAGCAAGAACTGGCATTGGGTTATTTAGAGCATACAAGATATCCGCTCCGCAATAAAATTATTTTTATGTTGAGTTATAAAGCAGGATTACGAGCTAAAGAAATCGCAAGTTTGAACTGGCTGATGGTTTGTGATTCTGAAGGACAATTAAGCCAAGAAATTAATCTTATTAATAAAGCCTCTAAAGGTAAACAATCCGGCCGCATTATTCCTCTACATAAGGATTTGGCAATTTTACTGGCAGAATTGCTGATCGAACAGAAGAAAAATGAGCATTTTGTGCTAACGAATCGGATTATCACCACAGAACGTACCAACAAGACCAGCCCACAAGCAATCGTCAACTTCTTTTATAATTTATATAAAGAAATCGGCTTCGAAGGTTGCTCCTCACATAGTGGACGTAGAACCTTTATCACCACCGCAGCAAAAAATATCAGCCTTGCCGGCGGAACCTTAAACGACATCCGTATGCTTGCCGGACATTCCACCCTTGCCACGACTCAACGCTATATTGAATACAATACTGATGCGCAAAAGAAAATTATTGAGATGGTGTAAAAGTTTTATCGTCTGCTTTTTCAAAAACTATACCCAAATAAATATTTTTAACTTTGCTCAAAAGTATACTCTTTTGAACTTTTCATCATCTATAAAACTTTTATTTATGTTTTAATAGGATATTTTGATGTTTTTTTCAATGTCAACAATCGTATAAAATCTAAAGCTTATGTAGCGAATTTTTCTTATATATTGACTGTAAATTTTGTAAAGAATATACTTTGCAAAAATGACAGGAGATAAATAATGAAGATAAATTTATTACATTCACCTTATGACGGCCAAAAGATTGAAGAATGGAAAAAAACAACAGAAAAATTAATCGCTCAACACCCTTTAAAACCTGAAGAAATTGTTGCTGCAGTAAAAAGAGCTTGGAATGCCATAATAAATGGAGATTTATGTGGATATAAAATTGGAAGAGACATATTTCCCTCTCCTCAAGTTATTGGTAGTTTATTCCACGAGCTAATACCATTAATGATAGTAGAAGGGGTTGGCAAGGATTGGCGAAGAGATGAAGGAAAAAATGAAAAAGATCTAGTTTACATTCCTGATGATGTATATTCTATTGAAATAAAAACTTCAACAAACAAAAATAAAATTTTTGGAAATAGAAGCTATGGTCAAAAACAATTTAAAGATGATGTAAAAACTAAGAGAGGTTATTATATTGCTGTAAATTATGAGAAAATTACAAAAAACACAAAATCTCCCATAATATACAAAATAAGATTTGGTTGGATTGATTATGAAGACTGGAAAAGCCAATCTGCTTCTACTGGACAGCAAGCAACCTTACCTCCTGAAGTTGAACAAAATAAACTTATAACTCTTTGGTCGGCTACTTGAAAAGCTAAGAATCCGAATTAAGTCTTTCTTTGGCTATATCAAAGTAGCTATCTCTTAACTCAATACCTATAAAATTTCTATTGAGTTTGTTAGCAACTGCACATGTCGTACCGCTACCTAAAAAGGGATCAAAAACAACATCATTTTCATTGCTGCAGCATTTAAGTATTCTATTGATGATTGCCTCTGGAAACTGTGCAGGATGTTTTTCTCTTTCTTTTGAGGATCTATTTTTACCTGAAGTAACTTTAGGAATATCCCAAACATCAGAAGGATTTTTTCCATTAGGATTGCATTTAAGCTTTCCATTTTTCTTTTGATTTGGGTATTTTGTAGGTACTCTAACCTTATCTAAATGAAAGGTATATTTATTTTTATTTTTTACACAAAACAACCATTTCTCATTTCTTGGAGAAAAGCTGTTTTTACACGCTACTCCTGCTCCATAATGCCATACTATTTCCTGCATGATATAAAATGGTATTTTATCCCATAAAATATAAGGTAAAGGTATAGCCTTACCTTTATTATCTACAGAAACATAACCTAAATTTAACCAGAGTATGCCATTAGGTTTTGAAACTCTGAACAATTCATTTAACCATGTTTCACACCATTGTACATACTCCTGAAGTGGCATTATTTTTTCATATTCCTTGCCAATATTATATGGTGGACTAGTAACAATTAAGTCTACGCTTTCGTCTTTCATATTTTTCATATACTGAAGACAATCTCCTTGAATTATTTTACCATTTTTAAAAATTGCTTCTTTCAATTCAACCTCTTATACCTATTATGATACCTTTCTAAAACGATTATAGTTTTAAAATTAAAATAATAAAGAAAAAAAATTTTTTATACGTATGAAGATTTTTCTTATATTAGTCATATTTATTTTTATGCGATCCAATATGATGCCGTTAATTTCAGTATACATTTCAATATTATCTTTAATAAAAAATCAGATTTGAAGGTTGCTCCTCACATAGTGGACGTAGAACCTTTATCACCACCTCTGCAAAAAATATCAGCTTGGCTAGCGGAACCTTAAATGATATTCGTATGCTGGCCGGACATTTCACCCTTGCTACGACTCAACGCTATATTGAATACAACACCGATGCACAAAAGAAAATTATTGAGATGGTTTAAGTAATGTTAAAAACATTCTTATTTTGCATTTAATATTTATGCACAAGAAATATTAATTCGTCCCAATACTTGACTTTTTGTCCCAAGCATATTATGGTTATTGCAGAGGGTTATCATGAAGAAAAAGAATGTATTAAATTTGATAAAGTATTACGTAGAAAATAATGATGCAGCATTTAGAGCTGAAGCATATGAAATTGCTAAATATTTTGATGAAATTGGTGATATGCAATTAGCTGAATATATAATGGCATTGATGTCGAATACTAATACTTTTGTTCCACAAATAAGAGAAAATAATTTAAGTTTTTTTAAACGAATAGAATACGATTCTTCTTCGTTACCTTTGCCTGAAGTGATTAAAAACGATATTATTGGTATAATTAATGCAATTGGTCACCATGCAGGTGTCAACAAATTTTTATTTGAAGGAGCTCCAGGAACAGGGAAAACGGAAACGGCCAAGCAAATTGCACGAATACTAGAAAGAGAATTGTTTATTGTCGAATTTAATGCGATTGTTGATAGTAAATTAGGTCAAACATCAAAAAATATTTCTGCATTGTTCCAAGAAATGAAAACTCTCTTAAATCCGCAAAAAATAATAATTTTATTTGATGAAATTGACGCTATTGCCATTGATAGAATTAATTCTAATGATTTGCGAGAAATGGGAAGAGCGACATCAGCTATATTAAAAGGACTAGATGAACTAGATGAAAATCTAATATTAATTGCAACAACAAATTTATTTTCTGCTTTCGATAAGGCTCTTATCAGAAGGTTTGATGCGATTATTAATTTTAATAGATATGAAAGAAATGACTTGGTTGATGTGGCTGATGCTATTTTGAATGATTTATTGATTAAGTTCAAATTTGCTGGACGAAATATGAAGCTTTTTAACAAAATAATTAATCTTATGAAGGTAATTCCATATCCTGGAGAATTGAAAAATTTAATAAAATCATCTCTAGCGTTTAGCGATCCTAAAAATGAATATGATTATTTAAAAATATTATTTAATAAAGTAAAAACTGATAATATAATGGATTTAAAAACATTACAAAGCTTAGGTTTTACTGTAAGAGAAATAGAAATCTTAACTGGCATATCAAAAAGTCAAGTATCAAGAGAGTTAAAGGAATAGTAAAATGAACGATGTCTTACAGCTAAAAGGAACGTTTGAACAAAAATCTAATTCTTCTAGACCTGGAGCTCCGGAGCTTCCTGCTCAAGCTACTGTTAAAATTGAGCATGTTAGGCAATTGAAGAGAGACCTGGAACAATTAAAGGAATATTGGCAAAAAAGCAAATTAATTAATGGTGCTCTTATTAGTGTGTTTTATATAGATGTTATTGCTAAAAGCCGAAGAATATCAGCAACCTTAGCGAAAGGAAATGAAACATCTAATAGCTCTATAGTAGGCGCTAAATTTTCTAATGACAACAAATTAAAACACGTTATTACTCACTATGTATCAATTGACACTTTAGATGAATCTATTAATCGCTATAATTATGCCATTTGTATTTTAGAAAAATCATATAATGGGCTCATTACTGCTGACGATATCCAAAGACTTAATAATAATTTGCAAGAATTTAATTATCCGTATTTATCGAAGACAATATTTGCTAAAATAATTGTTGATTCATATTATGTTGAAAAGTTTAGAATTCCCTCGATTGATAAAAAATTTAGTGAAGATTCAATTATCACAATTTATAAAACAGATGTAGATACATGCGAGTTAATGGAGAAAATAGGTATTTCTCTTCTTCCAGGAAGAATTGTAGATGAAACAACTATGCTTTTAACTCCTGACCAGCTATCTATTTTGATGCAGAAAGCTCCTTTTTTAATTTCAATGGCTGTAAGTGATTTATCACATTTTACAAAATTAGATTTTCAATTGGACAATTATAAAAGCTTAACGATACCTAAGCCAACCAATGAACCAATAATTGGTGTTATTGATACAATGTTTGACACCAATGTTTACTTTGCAGATTGGGTCGAATTTACAAACATGGTTGATCCCAATATTGAACTAACAGCCTCAGATTATAATCATGGAACAGCGGTTTCTTCAATTATCGTAGATGGCCCTAGTTTTAATCCAGAACTAGATGATGGATGCGGTCGTTTCCGTGTTAGGCATTTTGGTGTCGCAACAGGAAAATCTTTTAGCTCATTCTCCATTCTAAGAGCAATACGTGAAATAATCTCACGAAACAGAGATATTAAAGTTTGGAACTTATCTTTGGGTTCTTCTATGGAGATAAATCCTAATTTTATATCTCCTGAAGCTGCTGTTTTGGACAAAATCCAATATGAAAACGATGTCATTTTTATAGTAGCAGGAACAAATAAGAACACAAAAGAAAAAATGTTTATTGGAGCTCCTGCAGATTCTATAAACTCATTGGTAATAAACTCCGTAGATTTTGCCAACAACCCAGCTTCTTATTCAAGAGAAGGACCTGTCTTATCATTTTTTATAAAGCCCGATGTTTGTTATTATGGCGGAGATAAATCAAAACTCATGAGAGTTTGTAGCCCAACTGGAGAAGCAATGGTTGCGGGGACTTCCTTTGCAGCTCCGTGGATTGCTCGTAAAATGGCATATTTAATAAACATTATTGGCTTAAGCCGAGAAGTAGCAAAAGCATTAATAATAGACTCTGCAACTGGTTGGTCTTCACAAACTATGCCATCGTCTCTTATTGGTTATGGTGTAGTGCCCAAAAATATAAATGATATTATAAAATCACCTAATGATGAAATTCGATTTATATTGTCGGGAGTATCTGAAAAATATGATACATATAATTATAATTTGCCTGTTCCTATATATAAAAATACTCATCCCTTTATTGCTCGAGCGACAATGTGTTATTTTCCGTGTTGCTCAAGAAATCAAGGTGTTGACTACACAAATACTGAATTAGATATTTATTTCGGAAGAATTACCACCTTAAACCATAAGGGTAAACTTAAAACTAGCATAAAATCTATTAATAATAATTATCAAAGTACCAATGATTTTCATTGGTTATACGAAGAAACTGCTCGAAAATTTTATCGAAAATGGGATAATGTAAAACACATTCGCGAAATTATTAAAAAAAATAAACCCAAAAAAGTTTATAATGGTCTCTGGGGAATTAGTATAAAAACAAAAGAACGATTAGAAGAGAAGTATGGTATCGGTATAAAATTTGGTATAATTGTTACCTTAAAAGAAATCAATGGGATTAATAGAATAGAAGATTTTATTCAGCAATGCTCTTTAAGAGGATGGCTTGTTAATAGAATTAATGTTGATAATAGGATTGATATCTATAATGTTGCTGAAGAAACTATTGAATTTAGCGATAATTGACAAAATAAAGAATTCAAAATTCTTATTCGTCTTTATCTGCTCGTTCAAAAATAGTGCCTAAGACTTCAAGGTTTTTAATGGTTGCTTTTAAGATTTTATTTTGCGTGGCTCGAAGCGTATAAAAGTTCTTGCTTTTATTAGATTCCATTGTTTTGACAATCATTTCAACTTCCAGCCCAGTATAACAACGCAGTATCTTTGTAAAAGAATTGCTGAAATGCTTTAGAGCGTAATTTAATGCCTTATCGTCTAGGCAAATATAAAAGTCCTTAATCATTTTTATTATTTCCTTTAGCTATTAATTATATAAATAAAAATAGTGAAATTTAATCTTTTACTTCTGTTATCTTCTTTAATAAATCATCGTCCATACTCTCAATAATCAGATATATTTCAGCTAATTCTTGCTCATATTTTTTCCTAAGGTCATAAAGTTTGGGCAGCCAAGCATATGAATAGCTCGTTGAAATAACGAGCTATTTTTTTTGATTTTTTACTAGTGATCTGCTAAATGATACAGCAAGGTGACACAGCAGATGACTCAAAATCATACTAGCTAAAAATTGAATTTCTTCATCTGATACTTTCTCTTTTCTTAAAGGCAACGATAATTAAGCTACCATAAATAATTAATGGTAAAAAAAAGAGTATTGCTCCAAGAATGGCATTTCCTAGACTGCCAAGTGTTAAGATAATATTTTTTTGTTTAAACAAAAAATACAAATAAACAAATATATATAATAACCATTCAGGAATTATTACTTGCCAAGATAAGGCTTGGTATAAATAATTTTTTCCATAAATTTTCAGCCCTGTGTAGAGAGGAACGGCTAAAATATAAAAACAGATGATTGTAAATGTTTCATAACGACATGGGGCTTGTTCATCTTTTCTAAACCAATGAAAATAGTTATTCCAACCAAATTCCAAATAGTTTTGAATTTGAGCCCCCCAAGCAGGAGTAATACAGATTTCGCCACTTTGATGGTCATTCGTCATCATTGTTCCCCATAATAGAGACAAAACAATAATCAGTAGCTCTAGTATAATGTATTTTGCTATTTTCATTGTTTTCTCTTTTTATTTGCTTTTTAATTTCATTATATGCATGTTACACCCATATATTATAAATACAGAACACAGAATAAAAGGAACAAATAGTAGCAATACCCCGATTAAAGCATTTATGAAACTATAACTTGTTAACACTAGACCTGGCTGCAAAAATAACCATATCATAAATAAAGCAATGTAAAATATATATTCTGAAATAACAAATTTATATTTAAGTGTTATTGAAAGCTTGAACATTCCATACACCTTTAACAAAGCATATGCAGGAAAACAACTTAAAAAATATAAGCACCATGCCGCAAAAGTTATACGGCATGGCATTTGTTCTATATTTGAAAACCATTGAAAATAGTTATTCCAGCCTAATTCCAGATAGTCACCAATATTTATTCCATAATTTGCTGTTAGGCATGTTTCTCCAGGTTTGAGCATTGAGATAAAAAATAAATCTCCCCAAAACCAAGCGGCGATAATAAATATTAGTTTCAGAATGACATAAAATAAAATTTTCATTATTTTCCTTTTTTTGATTTAATTTTTGGCATTTCCAATGGGTTATTCCAAGATTTATTTTTATAATATTCTTTTGCCCGGGCACCATAATCATTTACTTCTTTTAATCCTATACCATTCCATAAAGTAGCGATTTTGGCAATATCTTTATCAGGAACAGCATCATATATTGATTTAAGAACCCTTACACCTAGTTCTATGTTTTGCTCAGGATCATTAACATCATATTGTTTTCCTTGAATATTAAATGGACTGCGGCAGAATTTATAAAAATTCTAAGAAGAACAGAATCTTAGAAAACAAATAGGAGACGTTATCAGGAAAATAAATTCGTTTCAGATTGACCTTTTCTTTGTTTTTTAGCTTTAGTATAAGCGACGATTAAAGAAATTATGGCGGACAGAAGTGCCAATACAGCCAGGCCGAACAGCAAATATTTCAACAAAGAAACTGATATGTCTGCATTGCACAGTCTGTCATCGAAACAGCATTATGATACAGAGGGAATATTTCAAATCTATAAAAAAATTGACAAAAAGACTCTAAAAATATTGCGTCTTTGATGAAAATTTGTTATTTTTATTATATATATTCAAGCAGGTAAGGTTGGAGATTGGCGATGAGTTTGAAAACAAAAGCAGCGATTGCGTTAAGTGTTATGTCTTCATGGTTCGGAACATCCGCAGCGCAAAACAGCGGCGAGCCGGAAAAACCGGACAGCGTCAAACGTTCCGAGCTGATTGCCAAACCGGCTGCCGACAAAGCGGCAAAAACCTTTACCGAATTTCATTCCGTTCAGGAAAATCCGGACAGCATTCAACCGGAAAGCATTGCGGAAATTCCGGATAGTGTTCAGGTGAGGATTGAACAAGAGCGCAAAGCGTTTCAAGACAGCATCATTTTGGAAAAGAAGCATGCCAATTTAAAAGCTTCCGAGAAGCTTATGCTTTATGTTATTGCCCATTTTGAAGGAATGAAAAGCCGGGCCTATTATGACAAGGCCGCCAAAATCTGGACAATTAATCTCGGCAATACCATTCGACCTGACGGCAAGCCGGTGAGACCGGGCGATTGCATCCGTACGGAAGAGCAGGCTTTGGAATATGTAAGCGCCCACATTGACAACAAGATGTCGGAAGATATGGTCAAATACCTGCCGCTGGACCAGATGACACAAGCCGAAATCGCCATTATGGGAAGTTTGTTCTACAATTGCGGCACCGGTATTTTGCACGACAGGAAAGGCAATCCCAAACAATTTGCCCTGACGGCATCCGAATATTTTACGACACGCGGCGACAGCATCAGCAAAGAATTTGACAAGGCGTTTATGAATTACTGCCATGTAAAAGGTTCCGTCAACAAAGTGCTGCAGGAACGGCGCAAGAATGAACTGACTTTTCTGCACGGGGAAGTGCAGATTACGGTTGATGAGCAAACCAATATCGACGAGAATATCGTTAATTTGAAAAATGCCACGCTTGGCAGTTTGTACGGCTGCCGCGGAGATCCGGAAACAATTATGGAACGTTTCAGCGAAGAATCGCGCTATCATTGTCCGACAGATTCTCTGAAAGTCGCAATTGACCGAGAACTGGCTCAAAAGACTTATGTTAAGCGGGCCCGGCCGACACCTCGTCCGAAAACGACCGCTCAAAAAAGGCCTTCCTCCCGGAGCCGCGGCGGCAGATAATATTACAAACCCCGGAAAATACCGGGGTTATTTTCATCCACAAAAAAACAGGCTTTGCACTTCAGAGTGCAAGGCCTGTTTTTCACATATTTAAATTTTTTCTTTGACAATAGCGGAAATTTTTCCGTCTTCCGCCGACCACAGAACCGTTCCGGCTTTTTTGGCAGAGACAAACCCTGCACGGCTCAGCCGTTTGATTCCCTGCCCGTCAACCGAGCAATAACCGGAAAAATCATCCGTTTTGACCAGCAGAATTATCTTCCCCTTATGGTTGATAATATGCATTTCCTGACATCCCGACATAATCGGTTCGTCTTTGCCGGTTTCATCCAGCTGATACAGCTTATTCTGTTTGGTAATGCTGTATCCGCAGGCCATAGGCCAAATTCCGTCTTTGACTCCTTCGGTAGCCGAGCGAATTGTCAGGCTGTCCAAATCAAATGCGCGGTGAGCACCGTCAACGATTGTCTCCAGATAGCGCCGTTCTTTCTCATCAGCCGTTACCGGATAGTAGCGGTGGATGGCAAAAGAATCACAACGCGTCAAAGACTGGCCGTTGTTGCGGTAAAGCGCGATGTTGTCTCCGGTTCGGGCTATGATAAAGAAGGCGTTTCCGTCAATTTCATCATAGTCTTCAATTGCCAGAGAAGACCCGAGACTGTCACACAGCTGAAGCTTTCCGGCTTCTGTTTTTTTAATGATTAAACCTTGACCGATCGGAGTTCCCTCAACAGTCTTTCCACTCTCTCCACGGCAGCTTGCAAAAAGTGCCACACCAGCCAGAACGCATCCGACCCAAAAGATTTTTTTCATAATTAAATAAAGTTTAGGTGAAACAAAAAAATATCTTAATACTAAATTTTATTGAATACACAATAACATAAACGAAACAGAATGTCGACAAAATTTTCACAATTTTTCTAAAATTTCACATTTACTCGGCTGCAAAAAACTTGATCGGCCGCCGGTTTTATTTTATGTTCGGAACAAAACAACTGATTGAGGTTTATGATGGACGACAAATATATTCAACTTTCGCAAAAGCAGACGGAAAAAGCCCGGATGGTCATTTCCTCACTGAACCTTATTGAGATTTGGGAGAAAGCCGGAGCTACGATCAATCCGGTCGGTTCTTTCAGAATCGGTGTTTTGGCCAAGCACCGCGACATTGATTTTCATATTTACACCGACAGTTTGGACATTGGCCGGAGCTTTGCGATTATAGCCGAGCTTTGCCGTCACAAAGGCATAAAGAAATGCACTTTTGCCAATTTGGCGGAAACCGACGAATGCTGTTTTGAGTGGCATCTTTATTATGAAGACGATGAAGCGCAAACCTGGCAGATTGACCTGATTCAAATAAAAAAAGGCTCTTTCTATGACGGCTATTTTGAAAAAACGGCCGAAAAAATAATCGCCGCCATGACCGAAGAACAGCGCAAAACAATCCTGCGCTTGAAATTTGAAACGCCGGACGAACTTAAAATAAGCGGCATTGAATATTACAAAGCGGTTATTCAGGACGGCGTGCAAACCCCGGAAGATTTGCTGCGCTGGCGGCAGACACACCGCTTTGACGGCATCATTGAATGGTAACCTCCCTGTTTCAATGTTGCCTCACCTAAAGTCTGGCTTCAGAAAAGATGATTTGCTCCAAATAAAATTATGGATCCGACGTTTTTGATTAATGACTTATAAAACCTTTTCGGATATAATAATTTCGTTATTAATCAGGAGAGGATGATACTATGAAGAAATTGTTTTTCAGTATGCTATTCTCTGTCTTAGCGATTAATTCGGCAATGGCAGCAGCGGGGACTCCTGCGGCGCCTGCGACTACCGGCTTCTGGAGTCATTTTGAAGGGATGAATGCCCTGACCGTGGTTTTTGCAAGCTTGTGTATTTTTGCGATTGCTTATCGCTTTTACGGAGTATTTATTGCAAATAAAGTCTTACGCCTGGATGCCAACCGCACCACACCGGCGGTAAAATATGCCGACGGGCATGACTATGTCAAAACCAACAAAAACGTTTTATTCGGACATCACTTTGCCGCAATTGCAGCCGCCGGACCGCTGGTCGGACCGGTTTTGGCCGCTCAGTTCGGTTTTATGCCCGGAGCCTTGTGGATTCTCATCGGCTGCGTTTTAGGCGGCGCCGTTCACGATATGGTGGTTATTTTCGCCTCCGTCCGCCACAAAGGCGAGAGTCTGGCAACCATTGCCGAAAGAGAAATTGACCCGTTTACCGGAACAATCGCCGGGTTTGCGGTTTTGTTTATTCTTATTCTGACACTGGCCGGTTTGTCTCTGGCCTGCGTCAGCGCCATGCATAATGCGCCGTGGTCGCTGTTCATTGTTGCGATTACCATGCCGATTGCCATTCTGATGGGGCTGATTATGCGCTATAAAGAAAACGGCGTTATGCTGGCCAGCATCATCGGCATCACCCTGCTGGTTATCGGTATTATCTCGGGGCATGGCCTGATGCAGGAAGATGTTTTGGGCTGGATGTTCAACTGGGACAAAGACACCGTTTCAATCGCCATTCCTCTGTACGGCTTTATTGCTTCGGTTCTGCCGGTCTGGCTGCTTCTGGTTCCGCGGGATTATCTGTCCACCTACCTTAAAATCGGTACAATTCTGATGCTGGCTCTGGGCATTATTTTCGTTCAGCCGGACATCATGATGCACATGTTTACCCCGTTTGACCAAGGCGGCGGCCCGGTTATCAACGGTCCGGTTCTGCCGTTTATTTTCATTACCATTGCCTGCGGCGCAATCTCCGGTTTCCATGCAATTATCGGCACCGGAACGACACCGAAAATGATCGGCAACGAAAGAGAAATTCTGTTTGTCGGTTACGGTGCAATGCTGACCGAAGGCTTTGTGGCGATTATGGCTTTGATTGCCGCCTGCACCATGATGCCGGGCGACTATTTTGCGATTAACGCCTCCCATGACGCTTATCAGGCTTTGCTGGCTGCGCACCCGAATTTTGCAGTAACCGATCTGCCCTATTATGAAGAGCATATCGGCCTTGACCTGCACGGACGCACCGGCGGTGCCGTTTCTCTGGCTGTCGGCATGGCTCACATCTTCCGCAATCTGCCGTATATGGACCATTTGGTTGCCTATTGGTATAACTTTGCAGTGATGTTTGAAGCCGTGTTTATTTTGACCGCCGTTGACGCCGGAACCCGCGTCGGCCGCTTTTTCCTGCAGGAAATGCTGGGCAAGGCTATGCCGAAATTCAACGATAAGGAATGGATGCCGGGCATTGTCATTACCAGTGCCGTTTTCACTTTTCTGTGGGGATATCTGGTTTACACCGGAAACATCAGCACCATCTGGCCGCTGTTCGGCTTAAGCAATCAGCTGCTGGCAGCCTGTGCTTTGATTGTCTGCACCACCATGCTGCTCCGCCTGAATCGCGGCAAATACACGCTGGCCGTTGCCATTCCGGGTATTTTCATGGTGGTTGTAACTTTCTGGGCCGGATATTTGCAGGTATTTGAACAATATCTGCCGAAAGACCAGAATCTGTTGGCTATCTTAGGCTGCATCGTCATGTTCCTGATGATTGTCGTTTTGGCCGGCGCTTTCCGCAAGTGGATTCAGCTTATGCGGATTAAGACGACGGTTAAAGACGCCTACGGCGAAGAAGTCAAGGCTCTGGCCGTTGAATAACGGTTCCGTCTGCAGATAAAAGCAAACCCCCGGCACAATCCGGGGGTTTGTTGTTTAATGACAATCAATAACCGACGGCAAACCAGCTGACATAACCTTGACGACGACCTGTATCATTAGAATCCACATAGCGAATTTTAAAGGAAGAAGTTGATATTCCGACAGCCATAGCAACATAGTTCGTATCATTAGAATGGTTAGTCGGCTGTTCATAAGGTGTAAGAATCACAGTTGCCGGGACAGAAGAGAAAGATTTATTGAAATACACCGTCATATCACTATTTGTCGTAACGTTTACTTTCCCGCCCTGAAAGATCAGACCGGTACCTTTGTCTTTGTACCACCAGTTACTGCTGTTTTTGGAATATTCGGAAA
>ENA-UESU01000682-UESU01000682.1-human-gut-metagenome-genome-assembly--contig:-NODE-682-length-27431-cov-17.561198_pt1 | contig 27431 bp, 18 predicted proteins | sample MGYA00243007_ERZ508008 | MGnify/ENA primary metagenome ERZ508008 (study PRJEB26167, sample SAMN06115399) | human gut metagenome | host: Homo sapiens | place: China:Henan | collected 2016-06-23...
AGTGTATCGTCAATATGACCGTACGCCACGTGCCGTCTGCATTTAATTCGCAGTCTACGCGGGTGGTACTTTTGTTAAGGGACGGAACGACGCAATGGAGACGGGGCGGCGGGCGGCGTTTATTCGATCAGTGCCCGAAGCGGTACGTCGAGTGCGTTGCAGATGATGCAAAGTGTTTTGACCGTGGGATTTGAACGGCCCGTTTCGATACGGCTCAGGTTCGAACGTTCGATGTCGCAGCGGTAGGCCAATTCCTGTACCGTGAGCTTTCGAGCCTTTCTTAGTGTTCTGATTTTTAGAGCGATAAGTTTTATCTGTTCTGTATAGTCGATTGGCATCCCGAAAAATTTTACGAAAAGTTTTGTATTGCAAAGATTTTCATATATCTTTGCATCATGCGTATCATATATGATACCAACAGTCCGGCGGCGGGTGGCATGAAATCCTGCCGATAAGGGATGACAACTATGTAGGAATCAGTAAGTAAATACCGAAAAGACACGAAGTTCAAACCATTTCAAAACATCTTTAATTTCTTCATTATGAAAAGACAATTCTTAGGTAGACTCCTATCGCTGTTCCTTGTCGGAACGGTGGTAGCCGGAGTCGGTTGCAAGGACTACGATGACGACATCACGAGTCTGAACAACCGGATCGACGAGCTGACGACGGGGCAGATCGCTTCCGTGGAGAAGCAGATGCAGTCTCTGCAAAATGCGGTCGACCGGTTGGACGGGGTTGATTCGGGCTTGAAGGACGAAATCGAGGCGTTGCAGGGCAAAGCCGAGACGCAGGCCGGAGAGATCGGAAAGTTGCAGGAGGAGTTGGGAAAGGCGGCCTCCGCATCGGAAGTCGAAGCGCTGAAAAAACAGATCGAGACGCTCGAAAGCGATAAGGGCAAGCTGGAGAAGCGGATCGAGGCGCTCGAAAGCGCCCGCACGAGTTTGCAGGATGAAATCGACGCCGTGAAGGGTTCGCTGGCGAACTACCTGACCAAGAGCGACGCCGAGGCGACCTACGCCACCAAGACAACGGTCGAGAGTCTGTCGCAGCTGCTCAACCAGATCAAGGCCAACTACGTTTCGGCCGAAGGGCTGGCTTCGACGCTCGAAGGTTACGTGACCGACGCCGAACTGGCCGATTATCCGACGCTGACCGTCTTACAGGAGGCGATCCGCCAGAGCGAGACGGCGATGAAGAACTCGCTGGGCGAAGCGATGGAGCCGATCCTGGCGAAATATAACTTCGTCCAAAAGGATGTGCTCGATCTCGAAATCCAGGATTTGCAGGAGCAGATCGATGCCCTCAACGGCAAGCCCGACGCCGACGGTTCGCTGGCCAACATCAAGAGCCGGCTCGAAGCGCTCGAAAATGCCGAGATCAAATACGACGAGTCGAACGCCGCCTTCACGAAGGGCGTGGAGGACTGCATCGGCAAGGCGCTCGCCAACGACGGCGCGATCGATCAGGCCATTGCCAATGCGATTAAGGATGTCGCCGGTGAGTACGAGGGGACGATGCAGGATCTGAAAAACCTCATCGACGGCCTGCGCATGGACGTGGATCAGCTCCTGAGCCGTATTCAGAGCCTCGTCTATGTTCCGGCTTACGACGATCACAAGGCGTCGGTCAACGCGCTCTACTATGCCCCCGAAGGCGAGGAGCCCGTTCTGCTGGCGAACGGTACGGTGGAGATGACCTTCCGCGTTACGCCCGTCGAGGCTGCCGGACAGCTCGTGGCCGCCTATGCCGCCGAACCCGAGATGTTCTCGCTGGAAATGGAGCAGGTGAAGACGCGCGCTACGGTGCCTGCGCTGAATATTCAGAAGGTCGAGGCCGACGAGACGGGCAACGGCCGCTTCATCGTGACGGCGCTTCCCGCCGATTTCACCCCCGACTTCTTCACGGGTAAGGTTTCGTACAGCATTGCGCTGCGCGTACAGAAAGCCTACGACGCGGAGGCCGGGAACGACTATTCGGCCAATGTGGTTTCGGATTACGTGAACCTCGTGCCGGCGCGCGCCGACGTGAAGGCCGTCGTGCTGGCTCCCGCCAAGGAGGACGGTTCGATCGACGCCGACCGGATCGTCGCTGCGGACGGCGAAGTGGCCTACGAGATTCCCTACGACGATACCGACATGGTCGTCGAACTGATGAAGGGCTACAAACTCTGGGCTACCGACGGCGAAGCCTACTACGATCTGGCTCAGCTCGCCGACATGGGTTATTCGCTCGAAGCGCCCGTCGTGGCCTGCACGAGCAAGGCATTCAAGGCCGACGGCACGGAGTTGGAGTCGGCCGACAAGGGTAATTTCGAAGTTGCGAACGGCGGGGAGGAAGTCTGCGACGAGACGGTCAAGCTGATCGCCGCCGACAAGTCGACGCGCAACAACTACCTGCTCACCGAGCACGCCTATACGGTCGCTGCCGCCTACGATGCGCTGAACCCGACCTTCAACAGCCGTGTGACGATCGTCAAGACCAAGCGCGGCGTAACGCTCGACCTGTTGAAGTACGTCTGGAACTACTCCGATTTCCGGACGGTCTACGAAGCCGGCGGCGAGTACGAAGGTGCCGAGCGCGAATTCACGCTCAAAGTAACCGAGTCGACGCTTCCTCAGGACATCACGCCCGAGAACATCGTGACCTACTGGAACCAGGGCGGCAGCGCCGTGGTGAAGGCCGTCGAGCTCGACGCGGAGGGCAAGCCGACCGAGACCGTCGACGACAATGTGAAGGTGGTTCCCGTGGCTTACGATGCCGACGAGGGCTATACGCTGCGCGTTTCGGGATACACCTTCGGCAAGCGTTATGCCGTCGAAGCGTCGAGCGAGTTCGAGAATGTACAGGTGACGATCGCCTTCGAGGCCGAGTTCGTCGCACTGCCCGAGAAGATCGAGGTTACGCTTCCCACCGCTACGCTCGCATACGATGCCACCGAGGAGCTGTTCGTGGCCGAGAAGAACTCCGTTGTCGACGAGCTCTTCGAGCAGGTGAAGGATCACTTCACGGATGCCGCCGAACTGGCTACGTCGCTTACCCGTCCTTACGATGGAGGCTCGCCCAACAGTGCGAACGCATTCTATACGGCTGTCTGCGGCGACCGGACGCTGGAGAAGAACTACTGGTTCCTCGACGGTTCGAATCCTGCGACGATCACCCGCATCGCCGTGGCCAACGACGGCAAGATGACCTCCCACATGCAGGTCAATCGTGCCGATGTGGAGACCGACGCCGACGTATTCGCCTTCGAGACGAAGCTCGTTCCCAACTACGGCCTGCCGATCTATGTCAAGGGCGAGGCCAGGGTCGAGATTCCCGCCTATGCCGCGCAGCACGTCGACGCATGGGTCTACAACGCGGACGGCAAGTGGCAGTCGGATGTAAAGGGTCTCTGGTCGCCGAGTTTCGGATCGAGTGCGCTCACGGGCTTCTCGGTAGCCGACATCGATCTGGAATCCGCCTTCACGATCGTCAAGAAGGATGCGCAGGGCGTATGGGTACCGGTATCGGACGATGAGATCGCTGCACAGAAACTCGTCTTCGCTTACGAGATTCCCGCGACGGCTCCCGCTCACGACGGCATCGAGATCGCCGGTAACAAACTCTCGTATTACGGCCGCAACGAATCCGTGCCCGTCGTCGGTACGCTTTCGATCGACGGCATCGTCATCGGCAACGCCTTCACGGCCGTGAACGACTATACGTCGTATGAGGTCAACAAGTTCGACCCGATCCGCTCGTTCACGCAGTCGGAGACCGTCGAAATCCCGACCCGCACGGCCGAAGCGACCTATACGAAGAATATCTGCGAGGTACTTTCGCTGCGCGATATGCGCGACGCCGACGATATGAAGGGCTTCGAGCTGATCGATCACGATGCGACGCTGGCCGATCCGTGGATCACGGGCGACGACACCAACGGCTTCGCTACGGGTGTCCGTCCCAACAGCGACAAAGTCTTCGGACTGGAAGCGATCCGCATCGTCAGCTTCTCGGTGACCTATGCCGACAACGGATTCGACGCTTCGGCGGCACTCGGCGACCGTGTAACTGTCGACGAGACGACCGGTCGGATCACCTTCTCGAATCTCAACAACCTCTCGTTGCAGAAGGATGTCGACGTGACGGTCAACGTCGAGGTGGCTTATCCCTGGGCCGTGAAGAGCGGTAAGGTGACCTACAAGATTCTCAAATAGCGGGGATCGTCTCTCCTCCGTCGCGACGGAGGACGATTCGGGGCAGAGTTTTCACAACTCTGCCCCTTTTCGTTCCCTTGCGGCGATGTATTCGGAGCAGGGGGCGCCTTGCCGTCGCAATCCCGATTCGGCGCATGCATCGGCATACATGCGCTTTTATCCCGTCGCCGTGCGCTATGTCAGCATGTGTCTCAGTGCGGAGGCATAATATCCGATAGGGTGGAGACGGCGTTCTGCCCTCGCCGTCCTTCGTCGGGCCGTCTTCCGCGGACGTTCGCGCCGTGCGACGGCAGGAACGCACGCAGGCAAAGCGTATTTCGTGGTATTTCGCGCACCTTTTCCGGAAAAACCGTTGCAGGGATACGCTCCTTCGGGGAAAAAGCGCGCGTTTTGCGTCGGAAAACAGACATTCCTCCTGTGTCCGAATGCCGTCAGTGCCGTTCATGCAGATCGGTGCCCGCAGGCCGCTGGAACGCCTGCAAGCCGAACTCCGGCAGAAGGGTGAGCACGCGGTCGGTAAGTGCGCTCTGGAACGCTTCGTAGGGAATCCATTCGAAGTGGCGCGTGAAGCAGTAGAACTCCAAAGGCACGCCTTCGGACGTGGGTTGGAGCGTGCGTACCATCAACATCAGGTCGCTGCGCACGTCGGGGCAGTTGCGCAGGTAATTCGCGAGATACTCCCGCAGCGCTTGCAGGTTGACGATTTCCTGCGATGTATCGGCCGCAAGATACCCCTTTTCGCGGAGCCGCGCCGTCTCTTCCGGCGTGCACCGGCGAATCGTGCGGGCGTCGATGAAGACCGAGCGCTTGATGCGCCGTCCGCCGCATTCACGCATACCCCGCCAGTTCTGGAACGAGTCGCTGACCAGCGCATAGGGCGGAATCGTCGTAATCGTCTTGTCGAAATTCTGCACCTTGACCGTCGTCAGCGTCACCTCGATTACATACCCGTCGGCACCGTATTTACTCATCGTTATCCAGTCTCCCGGTCTCAGCATGTCGTTGGCTGAGAGTTGAACGCCGGCGACGAGTCCCAGTATGCTGTCCTTGAAAATCAGCATCAGCACGGCGGCCGATGCACCCAGTCCGGCCAGAATGCTCGTGGCGTTCCGGTCGATGAGAATCCCGATGATCAATACGATGCCGACGCTGACGGTCACGAGTTTGAGCATCTGGTAGATGCCTTTCAACGGCCGGTCGCGCAGCGTTTCGTGTTTGTTCGAAATGTCGTAGAGCGCGCTGAGAAAGGTGTTTAGCAGGGCGATCGTCACGACGATGAGGTAAATCGAGCAGCCTTTGTGCAGCAGTTTCAGCAGCGAGGGGTCGTCGCCGAAGGCCAGCGGCAGCAGCAGATATAGGAGGACGGGCGGAATCAGGCGGCAGGCGGCGTGCAGGACTTTGTCGTCGAACAGATGGTCGTCCCACATCGTCCGGGTCTGGGCGCTGATGCGTTGCAGGGCAGGTGTCACCAGATGCCGGAACAATTTCACCGCGAGGTAGCAGATGAGGACGATGCCTGCGACGAGCAGGATGCGCGAGCCCCACTCTCCGCCGGAGTTGTCCAGCCCCGCGCGGCGGAGCAGCGATGTCAGGTCTTGGTTCAGATTGTCCATGCCGGGTCACAGTTTTGAGGGCGGCCGCATGGTGCGGAACCGGTCGTTCCTGTCCGGCCGCCGAAAGCGAGGTCGTTTTCACCGCCAAAGATAGGAAATAAAAACGAGAACGGGAGCGGTTCGTGCGGAGAGTTCGCGCCGGAGGGTTCGGCAGGCGGTTTTCGTCAGAAGGTGCGGATTCAGGTCTTCCCGTGTCGCAATTTGTCCCGCTTGTGAAGCGGGACTGTCTCTGACGGCTCGCGGTGCCTCCTCCCGGTCCGCCGGAACGAAACAGGGATTGCGATACGTGACTGCGCGATTCCGAAACCTTATTTTTCCTGCCGCAGCGTTTCGGGCGATGCGACGACCGTGCGCTCCGTGATCGCAAACGTCCCCCTGCCTTCCGCGGCCGAAAGCGGGCGAGGCACGATACCGATGTCGGCGCGCGCGACGGCGAGATACGGCAATGCTGTCAGAAATAGCGTGATTTTCAGCTTCATTGTTTCGGATGTATTCGAAAAGAGGGCCGACAAGCCCGGACGTTCCGTTGCTTGCCGGCCCTCGGCCGGTTATCGGATACAGCGGTTATTTATTGTAACGAATCGCGAAATACTCGAGGCTGCTTGCATGCTGGGAGGCCAAAGCCGCTCCGGCAGCGCTTCCGTTCAGGCGGGCGTTGGCATAATCGCTGCCGTCGCTGCAAAGGTCGCTCGTCGGACGCAGACGGATGTAGACGTCCGGGTGGCCGAGGATTTCCTGCGGCAGTTCGAAGTCGATGTACTTGTAGGCCACGATCGACGAGTAGAGCGTATTCGACCAGACGGAGACGTCGGGCACCGTGTATTCGCCGATGAGATTCCATTGCGAGTCGTCTTCGGGCGCCTGCGAGTCGGTGAGCGCCCACTCGGCGCACCAGTAGCGGGGCGAATAGAAGGTCTGCTGCGTGTTCATCACGGAGATTTGCATCGAGATGTGCGAGGTCGAAATGCCCTCGGTCGAGAAGTTGATCAGCCATGCGTAGAACCGTCCCGTGTCGTCGTCCCACCAGTAGTGGTTGGAGAAGGCGGTGTAACAGTTGCCGCTTACGTTGGCCTTGCCGCGCATCGACGTACTGCCGTTGTAGTTGATTTGCTGGGAGCTCGTCGGGATTGCGTCGTTTCCGGGCCAGCCTCCCGAACCGCTGGCTGCGTATTGGTCGGAGGCGTACGGGCCGCACCACTCGATCGTTCCGTCGGGATTGCGGCTGATGAAGGCGTCCATCTTCGGATTCCAGCTCTCCTTCGAGGGGTCGATTACGATGCCGATACCGTTCTTGTTGCCGTAGTTGGCGCCGAAGAGGTTGTTCGCGCTGTTGCCGACGGGTCCTAAGTATTCGTACGTGCCGCCGCCCACCATGTGCTGCTTGTAGGTGGCTTGCAGGTACTCCTTGGAGGCCGAACCCGAATACTTTTCCTGATAGGTGTGCGTCAGCCAGCCGTTCGTGCCGTAGGTGGGTTTCTGCACCTCGTTCTCCGTGTCGGGGTTCCAATAACGATATTCGGTCAGCAGTGCCGAGAAGCTGTCTTCCACGCTGTTCTGCATCTTGCCCCAGATGTCCTCCTTGTTCTGGTGGCGGATTTGATAGCGGCCGATGTAGCCGAGCGTCGGGTCATCCGTCATTTCGGCAGGGTCGGCTCCGTTGCGCCATTCGAAACGCGAGAAACGTTCGTGGACGATTACGCCCGAAATGTCGCCCGAACCGTAGGGCAGCCGTGTGCCGTCGCTGCGGTATGCGCAGTTGGTATTGGTCATCATGTACATGGCGTCGCCGTTGATGTCGCGCACGAGCAGCGGGTATTTGCTGATACGGTGTGCGTTCGTGCCGATTGCGTACCCTTCGTTGACCGGCGTGATCGAACCTTTGCGTACGGGGAACTCGACCTCTTTGAGTGTCACGTAGGTGTAGATGTCGTCGTCGGTCAGCTCGTTCATGTGTTTCTCCTTGACGGGAACGTCGGAAGCCGAACCGGCGGTGCGCGAAATGACCATCGACTTGGTGACGCCCTCCAATTCGTAGCGGTCGGGATTCTCGACCAGGTTGCCGGTGGCGCCTTGAATGAGGAGCTGCACGTGGTCGTACTGGTCGAAGATGTTGTCCTCGACCTCGTTGGTGAGAATCGCGATGCCGTAGCGGCCGTCCTTCGATTCGAGGTAGAGGGTCCGTTCCGAAACGGTGTAGTCGATTGTCGAGGTGGTAAGTTGGGTGTTCTCGCCCGCATTGCGGTTGTCGGGGTTGCTCACGACGATGCCTTCGATGATGACGTAGTCTTCGATCTTCTTGTTGAGGGCGTAGTTTTGGCGGAACTCCTCGAAAGTGATGTTGCGGCCGAGCGTCTCTTTGGCCGTGCGTTGCAGCAGATTGAACTCGACGGAGACGGTCTCGTCCCATCCGTCGGTGAATGAGAGCGACACGGCGGCCGAGCGCGGAACCTCTTCGGCGGGGTTGGCGTCGAGCGTGATGACCAGCTCGCGCTCCTCGCTCTCGGCGTCGACGATCTCGATCTCCTGGATCCAGTCCGTATTCTCGGGATCGGAGTATTCGGTCTCCACCGTAATGTCGGAGAAGGGAACGTTGGTCTCGATGACCGACTTGTTCTCGCCGCCGGCCCCGGGGACGATGATCGACGAATTTGCGAATGCGATGCGCGCGTCGATGAGCGCCTTCTGCTTGATGTAGAGCGTGTCGCGCCGCGAATCCACGTCGGAGCAGAGGACGATGCCCGCCTTGCGTTTGAAATCCTCGTTGAATTCGCATTCGGCCGTGATTGTGGCCTTGCCGTCCGTCGTCTCGCCGCACGCGAGGCTCAGCCAGTCGGATTCGTTTATCCGTTCGATATGGTATGCGCCGTTGGTGTAGATGTCGATGTCGAACGAGTTCGCATCGGCCTCGACGATGAACTCTTTTTCCAATGCGCCCAGTTTGACGAGGTCGATGTCCTCGGCGTCGACATTGGTGCAGGCAGCTGCGATTCCGACCGCAGCGGCGATGCTCCAAAACTTGAATATCGATTTGCGAAAGTTCATGTTGTTTCGGTTTTGTCGTTGTTGTTTTTCCGGTCAGGCGGTCGGCTGTCGTCCGCCGCCCGACCGAAATGCGTTTAGTTGTAACGTATCGTGAGCGTACCGATTCGAACCTGACAGTTGGCGGCCGTGATCTCCGGCGTGAGCGTGCCTTTTTCGATGCCCAGATTCGTCGGATAGGTCGAAGCGCTGCTGCTCGGGGCGATGTCGGTCACCTTGTCGGCTACTTGCAGGCGCAACACCACCTTCTCCTTGCCGAAGCAATCGGCCGGCAGCCGGCGCAGATGCTCGGTGTAGCCCGGCGTCGAGTCCTGCGATGTCCCGCTCCACCATACGATCGAACGCTTCTTGATGATCGGGCAGTCGGGAACGGGTCGGAACGTCGTGCCTCCGTCGACGGAGTAGAGCAGATTCCAGTGCGCAGGGCCGGTCAACGAGGTGTTGTTCATGTTTCCGTGTCCCCAAACGATGCCGAAAATCAGGTTCGATCCGGTGATGCCCTGCGTCGAGAACGAGATGTCGAAATATTTGCCTTCGTCCTTGTCGAAATCCCACCACTGGCGCGAGAGTACGACGCTGCCATTGGGCACCAGTCCCTTCTGTTCGGAAGTTCCGCCGCCGTTGCCCGAGCAGACGACATTGTTGAAATCCGGTGACCCGGCCTGCGTGGCGTCGTACTTGTCGATCTCGCCCTCTCCGATTTCCGGTGTGAGGTCGTTCTGGCGGTCGTTCCAGTTCCACTCGACGATGGTCTTCGAGAACGGCTCTTCGGTCAGGGCGATCTCACCCTGAGTCATGGCGCGCAGCTGGTAGCGGCCGAGGTCGCCGAAACGGACGGGCGCCACGTCGTCGGCCACGACGATACCTCGGAACGTGCCCGAACCTTGGGCTACGACCGAATAGAATTCCAGATCGCGTCCCGAGCTGAAACGGCGCCAGGGTACGGCCGCATTGGTCAGCATGTGGATTACTTCGCCCGTCTTGTCGTAGCACATCAGCGGTGCGACGTCCCAGCGCGGCGCGGTGGCGCCGATTGGGTTCACGTCGTCTTTGAGCGAGTAACCGTCGGTGCAGTTGGTGTAGGCGCCGTCCTTGCACATGATTTCCAGGTCGGGTACCGAGACCAGCGTGAAGATGTCGTCGTCGGTGAGTTCGGCGATACGTTTGGTCTTGACGGGAATCTTGAATTCGTCGGGTGTCGATGTATCCAAAATGTTGGCCGCCGTCAGTCCCGTGATGGTGTAGCATTCGGGGACGGCCTTCTTTTCGAGGATGGCGCCGTCGAGCGAGAGCCGCACCTTCGAGAAACGTTCCAGCGTGTTGTCGTCTTCGGTTGCGAATTTCAGGCAGAAACCGTAGCGGCCGTCCGTCGATTCGAGGTAGACCGTGCGGTCGTTCTCGGTGCGGTCGAACGCATACTGTCCGGTCTGGGGGCTCGAAACGATGTTCTTGCTGGCCGGGTCGCTGACCACGAATCCCTCGATATAGCCCGCCAGCGAGATTTCGCCCGGGGTCATTCCGCGTACGGTCGCGAAGTCGACGGCGGTGGGATAGGCTTTCTGGGTGATTTTGCAGACTGCCGAAACGGAGGCGCCCAATGCGTCGGCGTAACTGAGGTTGAGCGTGGCGGAACGGGCTTCCGAGCTGTCGTTCTGAGTCAGCGAGAAGGTCAGCCCCTCGTCCGTGAGCATGGGTTCCGACAGCCACTCGTTGCCCTCCTCGACGGGGGTATCGTAGGTGATATCGTAGACGATTTGGTCGGCGTAGGGTACGAGATTATTTGTCGTGGCCGGAATCGTGCACTGTTGTGCATAACCCTCGTAGGTCTCGACGGAGCTGTCCAGTTTGAGCGAAGGCTCGGCGATTCCCTGCGAGATGCTCAGCACCGAGGTGGTGGCTGTGCCCTCGGCGTCTTCGATGAAGAGGGTCAGGTCGGCCAGGCGCGTGGAGCCGGCCTCGTTGCCCTCGACGGCGAACGACACGCCCTCGTGCGTGATGGCGACCTCGGAAATCCAGGGCGTAACGGGTTGCGCCTGCGGCTTGTCGTCGCCCTCTTCGCTTTCGGCGCGCGTCACGACGGGTACGGGTTCACCGGGCACTCCGTCCGCATCGTAGTAGGTGACGGAAGCCTCCACGTCGTCGATGCAGTACCGCAGGTTGGTGTCGATGGGTGCGAAGATTCGCGATGGCGCCTTCAATAGCGCTACGGCGGGTTTGGCGAACGCGAGCGACGGTTCGGTGACGGTGCCCGCTTGGGTGAACATTACGGTGTCGGCCAGTTCGCCTTTCTGGAAGACGACCCCGACTTTGCGCGAAATACCGTAGTTGGCCGCGTAAGTGAAGACGATTTCGTGGTTGCCGTAACCTTCGAGCTTGTTGAGCGACGCCCACTTCACGTTGCGCGTGAAGCGTGCCGTCCACTCTCCGTTCGAATAGACCAGCACGTGTGTCGAGCCGGCCTCTTTGCTCAGCGACAGTTCCCGTGCCGCCACCGCCAGCGGCAGGTCCATCTCGAAATCCTTCTGACAGCCGGTCAGGGCGGCCGCGAATGCCGCGACGGCGATCAGCAGGCCGGCGGCCGATCTTTTGTGTTTATTGAGTGATGTTTTCATAGTCTGAGAGTTTCTGGTCGTTACAACCCGTAGGCCTTGTATTCGTTGTTGTCGAGGTTATTCTTCGAGTAGGTTACCTCCGTGTCGGGAATGGGGTAGTAGCGGTGGCACGGTTTGATGAGGCTGGACGTCGTATTGAGTTGCAGAGGGCCATAGTCGCTGTTGCTCGTCACCGCATCGTACCAGATGCCCCAGCGCACCAGATCGTACTTGCGCTGGAATTCGCCGAAGAGCTCCCGCGCCCGTTCGTTGCGAATCTCCTCTTCCAGGCGTGCGGGCGTACGGTAGATGTAGTTGCCCAGTCCGGCGCGCGTGCGGGTCATGTCGAGGTACTCGATCGACTTCTCGTAGTTTTCCTTGTAGAAGTAGCACTCGGCCATCATCAGCAGCGCGTCGGCGTAGCGGAATACCTTGTAATTGTTGCCGTCGGCCGATGCCTGCATGTTCGGGCACCAGAATTTCGGACCGCACCAGGGACGGGTGTTGGTGCTGTTGAAGGTCTTGTCTTCATAGCCCCACGCCATGTTGTATTTGGCGCGGATATCCTTGCCCATCTTGGATTGGAGTCCCTGACAGAAGTAGACGTTCGGCCGCATGGCCGTCCATACGGTCGCCTGATCGCCGAGTTCGGGAATGTCGACGCCGTCGTAGATGGACGAGTTGGCCGAACGCGGATAGGGCTGGCAGATGCAGGCCACGTTGGAGGTATAGGTGAGACCGCCCTGCGTGTAGGTGTGCTGAATCTCCATGATGGATTCGGGAGTGTTCTTGTTGCGGAAGAGGATGTTCTGGGCGTAGTCGTACTGCGACAGGGGGCCGTAGATGGTCTCGATCTGTTGCAGCGCTTCGAGGGCCGTGTCCCACTCCTTGTTCCACATGGCCATTTTGGCGATGAGCATGTAGGCGCAGGAGGCTCCCAGCCGGTTGGCCTCGTTGTCGTAGGTGCGAGTCTGGTCGACGAGCGGCGCGATCGACTGCAAGTCTTTGATTACTGTCGCGCGCGTTTCGTCGGCATCCATGCGCGGCAGCACCTGAATGCGGTTGAGCACCTCGTTGTCGGTGACGTCGTCGAAGTAGAAGGGAACGTTGCCGAAGAAGCAGGTCAGCGTCCAGTAGTAGAACGCGCGCAGAGTCTTGGCCTCGCAGAGCAGTTGCAGGTATTGCTCTTCGGAGAGTACTTCGTTCTGATAGGCGCGTTCGATGCCGTTGACGGCGAAATTGCAGCGCTGTACGCCGAGGTAGCCCTGTGTCCAGACGGTCGAGCCGAAACGCGGCACGGCGGGCGAGATGTCCAGACTGGCGTCGCGCGTACCCGACGGGCAGTATGCGATGTCGGTGACGCATTCGGTGGCGAGCATGTAGGTGTAGGTGTAAATCGATTTGATGGGGATGTAGCAGCTGTTCACGACCGACTGGCACTCCGAGTATTTGCGGAAGAAATTGTCGGGACTCGAAATTCCCGACGTGTCCTCGTCGAGCGAACACGACTGGAACAAGAGGGAAGCCGAGAAGAGCGTCGCATACAATATGTTCTTGATTTTCATAGTTCTTATGATCTTATTGGTTTAGTATCTCAACTGGATGCTGAATATGATGGTTCGGGGTTTGGGGTAGGCGCCCAAGTCCATGCGGCGCAGCGTCGACGAGGTGCCTTCGCTCGATACGTCGGGATCGAATCCGTTGTATTTCTTCCACAGATAGAGGTTTTCGCCCGATACGCTCAGCGTGAGGTCGCGCAGCCACGAGCATTTTTTCCGCAAATCGAACGTGTAGGCGAGCGTGACGTTTTTCAGTCGCAGATACGAAGCGTCGTGAATCATGAAGTCGCTCGGTAGCGCGGCGTCGCTCTTGGCTCCGGCGCGCGGGATGTCGGAGTTGGGGTTGCGCACGGGATGCCAGGCGTCGAGCATGTAGCGGTACTGGTTCGCGAACTGGGAACCGGCCATGTAGATCTCCGAATAGTTGTAGATCTTGCCGCCGAGCGAGTAGGCGAAATAGACACCCAGTTTGAAGCCGTGAATGTAGAACGTGTTTTGCAGACCGCCATACAGATAGGGGTCGGCGTTGCCCTGATAAATCAGGTCTTCGCGCGACATCACGCCGTCGTGGTTGACGTCGTAGTAGCGTGCGCCGCCGTCGGTGTTGGAGACGCTCACGTAGGTCTTCGTAATTTCGTTCTCCTTGCGTTCGTCGGCGTTTTTCCACGTGCCGCCGTACTTGAAGCCCCACAGCGAGTTGAGCGGGTATCCCTTGACGTATCCGTACATCATGTAGCTGTTGTTGCCCGGCGAGTCGTAAGCCGAAATGAAGTCTTCCGAGCCGATGTCGTCGACCATCTGGTCGTTATGCGACATCGTGAGCGTCGTCGTCCAGTGGAAGTTCGGCCGCACGATGTTCTGGCTCTCGATCGAAAGCTCGATGCCCTTGTTCGACGTCGAGCCGATATTGGTCCAGCGCGAGGTGTAACCCGTCTGGGCGGCTACGGCCAGCGACATGAGCAGATCGGTTGTCTTGGATTTGTAGGCTTCGGCCGTGATGTTCAGGCGTCCTTTGAACATCGACCAGTCGATGGCCACGTTGTAGGCGGCCGTCTTCTCCCATGTCAGGTCGGGCGAATCCAGACGGCTGCGGTAGAAGGCGACAGGCTGCGAGCCGTCGAACAGATAGCCGCCTGTGGTGGACGAGAGCACGGCCAGCGAACGGTAGGTGCTGATCGCGTCGTTGCCGGTCAGACCGGCGCTCACGCGAATCGACAGGTCGTCTATCCAGTCGCAGTCTTTCAGAAAGTTCTCGTTGGCCAGATTCCACTTGACGGCCGCCGACGGGAAGAATGCCCACTTGTTGTTGGCCGCGAAGTTCGAGGCGCCGTCGTAACGGCCGGTCACCGTGAGGTAGTAACGCGATTTCCAGTTGTAGTTCAGACGGGCGTAGACCGACATCTTGGTCTTTTTCGAGTAGGCCGTGCCTGCCGAGTAGGTCTCCTTGTCCAGGACGGCGTTCATGTTGTTCCACATGATGGCGTCGTCCATGTAGCCTTTGCCCGAGAGATTGAAGTCGTGCGACACGAACCGGTAGGCCGAGAAGCCGCCGAGGACGTCCAGCGCATGGCCGTTCTTCTCGAACTTGTAGCCGGCCGTCGTCTCCCACGAGAACGAATTCTCGTCCCAGTCGGCGCGGTATGCCTCGCCGCCTTCGTTTTCGCTCTTCATGGGCAGCGTGCCCGGATAGTAACGGTACGTGTGACGCTGGTAGAGGTAGTAGGAGAAGGTGCTGTTGATCGTGAAGTTCTTGATCGGTTCCAGTTTGAGCGAGAAGTTGTGGTTGCTCGAATGACGTTCGAGGTAATGGGTGTTCTGGTCGATCAACGCACGCGGTGTATTGATTTTCTGTCCGTTGTAGTACAGCGGGTTGTATGTGTCCGTCGGTTTGAGCAGCGGTGACAGGTATTGGGCGCCGCTCCACCAGTTGGTGCCGCCTATCGTGGCCTTGTTCTGGTCGTTGTGCCTCCATGTATAAGACCCCGTGTAACCGACTTTCAGCCATTTGAACAGCTGGCGTTCGAGGTTGATACGCCCCGTGAAGCGCTTCTGGCCACTGTCGTCGATGATGCCCTGCGTATCGTTGTAGGAGAACGAAGAGTAGTACGAGGCTTTCTCGTTGGTGCCCGAGAGCGAGAGCGCGTAATTCGAGTAGATGGCCGTGCGGGTGATCTCCTTGATCCAGTCGGTTCCCTCGCCCAGCGAGAGTGGGTCGGGGTACACCGAGCCGGAGAGCGGCGTATCGGCGCCGATGTCGGGATGGTTGGCGTCGGAGCCGAACGAGGCGTAGTCGTTGCGGTATTGTGCGAATTCCGCCGCATTCATGATGTCGAGGTGGCGGGGCAGCTGCGAGAAGCCGATGTCGGTCTTGAACGTGATGTTCGGCTTGCCCGTCGTGCCGAGTCCCCGTTTGGTGGTGATGAGGATGACGCCGTTGGCGCCGCGTGAACCGTAGATGGCCGTCGACGAGGCGTCTTTCAGCACGGAGATGGAAGCGATGTCGTCGGAGTTGATGTCGTTCAGGTCGTGGATGGCGTCCATCACGCCGTCGACGACGATCAGCGGTTCGTTCGAGGCGTTGATCGAACGCGTGCCGCGGATACGGATGGTCGTGGTGGCGCCCGGTTCGCCGGTGGTCGACATGAAGTCGGCGCCGGCGATACGTCCCTGCAATGCGTTGTCGACCGAGAGCGTGGGCAGGTCCTTGATGTCGTTCATCTTGACCGTAGAGACCGAACCGGTCAGGTCTTTCTTGGCCACTTGGCCGTAGCCGATGACCACCACTTCTTCGATGTCGGTGGAGGCGTCCTTTTCCAGCCGGATGTTGAATTTCGTGCGGCTGCCCACCTTCGTCGTCTGTGACGTGTAGCCGAGGTAGGAGAATGTCAGCGAATCGGAGGGTTTGACTTTGAGTGTGAATTTACCTTTGGTGTCGGTCGTCGTGCCCTGCACTCCGCCAGCGACGACCACTGTGGCTCCGACCAGCGGATTGCCTTCGGAGTCGAAGATGATGCCGTGAACCGCCTGCGGCTGTTCCTGAGCCTTCGCCGGTGCCGTGTATGCTGCGAGCATTATCAGAATCGCCCCCAGCGACATCGCACGGGCGAAAACGCTCATTGTGTGAAGAAATTTGTTCATTTCAGGTTGTTTTAGGTGATACGACTTGTTCCGGCCTGCTTACTCCTGACCCTCCTCGAGAGGCGCTCCGAGGATTATGTCCTTGCCGCTGCCGTTGTTTTCGGTAAAGTAATTCTCTTCGTCCGCTTCGAGGCGGCGGATGTAGAAATTGTCGAGGAAGATGCGGTTGTTGACCGGCGACGTCTGTGTGAACGAGCCGCAGCTGATGCGGATGCGCGTGTTGACCGTAATCGGATTGAGCTGCGTTCCGACCACGAAGACCAGCAGGTCGCTTCCCTCCCACATGTTCTCGGGGAACTCGTCGCTCCGGGGGTCGTAGTAGGCGGCTTCGAGCTCGATCGAGGTCTTGCCCGTGTCGGCGAAATCGGCGATTACGCCCCCGTCGAGTACCTCGACCTTGATTTTGTTGTCGTCCTTGGCTCCGGTGTAGAAGTCGGTATACGCCACAGCGCGGAACGAGACCATGAGCATCGAGTCGCTGCGCAGCGTGTTGGTGTAGGGCGAAATCAGGTCGGCGCCGTGTCCTTCGTCGTCGCCCAATTTCAGATAGCCGTTCTTGCCGTAGCAGTGGGCGTGCTCCTCGCCGTCGATTGTCGTGGAGGAGAAGCCGTAATCCTTCTGGGCGGTCGTCCAGTCGTCGATGGGCGTCTCGTCGTCCGTGAAGCGGGGATCGGTTTTGCCGTACTTCATGGAGGAGAAATCGTTGCTCACGCGAGCTGTCGAACCTTGGTGTACGGGCACTATGCGGTTGTAGTTCAGCGTCCCGTCGGTCGCCGCCAGAATCAGCATACCCGTGCGCCGCGTGTAGTAACAGCCCGTTTCGACACGCCGCTGGACGTCGAGGGTCACTATGCGGCACCCCGTCAGCGGGTCGACCGCAGTGTCGTCCAGGACTGCCGCCCAGGGCATGTCGGCGTCGTCCTCCCACGAGGCGACGAAGTCGACGTTCGCCTCCGCATAGATTTTCGCCTGCCCGCCCTGCACGCCGACGTATACGGCGTCGACCGGCTTCTTTTCGATCGGGTCCGCGTAGACCGCGATCGACTCGCTGCGGTCGGAGTTCGAGTGCGTTTCGCACGACACGCAGGCCGCCGCCAGGCACGCGATTCCGATCGCTCCCCGCAGCAAGCGGGCGAGACTTTCCGTCAGAAATGTTTTTCTCATAAGTCGATAAGGTTAACAGTAGTAGTATTGGTTTCAGGTCGGAGATTCGTTCCCAACGGTCATTTCAACTCGAAATCCACCAAAATCGGACGATGGTCCGAGGGGTCGTAGAAGTTGGACACGTAGGGACTCTTGGTTGCCGTCGTCCACTTGTCGATGACGATCAGCGCGTTCGCGACACGTCCGTACATCGAGGGCGAGGCGTACATGAAGTCGATGCGGGCATTGCCGTAGGTCGACGAGATGAAGCGTCCCGGGTTGCGCTCGGCGATGATGTCCACCAAATCGGTATTGTTGCGGATGTGATCGTGAACCAGCAGACGGGTGTCGTTCTCGGGATAGTTGTAGAACCAGTTGTCGACGCGGGAACGGGCGTTGAAGTCGCCCATCATCAGCCAATCCTCCTGTGCGGCGTAGGCCGGATCGTTGACCGTCTTGTCGCAGATGTACCCGATTTCGAACGCACGGTACTTGTCGCCTTCGTTGTTGGCGGCGCTCGCCGCCTGATTTGCCGAGCCGGTAACGCCGAAGGCGTAGGCCTGCGGCCACGTGTGGAGCGTCACGACATTGATTTTATGGCCCTTCACGGTGACCTGCTGGATGGCGGCGCCGTGCGAAACGGGTTTTCCCGCCTGCTCCGTATCCGTGATTTTGAGCAGCGTCTCGATCGGATATTTCGAGGTGATGGTCTGCGGATAATTGTCGCGCCAGCCGCCGACGGCCGTATACGAGTGGCCGTAGCGCGCTGCCAGTGCCGGCCAGCCGTCGGGCAGGAACTTATCGGATGCGGGCGCTCCTGCATTGGTATTGTCCTTGTAGATGGTCGCCGATTCGCACCATACGCACACGTCGGGGTCGTACTTCTTCACCCAAGCCGTGAAGTTGTCGTAATCGTTGGCCTGATCCGACCACATGCCGTTTTGAATATTCCAGTAGAGCACGCGCAGAATGTTCTCGCCCCGCTCCGCTTCGCCGAGCGAACGCACCTCGATGTTGTCGAGATAGAAGCCATGGACGCCGCTGCTTGTGTCGTTGCCCGCCCAGTAGAGCATCGTGCCGTCGGTCGCGTTCTCCACGACGACCTCCACGCGGTGCCACTCCTTGACGGCCGACTCGCTCGACGGGAGCGTCACGTAGTTTTTCTCGACGATGTATTTTCCCGTTGCACCCGAGTAGCCCGAATTCTCGTCGGTCAGCGTGACGGAGTGCCCGTCGACGGTCGCCGAGGCGATCATTCCTCCGTTGAGGACTTGGAACAGCAGGACGTCCGTCGAACCGTACTGGTAGCAGAAGTCGAATGCGACGCGCACGGAGCCGATGCCCTCTATGGCTTGAAGCGCGGCGGTCTGGAAGATGCCGCGGCCCGTGTTCCCCGTGCCGCAGGCGAGATAACCCTGATACTCCTGACAGCGGAACATGAAGGTGTAGTCGGCGATGTTGCGGCTGGCCACGTAGGAGTCGGACATTTGATGCGACGTGCCGACCGTCTTGCCGTTGACTTCATCCCACGTATTCGACTGGATGAAGGCCGACCCGGGGTTGTTGTAGGCGACCCGTTCGAAGGCGTCCGCATAACCGTCGCGGTCCGTTCCCGAGTCCGTCGTAACGGTTTCGGCCGTCGGGGCGTAGCCCGACGCCTCCTGTCCGCCCATGATGTCGCCGCCCCAGACGAAGTTGTCGAAACCTTCGTAGAAGACGAGGTCGGCGTCGGGCGTATAGGCCAGATCGACGGTGTATACTTCGCCTGCGGCGAGTTGCAGGGACGCCAGCGTATGTTTCATGGCGCGGTGCTCCGCGTCGCCGACGGTAATCTCCAACCCCGTCGGATAGTCGCCCGGCGCCAGCATGATGTGGAAATGTTTCGGCGTTCCCTTGTCCAGCGCCACGCAGCGGCCGTCGTCGGTGCAGTTGAGCACGGCGAAGTCGACGCCTTCGGTCATCGAGAAGCCCCCGCGGGAGGGGAGGTAGTTGGCGAATCCGGCCACGATTTCTTCGTCGGGCGACGCGACCTTCACCGAAGCGATTTCGGCCGATCCCGTCAGCGCCACGTCCAGCACGGCGAAAGCGTCGTCGAAAATCAGCTTGTTGCCGTTTTCTTTGGTGTACGAACCGTACATCGGGTACGATTGCAGCGCTTGGGCGGTCGTCGTCCAGAACTGCGAGTAGGGGAGTTTCACATCGGTGTAGACCGAGGTGTCATACCAACTGCCGGACTCCGTAGTGGTCAGTGTGGCGTTGTAGGTGCCGGCGTTCGATGCCGCGACGTCGATATAGCGGCGGTCGTTCTCATCGGTCGCAATCGCATAGGGCTTGCCGTTGACCGTTACCTTCGACTCATTCCATACCCGCTCGCCGACGCCCATCGGCCGGCGGATGCCGTTTTCCGACTCGGACAGGTAGAAACGCACTTTGCCGTCCACCACCTCGATGTCCTCGTATTCGTCGCCGTCCGGTCGGTCGGGACGGTCGGGGTCGTCGATTTCTTTTTCACCGTTGCCGCACCCCAGACAGCAACAGCAGATCAGCAATACTGTCGTTTTGCTGAAAGAGTTTAAGGTTCTTAGTAGATTTTGAAGCATAGTATATGGGATTTAGGAATTCTGCGGAGACAGGATGCGGCCGGAAACGGAATGCAAAAAGAGGAGCGCACATTGCAGAAAACAATGCGCGCACGTGTAATCGTACGTGTGTTAGTGGGTTACGATCTAAATACCGATGGGGGGGGGAATTATTCCCTCGCTACGGCGCGTAGAAGCGTGCCGCATCCTGCGAGCGAAGATCGTATAGACGATGGTCGAGGTTCCCATCCGGTTCGGTTTTGGTCGGGTCGCTTCTCCATTAAGGGGAAGCATTTAGACAAAAATAAATAAAAAATTTCAATTTGCAAAATACGGAACGAATAAATTTTCATGCGGTTGGTTGTCGTTTTTGGTATTTTCGTTTCATCCGGCCGGAGTTTTTCTGCGCATGAAATCGCGGGATATTGTTCCGGGGGGGGGCCGGCGGCATGAAGGTCTCGGGGCGCTGTTGAGCGTATCGCCGTATGCCGGTGTCCGACCGAGAGGCGAAACCCTTTGATTTCCGGCTCGATTTCTGACTCGTCCCGCGACGCCGGCGTCGTCGTTCTCTTCGGTGACTCGTGTAAGTTGCGATACCTTTTTCTGCCGAAGATAAATCTCCGACATTCGTGCGAATGATATTGCGGAGTCATTGGCTTCCGTATTGCAATCGTCCCGTTTTGCGAACGGCACTATCCCCCCCCCTCCGAGGAGAAGGGGGCGTTGTCCGAGGTGTCCGCTCGAAATGGCGATATCGGTATTTATCCGTCCGAATACTCCTGTTCGTTTTGTTTTGCATGTTCCGCTCGTTCCGCCGTCTGCGGTCGGTGCCGCGCATTTTTTTTGCGAGTGCAGGCTGCGTCGGATAGCGGCGAACCGCCGGTGCAGCCGGCGATGCCGAGGCTGAATACCTATTTTAAAATGGGTCTTGTCGTTATATTTGAAGAATCTCCGCCAATTGTGGAACCACAAGGGGAGGGCGAAGTGTTCAATATTGTAGTTTTTGATGGTCTCGCATGTACTTGCAGCCGCGGATAAAGCCCATGGCAGTGAGTCGTTATCCGCATCGTTTTCGAATCTTCATCCCGACCGTCGTTAGTTGTCCCGGCCTGCCGCAATCCATCCGGCAGGTCGCTTCGCCCCCCCCCTGCATAAGATACTGCGACGCGATTACAACTCATATAACCGCGGACCCGATAAAATTCATTATCCGCCTGTTCGGAGCGACTGTATAGGCCCGAATGCGGCAACTAACCGACAACCAAATACTTAACGGCTAATATCGAAATTTCCGGATAGCGACCATTTATGTACCACTTGTGTACCACCACCATTTTCCGGCCATACGGCATAAAAGAAAAATCCTCGATATTCGACTGAATATCAAGGATTCTCGGTTAGTCGGGGTGACAAGATTCGAACTTGCGACAACACGCCCCCCAGAATTAAATTTTACTTTTTCCAATAAATTTAACGAACTATATTCCAGCGGATTTTACACACGTTCAAAGAGTTGCAACTTGCCATTATCGAGAGTTATTGCGATTTCGCGTGTTCCACCTGTGTTCCACGCGCCGTCCGCCTACCCAATCAAAATTGAAAAGTGAATCCCCGACATTTGCGGATGTCGGGGATTATTCATTCGGACAACCGACCCAAGATTCCTATTCCAGATCGCGGGCCTTGATGCGCACGACCTTTCCGTCGCGCACGACGACCAATTCGCCGTCCTCCTTCTTGGTCTTTTCAATCAGACGCTTTTGGGCAAGCAAAATGCCTGCATCGATTTTCTCCTACATTTGCTTAATCTCAATCTCGCTCATAGTCTACGATCTTTTGATGCAATAATTTTATTACAAGGCTATGCTATTCTGGCTAATCTTTCGCTAAAACAATCTTTGGGTTACTTTGTAGATTTCAGTCCGGGTGCAATAACTTTTATTTCTCCGTTCAAGACATCTTTTAGAATTGCTTTTATGAAATATCGGGCATCAATATCAAACACTTTCTTCTCTCGTTCCTGTATAAAAACATATTTCACTTTTTTGATTTTAACACGCCCCATATTCCGAGTATCGACATAAGCATCTTCAAAATTGAAAATATACTCTGGTTCTGTATTTTCAGACGGCAATTTATCCTCAAGCTCATCAAAAGACACAATTGGGATGCCATTTTTATCACATATTTTAGCGTCTGGCAGTGTTTCTAAAGGGAAATAATCAGTTGTTGTCCAATCATTATCCCCACTAAAAAACATAAGATATTTCCTATAACCCTCCAAATTTATGCTGGATTTGGCCCATTCATCATCCAGTAAGAATAAACGTCGTGTAATGGATATATTAAGATTAAGTTCTAACCGTCCGATTATGCTTTCCTCTTTATTTGGCAGTCTTAACTCCTTCAGGTTAATACCATAGTGGGTCGCAAATTCTTTTGCACCTTTTTGATATCCCACTTTGGTGACCATAATTCCATTAACATTATTCAAGTCGGATAAAACGCCATAAAAATCCCGAACCTTACCCACAGAGACCGGTTTATTATAATTCTTGCATTCGATTGCAACTTTATGATTCACTCCCGCAAGTTCATATTCCCAATAGACATCAACCTGATGCAATTGCCCCGATTTACCGCGCAATTTCACATTGTGCTGTACTTGGATTGCTTTAATACTTTCTTCGTTCAGTAACCCCTGATAAATTTCTTGGGCAAACTTCTCATATTCCGTATTAGGATTCATATCTACACCTTATAAAATTTCGGCTGTTCATTCCATACAAAAATACTAATTCAATTCATTATTTCGGATGTATTCGCCAAAAGCCGACACACTATAATTTTATCCACAAATTGCAATTATTTTCATCCAAAATCAAAATTGGCACATCCGAATTATTCAGATTCAACGGCAAATTCATAACACATAACTTTCTGTATCTATTGCGATTAAATAACGTCTAATTTCAAAATTCAAGATACAAAATTTTAAAATACTTGGAATCCCTTAATTGCCGTTCTATTTTTGCAATGCCACGTGCGAGTTATTCTGTAATCGTATAATTGGAATCGATAATCCCGCGTATACGGTTAGTGCTGAGATAGTTTGTTGCCATTCTATTGCAAGTAACTCATAACTCGTAACGCAATGTCGGTGGCGCAATCATCTTTTTATCAACACGAATGCAGATAGAATGGCACATTCCATCCGATTTCCCCGTCGTCACGACAAGGCCGACCGCAACGGCCGTTACGCCGTCAGGCTGTGTATCACCAAAAACAAGCGGCGCAAATACATCGCGCTCGATCTCTACGCCGATCCCGCATATTGGGACGAAGCCGGCGAGCGATTCATCATCCTGCGCAACCTGAAAGGAGCCGAGCAGAAGGCCGAGAATAAACAACGCGAAGCCGACAATACGCTGCTGGCGAAGTACAAGGTTCGCGCCCGCGAGATCGTCGAACGCTTCGAGATCGAAGGTATCGACTGGACGCTGAACCAGTTCGAAGACGCCTTTCTGAATACCTCCAAGCAAGGGAAATTCAACGCCTATTTCTCCGACCGCATCGCGGAACTGCACGCGACGGGACATATCGGAAATTCGCAAACCTATAAACAGACGCAGGACATGTTGAGAAGCTACGACCGGAAACTGGATCAACGGCTCTTTTCCGACATCGACCTGCGTTATGTCCGGGGATTCGATATGTTCCTTCAAAAGCGGGGCTGTTGCGGCAATACGCGCAAGTTCTATTTCAAGGCGTTACGGGCCATTCTGAACCGGGCCAATACGGAGGGTGTCGGCTCGGCGGCGACCTATCCGTTCGGACGGGGCGGGTTCGAGGTCTCCAAACTCGAAGAGGCAACCGTCAAACGCTACCTGCCTGCCGCCGAGCTGTCGAAACTCAAAAGCACCACGGCCAGCAATCCGCAATGCGAATACGCCCGCAAGCTGTTTCTATTCTCCTATTATTGTTACGGCATTTCGTTCATCGACATGGCGATGCTCACGGCCGCCCATATCAAACAGATGGAGGACGGCGACTATATCGTTTACAAGAGGCAGAAGATCAAACGGCAGAAAGGGGTCAAACCGATTTCGATCAAAATCACGCCCGCAATCCGGCAACTGATCGGGAGCCTGCAAGCGGCCTCGCCGACCGTGGACGATTTCCTGCTGCCGATCGTCACCCGCTCCGGCTATACGGGCGAGCGGCTCTACATGCACATTCGGGCCCGTTACAGCAAGTATCAAAAGTACCTGCGCCTGCTCGCCGAGGAGCTCGGAATCGATTTCCACCTGACAAGCTACGTCTCCCGCCATACGGCGGCCATGACCTTGCAGCGCAACAACATCCCGCGCGAGGTGATTTCACAGATGCTCGGCCATGCCGATCTGGAGACCACGAACATATACCTCGACAGCTTCGACAACAGAGTGATCAACGAGGCGGCGAAAGTTCTCTAACGACCGTCACGGTTTAATTCAGCTCGCCTTTTTACGCTATTAGCACAAATATACGATTCAAAATAAACCGAATATGTATTTTTTCCAATCATCGCCTGTCAGTTATAAAAGGTTCATCAAACGGTTCCCCACCGAAAATAGTCTTATAAAACTGTACGCCAAGACTTGTGTTGATTTTGATATTGAATCAAAGCCCAAAAAGCGACGATGCCCGCATTGCGGCAACTGCCAAAACGGCCCTTTCAGAAAGAATAATGAAAAATTACGCTTATGTAAAAAATGCGGAAGGACTTTCTCTATATTCAGAAATAGCATCTTCGACAAATCCAAGGCCGATTTCCGAATTTGGATGTATATAGGCTATTGTATGTTCTACTACCACCACGTCTATTTTAATGTGGACAAAATTTCTCGAACACAAATAATCCGAGAAACTCATGCACCCTCAAACGCTACGATCTATCATCTATACGATGTCCTGTACAAATTATTCAAGAGCCAAAACAAGGTCGATATGTTACTAATATTCAACATATTCCTGCCATTTATGAAGATTTTCCACAACATGAACCCATATAGGAAAAAAGAATATTAGATAATACGCTGTTTAACAGCGGATTATTTCCATTAAAAGTCATTAAACAGTCCGACTGGTAAATTAGATTGTAAACTTTCAAATTATTTACAAGAATATGAAAAATATTACCGACGACACTCCGATCGCAATGCTGACGGTAGGACAGTTGAAAGAGATTTTATCAATCGACAAAATTATGGGGCATCTAACTCCGAGCCGCGCTCCGGACAAAGAGGTGCTGACAGCTGCCGACCTTGCCCGGCTTACAGGATACAGTATCTCTACGGTCTATAAACTCACAAGTGAACGAAAGATACCGTTCCACAAACCGGAGCATAAAGGTCGTAAGCTTTACTTTAACCGTGAGGAGATTCTCGACTGGTTGCAAAGCGAATCGCACCCGACAATCGAACAGGAAAACATTCAGAAAATAAAACAATTAAAAAAATATTAACCATGAAAACTGAAACAGCAACGACCAAGCCCGTATTCGACCCGGAGGTTCCGCCCCGTGAAGGGTTCATCTTCTACCGTAGCTTTTATGAAGCGCTGGCCTCGATGAAGCCCATGGCAAGATTACACCTCTACGATATGATTATGGAATACGCCTTCTATAACAAGGAACCGACGGATCTCAATGCTGAGCAGAAGATAGCTTTCAAACTGATCCGCCCCCAGCTGAACGCCAACGAACGAAAACGGCAAAAAAAGTACAAGGAGAAAGCAACCAAAAAGAATAACGACGAAGAACTCAACGAATTTTTTACAAAAACTGAAGACGAAGAAAATGGCAATTTACAAATATTCAGCGATATACAATATGAATAGGTCGCCCCTAAAAGATAATTCTAACATGAAAGAAAACGAATATAACAATGGATACACAGAAAGACAAACAGTCGGTTCGAATCCCTCGGAACTCCCTCCGATCAGGGTCTCCGTATTCGAGAACTATTACGCGACAGAACCCCTCGGCTGTGTCGACCTGATGAAGTGGTGTAAGACTGCTAAATTCAAGGAATCAGTCATCGCGTTCCGCACGACCTCCAACGAGAAGGTTCGCCAATGGATTAAACGCAACCTTCCTTGTATTACCCCGAGCGGAATATTCAAGACCCGGAGCCGTGACGGGCTGGTTCAGCACAGCGGTTTCATATGTATCGACATAGACCACAAGGACAACGGCGTATTCGGGCCGGAGTGGTTCGAGAAGAAGAAGCTCCTCGCCAAGACCTTCGACTGCCTGTTCTATGCAGGCATGTCGATCAGCGGGAATGGTCTGTGCCTGATTTTCCGCATCGCTTACCCGAACAAGCACCTGGCGCAGTTCGACGCGCTGGTTCGGGAGGTCTACGAGAAGACGGGGCTCGTAGCCGACCAAGGTTGTTGCGACATCTGCCGCTTGCGGGGAGCCAGTTACGATGCCTACCCATACATCAATCCGCACGCCAAGCCTTATCGGGGCGTGCTCATGGAAAGAACGGCCAGAACCAAAGTCCGGACAGCCCGGGAAAAGGAGCTGCTCGATAAAAAGGTCTATAAATTAATCGGCAAAATCCGCAAAGAGAAGAAGGATATCACAGATGCCTACCACGATTGGTACAGCATCGGATGCGCCTTGGCTCACGAATACGGCAAGGAGGAGGGGCTGCGGTTATTCCATCTGGTCAGTATGCATTCCAAGAAGTATTACCCGACCGAATGCGACGAGCAGTTCGCCAAATGTCTGCGAAGCCGGAAAATCGGAATCGAGACCTTCCTATGGATTTGCAAGAAACACGGAGTGACGTTTAAGTAGCCCGCCGCCCCGCATGCGGAGCCGGAACCTTATCGAGGGGTTCCGGCTTTTTTATTATATCTGCATCCCTGCGTAGATAATACCCGAAAGCATGTTTGGCGAAATTTGCACAACAAGGCCCCGATGGGTGCCGTCAATTGCGAAATATTTTTTACCTTTGTCTTGTCGCGCAAGCGGCGTATATTGGTGAAAGTGTTTCGATTTAACCTCGAATAGGAATCTGGTAAATTCAATTTGCTGAGGGTAAACGACGGCACTCATCACTTGTATTGGTATGCGAGATCATAATCCCCATACTATACAGGTGTGGGGTCTTGTGTCAGTTTATTTCAGCAAAGGTATTCCAGAACCTCTATTCGAATAAACCGGGCAGCTCCACACTTTCTTTTTGTAATCATGCCAAGTCGGGGCTGGGTGGCAACAATGTTTACTACCATGCCTAAAACTACTGTACACACGATCTTGCAAGGAATTGGCATTCGCGCATTACGCGAGTATATCTACAAGCACCTACCAGCACCGGATTTCCACTCGCACGATTTCACAAGGAACTTCGAACGTCATTTTACAACCCAGTATATTCAGATGCAGGGGCTATATGCACATAAGAGCACGATTGAAGAACGAAACAAAACAATATCTTCCGAAATCGGAAAATTCCTTGGTCGGAACAGTGATTTGTTACAAATTGAGGAAGGCCCCGAGCGCATATCTATCAAC
>ENA-UESU01000717-UESU01000717.1-human-gut-metagenome-genome-assembly--contig:-NODE-717-length-26838-cov-18.528269_pt1 | contig 26838 bp, 30 predicted proteins | sample MGYA00243007_ERZ508008 | MGnify/ENA primary metagenome ERZ508008 (study PRJEB26167, sample SAMN06115399) | human gut metagenome | host: Homo sapiens | place: China:Henan | collected 2016-06-23...
CACAAGCAACATATAAAATCTAGTCGTGACTATCCTCCGAAACAGTCCGGTGGACTGTTTCGGAAGAACATTACACAGCTAAATTATAGTTCCCGACAGAAAAATCCCCCTTCCAGCGAAGGGGGATTTAAAATTACAGGGACTTAATAATGGTTCCCATCAGGCCAGGAACAGCACTGATAGCATTGGATTCGTCGGTGTCGATGTGCATAGCGTCAGCAAACTTGTCGCTGACTCTGATAACTACGTCGCCCAGGATCGCGTTTCTGCCGTCGGTGTTGGTCTTTACCCAAACGATGTCCTTGTTCTTTACGCCAAGCTTCTCAGCAGTCTCGGGTGTGAGGTGGATATGGCGTTTTGCTACGATAACGCCCTCCTTGATCGTTACCTCGCCTGCCGGACCTCTCAGTGTACATCCCGGAGTACCTGCGATATCGCCGCTCTCGCGGATAGCAATGCCAAGACCGATGGAGCGTGCGTCGGTAGCGGAAAGCTCTACCTGATCAGCTGAACGGCACGGACCCAGTATGCTTACGTTTGCAAGCTCCTTCTTCGGGCCAACTACTGTAACGCGCTGCTCGCTCGCGAACTGACCGGGCTGGGAAAGATCCTTCTTCTTGGTGAGCTGAGCTCCCTTGCCGAACAGAGCCTCAAGGGTCTCCTGTGTCACATGCACGTGTCTTGCAGATGTTTCGATAAGTACTTCATTCTCTGCCATTTTATTTTCCTCCGATAATTAATTAATGCAGCGGCTGCTGCCGCCTCTGTTTCGATTATACAACTTTTTTCTGAAAATTGCAATAGGTATCTTGCTTTTAACTTAACTTTCATCTGTGATGGATTTTTTCGGTTGAAAAGTTGAAAAAAGAGTGATAATAGGGAACCTCTAAAAACCGGTTTGAAAAGGGAAAATGGGTAGAGTGCGCCGAATGCGATGAAAGCCGACGAAGTAAGGCTGTATGCCTTACGAGGAGGTGCAACACGATGTTGCAGAGCGAAATAACCGGGCGACGGCATGGACGCCGTCGCATCAGAAATTTCGCTCGTTGAAAGAAGCAGGCGGTGTGCTATACACATTTTCACTCAAACAAGGTTTTTAGAGGTGACCAATACATAAAAATGCAGAATCTAAGAAAATAATGCACAAATGCATACCAAATCAATGCTGTTTTGTGATACAATTGAATAGAGATAAGTTGCAAAATCAAAACACATGTGATAAAATATAAAAGGGGGTGCGGTAATTTGAAGAAGATATGCGGCAACTGTTTTTCAAGGATAAGCGGGAATGTCTGCCGGAAATGCGGTCATGTCAATGTCCGCACCAGCGCGGAGTATGACGCGCTGCCGGTGGGGACGCAGCTCCGCGGACGTTACACGGTTGGGAAGCTGATGGGCAGGGGCGGTTTCGGAATGATCTACCTCGCCTACGACGAGCAGTCCGACAAGACTGTCGCAGTCAAGGAGTTCTTCCCGGACGGTACGGCGGTTCGTTCTCAGGACAACATCACCGCAGAGCCTATGACCACGATCCAGCAGGAGAACTACGGCGAAGGGCTGGAGCGCTTCTTCCGCGAGGCGGAGATTATTTCAGGATTCCCGGAGTGCTCCGAGCTTATCGGGATATACGATGTGTTCCGCGAAAATGGCACGGCGTATTACGCGATGGAGTTCGTCCACGGAGCTTCGCTGAAAAGCTACGCCGAGACCAGCAGCGCGATCTCCCCGGCGCAGGCGGTCTACATAGCGCAGAAGCTGCTGCCGTCGCTCCAGATACTGCACCAGCGCGGAGTTATCCACCGCGACGTTTCGCCGGACAACATAATGCTGTGCGCGGACGGCTCCGTTAAGCTGATAGATTTCGGTTCCGCGAGGTATATCCAGGACAGGACGTGCAGCATGTCCGTGATACTGAAACAGGGTTTTGCACCGCTTGAGCAGTACCAGAGGAGGGGCGCCCAGGGCGGCTGGACGGATATCTACTCGTTTGGTGCGTCGCTGTTCTACGCCATGACTCTTGTAACTCCGGAGGATCCGCTGACGCGGCTTGAGGACGACAGCGACTTTGAATTCCAGCTTCATGGGATAACGCCTTAGCTGGCTGAGATACTGAGGAGATCCTGCAATGTGCGCCGGGAGCTCCGCTACCAGAACGCGGAGGAAATGCTGGGAGCGGTGTCAGTCTGCGGAGTGGAGCCGGTGGGATTCCCCGCAGACAAGATACAGCTGGCAGTGCGGAGCAGCGCCGCGCCGGAGGGCTCACTTGCCCGCAGAGGTACGTTCCTGTCGACCGCAGCGGCGGCGCTGACGTCTGCGGCAAGCTCGGCGGCTGAATTCTTTTCGGGGATAAGCCGCACTATAACGCCTATAAAGGTCAGGATAGGCGGGGAGATGTTCCCGGTAAATTCGGTGGAACTTGACCTTTCCGACAGGGAGCTGACCAATGCGCAGATAATCAACCTGCGGCACATGAAGCGGATGAAAGTGCTGAATCTGAACTACAATTACATAACGGATCTCGCCTGCCTGGAGGGGCTGACGCAGCTTGAGGAGCTGCATTTCAGCCACAATAACGTAACTGATCCAAGCTTTCTTTCCGGAATGACGGAGCTGCGGCGGATAAGCGCTGAGAACACGGGTCTGGCTGATATATCGCCACTGGCGGGGAAACTGCGGCTTGAAGCGGTGTTCATCGGCGACAGTCTTGTAACGGATATAACTCCGCTGAAAAGCGCGCTGGGGCTGAGATTTCTCGGGTGTAACGAGCTGCAGATAGGCTCGCTTGACGCCCTGGAGGGCATGACTGAGCTTGAGACGGTGTGCCTTGCGGGGTGCGGTCTGTGGAGCATACAGCCGCTTTCTTCCGGGAAGAAGCTGCGGAACGTGTATCTCGGGCGGAATAATGTGTCGGATCTTTCGCCGCTGATCGGCTGTGATATTGCGGAGATGTACCTTGATCTGAATAAGCTGAACGGAAACAGGGAGGCGTTCCGGGGACTCACGGTGCATGGTTTCATCGTGATGAACGGAAACGGGTACGCTCAGGAGGATCTCGAGTATATCAGGTCTACTATCAATGGGGAAGCCGATCTTGAAATATGACATCAGGTGAAGGAGAATTATATGAAAACAGAGGAAATAGAAGCGCGTATACGGCGCACGAAGCGGCTTGACATGAACATGATAGCGGACAATCCTCCGCCGGAGTTCTCGATATATTTGCAGGAGCTTCTGAAGGAGAAGTCTGTGAAGCGGTCGACGCTGATCAGGGAGCTGAATGTTGACCGTAATTACGGATATCAGATGATGAATGGGACGCGCACACCGACGCGGGTGCAGATACTGCACATTGCGGTGTACTGCAAGTTTGATACGAAGCAGACTCAGCGGCTGCTGAATCTTGCCGGAAGGGAAGCGCTGTATGTCCGCCGTCCCGAGGACGCCAAAACGATGCACTGCCTTGAGCACCCGATGGAGTACAAACAGGCGTGCCAGTTCATCTGGGGGGAGTAGCGGGCTGGGATCGGGTCCGTTGGCGGCTTCCTGTAAGTCCGGGGTTACTGAGGGTCTGCCGGAATTTTGGATTTGTGTCGTTTTTCCTCGGTCGGCTGCGGTCTGTGGTTTTCGATAGTCCGGCGGTCAGGAGTATTTCTCTATGGCTTCTGTGAGGTAGTTCAATCTGCAAAATAAGAAAATCCCGTTTTTTTTCAAAAAGCCCTTGACAAATCTGAAGTCACGTGATATAATATATAAGTCGATTAAGATTGACGTATCGAGATGTGGCTCAGTTTGGTAGAGCGCTGCGTTCGGGACGCAGAGGTCGCAGGTTCGAATCCTGTCATCTCGACCATCACGCTCTCTACCCATGTGTTGGTAGAGATACAGAATCCCTCTTGGAATGCTTTCTGAGAGGGATTTTCGTTTGTATTCGGCTCTATCTCTTATAGATGTTAAATGAATGCTTGTTCGTGTTTTCCCTGGAGTATATATGAGAGTATGGGTGTCAGCATGGGTGTCAGAATAGTAGAGGTTATCGCGGCATAGGCAGGAATTTTCTTCCCACGCTTCGGGTCAATGAGTATTCACAGCCGCATAATAATTCAGATGGTATCGTGACCGTTACCTCTACCTTTGTGTCGTAGACTACCACGCTTTTCACATACTGACCTATGAATTTCTTGCATTCAGCTATATTTCTTTCATAGATGTATATGGATAGCTCGCTTATGCGTTCGGTCAGTTCTGCGGTGGATATATCTATATCAGTTTCTGTGGTGCTGAGCGCTTTCTGACGTTTGATACATGAATATTCATCGGATTTGAGCTGAGATAATATTTCTTTACAGTCGTCCTCTGCAATTCCGTCAGCTATTGCATTCAGAATGTTCTTGCGGCGTGTCTTTATGCGTTCCAGTTTCATAGTCAGGTCTGCTAATTCCTTTATCACGCTTGTATTGTGCTGTACTGCCTGTTCCTTGATTTCGGCTATGATATCGGGTATATAGTCCTCATTGAATATGTTCTGTTCCAGCACCTGTAATACATATTCTTCAATCCTATCATGCCGGATTTCCTTGTTGGCACATTCCGTTGACTGCTTATGCTGACAGCGATAGGAGCAGTATGTATAGCCCTTTCCGTTCATGCGCCTGTTTCCAGTCATGATAGCACCGCAGTGACCGCACCGTATCATTCCGCTTAGCAGATATGTAGTTTTCGCTGTATTTGCTCCCGGTGACAGCTTATGCTTTGCCATTATTTCAGCGGCTTTGTCGTAGATTTCCTCGCTGATTATTGCAGGTACTCCGTCAGGGATACATATTACTTCATCTTCCGGTTTGGCTCTGTGACGATTGTGCTTTCCGTCCCATTGATTATAGACGTAATACCCGGCATATTTCTTGTTGCGGAGTATACTGTACAGCGAGTTCTTTGCGAATTCGTTGCCATATTTGGTCACATAGCCGCATTCATTCAGATGTGCTATTATGGTGTTATATCCGTAGCCTGACGTGTACATATCGAATATCTTACGGACAATTATTGCTTCATTTTCATTTATGATGAGTTTCTTTGAATCCGGGTCTACATCATACCCCAGAGGAGCAATACCGCCGTTGTGCAGACATTTCTTCGCTCTTACCTTGAATCCTTTCATGACCTCTCTGCCGAGATTACTGCTGTAATACTGCGCCAGTAATTCAAACATACCCTCCATCAGTTCGCCCTCTGGTGTGTCGTCAGTTGGCTCTAGTACTGATATTACTCGTACTCCATTCTTATCGAGAATAGCTTTAGCTACCGTACTATCCAGCCTGTTTCTTGCGAATCTGTCGTACTTATGGACTATTACGACACTGAATCCGCCGTCCTTGCTGTCCTCTATCATCTGATTGAATCTGTCACGCTTTGCCGTTGTAGTAGCTGATTTTGCACGGTCGATGTACTCCGCAATGATGGTATATCCGTTCTCCCTGGCATACTTGCGGATAGCTTCTTCCTGCGCTTCAATTGAGGTTTCATGCTGCATATCTGAGCTGAATCTTGCATACAGCACGGCATTTTTGTTTTCGTTCATGGTGTTTATCCTCCTGATATATTTTAGGGTCTATCCCAGAGGATAATATATGTTTACGGTCTTTGCGATTACGCATACAGGAAACGGCTGTCACTCTCAGAGTGACAGCCGCATTGTCCTTGCTCACAATTACCTGTTCGACTATGTTCCTTATGAATAGCCGACATTCCGGGGTTCTCCCTGACATGATGAATGCCGGGAGAATATTCAGCGCCTTGTTCAGTTGTTCTTCCGTGACTGATACGGATTTCTTCTGTTCCAGTTCGCTGATTTTGCTTTCTACTGTACTTTTATCCTGTTCCAGTTTTTTCAGCCTGTCGATTACTGACTCTATCTGACCGCCTGTTTCCAGGGCATTCAGCAGGTTTTCCTGCTTGGTTTTGATGTCCTTTAGCCTACGAGAGTACTCACTGATATCATCGCTTATACCTGTAATACGCTTTGCGCTGAGTTCCCGGAGAATATTCAGCAGTACCGGAATATTATCCTTACAGAGCAGGTATTTCTTCACCATAGTAATGACGAATTCGTCCAGTTTATCGCTGTTTATCTCATGGTTCTCGCATTTCTCTCCCGGCTTATGTCCACAGCGGTACACATGGGTCACTATGCCTTTTCCGTTCTTCTTTGCACAGCCGCTCATCATACAGCCGCAGTGACCGCACCTGACTAATCCGCTCAGCATATAATTATGCTTGGCTGTATTTGCTCCGGAGTTGCGTTTGTTGTATTCCATTAGCTTTGCCGCCTTGTCGAATACCGCCTTAGAGATAATAGCAGGGACGCCGTTCTCTATGCGGACTATCTCGTTATCCGGCTTTCTGGCATGGCTGTTTTTCTTTCCGGCACGCTTGTTGAATACATATACGCCCATGTACTTCTCATTATGGAGAATGTCATACAGGGAGTTCTTGCCGAATTTTCTCTGTTTCTTCGTTGTATACCCCAGTTCGTTCAGCTTATGGCATATATCACCGTAGCTGTTGCCGCTGACGTACATATCGAATATCAGCCGGACAGCCTTTGCTTCTTCCTCGTTTATTTTCAGCGTTCCGGTGGACAATTCTACATCATAGCCCAGGGGAGCAATGCCGCCGTTGTGCTTGGCTCTCTTGGCGTTCACCATCTTGCCCTTGACGAGTTCGTTAGCGAGGTTCTTACTGTATCCATCTGCCGCCGCTACTCCGAGAGCCTTAATTATGATACCAGACATTGTACTATCATCGTAATACTCCGTAGCAGATATGTACTTTACGCCGTTCTCGTCCAGCTTGTTTTCACTGATGTAGAAATCCTTTACGTTCCTTGCGAATCTGTCGATTTTGCTTGTAATGACATACTGGAATTCTCCGTTCCTGCTGTCCAGTATCATCTGGTTGAATCTGTCACGTCTTGCAGTTGTAGTTCCTGATTTTGCACGGTCGATATATTCAGCGATGATTTCATAGCCGTTATTGAGCGCATACCTTGTGACGATATCCCGCTGTGCTTCTATTGAGGTTTCATGCTGTAAATGAGAACTGTATCTGCCGTAGAATACAGCTTTTTTCAGAGTGCTTTCTGACATCGTTTTTCCTTTCCATATACAGATGAGGGATAAGCTGAGCGGCTTATCCCTCTTGATTTTTTATAGCTTCTTTATCAGCTTGTCGCTGATGGTCACTGACTATAATTGGAATGTTATGTAGTCGGCTTCTGTCAATTATTATGTTGGGTCAGTATTTTATATTTATCCTGCTAATATAAATTTTGCAGCTTAAAGCATTGGCACTGCTGTAAAAAAAGTCAATGGGACGGTAATAATACACCAAACGCTTAATATATAAGCATAGTACACTTCACCAACATGTTTTTTAAATAATAAATGATAAATGATCGAGACAAGAATTACAGCAGGCAAGAATAACGGAAGTAAGCTAAGCATCATTCCAAAATAAGTTTCAAAATCAAATTCATATTCAATAGCAAGCAGCAATTTTAAAACACCAATCCAAATCGCGGCGGCAGCTATCGGCAGCAGGAAATACGCCGGCAGACTTTTTTGTTTCGGGGGAGAAAAGACTTTTTTTAGAACTATTTTGTATAACAGAATATTTATTAATATCTGTATCGCGTACAATATAAACAGCGTTAGCTGCTCTATGATATCAAAATTTATCCTAATACTTCGGAATAAATTAACTACAACAAAAGCAAGCTCAAATAGTCCATGCGACAAAAACATGTTTCCAAATACTATTGCAAAGTCTATTAGCAAATGCTTAAGAAAAGTTTTCATGAGAACCCTCACATATCAACAATTGGCTCACATAATATATTGAGACACGCCGATTGCGCTAAACGACATTATCGGCGTGGCAATCTAAGTATAGCTAAACACAGTTGGATTAATAATTTACCTTGGCGGAGAAATTTTCGGGCTTTTGCGGCTCGTCTTCTTTAAAGCCGTCAATTCGCCTTTGATTCCATTCGCCCCATTCCTTCGAATATGCGCTTTTAACGTCACAGTTAAGGATATAAATACTGTCCAGTCCAAGTTTTGTGTTGATATCAGACGCGGTAATTACTCTTACCTTGATCCAGTATGTAGTCCCGTTGTCTGTTTTTATAATGCTATCTGCAGTGTAAGCAGCCTCAATTGCTGTTCCATCCACTATTGAGCTATATAAATTCGATGCCGTGACATGACCGATTTCGGTCACCTCTCCGTCCATAAATTCAACAAGTTTCTCTATTTCAGGCATTAAATCAATGTTTTCTTTGTCATACTCGCTGAACATATCGAAAATTGCTTGGCAATCCTTCTCTTGCAAGAGCTCAAACACTTTGTTGAATGTTTCCACAGCATAATGCTGCAGGGTGTTGTTCGCGGCTTCCTCCAGATAATCCGAAACCGTATTCGACGCTTCCGAACCCATATCTGAAACCAAATCTGACGCATTTGACTTAAACTCCGAAACATAATCAGTAACGCTCTTTTCGCAGCCCGTAAGAAGAGATATTGATAAAATAAGAGAAATCAGCTTATGAATCCTTATATGCATAATTATACCCCTTCCATCATTTTGTGTCTATAAAATCCACTGTTTTTTACCGACAGGAACGATTTTGTTGTTCTTCGGGTTTATAGTACCGAAGTATGGCGTACCGCATCCACCTTGCACAGTGACATACTTTGAGATCACAAGAGTAGCCCTACTATTTTTTATACACTTCGTAAAATTGAAGTGTGATTACAGTATACCGCACATCCTGGCTTTTGTCAAATCGAAAGAGCGTAAAATCGAGGTGTCTTGCAGATTGATTTGTAATAATATCCCTGGGAGCAAAAGCATGCGTTTTTTGGCTATATAAAAATCAACTCGGAAAGAAGTCTTTGCCCATCGACCCGGCTGTGGTCATTTTTCATGGTTAAAAATTTCCATTTTCATCTAATTCGCAGTTGTGATTTTGCTATGTATATTTACCATATTTATTTATTGTGATAGATTAGATATTGTTGATAATCACGTTTTTGTTTTTCTTTTTGGTTTCCGTTTTGTCCGTTTACCCACGGACAGCGTTTTCCGGCGGATATCCGGGAGAAATGGGGCTGTGTTCCGTTGTCCGTGAATTTTAGATAAAAAAAGAACAGGTGAAATCCTGTTCTTTCTTCCAGTTATTTCGGCTTTTTGCCTGTCTTAGCAATGCCATAGATAGCAACAGCGGTAGTTACCCCTGCCGCTAATGCTTCAACTGTGGTCGCTATGGTTGCTGTTGCCGCCGCTAATGCGAGTATCATGCTCTCACCTCCGTATTATTCACTATGCAGTCAACTGTTACTGCTACTGCCAGTCCTGCGACTACTCCGGCTATGTACCATCCTACCATATTCCCACCTCCCTTCGGAACATAGATTTAGGCTATGTTCCTTAGTATTCCTCAGCCAGAAGCATTGTTTCGTGGTCGCCATCATCAATGACGTATATCTTGCCTGTGAATGTTTCCGGCATACGATACACATATGTCTTTTTGAACGGCTTGGGTTGTTCCTGCTCATGGACGATTCTCTGCTTGCCGTTCTCTTTGCTTAATCTGAATATTTGCAGATAATCCAGTTTGGTATTCTGCTTTTCACGGTCTATCAGCTCCCATAGTATCATGATTAGATACAGAGGAACGGAGCTTTCTATGCCGCTGGTTATGTAGCGGTTCTTGCTGTCGAACATATGGCTTCATCTCCTTTCATTTCTTTTGGCGCTATGGATTCAGGGAGTATGACCGTGATTGAGTATTCAGTAGCCGGGAGATAGAGAATGCTCAGGTAATCGTTCAGCTTCTTCACGTTCTCGACTGGCTCGGTTGAATAGTCAACGTGTATTCTCCTGATGTCCTCCACGTCCTGAATGTTTTCAGCTACCAGAATATAGCCGCCGTCAATGCCATGGGAATTATAGCAGCTATCGAGAATTCCGGCTACATCACAGAGCTGATTCAGCACATAGTTTGGAACTCGGTCTGCTAATGTCAATGCTTCTGCTTGGGTTCTGAGTTGGTACAGCATAAATGTCCTTTCAATAGAAAAACGCCCTGAATGTTTCATCAGGACGTTGTTTTCGTATTCTTCTTTCTGCGTTTGGGTTTTTCTTCTACCGGAATTTCAGCTATCGTTTCGGGAACCGATATATCTTCATCAGGCTTTACAGGCGCTATTTCTTTTGGCTTTGCCTTTTCTTCCTGATATGCTTTCAGTTCCTTGTAATCGAATGTAGCTAATGTCCAGTATCTGACCGCAGGACACAGAGGGTGATAGAATTTTCTGCCTTTCTGGTCTGCGATACAGTACAGCTTGCTGGCATACGGTTCGAGCATATCCAGGACTTTCTTCTGCATAGTCAGGACTGCTTTATTTCCGTCACCGCCTGTGCCTGTTGCGAAAATGATGATATCTGAACTCTCAGCGTACTGCTGTATGTAGCCCAGATTATCCTCGTCAATATCTGACGTACTGTGCTTGCCGCTCATGCTGGAAAACAGATTTACGATATTCACACTTCCGTAATTCAGTCGTTCCAGATTACGCAGTACGAACATGGTTGTGTGGTCTACCGTGACGGTATCTGCGGAACTCGGATAGAGCATTATGATTTCCGCTGACTTCTTTTCGCTGTTCCATTCCTTTCGGAGCAGGTAGCGATGTGTTTTGTCATCGCTGTAAATGGCTGTGGTCTGCATGGCTGTTGTTTCAGTAATCATGCGGGTTTACCTCCTTATGTTATTTAGGAGATAATATATACTTGTAATCTTTTTTGATACTGTTTTACGGTACAGCAACTAACAATTTATTAAATAAAGATACGCCGTAGATTTCTATGGCATAATTTCATTTAAGAAAGGTATGATTCCATGTCAAATAGTGACAAACGTTTAATATACAGCTTTATGCGAAATCTCTCCAAAAATCAGCTTCATGAGCTCAAAGAGTTTTTCCCTGTGGGTATCTGGAATAATAAGTCTAATGCTGAAAGGCGCGCTCTTGGTCGTAAGTTCAAGCAGGCTGTCCGGGAATGCCAGTTTAAGCGCATTACCAGCTTTGAGGTTAAGTCTAATCGGCATACTTACTATTTTATCTCTGAATGAGAAATCTCCTAACGTCTTTTGCGGCGTTAGGAGATTCTTATTTACTCTATTGTAATATCCATTCCATAGCTTCTGAGATCATCTGCAAGACTTTTTACATCATCAGTTGAAATCTTCCCGCCGTTGGTAAGAAGCAGCCTTGCCTGATCAACATTCATTCCCGTTCTATGATTGATCATATATGCCACAGCGTCTTTGTTCGCTCCGGTAAAAGGTAATAATGAAATAACCCCGGCTTTCATAGCGCCACTGTATTGCTGTGGAGTAATAGCAGCAAGACCACGTTCACGAAGAACAGTATTTGCATTCTGCTGACTCTTGATGACTTCCTTTGAATTAACCTTGTTTATTCCGTTTTTATCTTTTGTCTTGAGAACCAGCTGAACCTTACACATTGAATATAGAAGCTGAGTTAGCAAAGTGGTATTTTCAATCATTTTCTGTTCTTCGTCATTATACTCATACCAGTCTACTCTATGCTCTTCATCAACAATTTTTCTCATCTTTTCAAGATGATTGCTATAAATATTATTTACTTTCTTTAAAGAGTTATAATAGCTTTTTGCCGTTCTACAAAGCTCAGTTAAGTAATTGCATATCTTGTTTATCTGTTCTTCGGCTTTCTTCATCTGTGCCCACGCTTCATCAGCTTTTTCGGAAAGCTTGCAACCGGTAACATTGAATATTACACCACCTACAAGCAAACCAACTCCGAGGGTTGCACCTCCAAGAACCATCGTCCCGGCTCCGATACCAAGACCTCCAGCAGCAATAGAACCTCCACCAAGTGCTGCAAGAGTAGCATTTGTAGCAGCAGCACCACTCAGAGTTGCTATTGCAGTACCTGTGGAAGCAGTTCCAAATGTCATTACTGCTGCTGTTGTTGCTCCTCCAGCAGCTATTCCACCAAGCGTACCTGCAGCAGCTCCGCCTATTCCTCCAAGGACAACTCCGGCTCCAACAGAGACTTTACTCAGTTCTTCTGCATTGTACTCAGGCAGTTTAACATCATTTATATTTATACTCTTGAATTCCGGTCTGTTTTGAATTTTTTCAAATATATCAGAAAAAGTCTTAAACTGCTTCATTGTTTCCAATTCGTATTTTCCAAGAGAATCCATTGCAGAAGTCGTGCGTTTATTTTCAGTTTCAAAACGCTTTATATTGTCTTCATGTTGACTCTGTGCAGATTTCATAGTATCGTTGGCTTCCTTCATCTTCACGCCGCCGTGGATTCCAGAGCCAACTCCTGCGGCTGCCGCAATTCCTGCGGCGATACCTAAAATAAGCGGTAATGGCATAACTAGTTCCTCCTGTTTTTCTTTAAATTCTCACAGGCTTCGTAATTCAGCCTGTAATATTCTTCTTTTGTCATGGCTTCGCTGAAAAACGCTTCGTAGCTTTCGTCAACGCGGCACAGAAGCGGTCTGGCGCTGTAAATGCTGCACCTGTTTCCGTCAAGATACCTGCACGCTCCCGTACCGTCGTCAAGTTCGCTGTACAGCGGAGAAAGCCGGATATTCCGGCAGCATTCCCCGCACATATCGCATTTGAACATCACTCGAACCTCAGCACCGCAGACTTGTCGCGCATGAAGCTGTCGAAGCTGTCGTGAGTACTCTGCCAGGACATTTTTATACCCTGCTTATCAAACAGGAAATACAGCTTCGTGTTGAGCTCTCTTTCAGAACGCGCTGAGTCGAGATCATTCACAGCTTGAGAATACGCTTCAGTTTCCAGCTTAAAAGTATCAATGTCAATATCCATCAGTTTGGCGGCGTACTGCTCAAAATACACAGCCTGCTGCTTGTAATATGCGATATCCTGATCTATTGTCCTGATTGAATTAAGGAAGTCAACAAGCTTGTTGACCATCTTGCTTCTGTCAAGAAAATAAAGCAAGGTGCAGCTCATGACTCCGGTCACAAGAGTGCCGCAGAAAGTCTGAATTATACCGCCCACGACCGGAATAGCTCCGATGGGCGTAGCTGCGATCGCAGTACTTACGATACCTCCAACAACCACGCTTGCGCCAGTCGCCAGGACTTTTACTGCCGCACGGAGCCTGTCACCGAAAAGGTAACCGTCCGGATTGATAAACAGTATTTTGGCTGCTTCAACAACAGACGCCCATGACTGGCGGATAATCTTAACGACATTCTTGGCAGTTGTAAAGAAGATATTGCATATCGATGTCGTTACGCTTGATATTGCACCGGATATCGTCCCTTCAAGGAACTTTGAGAACATTTCCTTATATTTTGTCTTAGCAGAATTAAAGCCGTTCCTAACGCCGTTGCCTATCGCTGTGAAGAAATCACCGAGGTCCATATCCCAGCCGGGGTGAACATCAAGCTTGACGAACTCATCTTTAATGGAAAACCATATCTCGGCAAATAGAAAGCCCACTGCCTGCCGCAGTCCCATTTGTACGCCGACCGTGCCAGCAGCTTTGGCAACGTCCTTTGCAAAGGCAGGACTGGTGTAGTATGCCTTTGCAAGCTTGGCTTCGTATGCTTTCCTTGCTTCCTTGTCCTTTTGTCGCATATTAGCCTTTTGTTCGTCTGTATATTCGTCCCCGTGCTTGTCGAGGAACTTATCCATGCTGTCAGCTTTTTTGGTTCTGTTAGTATGCGGATTGGTAGCTTGGAGGTTTTCTTCACTGTTGGCAAGATCAGTACCGCTTAATCCTGCGAGAACTCTGCCACGGTCATCGTGTATTTCTTTTGCCGAAACGACATGGTCAAGGTCGCTTTTTTCATTGAATGCTATTTTTTCCCCGGTATAGGAGTCGTACAGCTCTCCGCTTTTTTTCTGCGCGCTGACCTCCCTATTCTTGCTTATGTATCTGGAATCGCTGTGGTATTCGCTGGAATTGTACTCTCCCCGGTTATCATAAGCTGCCTTGTTTGCGGCGTTTTTGTACTGCATTTCAGGGTCTGACCCGATCTGACGAACATTATGTATTGTGTCAACATCGCCGCCGTGACGGTCTGTAACGAGAAAATCCAGACCGAACGATGTGATAAGGCTCTGGACAATTACCGATTCATACTGCTTGAAGATACTTGACAGGACATTTTCGTCCTGATCAGGTTCATATCCTTCTGCTGAGCGTATCGCATAATCACTCATGTTATTGCACCTCTGTTTCTTGATTTCAGTAATTTATTGACCGAGGGTCACAACGTAGTGAATTTACAGTGAATGCAGGTGGTATAGTCCTGCAGCAGTTCTGCCGGAACCCGTTCGTCGTTTACGAATGTGCAGTTTGAAACTGAGCTGATGTCCTCAAGCTCCAGAGCGTATAAACCCATGTCAACGCCAAACTCAAATGTGCAGTCAGAGATATTAAAATAGCCCATTATAAGCGCGTTGTTGAAATAAAATTTTACCTCTTCATATTCGTCGTCTTCGTCATCATGGTTCTTTATAAACTCAGGAACCTCTCTGCTTATAAAGCGGCAATTGCTGATAGTACCATCATAATCGGTGTCCGTCTCAAAAATCTCGGACATACAATTCGTAAATTCGCTGTTGGTTACTTCAAGCTCCTGATAGCTTCCATCCGCAAAATGATAGAGATTGTAGAGCTTGCAGTCCTTTATCTTCATCGAGCCGTTATCGCTGGTGATGAAACAGAACTCGTAATTTTTCCGCTTGGACACCCCAACGCCGCAGAAAATAATTCCGCAGTTGATGAATTCAAGCTCTCCGTCCTCTTCGATTTCCATACTGCTTCCGTTGCCGTTTTCACAGCAGTAGATCTTGCAGTTTTCAAATACCGCTCTGCCCTCGATGGTAAGCGATTCATCAAAATGTATCTCCTTGTCGGAGTACAGCATTTCCTCGTCTGCTTCAATAGTGTTTCTCATAATTATCCTCCTGTTACTTATACTGCCCGATCATCTTATTAAGCTCCGCCTTGTATTCCTCAACAAAATCATCAGGAGCTATGACCTTTACCCAGCTCCCCTGCGAGAGCAGATACATCATTATCCCGGTGCCGTAGACCTCCGCTTCGACAAGCGCCTTACCGCCGCTGATATCCAGCACCACTGCGGTCGGAAGCCTGTCCAGTATTGCCTGCAAGGACGGTCCGCTGAACTCGAACCGGATAATCCTGCATACGCCGGGGAACATGAACTGTATCTTCTTCCGGAGCGCTCCCTCGTCGAAATCCACGCCGTGCGGAAGCTCAAATTTCGTGCGGTGTTCGATAACTGATGTGATCCTGTCCACACGGAAATACACCGGAGAATAGCTCTCGTCCTCCGCCTTGTACGCGATGAGGTAGAAGTAATACTCGCTGAACATTATCGACGCGGGACGTATCGTGTGCGTTACCCGGTCACGGTTCATCTTGTAGTAGGTTATCGTTATCTCCGTGCGGGAGCGGATATCCCCGGCGAGCTTCCAAAGCATATCCACAACGCCCTCGGAGCAGTCGTGCCGTACCTCGCAGTAGTGGTACTTTTCCTTTGAAATAAGGCTGTCAAGCAGCGCCTTATCCCTGGTGGAAGTAAATCTGCGGAGCTTCCCGATTATCTCCAGTAACTCCGGCTTGCTGAATGCGCGGCTCCCTATCAGCACCTTTATCACCGCGAGAGTTTCGCTGTCCCGCAGGAAATCGTCTATCCGCAGCGTATAGCACTTTGCGCTTCTGTCGTAGACAAGCTCCGCGTGACCTGTCAGATCCCGGTTTTCCGCCAGAAAACAGCGTATCTCGCTGATATCCCGGGCAATGCTCTTGGCGGAAACTCCGTATTCGTTTGCAAGCTCCGTGACCGTTATCTTCTCGCCGCGCATTCCCCGCAGGAATATCGCAAGGCAGCGTTCGTTCTTTTCTGTGCTCATATACCCTCCACATTCAGCTCGTGTTTGCATTTTACTCCATTTTCCGAAATAATTCAACACATTTCACGAAACTGGGTAAATAATTATATGACCGCATTTCGGACATATCCTCACGGATTTGCTTTTCAGCTTTGCTCCGCAGTTGGAGCAGAGCGGTATCATCGGCAGCAGCTTCATGCGAATCATCTCCATTTCTGATAACATTGTACCATTTCACAGGGACACGCCTTTGTCCGTATAAAATCTTTATGATATGCCAACATTACTAAATGTAAAGTTTCTGCATACTTAGTATATCACAACAATAGCTGTTTGTCAATATACCCTTTACTTTGAGTAAGTTCAGCAAAACCGGACAGTATGATATACTTTTATTAAGGGGGCGGTCAGAATGGGAACTCTTGGCGAAAGATTACGCGATCTTCGCAGCAAAAACGGAATAACACAGGCGGAGCTTGCGGAAAAAATATTCGTGAGCGAAAGCTACATCGCGCTTATCGAACTGAACAAACGGAATCCCAGCACCGAAATTCTCGGGAAGCTGTGCGATCACTTCGGCGTTTCAACGGATTATCTGCTGACCGGGGAATCCTCCGAGGACGATATACTGCACGTCAAGGAGTGGCGGAAACTGGTTTCCGGGCGAACCGACCGTGAGATCACAAGCGCGCTGAAGCTGGTGCGCTCATTTTTCGAGAGCGTTGACGAAGCAAAATGACCTTTACCCGGACGGTTGTCTGTCCGGGTGATCCTGTATCATTATCATGAGGTGATACAGTTGACGGAAAAGGAACGTCTGATCTCAGAGCTTGCCGGGCTGCTTTCAGACCGGAGCGCTGACGATATCAAACGGATAATTCAGCTTGTGAAAGAATATATTTCGCTGGTTGACGAAAACAGAAATTCCCCCGAGAAATAATCGGGGGAAATTTCGTTATACTTTGGAAAGGAGTTCCGCTTTCTTCGCGTTGAATTCCTCGTCTGAGAGTATTCCGGCTTCCTTTAATGCGTTCAGCTTCTTGAGCTGTTCCAGCGGGTCGTCTGCGGGAGCGGCGGGCTTGGAAGTATCCTTGTTCAGCCTGCCGAGTATCTTGTTCTCGCGGAGGAGGTCGAGCAGCTCGCGGCATTTCTGCGCCTGACCGTATACCGAAACTCCGGTGAGCATTTCCACGCGGGTCATAAGCTCGTTGCCCTCGTCGTCCAGGTGGGTTATCTGAATGTTGTTTTCCTGCTCCAGGCTCTTGGTGTCGCTGCTGCTGGAAAGCAGGAATTCCGTGTTGCTGACCTGCCGCTTCACTATCTCGAACTTGACTACTCTGTCATACGGAATGGTGAACAGCTCGTCGCCGAACCATGAATTTTTGGTTTCCAGCTCCGGCTTGAAAATGAAGCTGTCCGGCATGATGTTGAATCCGAACGCGGTAGGATCCATTTTGCCGTTCGGCTTCTTCGGGAATCCCCCGAGGTACACCACCTGATACCTCGCGATACTGCCCTCGATGGGAGCTTTCGCTTCCGCCGCGAGCGCCTTGTGCTCGTCCATCTTTGCCTTTGCGTCCGCCATTCCCTCGCTCATCTTGGACTTTGCGTCCTTGAGCGCCGCGCCCGCCTTTTCGCCTGCCAGCGAAGCCTTGTCCTTTAACTGATCAAAAAATCCCATGATAATTACCTCCTGTCTGGGTTTGATACTCTGATTATAGCAAACCGAAAGGACAGGGGTACGTCCGTGTAAAATTATTCTGGGCGAGCCCTTAGGCAGGTGCGATTCATCTCGACCAGAATCGCTCACGACATGTGAGTAAAAGATGAACACCCCGGTTTCCGGGGTGTTTTTGTTATCTGATTATACTACGGAGGTAACAATGGCTGAACAGACAATGTCCCTTGAACGTGCAATGGAAAACGCCATCGTTTCTACGGAAATGGAAGGCTTTGTTGTTACAAGGGAACAGCGTGAACTTATGGTAAGGGTATTGAAAAAGGAAATCACCCTTGAAGAAGCCATCTCCATGCTCAGCAAGAAGTACAAGTGAATTGGTCTCCGGCGTTTCTTGTTGAATCAGATATGCAATTCATTTATAAAATAAACGTCCGGTCGCTCACACGACCGGACGCAATGATCATATAAGATTTTGAATATCCCTTCTGCTATAAAACATATGACGTACTTCCATGATGTTGCCAATAACAACATATAGAATAGTATAATTCTTTACATATATCCGATAGTAGGGATATTGTCTCTGTTTGCCTGAACAGACTTTTTCAAAGGCTTCCGGCATTTCAAGCCTGTCGTATATTGCTTTCTGCATCTCTGATATAAGGAGCTCCGCTGCTTGTGGATTTTGTAGCACATTCTGAATGTAGCTGGTACATTCGTAAAGGTTTTATTCAAACTCCGGCAGGAAACGCAATTCATACTTTGCCATTATTAAGCCTCTTCCTTACATTTGAAAACACTTCATCTCCTGTCAGCCGCACACTTGTTTCCTCGGCGGCTTTGTCGGCACGGTCAAGGTGCATTTCAAGATTTTCAGTAAGACTTTCATATGCCTCAAGACTTAACACAACCATGGTACCATAGCCGTTTTTGGTAAGGTACACAGGATTGCCGTTAGCAACTATATTTTCTATTTCCGGATATTTATTGCGTAAATCGGAAACCGGTCTGATCTGGATCATAATGAAACTCCTTTCATAAAACTGCTGTTCCTTACTGAAATTTTATCATAATTTTATCAGAATGTCAATAGCAAAATTTAATTACGGATTCACCGCTATGGTATCATAACAGTCTGCCGGAAGTCCAAAAAACCACGAAATATACGAACAGCGCTGCCTGTACCATTTCGTTGACCCTCAATGCATAAAAAACAAGCCCAGGACCTCCCCGGGCTTAAATTCATTCCGACGTATCATCGTCCCCACGCAGCCTGCGCAGTATATCAGCGCCGCTCGTATCCTTAGGCTCTATGTCACGGCTGAGCCTGAAAGTCAGCATATCCGGAGCAGAAATGGACTCCTCCCTGTTGGCTACACTGCCGGACTGCTGGTTGGTTATCTTTATGTGCGGAAACAGGTTGAATATCACAACTATGCGGTTTGGATAAACCACAACATCGTGAATGTATGTATCCACGAGCTGCTTCGCATTGGCGAGCGTTCCGTCCGTCAGTGCCCTGCGTATTTCGGCAAAGGCACATTTCAGTTCCTTTTCGGTGACACGATTCTCTGAGAGCAGCTTGGTAAGGGCGGTGATGTCCTTTTCCAGCGCCGCTTTCTGTTTCTCCAGGTCGGACAGTTTCTTTTTGAGCGAAACCGAGCCGACATCTATCAGCAGTTCAACTGTGCGGTTGATTCTCTGCTCCACCTCCCTCAGGCTGCTCTGACACTGCGCCAGCCGCTGTGCTGAAGAGCCGACACGGTTGTTAAGATACTGATTGTAGCTTTCCGTTATTTTCGGAACCATGCCATCGGTAAAGACATACTCAGCCAGCTTCCCCAGCACAAAGCTCTCGATAATCGAGCGGTTGACCTGCGGATTGCTGCACCGCTCGTCCTTGGCGTGATTGCGGCTGTTACAGAAGTACGAGTAGGACACGATACCCTTGCCGTTTGTCTTTCTCTCCCCGCAGTAGGCTCTGCCGCACAAACCGCAGTGGATCTTGCCGCTCAGCAGGTATACTTCCTTCGGGTGAGCCTGGTTGCTTATCCGGCGGCGCTTCATTCTTTCCTGTATACGGTTGAACTGTTCACGGTCTATCAGCGGCGGATATACGTCGTCGCGCACTATCCACTCGGATTTGTCCTTGAACTTGCGGCTGTTGTTCGCAACGGACTGCGAAACTTGCCTGTTGTAAACGCATATACCGATGTATTTCTCGTTCCTGAGTATATCGTGCACGCTGGTGCTGGTGAACGTCTTTCCCATCTTGGTGCGGAATCCACGGGATTTCAGCTCTGCGAGTATATCGGGATATTTCTTCCCTTCGTCTGCCATGCTGAAAATCAGCCGGACAGCGTTCGCCTCATTTTCGTCTATCTTTATCTTCATGGTTTCCGGGTCAACACGGTAGCCAAGCGGCGGCATTCCTCCCGTATGCTTGCCGTTGTAGGCATTTTCTTTCAGACCTTTCATGGTCTCTCTGGCGAGGTTGCGGGAATAGTATTCATTCATGCCCTCAATGACGGACTGGAGAATAACGCTTTCCGGTGAGTCGTCGAGATTTTCAATAACAGACCGCACCGTGACCCCGGGCTTTTTCAGCTCGTGCCGATAATACGCCGAGTCGTAACGGTCACGGGAGAACCGGTCGAGCTTATGTACAAGAACGACCTGAAACCTTCCGGATTTTGCGTCAGATATCATCTGCTGAAACTCCGGGCGCTGGTCAGAACGAGCGGAGTACGCCCTGTCAACGTACTCCGCAACTATCTCAATACCGTTCCTGGCAGCGAAATCCGATATAGCCCGCTGCTGTGCGTCGATACTCTCCTCACGCTGGTTATCGGAAGAGAATCGGGCGTATGATGCAGCTTTAAGCGGTGTGCTTGGCTGGTTCGGCATCGATCTCCGTCTCCTCTCTTATATGATCAAGGCACTTGAAGATCATGCTTACAGCCTGGCTGGGGAAACAGTGGAGGATCACAAAAGAAAGTGTCGCAAAATATATCCGGCGAATGGAATAATATATCAAAAGCAAGGATAACGGCAAGAAATAAGTTACTTACGAAATTTGTGTATAAATACGCATTTTTGTCGAAAGAAAATCATCCATGTATATTGACTTCTGACCACGGGCATGATATAATAGAATCGATATAATTGTATCAATACGCATTTTTGTCGAAAGAGGTGTAAGCGATGATAGAACGCAAGAAGTACCTTGACAAGCTTATCAGCCGAAAAGATAACGGCATGGTAAAGGTAATAACCGGAATACGCCGCTGCGGTAAATCCTACCTGCTGTTCAATATTTACAAGGATCATCTGAAATCGCAGGGCATAAGCGACGATCAGATCGTTGAACTGGCACTTGATGAAATCGAAAATATCCGGTACAGAAATCCGATTGAACTGGGCGAGTACCTCAGGCAGAAAACCTCCGACGACAGCAAGAATTATTATGTGTTCCTTGACGAAATTCAAAAAGTCGTACCGGTGCAAAATCCATATATAGAAAACGCCGAAGATAAAATCAGCTTTGTTGACGTAGTTCTCGGGCTTATGAAGCACGAGAACATTGACGTTTATGTGACCGGCAGTAATTCAAGAATGCTGTCCTCCGATATACTGACAGAATTCCGTGGCAGAGGCGATGAAATAAGGGTGTATCCGTTGTCGTTCAGCGAGTTCTATAACGCATACGACGGTGACAGGCATAACGCATGGCAGGAGTACTTCACATATGGCGGAATGCCGTTTATTATGCGGAAAAAGACCCATGAGGAAAAAGCGCAGTATCTCCAGAATCTGTTCGACAAAATCTACATCAGCGATATTGTCGAGCGGAACAAGATACTTCACGAGAAATCCGTACTTGACGAACTGCTGAATATAATCTCATCTTCGATAGGTTCGCTGACTAACCCGAGCAATATTGCAAAGACATTCCACAGCGTCCGTCAGATCGATATTGATTCCGCAACGGTAGCGAGATACCTCGATTTCTTCATTGATTCTTTCATGATTTCAAAGGCGGAGCGCTATGATGTCAAGGGCAGAAAATATATTGGCTCGCCGCTCAAATACTATTTCAGCGATGTTGGACTTCGAAATGCACGGCTGAATTTCCGCCAGCAGGAGGAAAACCACATCATGGAGAACATCATTTACAACGAGCTGCAATATCGTGATTTCAACGTTGATGTGGGCGTTGTGGAATACAACCACCGGGACGAATCCGGAAAGAGCGTCCGCTCCAGGCTCGAAATAGACTTTGTTGCAAGTAAAGGCAGCAAGAAATATTATGTGCAGTCGGCGCTTTCCGTTTCCGATGAAGAGAAGCGCTTGCAGGAAACTAACTCGCTGTACCGTGTGGCAGACTCGTTCAAAAAGATAGTCGTTGTCAGGGACAGGATCATTCCGTGGCATGATGAAAAGGGTGTGCTGTATATAGGTATCGAGCAGTTCCTGCTTGATGAAACGTCGATGGATTTATAAAACGAATTGGGAATTTACTATGAATAAGATCAAAGAAACACTGCATGAAAAAAGAAAAGCAACAGAAAAAGGCTGCGAAAAGCCGAACATAGTTTGCTAATATAATTCTTGCCGAACACTTTTGCGATTTATAACCGCAAAAGTGTTGTTTTTTTGTGGCAAAGTAGTATAATAATCGCAATGGTGGTGTTGCAAATGATTGAAAGAGCAATGTATGCAGATAAAATCATGGCGTATGTGAACACGCCATTCGTAAAAATACTCACCGACGTACGCCGCTGTAGGAAGTCCACGCTACTGAAAATGATAATGGAAAGGCTGAAAAGCGAGCATAACGTGCCGGGAGAGCGGATTCTGTCCTACCGCTTTGACTCCATGGAGTACGACGGTGCGACCGCAAAGCAGATATATGATGAACTCAAATCCAGGCTGTCCGCTGACGGCAAGACTTATCTGTTCCTTGACGAATTACAAGAAATACAGGGCTGGGAGAAGGTCGTAAATTCGCTGGCTTCTGACTTTGACGTTGACATATACGTGACAGGCTAAAACTCCCGCACGATGTCCTCGGAGATCTCCACATACCTTACGGGCAGGTATATAGCTTTCAGAATATACACGCTTTCCTTTGCGGAATATCTGACATTCAAGCGGACGCTGTCGGACCCCCGTGAGGAGCTTGGCAATTACATCAGGCTAGGAGGATTTCCCGCAACTCATTTACAGGAGTATTCGCAAGACGAGGTTTACACTATCGTCCGGGATATTTATAATTCAACTATTTTTTCGGATATTGTTAAAAGAAATCAGGTTCGTAAGATTGACCAGTTTGAACGTGTGGTGAAATATACTTTCAGCAACGTCGGAAAAACGTTCTCCGCCAAATCCATATCTGATTATCTGAAATCCGAAAGGCGCTCGCTGGATAACGAAACAGTGTACAGCTATCTTGAAAAGCTCGAAAAGGCTTATCTTCTGCACCGCTGTTCACGATATGACCTCCAGGGGAGAGAAGTTCTGAAAACGCAGGAAAAGTTCTACCTTGCCGATACTTTGCTGCGATACAGTGTGCTCGGTTATAATTCCGACACTGTGGCAGCAAGCCTCGAAAATGTTGTATACCTTGAACTCTGCCGCAGAGGCTATGCTGTCAATATCGGAAAGACCGCCGACGGTGAGATAGATTTCGCAACAAGCCGCCAGAACGAGAAAATCTATGTTAAGGTAACCCAGGAGATAAAGACCGGGAAAACCGCAAAGCGTGAGTATGAGCGCCTGCTTGACATTCACGACAACTACCACAAATATGTACTGCTTACAGATGATTTTGCCGACGGTAACTACGAGGGGATCAAAACAATGCACGTTGCGGATTTTCTTCTATCGGGTGAGTACTGAAGCCTGCGGAAAACACTTGACAACTCACCACAGAAAAAAGTATAAGGTAACCTCTAAAAACCGGGACACGAGCAGATTTCGTACATGACTTATATCAGATGCTAGGCGTCAAACCGCAGGAATACTGTATGTATTTCAAGGTTTGACAACGAAGCAGATGATATAAGTCATAGAAATCTGCCGTGAAGGAGGTTTTTAGAGGTTACCATAAGTCAACACCGCATAATGACCATATATTGGATTTTGCACGTGTCTTGCTTGCATATTTCTAGTTTGGCGCAAAAAATCACATGATTGTTCAACAAATGTAATATTGGCAAAACTGACTGCGCAATACCGCACAATCTTTGTGTGGTATTGCCTTATACAATATCCTCTCGGTTTTCAATAGGTTAGCGAAATATTTTTGAGCGTGTCAGTTGAACTTTTCCACGACATCGTTTATCTGCGCAGCAGTCTGTGCGTTTGAGCGGGTGAGGGTATTGAGCTTCTGCGCAATCGAATTTGTTACGCTGGCCTTTTCGTCAATGCTGCGTATGTTGTTCTCGTTATTGAGAATAATGCTGTCAAAGTGCATTGCTTCGGCGCTGATGTTTTCAAGCAGACTGAAGATGTTTTCCATCTCGCCGTTGGTGGAGTCCATAGAATCCTTGAGGCTGCCAACAAGCTTGTTCATGTCGCCGAAGCTGTCGGCAATGTCCGTTCTGATAAAGTCTGTGATGTCCTTGAAACAGTGCTCTATGCCTGCGATGATGTCGTTCATGCTGCTGCACACGTCGAAAATCTCCTTGGCAGCGTCTGCGGAGTCCTCCGATAGCTTTTTGATTTCATCTGCTACAACGGAGAATCCTGCACCGGCTGCGCCTGCTCTCGCCGCTTCGATTGAAGCATTTATGGCGAGAATGTTCGTCTGCGACGAGATATCCTGTATGCGCTTTACCTTTTCGTTGATACTGTTAAGCTTATTAAGGTTATCAATGGCGGCGGAGATATCACCCTGAGTAAGCTCGGCCTTGTCTTTAATGGAGCCGGCCAGACTCTGCGCATTCTTTATCATGTCATCGGCAACCGAAATCCTTTCTGCGTTGGATTTTTTGCTTTCTTGCATGATGTCGTGTATTGAGGAGATGTCTGCGTTGACCTTCTGAATGGTCTGCGATGTCTCGTTAATGCTGTCGGAAAGTTCCTTGGTAGAGCGTGAGTTATCCTCCGCACAGGAAACAAGGGAAGTGACCGTTTCGTTCATGACTTCCGCACCGTTGCTGAGCGACTCGGTGCAGCCCCTGAGCATTGATACAACGCCACGAAGCGTTTCTGCGAGAATGTGTACAGAAGTGGCGATGTTGCCTACCTCGTTTTTCCTGCCGACGAAGCGTTCAATGTTCTTGCTGTTCACAAGAGACAGCTCGCCGAGCTCATTTACAGCCTCCTTCACCTTGCGCAACGGCTTTGTGATGAGATGTGCTGTCACGAATACCGCAAGCACTACTATCACCAGCGTCAGCACGGTAAGCAGTATGTTCGTACGGGCAATGCTGTTGCTTGCCGCCAGTATCTCTGTGGAGGAATCCTGCATGGTAAGTATCAGGTTGTATTCGGGCAGTGACTCGAAAGCGATGATATCATCAGCGCCGTAAACAACTCCCTTGCTTTCGCCGTTGCTTACTCGATTGATAATTGAAAGCATGGCTTCATCCTCAATGTCAGTCATTATCAGCGAATTGTCGGTGTTGTAGGTGTAGATAAGGTTTGCAGTGTCAAGTATCGCATACTTTTCCTGCGCCATGCCGGAAATGGTCATCTTCGAGAGCAGATCGTTAAGTCCTGCAAGGAACGGGCCGCCGCCGACAAGTCCTATGGGCGTGCCTGCGTCGTCAGTTATGGACATACGCAGATTGAATATGAGCTGACCCGAAGCGGGAGAGACGAACGCGCCGCCGTTGTAGAAGCCGTTCGGCGCGGAAGTCATCGTCGCCTGATAGGGCGCGAGCGTGTCGCCCTTGCGCGTAACCATGCCCACTACGGAAGGGGAGGAATGCGCAAGCACTGTTGTGTCCCACTTGCTGAGGTAAACTCCTTCCCATGATTCGAGCTGTGCGAAGAAACGCTCGGTGTATGCCTGCGCCGCTTGCTGTTTAGCTGCGTCGTCGGGTTCAAGCAGCAGTTCTTTAAGTTCGTCCGCCGTTGCATACTGCCTCAGCGACCGTTCTGATTCCTGTACGAACAGCTCTATCATGTTTGCCTGACCGTCAAGAGCGGTGTACATATTATCAATAGAGCCCTGCTTCGATGTCCGTGTAACTGAAGAAGTCATTACAAGGTACAGGCACGAAAGGCACAGAAGCGAGATAACAGCGACGCTGAGGGTAATTATGGTTGCCATTTTCATGTGTTTGAAACCCTTTATCATGGAAATATCTCCTTTTCGGTATGTTTTTTGCTATGGCAACACCGCACAAAGATTGTGCGGTGTTGCCATATGTTTATTTTGTTTTGTCTTTTCAAAGCAGACAACTCGCGAATGTATCGGAGAAGTGCTTTACAGTGACATTAGTCATGCTTCTGACGACATATGAATAAGTCACGGCGACAAGTATGTGCCGCCATTTGTAAATACAAAAAATGCTTCAGATGCCCGAAAGGAGCTTCTTCTCCATTTCGATGCGGTCGTTGCTGTATTCAAGCGCAGTTTCGTAGGAAATCTGCCCCGTCTTGTAGAGCTTTGCAAGGCTCTCGGTGAGGGTCTGCATTCCAAGCTGGGTGCTGCCATGCATAACGGTTTCCATCTGCGGGATCTTGTTGGAGCGAATATGGTTCTTTACCGCGTCCGTGCCGAGCATGACCTCAACCGCAGCGACGCGCGCCTTCCTGTCAGAGCGCGGAACGAGGCTCTGCGCGATAATGCCCTGAAGCATATTTGAAAGCTGGTTGCGCACCTGGTCCTGCGCGTGAATGGGGCAGACGTCGATAATGCGGTCGATCGTCTGCGCAGCGGAGGAGGTGTGCAGCGTGCCGAATACAAGGTGTCCCGTTTCGGCTGCCATCATTGCAAGGGAGATGGTTTCGTAGTCGCGCATCTCGCCGATGAGGATAACGTCGGTGTTATCGCGCAGGGCAATGCGAAATACGTTGCCGCCCATAATAAGGGTCACCTCTAAAAACCTTGTTTGAGTGAAAATGTGTATAGCACACCGACTGCTTCATTCAACGAGCGAAATTTCTG
>ENA-UESU01000722-UESU01000722.1-human-gut-metagenome-genome-assembly--contig:-NODE-722-length-26668-cov-11.035313_pt1 | contig 26668 bp, 27 predicted proteins | sample MGYA00243007_ERZ508008 | MGnify/ENA primary metagenome ERZ508008 (study PRJEB26167, sample SAMN06115399) | human gut metagenome | host: Homo sapiens | place: China:Henan | collected 2016-06-23...
ATAACAAAAAACTAATTGTGATAACAGGGCATTGTGTTCATTTACTTGCTTTCTCCTTTAGCATCGAAAATTATAGAGAAACTAAGGTCAGATAATTGTTTTTTTATACGATATTTCCTTTGAGTCAGTGCAGACTGGCTTCCGGCTTTCATACAAACTTTGATTGTATTATTGGATAATTGGAGGTAGTTAAGTATGCAGTAATAGAGATCGTCTTGTGTTAGACTAGGGTATTGTTCTAATAACTCTTGCATCGCTTCAATGAAGGCTTCGTTTATTTCTTGATAAATCAGTGATAACTCTTCTTGAGTTATCTCTTTCTCTTTTTTGTTTTTAGATGTTTCTATTGATTGAATTTTTTTATAAGATGTAGTCGTTTTGAATAGACGTACGCATATCTGAAGACTTTGATGCCATAACTTTATTCTTTGATTTAATATATCTGCATATCTGTGTTCATTGATTTCATTGGCATGAGATAGTGCTCTGATTTCTTCTTTTAATGTGGCTTTTTCTGTCTGATTCTTCATTAGTAGCTGCTGCCAGTGTATATGTGTCTTTTTATTGCGATTGCTTATATACATTACAGTATAGATAAACAGAAACATTGTAACTAATCCACCAATAATGAATATTACTTTTGTTTGTTGTGATTGTTTTTTTATTTGTTCTTTATATATATCTATTGAGTGTTTTTTGATGAGATTGTTAATTTCAGTATGGTGAATAATTTTCTGGATAGAGTCATAACAGGTTAAAGCTGTATCGTTATATAGAATTGCCTGTTCATAATTTTTGTTTTCTTTGTTTATTTCATACAAAGTCTGATAAATAGAAGCTTTAGTATAAATATTGGCCTTAGTACTAGCTCGGGATAAATAGTGAATAGCAGAATCAGTTTCTTCGAGATTATACAATATACTTCCTTTCCAAAAGTAAGTAGGAGATAAATTAATGTTAGAAGGAGCATATCTCAAGGCTAAATCTATTTGCTTTTTAGCTTCTATATATAACCCTTGGTCGTCATATACCTTTGCTATATCACAAAAAATTGCATTTTCCCACAATGAATCTTTGATAGATTGTGCTATTGATAATGCTTTCTGATAATAAGATAATGCTTTTTCTTCCTCATCTTGTATTGCATAAACATTGCCTAATCCTCGGGTTGCGTGTAAAATTCCATATTTGTCTTGCATCTTTTCTGCAGCTGCGTATGATTCTTTATATGTTTTGATAGCCGGAAGATAAAACTCTTGACTCTCGTAACATAAAGCCAAGTTATTGTATATTTGTAATATTGGAGCTTGGTTTGGGGATGCTGTTTTTAAAGCTGTTAGATAAGCTTCTGTTGCTTTTATATATTCTTTATTGTCTTGATATACTCTTCCGAGATAATAATAAGCTTTTGTTTTTAGCTTATTATTACTGTTATCTTTATAGTAGTCAACTGCTATTAGAATTAGAGAGTCATTGCGGTGAGATTTGAAATTCTTATCTAACAATAGTTCGTTAAAATTTGAGATAATGGCTAAGCAGCTTTACGTTGCCAGCCAAAGAGTTCTTTGATAGTATGACTAATTAACTTTCGGTTCGGTATTCTCCGACACTTGTTGAAAATTAATTTAGCGATGTATGTGCTTGCCATAATCTCCTTGAAAGAAGCCATGGAATACGGCAATTCATTTTCCTTCATCATCACTTTCGCAACATTCTGTGATGCGAATGATGCATTATAGGAAAAGTCCAACTGGTTCTTGTGTCTTGCTTGGCAATGCGTAAGACCAGTATATTGCTTTGCATCGCGAAAACAAAACTCTATTTGGAATCTTGAGCGGTATGTGCGCAACACTTCCTCACCCGACATGGATGTCTTTGTTGAGAAGAAAAGCTTGTGTTTTCCGTTCGGCATAACCCAAATGACAAGGCGCACTTTCTGCTTCAATGCCTTTGAATAGGCTATGAGTGTGTAGGCTGTGCCTTCAAGTCCTTCAATATGCAACTCTGCCATACGTGTGAGGTCAAGTTTCTTGTAGTTGATTTTTCCGTCAAGTGTCTTGGGACGTCCAGGCTTATTGGAACGAGGTCCCGTATACACATAATATAGGCTCGCAGTATCCCTGAAGCGGCTGACAAGATGGAAACCGCACTCTTTGATTCCGTCCACAAACGGACGGATAGAGAAGAAAGCGTCAGCGACAACAATATCGGTGACCTTCAACAAATCCTTCTTATAACGCTTGATGACCGCTATGTAATGTTGCACGAGAGTCATGTTACGCATTTTCAATTCTCCAGTAGATGGAGTCTGATGGGCGCGCAGCATCATGCAACTGTTGGCATAGACATCGACAAGAGCCAGTCCCATGATTTCAAGTCCATGCTTCATGGAACTTGCACAACCGGACCAGAAAGTACCGATATGCGGAGTCTTCTTACCCGACTTGCTGATGTAGCTCGGATCGATGGCTATAGCCAATAGACCATCCATATTCAAGTAACGTCGGCATAGGGCAAGGTTGAACTTCACCCAGTCTATGCATTTAGCACGACCACGGTTGAAGTTCGTTCTGTAGGTCTGCTCACAATGGGTGCCGTAACGCTCCATTTGAGTGAAATTTATCTTTCTTTGTATCGTCATGTACAATAAAAGTATTTCCAAGAGTAGACTCTCGAAAGTTTTGCTTAACTTTGCAGATGAACTTTTGATAGCATCTCTGCATATTTCCGTATATTGGTTGAGTGGTTCTGATGTCATGTTACTTTAAGCTTTGAACACTATAAAGTTACTGATAATCAGCCACTTAACCAAATTTTATTAGTTATATTACGTTAATTAACTCCTTCATTTTCAAACGATTACGTTAGAATTAACAGAGTATTGTATCAAAGCAAGCACAGTTTAAGAATTTACCGAAGTTTGCATTAATAAAGAATATACTACAGCTGATATATGCGCAACATATTGTGACGCTTGTGATTCATTTCCCTTGAAGTCCTTAACAAATACCGCTAAGGTATAGCAAAAATTATCAGGCAGACATATATAGGCTACATCATTGTGAGCTGCGAGAACACCATTTTCATTGACATAACCGGAACCTGTCTTATGTGCTATAATAACCCCTTCTTTATCAAGAAGCGGAGCTACTATCCTATCTGTACCTGTTTTACATTCTTTCAATGCATTCTTAATGAAATTTTGTTTCTCATCACTGATAATGCTTTCTGTGAACAAACGATTCATCAACATTGCGGCGCCAAGAGGAGATGTATAGTTTGCGTAAGCCTTGTTATGGTCAGCTGACATTTCCTCTTCTGTATATGCTATCTGAAAACTTGAACGAGGAATTAGTGTGGCTATAAAACTATCTGTTTGAGCGACATTAACCATATCCTTAAACATAAGATTGCTTGCATTGTTGTCACTCTGAGTAAGAGTATAACGCAGCAAATCCCTCACTGTTAATGATATGACTGGCCCTGAATAATCTTTCATCATAGGACTCCAAGTCTTTGGGTCAAGTTTATCCCTATTTATATTTACCAAGGTACCAAGTGAAACTTCTCTATTGTCAAAGTCATTGCAAAGAGCTAATGCCTGATGAACCTTAAACACACTCATCATAGGATAAACACTTTTATTATTGACCTTAACCGTATCTGTGTTATTAATAATAACCGCCACACCAATTTCACCAGGACAAGCCGAGACAATTTGAGAAATGCTATCAGTCAAAACATCTGTTAATGGAGGATTCGCGCTACCTTTTGTAGCTGATTTATGGGACAATGAGAACACCAAGATGAAGATGCAAACTAAAGCTATACACAAAACTACGATTTGCTTTTTTCTGTTTTTTTTCATGTTTATAAAATTAAATTTGCTTGACGAAGATATTTATTAATCCTAAAGGCACGCAACTCTACTGAAAATATATTGCCATTATTAAAACCTTAGTCCGGCAGAAAGTCCAATCCAGCCGGAAACATCCAGACTGTTCCATTTGGAACTCCACATCGCCCATGGAGAAAGTTTTGCGCTTTCTGCTATTCCAGTCCCTTGTAATCCTATTTTTCCAATAATGCTTCTCTTATTTTTTCCCATTTCTTTAGAGTTCCTAACGCCTTAACGTTTTCCATTATGAAAGCACGAGGTCTTGTAAATTCAATGACCTTCGCATATGACCATATTAACTGACTTCTCTTGTCATCGACATCCATTTTTCCAGCGACAGAAAAGCCTTGACAAGGAGAACCACCAATAACCAAATCAGGATTGTCAACCTTGCCAATCTCATCAAACAGAGTGTTGATGTCTCCTTGAATTATATGGTCTCCTATATTCTCTTTGTATGTAAGACAAGCCTCCTTCATCATGTCATTAGCAAAAACGACATGAGCTCCAGCCTTGATGGCTCCGATGTCTAAGCCACCTGCTCCAGAGAACAAAGATATTGTTCTTATGTTATTGAAATTATTCTTTTCTTTTATTGTCATATTATAATTATTCATTTATGTCATTAATTAAATCTTTAGGGCTAACAGAAAGAACTTTTGCAACTTGAAGCAATTGTTCTAAAGACGGTTGTGCCTTATTTTGTACCCATCGACTAACCGTTATCTCTGATTTGCCAACATGTTCAGCCAACCAACGATTGGTTTTATTCTGTTCAGCCAAAGCAACTCTTATCCTATTTATAGAATGTCCTGCCATATCTATTGAATTTTGGGTGCAAATATAACAAAAAAAGTTGATAGTTTATCGTTATTTGATAAATATTTATATTTTTGTAGGTGATTTTTCTGTATTCCGCCAATAACTTCAACCAAATCTATAATATGGTTATTCATTTTTGCAAGAGCAAAACATTAGCTTTCCATACTATAAAATGCAACTCTTATTGAACCTGCACAATATTTAATATTGTTGTTGCCGCCGAATTATTAACCTCCGTTGTATATCAGCCATATATGCCGACTGAGATACAACCAAGGTACAAGACACCCATTTTTGACCCTTTTTGCAGCCTCCTGAATAGCACTTTTCCCCTCTTTTCCTTTTTCGACCGTCTCACTCTTTATGGATGATGAGAGTGGTACTTTTTATCAAAAATGCGCTCTTTGGATAGCAATCAGTCAAAATCGCTCAAAATATTTTCATAAATAATCTTAAATCTGCTTTTTGCCCCTGTCATAGTTTTTTCTCTTTGCTGAGTGCTTTGAGCGGCTATTTTTCCCTTGTTCGAAATTTGTACCGTTTAGATTTTTTGTTTTTATGAAAGTGTTGTAGCTCAACATGTTAGGATATATATAAAGGCTTCCACATGAACAGCGTAGTTCGCCAGATGTGGGAGCAGAATACCGATGTTGTCATGGTCGATACAGGTAACTCCTACGAAGGACTCTGTGAGTATGTTGGTGGCAAGTACATCAGTTATACCGATGAGCATCCTATCACGATGAACCCCTTTGCCATCAAGCGAGAGGAGTTGAACATCGAGAAGATAGGCTTCCTGAAAAATCTCATCATGCTTATCTGGAAGGGGACGCAGGGAGAAGTCACCAAGACAGAAGACCGCTTGGTTGAGCAAGTCATCACAGAGTATTTCGATGAATACTTTGTGAAGAAGCGCATCGACAACCTCTCGTTCAACACATTCTATGAGTACAGCACCGTCCGCATTCCCGACATCATCAAGGAGAACAACCTTGCCGGCATCGACTTGGCTGCCTACAACTATCTGCTGAAGGATTTCTACAAGGGAGGCAGCCATGAGCTGACCCTTAATGAGAACCTGGACACGAAGCTGTTTGACGAGACCTTCATTGTCTTCGAGATTGACTCTATCAAGGACGACCCGCTCCTGTTCCCTCTTGTCACTCTTATCATCATGGATGTCTTCATCCAAAAGATGCGCATCAAGAAGAACCGCAAGGTGCTGGTCATCGAAGAGGCATGGAAAGCCATCGCCTCCCCCATGATGGCAGAGTACATCAAGTATCTCTATAAGACAGCACGAAAGTTCTGGGCAAGCGTAGGTGTGGTGACTCAGGAGATCCAGGACATCGTAGGCAGTCCCATTGTCAAGGAAGCCATCATCAACAACTCCGATGTGGTGATGCTGCTCGACCAGGCGAAGTTCCGTGAGCGATTTGACGAAATCAAAGCCATCCTTGGCTTGACTGATGTCGATTGCAAGAAAATCTTCACCATCAATCGCTTGGAGAACAAGGGAGGACGCAGCTTCTTCCGAGAGGTCTTCATCCGTCGTGGCTCTGTCGGTGCAGTCTTTGGAGTGGAAGAACCGCATGAGTGTTATATGACCTATACCACTGAACGAGCCGAGAAGGAAGCCCTGAAGCTTTACAAGAAAGAATTGCAATGTGACCATCAGCACGCCATAGAAGCCTATTGCCGTGACTGGGAACTTTCTGGAATCTCCAAGTCATTGCCATTCGCCCAAAAGGTCAACCAGACAGGTCATGTGCTTCATCTGTCCCCTAACAATCACTCTGAACAATAAGACAAGTAGAAACAACGAAACATTCATTCCAATAATGAAACGCTATCTGTTCATAATCATCCTCTTCGTCTGCGCTGTTTTACCAACAACGGCACAGTACTACAGTGTCAACTATGACAAGCGCACTGTAGCAGAGATGACAGCCGCTTTTGCGTCGGAGGCTGCCACCGAGGCATATTATGCCGAACAGGTAGCCAAGATACGTGAATACTACCAGGCTGCGGAAGTTGCCGCTGCTGGCATCTTCACGTCCAAGTTCCTCGACCGCCGTGCCCTCACGGACTTAGGTCTATGGACAAGTTCCACTGAAAACTATTACTACCGACGCATCTACAACATGGTTTCTGCCAAGATCATGCCCAAGATATGGACTGTGGCAGGGATGATGCTGAAAAATCCGCAGAACGCCCTTTACTGGGGAAGTTATCTATATAAGGTATGCGAGGAGACAAAGACATTATGCTATCAGTTTGAGTCCATTGTCACCAACAGCAGGCTTTCCTTCAAAGACATTGCCTTCTTGGAAATCAACCAGGAACTTGCTGCCATCCTCAAACTGTCTGAACTGGGTGATGTGGACTGGAAGAACCTTTTGGACAACTTTTCAGATATAGGTTCCAACTTCACCAAGGACTACCTCAAAGAAGACATCGACAACCTCTATGCGATGGGTGTCAGTCTTGCCTCGGCAGGAGCAGGCAATGCTGTCAATTCCATTGTAGGCAACAGCAATTTCAACGGTACGCTGATGGACAAGACCAGCAGTGTCATTGAGATTGCCGAGAACACATACGACCTTTACAACAATCTCTCCACCAATGCAGGAAACACACTGTTGCAGTTCGTTGGTGGACAGGATGGCATTGCCAACCTTTTCTCTTTGTCGAATTATAATACTACGGCATGGATAACAGACTATGCCCGCGAAGCCATGGGACAATACTATACGCAGAGATGGTACATCTACAGTGTTGACCAAGGAAGCGAGAAGCTCTGCGACTACTATCCTCCGACGGATGACGATGCTATCCTATATGGTGACCACTGGTATCGTATCAGCACAAAAGATCCTGATTTCTACCCTTCATCCTCACAAAGGGAGGCAGCACTCCAGAACTCCGAGAACCATGCAGGATGGAGCCGTAGCCGTGTGCAGCAGCTCAACAACTCGAATGACGGTTACAACTACAACATCAACTACTATTCATCAGCTTACATTCTCAGCAAAAAGAAAAGCGGTCAGTATGCGAAAGCCTATGCCTACGAGATACATGTGACCAGATCATGGTACAGGCAGGAAGTCAAATATGAAGATGTCTTTGACTCGTACTCCATGGACATGGCAACCTTCAGGGCCGGTCTGAATGCCCGACTGACCGAGTACAACGACAACGAGGAAGGCATCCGCTACTATCTGGGCTATGACAGCAAGCGATACTACCAAGCCACTAATGCCGAGAAGATGGCTGGATGCGAGACGGCAACCATCAGTGTCACTTGCCATGACGGCACAAAGTTGGGTGAAGGTTCCACCCAATACAAATGCTCGAAGTGTGGTGGCAGTGTAAATGCACACACCAAGCAATGTTCTATGGCAACCAGCATCACCTCAGATGGTGTCGATACCTCTGAGATTGACGCAAAGATTGCTGAAACGGAGAACCAAATTGCATCTATTGACAGCGAAATAGCCAGATTGGAAGCCGAGAATGCGAATCTCCTGAAGCTGATACAGACTTCAAGCGTGGAAGATGCAGCAAGGTATCGTCAGCAGTACAACGCCAACAAAGACCGCATATCCGTGCTGAAGTCTGAGAAAAGCACCGCAGAGAGGGAACTCGCAGAATACAACCAAGCCAAGCAGGAAGCGATTGACGGAGAAAATGCCGCTACCGATGACTATTACCGTATTCCAGCCATCATGCAGGACTGCAAGAACGCCTATAACCTCAGTTGGAACGGAGCTGGCGCATGGGAGGGCAATACTTTTGTTCGTACCGCCTCCATGCCCAACATCAATGGCACTATCACGTTCAAGGCAACCATCTCCATTGCAAGAAAGCCGAAATACTTCCTTGGCATCAAGATACACCGTGCCATCGTACAGATTTCATGGACGCTTACGACGGAATACAGCGACACCCAGGTGGTGGCAGTCATCAACCTCGATCCGTCAAAGACAGACCAACAGAAAGCAGACGAGGTGAATGCCAAGCTCTCAGAGATAGCCCGGGAATATCCGAACTGTAACCCGACTGTCGAATATGCCAAAAGCAGTCCTGTTGAATCAGATGATACGGAAGACACCTACCATCTGCTGTGGTCAAGTGACCGTCTGGACATTGCACGTCAGATAGACAGCCGCCTAACAAAGATATATGCCGACCTTGTGTCGTTGGAGAAGATGATGCACTACAAGCATTCCATCATAGACATACTTCGCAGTATAGCCCCTCTCGACACAGACCAAGGCAAAAGGCTTACGCTCATAGAGAAATGCAGGAAGCGTTGGCTGCGTCATGCTGCCAACAGCGCACATTCAGATACGTATAACGGCAAATATGATGAAGAAGATGAAGACGACGAAGAACAATAAGATACTGGCTCTCATGGTATGCCTGCTTGCACTGCTGCCGTCCTCTGCCTATGCCCAGTTCAGTTTTGATGTCACTTCTGTGGAAGCCTACATCAACGACCACAAGGAGCAGAGAAGCCTGTTGTTGGTACGTTCTACGCTGGAGGCAAGCAACAAGCTGCTGCATGACTATAGCGGTGATGCCAATAAGGGGTTCCGTGACATCAACAAAGAGCTGGACAAATATACAAGAGCCTTTGATGTCATAGATGTGCTTTACCAGTCACTACGCACCAGCCTGAATGTTTACAACACCTACGAGAACATCAGTGACCGAATTGGTGACTACAAGGACATGCTCAGCGACTTCAAGGAGAAATGCCTAGAGCGAGGCAATGTTGTGAGTACAGACACCATGATTGTTACCATCAACATGAGGGCAATCGCCAAAATAGCAGAAGAAGGCGACAACCTGTATAAGTCCGTCAGCGACTTGGTGCTGTATGCCACAGGAGCAGCCGCCTGCACTACGTCAGACCTGCTCCTCGTTCTTACGAACATCAACAATTCGCTTGACAATATCCGCAAGCATCTGAACAAGGCGTACTTTGACACATGGAGGTACATACAGGTGCGCATCGGGTATTGGAAACGGCAGGTTTATCGAGCCAAGACAAAGCTTGAAATTGTCAACGACGCTTTCGGCAGATGGAGAGGAGCCGGGTATTTGGGATATTAGGATAACGTTAAACAAAAGAAGAATATGTTTAGGATAACACTTTTACGTTCAGCGTCTTGTGTAGGTATGATAATGTTATGCCTTAACTCATCAGCACAGAGTTATGTGACCTACAATCACGATGCCACAAAGATGAATCAGATAACGGTTCAGGAGATTGGTGTAGGAGGACTGACCCCTGCCTTCTATTACGATGTGTTCCACAACAGCTATCAGAAGAGCGCAGCTCGCAAGAACAAGCTTGGGTTCAGGTCGCTTGCAGGTGTTTCTTCCTATCAGCAAGTAGATGTCGCTGACAGCATTAAGGCTTACCTTACGCAGAGAGCAGAGATTGAAGCCCTCAATGTGGCAGACCGCCAGATAGACATCGCCTGGCTCGCCGAGGGGAGCAAGATAACAGACAAGCTTGCAGCTTTTGAGGAAAACATCAACCGCATCGTCGGTGCTGGAGGAACAGTAGCCGACAAATCAAGATGGGAGGAATACCGAAATATGTACAAGACAGCCATCAAGGAGACAAAGGATGCCTATATGCCAAATGCCCAGAGGAAGAGACAATACCTTGCCATCTATGCTGATATATCCCAGCAGAACGAGACCCTTGTCTCCTTTCTGGTACAGTTAAGCAACAAGAGAAAGACATCGTCCCTGCTGGCCGCACGCCTTGACAGGCGCAGCAACATAGCAGCCCACGCCTTGGCTGCTCATGAGAGGTGGCGTGATGCCGGACGCAAGAATGCTGGTGGCAACACTGGTGATGGAGATAATGATGATTCAGAAAACATAGTTGAAAGATAACGATTTATGGCAGATTCAAACATCCTTTCGGATTTCGGTATCAATATCCTCGAACAGGAGATTGATGATGTGATATTCCAGACCAACGAGTTCCTATGTGATGCCACTTTCACAGGCTCACAGGGGCCGTTTTGGTGGATATTACAGATGTGTATGGCACTGGCCGCATTGTTCTCCATCATTGTTGCAGGAAGCATGGCCTACAAGATGATGGTGAAGCATGAACCCATCGACATCATGAAACTCTTCAAGCCCCTTGTGGTCAGTGTCATCCTCTGTTGGTGGTACCCACCTGCTGATACAGGCATTACCGACGGCGGCAGCGATTGGTGTGTGCTTGACTTTCTCTCGTATATTCCCAACTGCATAGGCTCATACACCCATGATCTGTATGAAGCAGAGTCAGCGCAGATTGAGGACAAGTTTGAGGAGGTTCAGGAACTCATCTACACCAGAGACACCCTTTACACCTCATTGCAGGCACAGGCAGATGTAGCCCATTCGGGCACTTCCGACCCCAACCTCATTGAATCCACCATGGAGCAGGCAGGTGTTGATGAAGTGACGAATATGGAGACCGACGCTTCAAGGCTATGGTTCACGTCACTGACCGCTGGTGCCGTGGTCGGTATCGACAAGATTATCATGCTCATCGCATTGATTGTCTTCCGAATCGGTTGGTGGGCAACTATCTATTGCCAACAAATCTTGCTGGGTATGCTCACCATTTTCGGCCCGATACAATGGGCGTTCTCTCTTTTACCGAAATGGGAAGGTGCATGGGCAAAGTGGCTGATACGTTATCTGACGGTACATTTCTACGGAGCCATGCTGTACTTCGTCGGTTTCTACGTCCTACTGCTCTTTGACATCGTGCTCTGCATACAGGTAGAGAACCTCACGGCAATCACGGAGAGCGAGCAAACCATGGCAGCCTACCTTCAGAACTCCTTCTTCTCTGCTGGCTATCTGATGGCTGCGAGCATCGTGGCGTTGAAGTGTCTGAATCTCGTTCCAGACCTTGCTGCATGGATGATACCTGAGGGCGACACCGCCTTCTCAACCCGAAACTTCGGTGAAGGTGTGGCACAGCAAGCCAAGATGTCCACCCAGGGCATGATAAGCAAAGTGATATAAAACAAGAAAACTTAATGAAAATATGGTTATCAAGAATCTCGAAAACAAGATCAAGCTGGTTTTGATTATTTGCTCACTGTTTCTTGTGGGCTGCATCATCATCAGTATCTCCAGCATCTGGACAGCCAAGGTAATGGTGTCCGATGCCCACCAGAAAGTATATGTGTTGGACGGCAATGTGCCTATCCTTGTCCAGCGAAGCACCATGGAGGAAACCCTTGATGTGGAAGCCAAGTCACATGTGGAGATGTTCCACCATTACTTCTTCACTCTGGCACCAGATGATAAGTACATCAAATACACCATGGACAAAGCCATGTATTTGGTTGATGAGACAGGTCTTGCCCAGTACAACACGCTGAAGGAGAAAGGCTTTTATTCCAATATCATGGGTACGAGTGCTGTGTTCAGCATCTTCTGCGACAGCATCAATTTCGACAAAGAGAAGATGGAGTTCACCTACTATGGCCGTCAGCGTATTGAGAGACGCACAAGCATCCTCACCCGTGAACTTGTTACAGCAGGACAGCTCAAACGTGTTCCCCGGACGGACAACAACCCTCACGGACTGCTCATTACCAACTGGAGAACGCTTCTCAATAAGGATATAGAACAGAAAACCAAATTGACATACTGATATGGGATGGAAGAAAATGCTCGTCGGAGAAAAGATGCCAGACAAGGATGATCCAAGGTACCGCCAGCGGTATGAGGAAGAGGTCAAGGCAGGTCGCAGATTCGCACGCACTCTCAAACTTGATGTGTTAGCCGTCAAGGTGCAGCAGTTTGCCAACAACCACAAACGACTGTTCCTTGCCCTTGTCTTCGGGTTTATCCTGCTCAGTTTCGGATTCAACATCTACAGGATGGTCATGGTGTACAATCATCAGCAGTCAACCCAGAGTGCCACAGAGAGACAGGAGCAGCTGATGCGGCAGAGACGCAAGAAGGTCAATACAGCCATCAGCAATGCCCACACCATACTGCCAGTCATGAACAGAGATAGTCAAAAGAATAACAACCAAAATATTGATAACAATGGACGCACTGAAGAAGATTAACTGGAAGCAGCCGAAGTACATGATTCCGCTTATCATCTACTTCCCACTGCTGTTTGTCGGTTACTTTGTCATAGACCTTTTCCATACGGAGAAGGCAGAGATTCCTGATGGTCTTGCCACGACCGAGTACCTCAACCCCGACCTGCCAGACGCAAAGATGAAGGGCGATGGCATTGGCAACAAGTATGAGAGTATGCTCAAATCATACGGAAAGATAGACGATTATTCAGCATTAGGAAACATTGAACGCAATGAAGAAGATACCCGTGAAGAGTACGAATCCAAGTACACCGATGAAGAACGTGAGCAACTCGAAGCACAGGAAGCCGCGAAGCTCGCTGAGATGCAGAGACTGTTACAGGAAAGCGCACAGAAAGGGCAGGAAATTGCCCAAGGAGGTTCATCATCCGAAGAAGACCGCATAGCCCGTAGCAAGCAGCGTGAACAGGAGGCTATGGATGAACTCAACCGTGCCATTGCCCAGGCAAGACTGCAAGCGCAGCAATCCATGGTGCCTGCCGTCTCTGATACTGCCGCTGCAGGACAAAGAGAAGGAAAGCTCGAAGCCTCTGACAAGAAGATGATCGAAGATGATGAACCACAGGAGGTTGTGAAGAAGGTCAAGATTACGTCGGACTACTTCAACACCCTTTGTGACAACGATAAAGAGCCCAACCTTATCAAGGCCATCATTGACGAGAATATCAAGGCTGTAGATGGGTCAAGAGTCAGGCTACGTCTTCTTGACGACATAGAAATCAATGATGTTGTCGTGCCCAAGGGGTCATACCTCTATGCCACGATGAGCGGTTTCGGTTCTCAGCGAGTGAAGGGCAATGTACAGAGCATCATGGTTGACGATGACATCATCAAGGTCAGCCTTGCCCTCTATGACACAGATGGTCTGGAAGGTCTCTACGTACCGAGCAGTCAGTTCCGAGAGACCACGAAGGATGTAAGCAGCGGAGCGTTGAGCAACACCTCCAGTCTCACCAACAGCTCTACCACGACAGGGAACAACCTTGCCACATGGGGAGCACAGACCATCACCAATGCCGTACAGAAGACCAGCAATGCCATCAGCAAAGCCATCAAGAAGAATAATGCCAAGCTGAAATACGGAACATTCGTGTATCTGATTAACTCACGTTCAAACAAAAAGGATAAATAACTTCGAGCATAAACAAATTGACAAGTATGAATATGAAGACTATCAAAAGAATTGGCGCATTAGCAGTATGCGCTCTGGCAGCCCTCCCCTCTTTGGCGCAGCAGACCTATCAGGAGATGGAGCAGCTCACCATCAATGAGAATGTCACCACAGTCATCACTGCTTCTGAGCCAGTACGCTTCGTTGACATCTCTACGGATGCCGTCGTTGGCGACCAGCCCATCAACAACACCATCAGGCTCAAACCCAAGGAAGGTGCTGACGTACATGCCGATGGAGACATCCTTGCCATTGTTACCATAGTGACCGAGCGTTACCGCACCCAGTATGCGCTCATCTACACCACACGTCTGCAAGAGGCAGTCACCGACAAGCAGATACAGCCATACGAGATGATTCCATATCACAACCCATCCGTCTCGATGAGCACCGAGGACATGACCAAATACGCCCGAAAGATATGGAACTCCCCGGCGAGAATACGGAACGTGAGCACACGGCAGCATCGGATGACCATGCGTCTCAACAACATCTATTCCGTAGGCGAATATTTCTTCCTGGATTTCAGCATCGACAATCGCACCAACATCCGCTTTGACATTGATGAGATACGTGTCAAGCTCAATGACAAGAAGATGTCAAAAGCCACCAATGCGCAGATGGTAGAACTGACTCCTGCCATGATGCTTGACCAGTCAAGAAGCTTCAAATATGGCTACCGCAACGTCATTGTCCTGAAGAAGATGACCTTCCCCAATGACAAGGTGCTGACCATTGAGATTTCCGAGAAGCAGATTAGCGGACGTACTATCTGCTTAGACATTGATTATGAGGATGTGCTCTATGCAGACTCGTTCAATTCATGCTTAATGATGGAGGAATAGAACTATGAAGAGATACATATTGTCATTGATGATTGGGTTATGCTTGACAGTCGCAACCTTTGCCCAAAGTCATAGTGACCGCATCTCAGTTGGTGTTGGAGCTTTGTATGAGCGAGGTCTTGACGCAACACTCTCCTGGGAGCATGAAACCCGTTACCACAATGCCTGGGAGTACTTCTTCAATGCCTACCTGAAATGGGATGAATGTGCTTCCTGCGGACATGTCTGCCCAGAGTCATTCTGGAACAACTACCGCACATGGGGCATCGGTGCAGCCTACAAGCCCTGCGTCACAAGAAGTCGCAACAATTACGGCAACCTACGTATCGGAGCCAGTGCAGGCAGCAATACTGACAAGTTCGTCGGCGGTATTCATGTGGGCTATGAACATAATTTCGCCCTCCGTCATGGTTGGGGATTGTTTGTGCAAGCCAAGTGTGACCTTACGCTCCCCAAGCGAGAAGACCTGTTCAGAACAGGCATAGTGATAGGATTCAAGATACCAACCATAAAGAAATAACAGCGATGAAGATTATCCATTTCATGTTTACTGCCGTCATAGCAGCTGTTTTCGCCTCATGTGACGAGCACATGGACTTTCCTGATACAGCGATGAAGATAGGTGACATTGTCTGCACTGACGGTGCAATTGTCCGCTATGAGGATGTTGATTCGTTACACAAGACACCGATTGCCGTTGTCTTCTACGTAAACCACAACGAGGATGTGGAAGGAAATGGCTACGCAGTTTATCTTGACGATTTTGCCACCTTAGCCTATTCAGACTCTCTCGGCATCACACATAAAACATCCGCAGACCTTATGGCCTACGACGGTAATAGCAACACCCACGCCATGTATTCCACTGGCACTTCACCTGCTGCAAGTATGGTCATTGATATGTGGGCATACCGGCAGAGTGCCTATATCCCCTCTGTGGCACAGATGCGTCTGCTCTTTAGTGTCAAGAAGTCTGTCAACCCGCTGATTGAAAAGTGTGGAGGGACACCGATACCTGATGACGCAGACCTCTGCTGGCATTGGACATCGACAGAGGTACAGGGGCAGGAAACAGCCAAAGCATGGCTCTATTCTCTTGGAAGTGGTTCTATACAGGAAACACCCAAAATACAGCCACACAAGATACGTCCGATTGTCACATTAAATAATTGATTACAAGCTTGTAATATCATAATAATTCATCTTAATGTTTAACTTCAAAATTTCAAGCAATGAAAAAGAAACTCTTTCTTATGTTTGGACTTGGAGCAATGCTCCTCACGTCCTGTGACCAAGACATCGTGAATGAAATCTATCTGCCTGGTGGCGGTGGTTCGGTGGTTGTGACCGATAGCACATCGTCCAAAGAGTTGCAGGTGTTCACCAACCTGGAGATGATGCGTCCTGCCGTTTCCACGAGAGCCGTGGACAACCAGTGGGAAGCCAATGACATGATTGGTATCTCCTCTACAGGGATGATGAACAACATGAAGTTCACCAGGAATGGCAACACAAGTCAGTTTGTCGGTACAAGCACAGTGTGGTTTAAGGACACTAACATCCACACGTTTAATGCCTATTATCCCTACAATGCCAATCCTGCCAACGACCTAATCGAGTTTCAGGTTCCAGAGTCAGCTGTACAGAGCGAGCAAAAGGTTAATGATTTTCTGTTTGCTACTGGAACTGCATCTAACACCAATGCAGACCTTACTCTAAACTTTACCCATCAGATGACTCGCGTAATTATCAAGGTATATACCTCACCGGAGTACGGTTTCACAGCCAAGGAATTTGCAGGAAGCATACTCACGTTCTGCGATTACTTTGACAGCGGTACTTTCAATATCAAAACAGGAAAGGTGGAATGCAGTGACGAGTCAGTGACCACCTATTACTTCGGAGAAGCCATGACTGACCACATGGAATATTTGCTTTTTGTTCCTGCACAGATTATGCCAGACATGACATTGCAACTCAGCAATGGGGAGAACTTCATATTCCTCACAGACGACACATGGAAAGCAGGGCATTCCTATACCTATTCATTGAAGCCAGTACGCAACACTTTGCAGGTAATATCCACAAGTATCACTCCATGGACAGTTGAGCCGGAACAGGTTATCAATGGTTACGAATAAATCTCATAAAGAGGGCTGGAGGGTGTCTTAACGGCATCCTTCATCCTTTTGTTATCAATCACGAAACATTATCGTAAAGTAAATGGAAGAAAGCAAAGAGTTACAGGGATTTTATAAGATATTCAGGGCTGTAGTGTATATCTCGCTGCTGATGGAGTTCTTTGCCTATGCTTTGGAACCAGAACAGCTGGACTTCCTTGGTGGGTTGGTTACAGACATCCATACACGTATCAAACGCTGGATGATATACCATGACGGCAACCTTGTCTGGAGCAAGATAGCCACCATACTGCTTATCTGTATCACCTGCATTGGTACGCGCAACAAGAAACATCTGGAGTTCGATGCTCGCAGACAGGTCTTATATCCTTTAGTCGGCGGACTCTTTGTTACTATAGTGTCCATTTGGCTCTTCGGTCATCGGATGGACACACGGTTCTACACCATCACTCTGAACATCTGGCTTTATATGGCAGCCTCTATCTTGGGTACAGTCTGTATTCATGTGGCCCTTGACAATATCTCCAAGTTCCTGAAGGAAGGTTTGCTGAAAGACCGCTTCAACTTTGAGAACGAGAGCTTCGAGCAATGTCAGGAGCTGCAGGAGAACAAATACAGCGTAAACATCCCCATGAGGTACTACTACAAGGGTAAGTTCCGCAAGGGATGGGTGAACATTGTCAATCCGTTCCGTGGCACATGGGTCGTGGGTACGCCAGGTTCTGGTAAGACCTTCTCCATCATCGAGCCATTCATCCGTCAGCATAGCAGGAAAGGTTTTGCCATGGTGGTGTATGACTACAAGTTTCCGACCCTTGCGCAGAAACTCTACTACCACTACAAAATCAACCAGAAGGCAGGCAACCTACCTGATGGATGTAAGTTCAACATCATCAACTTCGTCGATGTGGAGTATTCACGACGTGTCAATCCTATCCAGCAGAAATACATTGGTAACCTTGCTGCTGCCAGTGAGACGGCAGAAACGCTCTTGGAGTCTTTACAGAAAGGCAAGAAAGAAGGTGGCGGTGGCAGTGACCAGTTCTTCCAGACCTCTGCTGTCAACTTTCTTGCTGCTTGCATCTATTTCTTCGTAAACTATAAGAAAGTTCCATACGACAAGGATGGCAATGCCCTAATTGCCGAGATGACCACCGACCCCAAGACTTTCATTCAGAAGCCAACAGGACGTGTCTTTGACAATACAGGCAGGGAGGTAGAAGCAGCCTATTGGCTTGGCAAATATAGCGACATGCCCCACATCCTTTCGTTCCTCAACCAAGACTATAAGGTTATCTTTGAGGTTTTGGAGACAGACCCCGAAGTTGCCCCATTGCTTGGTCCGTTCCAGACGGCAATGAAGAACAACGCCATGGAGCAGTTGGAAGGTATGATTGGCACCCTACGTGTCTATACCTCTCGTCTCGCTACCAAGGAGAGCTATTGGATATTCCACAAGGACGGTGATGATTTCGACCTGAAGGTCAGCGACCCGAAGAATCCCAGTTACCTGCTCATTGCCAATGACCCCGAGATGGAGAGCATCATTGGAGCCCTCAATGCCCTTATCCTCAATCGTCTTGTCACACGAGTCAACACTGGGCAGGGCAAGAACGTACCTGTCAGCATCATCGTCGATGAGTTGCCGACCCTGTATTTCCATAAGATAGACCGTCTGATTGGTACAGCTCGAAGCAATAAGGTCAGTGTAGCATTAGGTTTCCAGGAACTTCCACAGCTCGAATCCGACTATGGCAAAGTTGGTATGCAGAAGGTCATCACTACTGTTGGTAATGTGGTGAGCGGTTCAGCAAGAGCAAAGGAAACATTGGAATGGCTCAGCAATGACATCTTTGGAAAGGTCGTTCAACTCAAAAAAGGAGTTACTATCGACAGAGACAAGACCTCTATCAATCTCAATGAGAATATGGACAGCCTTGTTCCGGCAAGCAAAATCTCCGATATGCCGACAGGATGGATATGTGGCCAGGCAGCACGTGACTTCATCAAGACCAAGACTGGTCGTGGTGACAGCATGAATATCCAGGAGTCAGCTGAGTTCCAGACCTCGAAGTTCTATTGTAAGACAGACTTCGATATGAAGGAGATTGCCAAGGAAGAGGCAGACTACGAACATTACAAGATTCCGAAGTTCTACACCTTCCCGTCGAAAGATGCCAAGGAGCGCATCCTATACCAGAATTTTGTAAGCGTCAATGCTGATGTCAAAGAAATGATAAAGACCATCTTGATGTTTAAGGTAAAGACTTAGTAAATAACGAAAAACAGATTAGATATGAAGAAGATATTCATGATTGCGGCTACCCATGCATTAGCCATACCGAGTTTTGCCCAGACCGGTTCGGAAGCATTATCGGGTGCATCGGACGGCATCTACAGTTACCTGCCGTTTGTTCAAGGTCTATGTTATGTCATTGCGGCACTTATTGCCATTGTTGGCGCAACGTCCATCTACATGGCCATGCAGACATCACCGCAGCAGGTTTCAAAGCGAATAACAATGAGTGTGGGCAGTTGCCTATGTTTTGTCTGCATGGCTATCTCCTTGCCTCAGTTCTTTGGCTATGAACCGTATTCCGTAGGCAATGGCTCTGATTTAGCCTTAAACGGAGCAGGAGGCTCTTCCAATGGCTTCCTGACCACAGACAAAGGAGGTATTTCCCAAAGTGGCATCAATACCTCCATTCCACCATTGTCTGACAAGACAGGCAACTGGATTACCTTCCCACCAGGCTCGAATATGGACATTGCCAACAATCTCATGGACATCTACAACCACATGGGTTCTGGAGTCACTGGTACTTATGGGCGTACACTTGATTACATCAATGAAGAGTTCCGTCATGGGAATATCTCAAAAGACACATACGACCAGATGATTGCAATGGCAGGCAGTCTTCCTCACAACTAAGACACGTGAAATACATAATGAGACTAAAGACTATCAGTATTATCGCTCTGATTTCAACAAGTTTATCAGTCAATGCCCAATCCCAGAAGTCCTCCGAGAGCAACGAGGAAGCATCAAAAACGCTCTTCGAGCTTCCTCCTTTCGAACGTGCTGTATGCTGTATCAGGTTCTATGAAGGGCTACACCGCAAGAAGGATTATCCCTATGTCGGATATGGGCACAAACTACGTCCAGGAGAGAGATATTCCTCCCATATGACTGCACGGGAAGCGGAAGAGCTGCTGCGGAAAGACCTCAGAGAACTCTGTGCCATGTTCCGCTCATACGGACAGGACTCTCTGCTTCTTGCCGCATTAGCTTACAACATCGGTCCTTATAAAGTCCTTGGCTGCAAGGGCAGATACCCGAAGAGTACCATCTTGAAGAAGTTGGAAGCAGGTGACCGGAATATCAGAGACGACTTTGTGAAGTATTGCCGTTGGAAGGGCAAAAGAGTCCCCTCCATCGAGCGACGACGATATATCGAGCTCATGTTACTTTTCACGCCATGACAAAAAACGACCCCATAAAAGCCGTATCAGACGGCATCACTTTTCTATCCACTGGCAGATACTACGATGGTATCAACCAGTGGATAGCCCATAGCATAAAGGAGGGTGACACCGATGCCATTGACTATGCAGCAAGGAGGATGGCAGCCGTTGTGCCAACCAATGCTGTTCTTGTCCCTATTCCAGGTCACCATGGTGTTGCAGACCAGACCCTTCGTTTGGTACAAGCCCTCTCGTCTTATACTCATCTCCCTTTCGTAGATGCCATACGAGGCAGAGAGCACGAATCTCAATACGAGGCTAAGCTGAGAGGACATTTGCTCTCTGGACGAGAAATGGGATTTCATCAAATAAAAGAACTGCCTTCAGGCCGTATTCCTTGCCTTATAGACAATGTGGTAGATACAGGAACTACAGCAAAGGCAGCAGTCGAAGCATTTGGCAACGCCGTGGTTTTATCATTCGCCATGAGTGACACCCTTCTACAAAGAGAAAAGCATATAGGATTCAAACGCTAAGACATATCACGATGCCAAGACCAAAGAAAAGGAAACAACAAACGACTATACCTGCTATCGTCTATCAATGTAAGGACTGCGCCAACAGTTATGACTGGCATAGCAAAGCCTTGGATGGTCATTTAATACTGTGCCGATGCAAGTACAAGCAGGAAGGAGGACGCTATTGCATCTTCCTCAAAGACCCTCAGTGTGAACACTTCATCAAGCGTTCTGTTGGACATGAGGGCTAATACTCATATATCCAAGACATATCATCGTATGGACACCACTTGCTAAACAGAGCCTCGATATAGAGAACCAACCCAAACTGATGCAGAGGCATCGACTTAGCGAACTTTAGCTTCTTGCCTTTCAAATTCTTGATTACCTCCTGCGCTTTTTCTGCCCACTCATCGATACTGATATGATTGGTGCAGAACATCATTTCTCCATGCCAGAATTTCCCCTTGATGTCGTTTTCCCATTTCTTAGGACATAACAATTCTCCATTATAGTATTTGCAGAAAGTGACATATTCTTGAATAAAGTCAGAATGCCTTTGTACATCACCCTCTTCTTGTACATTGACTTCAGAAGATGTACCGTTTTCTTTCAGAATGAGCTTGCTTATTATAGACCCTCTAAAATACCTATATACAACCTCCCTAAGAGAGACTGTATAGGGTTGAATCCTTACGTCTTTAACCAAACGGCGAATATCATCTAATACTATTCCTTCACCCTTAACTCGTCCTAAAGTAACATGAAGATAAAAGTCTGAATAAATTGCAGAACCCGTATTGATGATTTCTTCTCGGATCTTTTTGTTTAGGGAAAGTAACTCTTCTGGGATATTGCTTGCTGCAAGATGAATGATGTTCATCCCCGAATGTGTAGTAAATACATCAAACTTATCAAATGTAATTTTTATCGGTGGAACATTAGTAAAGTATTTGCAGATTGTGTGCTTTATATCATCTATACAGCATGTTTCATCTATAAAGGCCATTGTTATATGATAATAATCATACTGCCAATGAATAGGCAAACATTCTAATTGGTGTCTGAGTCTATCAAAACAATCAGTCTGATAAGTAAAAGGCACCTTGATTTCTATATAGCTTTTTTTCTCCATGTATGACAAACATAAAGGTTCCAGAGTGCAAAAATACATTCAATATGTGAAATCTATCTGCACAGAAAAAGAATCATTGTTCATGATTTTGTTTTCGTTATTCTGTGTCTTACGACTACAAAATTACGTAAAATCACGGATAAATTGACAGAAAAATCAATTATTTTGCAGGTAAAATGAAAATTCAGCACCTAAGTCACAGGTTTTCTCAATAAAAATATGTATTTTTGCATGGAATAAATATAATTAGAGAACTTATGGAAACTAAGCCCTTAAACAGAATTAAGGTAGTAATGGCAGAGCGAATGGTCACAAATAAAGACCTGAGTGAAATGTTGAATAAAGACACTGCCACTATATCAAGGTGGGTAACGAACACTTCGCAGCCCAACTTGGAGAGCCTCATTGAAATCGCAAAGGCTCTAAAATGTGATATTGGCGAGTTGGTTCGCATGGATGATTCCTCTATCCTGAAGAACCAGCCATAACTCTAAAGCAAAATATAATTTTATATGCCTGTAAACAAGAATGCGTTATTACGCTATAGAATATTAGACCGTTGTTTCAGTGACCGTCATCACTATTACGACATCGAGGAACTTGTTGACAAAGTCAACGAGGCTTTTATTGATATGTATGGAAAAACAGTCAGCCTTCGACAAATACGGGCAGATATATCATACATGAAGGATAGAGTGTCTTATGATGCTCCTATTGAAGCCATTCCTTATGACGGAAAGAAATGCTACTATCGTTATTCTGACCCTAACTTTTCCATTTTCAACAGTGATTTGAGTAATGAGGAAGTCGTGAAGCTTCGTTCTACCATAGAGATGCTTGGCCGATTCAGAGGTATTCCAGGCAACGCATGGTTGGAAGAAGTGATTTCAAATCTTGAATACCGCTTTGGTGTCAAGGCGAATAAGGGGGACTATATCGCTTTTGACCAAAACGAGCAGTTAAAAGGATTGGAACATCTTTCCACTATCATCGATGCGACTGTCAATCACCAGCCTTTATTGATTGAATATCATAGTTATAAGGGAAACGAGAAGACCGTGACTATCCATCCCTACCATGTCAAGGAGTTCAACAACCGTTGGTTCTTGTTTGGGTTGGAACAATCCACTCATGGTGACAGAATTGCAAACCGCGCGTTGGACAGAATCATGAAATTGTCACTATCTGATGTGTCTTTCATCCCTAATACCACCATCAATTTCAAAACCTACTTTGATGATGTCGTAGGCGTGACTGTACCTGATAATACTGGTATAGAGCACATCGTGCTGAAATTTGAGAAAGACAGATTTCCCTATATAGTTTCCAAACCTATCCATCAGAGCCAAAAGATTATCTCCGAGGATGAATGTATTTTGCAGATTGATGTTCGCCCCAACAATGAACTTACATCCAGAATATTTTCATTCTTTCCAGATGTTGAAGTGCTTGAACCTGTATGGTATAGGAATGAAATCAAAGAAAAAATCAAGTTCAACATGCAAAAATATTTTTCTGTGAAGTTAGATTGCACAGAAGAGTAGTATTTTTGCATTCAAACAAACTTTAAATATTAAGATATGAACGAACAAGAGCTCGCAAATGTAATATGGGACATCAAAGAGATTATTCGTAACCTCTACGATGATGCTGAAGTTGAAGATGTCATTCTTCCTTTTACTTTATTGCGCCGTCTGGACTGTGTTCTGGACTCAAAGCGTGATGTAATCATGGAAGAAATCAAGGAACTTCCAGATATACAGAAGAAATTCAAGTTAAAAGCTTTAATGAAGCGAAACAACATCAGTTTCTTTAATACATCTGGTCTTTCATTGGAGAAACTCCTTGGCGCACCTGAACAAATAGGAGCTTCCTTTGAGACATACCTAAATGGTTTCACTGACAATGTTAAAGACATCCTTGCCAATTTTGTCCATACAGATACAAACAGCGATGAGATAGACTTGTCTCCTATCTATTCTCGTTTGGATAGACACAATAAACTGTTCTCTGTGATACAGATGTTCGTTCAGAAAGCAGACCTTCACCCCGATAAAGTCAGCAATGCAATGATGGGAACAGTCTTTGAGATTGTTATCCGTCGTAGTAAGGAGTCTTCTAATACTAAAGCTGGTCAATTCTATACTCCTCGTGAAATTGTTCGTCTCTTAGTAGCACTAACTATGTGTGGCCGAGAGCAAGATTTGTATGCTGTGGGTAAACACTTCTCAATTTATGATCCTTGTTGTGGTACGGGAGGTATGCTAACTATTGGCAAAGAATATCTCCAAGAACTATCAGGCAGACAAGATATGAAGGTATATCTATACGGACAAGAATTGAATGAGAAAACCTACGCTATCTGTAAGTCTGACCTCTTGATGAAGGGTGACGACCAAAATCTTGACGAACAGGTCTTTCAGGGTGATACACTTGGCAATGATAAACTTTATGGAAAGACTTTCAATTTCATGTTGGCTAATCCTCCCTTTGGGGTTGATTGGGGAAAAGATGAGCATACTAAAAAAGTTGTCATGGATGAAAACTGTCCAGGTGGTCGCTTTGAAGCAGGACTCCCATCAACAAGTGACGGGTCTTTGCTCTTTTTACTTCACATGATTAGCAAGATGGATGCAGCCAATGGTTCACGCATCGGCATAGTACTGAATGGTTCCCCTTTGTTCAATGGTGATGCAGGTGGTGGTTGGAGCAACATTCGCAAATCTTTGCTTGACCATGACTTGTTAGATGCCATTATTGCTTTACCAAAGAACCTTTTCTATGGTACTGACATCAGTTCTTATCTTTGGATTCTTGACAACAAGAAGCCAGAAAGTCATCGTGGCAAAGTTCTGTTTATCAACGCAGCACACGAGGAGTTTGCTTCACTCCTTCAACGCAGTTTAGGTAAGAAACGCTATGAGATTAGCGATGCTGGGGCAAAAGATATACTTGACATGTATCGCACATATGCGCCAGCTAACCGACAGATTGGAGGAGAAGACATTGAGGTGGCAAAACTCATGGATGCAGAAGACTTCCTGTAAACAAAGGTCAGTGTGCAAAGACCCTTACGTTTGACATACAAGAATTTATATGACCGTATAAATGATTTGCTCGACGACAGCGAAGGCACAAAGGTGACCAAGAAAGATGCAGAATACCTCAACAACCTAAAAAACATCGAGGGACTTGACGAGGAACGTACAGATGAGGAGTTCTTTGCCTATTTAGGCGAGAATGGCATGAAACGCATTGCTGCCGGTATGGTCAAGAAACTGAGAGGTTGGCTTGGCAACATAGACGAAAACGCCCCAAAAGTCTATGAGAAGCCTGGCGACAGCGCATCAGGTCTGGTTCCAGATACTAATCTCAGCGACACGGAATCTATTCCTATGAAACAAGATATTGAGGAATATTTTGAACGTGAGGTGCTGAAGTTTGTACCCGATGCATGGATGGATAGAAGTAAAGATAAGGTGGGATGTGAGTTTCCTTTCACCAAACTATTCTATCGCTATAAACCTCTTCGATCCAGTGAAGAAATCCTTACCGAGCTTGTCGCTCTTGATAAAGAAATGGACTCTGAATTATATGATTTAAAGAACGAATAATCTTATTATGAGATACAATCAATACATAGATTCAAATGTGGATTGGATTGGTCCTGTACCAAGTACCTGGCATCGTCTTCGAATAAAATTTGGAGTAAGACGTTCTGCTGCTGGTGTGTGGGGAAGTGACGAAAAAGGCGACAGTAACGATGTTGCATGTTTCCGAATCGCAGATTTTGATTATAATTATGGCATCTTAAAGCTGGACAATATCACTATAAGAAATATTGAGAAGTCACAATTACAGGGACGATTACTTTCTGAAGGAGATTTGTTGATTGAGAAATCAGGAGGTGGCGATGCAACTCCTGTTGGACGTGTAGTACGTGTAAATTATGAAGGTAAAGCGACATGTTCTAATTTTGTTCATTCAATAAGCCTCAATGAAAAATTAGATAGTAACTTTATGTATTACTATTTCCACTACCTTTATGCAAATAAGGAAAACTTGTTGTTTTTCAATCAAACTACAGGCTTGCAAAACTTGAAAGTTGCTGATTATCTGTCTCAAAGCATATATGTACCCACATTTATTGAGCAGAAAGAGATTGCTTCATATCTTGACCAGAAATGTAAAAAGATAGATAATGTTATAGCCGCCCTACAAAAAAGAATAGAATTGCTTCAAGAACTGAAACAATCTATCATAACTCGTGCTGTCACCCAAGGCATTAACCCGAACGTAAAGTTGAAAGATTCTGAGGTGGAATGGATTAAATCCATTCCTCAAAATTGGATAATTGCTCCCCTAAAATCTATTGGCAGAATGTTTAAAGGGGTAACATTTACAAAAGCAGAATTGGTTGATGAAGGAAACCCCGTCATTAGCTATGGCCAGATTCATTCAAAAGAGAATAAAGGAACTAAATTACATGAAAGTTTAATTCGATATATTCCGAATAG
>ENA-UESU01000726-UESU01000726.1-human-gut-metagenome-genome-assembly--contig:-NODE-726-length-26607-cov-24.865511_pt1 | contig 26607 bp, 27 predicted proteins | sample MGYA00243007_ERZ508008 | MGnify/ENA primary metagenome ERZ508008 (study PRJEB26167, sample SAMN06115399) | human gut metagenome | host: Homo sapiens | place: China:Henan | collected 2016-06-23...
TTAACCGACTAAAAAATAACAAGAGTATGGAAACAATGACTAATGAACTTACTGTCATTCCAAGAACAATCGGAATGATGGGCGGAATGGGTATGCTTAAACCTGAATTTATCGAAGACGCTGTAATCGTATCGGAAGAGGAACAGAAGGAGCATCCCAATTTTATTGAGAGTAACACTTCGGGTATTACGCTTGAAGAACTGGAGAGTAATTGCATTGTCCCTAGTTTCGGAGACAACCAGCTTACAATCAGCCACCAGAAATTTATCCACCAGGTAGAAGATGCTGCGAGAGTATATTTTACCAAGAACTTTGGAAACACAGAAATCAGAGTTTCACATAAGATTTTAGGCAGGGTTCCGGGAGCATTGACCAAAAGGAAGGAAGAGCTTAAACCTGAGGACGAAACCATCTATTATCAGAGAATGGCATTCTGTTTTCATATCCGAACCATATGTCGGGAAATGAACGGTGAGGAAGTGCATCTTTGTATCGGCGGCGTAAGAAGCCTGAACGAAGAGAACCTGTACGGGAAAAAATCCCCTGAAAAATTTAAAATCTTTATCGGATGGAGAGTCAGGGTATGCAGCAATCTTATGCTGACATGTGACGGTTTGACAGGACGTCTGGAAGTGATGGGCGATACGGATATCTATATAGCCGCTTTAAAACTGTTTCAGACATTCAACCCCGAACAAAATCTGAGGCTTCTTGAGAATCTGGGAAGAACAATGATATCCCAGGAACAGTTCTGCCAAATGATCGGACGTTTACGACTTTACCAGGTATTACCGGCATCACAAATGAAAGAATTGCCGAAAGTTATCTTAGGTGATTCAAACATCAATGCAGCCACCAAAGGCTATATTGACAACCCCAACTTCGGCTTACGCGGAAGAGCAAAAATTTCATGCTGGGACCTGATGCAGCTTCTTAACGAGGCGGCCAAACAGTCCTATATCGACAAATTCCTGGAAAGGAATCAGAACGCCACAGATTTTGCGGTGGGCATTCAGAAAGCCCTGACCGGGGAAGACACTGAAAACTACGGATGGTTCCTGGGATAGGCCGGAACATCCAAAAATCCTACGAAGGGAGAAAGAACCAATAATTACAAACAAGGTCTTTCTCCCTTTTTTGTTGAATTAAAATCAGAAAGGAGAAAATATATGAAAATAACATGTATACAGGACATATACCAATGTGGCACCTGTAAATCAGCATTAGACGAGCACGGAAGGAGTTGCAGGCACGGGATGTTATTCCCCCTGCTTCTTCTGATGGGAAATTTTAAGAGGTGCATGAATTATGAATTTGATGCGGAGAAGGTAAAACTTCAACTGCAAAAGAAAGAAAATGAACGGACGGAGCACACCGATGAGTAAAGCGGGAATGGTCCTGAATAAAATGTAAAGGAATAAAGTATGGCACATTACATTTTTGATATAATCAAATACAGTTTAATTACCGAAGAGGGGGAAACTTACAAGAACTTCATAGAAATGATGCCCTCGCTGACGGTACAAGCAACAAATTATATTGCAGCCACTTTAAAAGTCGAAAAGGTGCATCCGTCAGATAAATATGTACACCAGCTCATTGATACTGAAGCGGAAAAATGGCCGGTCAATACAACTATATTTTAACTAAAAACAAATCAGAAAGAAATGTGGAAAGATTTGAACTTGAAAACAGCAGGGAGTTCAAGGCGGCACAGGAACTGGCAAGAGCCTTGAATGATTACGGGTGGAACGAAAAACGATTCGCCCTTGCAACGACAACATTTCACAAAACTCTACAACAGACGTTATTCAGGACTATTGTAGAGATATTGAAGGTGTATGCAGATCCTCAAAGAAGGACGGACCTAAGAAATGAAGCATCCAAAGAAGGTGCAAAAAAGTTAATGGAAGTGTTGGAGAAACTACACATTCCATTCATTTGAGAAACGGTTGAAACATACCGGAATTATATCTGAGGAGGATATCACAATTAACGTGGTGTCCTCCTTTTTTTATTTACCAACATTTTAAAACAAGAAAGATTATGTTATACTACAAATTTAAAAATTACGAAGAATTCAAGGACATGTTTGGAATTGTCAAGCATGGAAACGGAGTATGCAGCAGAAAGAACAGGATACTGCTGGCATATATCAGGAACAGGAGATTACTACATGAAGCAATAGAGACAAACAATTATATACTGCTTCATATTTCCTCAATGGCGGAACTGAAGAAGACCATTACACGGACAATAATTATAAGCGGGCACTCAGATATGTCATTACGTTATGTTCTGGAGCTGAACGGAGAACTCTTTTACTCCAGAAACTTTGAGACGGACGATATGAAAGGGCTATGTAAAGACGGGGATACCAGGTCAATCCGCTACATTAACCATGAGAACAGAGGAAAGGCGTTTAAAATGAAAGCAGGGAAACTCTACCGTTCCCTCATACTGGAAACAGAATTTGGTAAAACCCTTCCGGAACAGGTAGTGACTTACCTATGTGAGGAATTTTCGGCAGACTGGCAGGTGTATACTCATAGCAGACTCCCGAAGAACAAACTGCACGTTGATAAAGACTTTGAGAAGATATATTCATCAGACTGGTGCAAAGGAGATTTCTCTTCGTGCATGACGGACAAGGATTATTACTATTTCTACCAGAATTCTGTCAATGCAAGTGCAGCGTACCTGACCGATGAGGATGATATGGTGATTGCAAGATGTATTATCTATAACGAAGTCAAGGATCAGGACGGAAAAATATGGAGACTGGCTGAAAGACAATATGCCAGTAATGAGAGTGATATTCTTAAACGTACCTTAATAGACGCCCTGATTAAAGGAGGGTATATTGACGGTTACAAAAAAGTCGGTGCAGGTGCGGGTGATGCAAGGTCTTTTGTTGACCTTGAGGAGAATTCATTGTCAGACAGAAAATTCAGGATAGAATGTGACCTGGACTGGAATGACACCCTAAGTTATCAGGATTCATTCAAATGGTACAATCAATCCGAGAGGACAGCAGATAATTACGGAAGTGGTGACATTGCGCTTGATATTACTGACGGTTCTTTGAATGGTGAGGAGGAATACGATGATTTCCACGACTACTATTGTCACGAAACCACCACCGTATATTATCACGGACACGAGTATTACTGTGACGTGGAAAAGATAGACGAATTCATATGGATAGAAAATCTCGAAGAATACCATCATGAGTCGGATGTTATAGAATGCTCTGAATGTAGCGGGCATTTTCTGGAAGAGGATAATTTCTATTCGAACATAACGGAAGAGTACTATTGCTGTGAAGAATGCCGGAAGAAAGCGGAACAGAAATACAAAAAGGAAAACTGGCATTATTCCGACTATGATGAGGAATACTATGAGCATACAGAAAGCATAACCATATACCAGGTATGGAACAATATCCTCTGTGAATATGAAAGAAAGACAATATCCGTAGAGTCGGCACAAAGACTGCTGGAAGCAGGAGAACTTCATAAATTGAATGACATGCTTTATGACGGGATAGATGAGGAAACAGGACTGCCTTATGCATACGAGATGAATGAAATAAATGTTTAACCCACAAAAAACAAGAATTATGGAATTGCTTAAGAAATTATACAAGGTTTATAGCCCGAGCGGAAAAGAACGGGCGATGATCAAGTTTATATGGAATTATACCAAGAGAATTACCGGTACCAAAGTTGAAACAGACGCAGCCGGGAACTTGTATATAACAAAGGGGGAAGCGGAATCATATCCCTGTATCGTAGCGCATCTTGACCAGGTACAGAGGTTACATTCAAAAGATTTCACGGCTATTGAAACGGGAGAAATCATATTCGGTTACAGCTCCCGGAATAAAAGACAGGAAGGACTCGGAGCCGATGACAAAAATGGAATCTGGATAGCACTCAAATGTCTGGAAAAGTATGACACCCTAAAACTGGCGTTCTTTGTCAGTGAAGAAGTGGGATGTGTCGGATCAGGAAAAGCGGTGATGGATTTTTTCAATGACTGCCGATTTGTTATACAGCCCGACAGACGGGGATACCAGGATATTATTAATGAAATAGGTTGGACCTCACTATGTTCTCCCGAGTTCCTTCAAGCTGCCGGATATAAAAAGTTCGGATACAAGGAAACACGTGGAATGATGACGGATTTGCAGGAACTAAAGGAACGGGGGCTTCAGGTAAGTTGCGTCAATCTTAGCTGTGGATATTATGAACCACATACGGACCATGAGTTTACAATAAAGAAAGACCTTATGAACTGTCTGTCACTGGTAGAACATATCATTGAGAATTGTACTGACACTTATCCACACCAGACAGAAATATTGGACAGACGATGGAGGAGTTATGATGAATTTGACGAAGCTGTAGACGAAATATTTGCACTGCTCGACCAGGGGGAATTATGGAGCGTAGAAGACCTCTATTATATGTACCACTCCGTTTTCCCGAAACTGGATATGGAGGACTACCGGAGAATATACACTGAATATTACAACCTGAATATGCCGGAAGAGTATGAAGACAAGAAGATTCTGTCCTAAGTGCGGACGTATGCCGAGTAAATCCAAAATAAAAGGTTACTCATTTCAATGTAAGAGTTGTGATGAAGATTTTTACAGGATAGAGGTATTAACCGGGAAACAAATAACTCAAAAACAAATAACAATGGAAAAGATTATTGAAGACTTCCTTTCCCGTATACAAAATGAGAAAGGAAAATACCACCTTACAACTGTTGAAGAGTGGGAATGCATGTGTAACACCTTCCGGTATATCCAAAGCGGAGAAGCTGACATGAAGGAGAACTGGATTGGTATCATAGGCCGGAACAGCACATACTACGACGGGTATGGTAACGGACCTGTGGTAGATGTCAAATACGGAAGATTCTTTATCTGTCCGGAAAAGAAACTGATGAGAGGACAGACTTTTGAAGAATTTTATGAAGGACGTAACGTGGACTGATATGGAAAACAAAAATTATGATCTGAAACTGGCAGGATATATATGGTCAATCCTAAAGACACAGCCCTTTATAGTAATGTCATGGGGAATAGATATGAATACGATAAAACCTGTCAAAGGAGGACTGGGATTTCATGTGCAGGGATTCATACATACGGGAATGGTGCGGATCATTCTCGATGAAGGAAAGGATCTCTTTGAAATACATCTTATCCCCGATTCTGAAGGAGAAGAAAAAGTGATAGAAGATGTTTATCTGGACATGCTTGTTTCCGTGATAGACAGGAATGTGGAAAAAACGGATGACTATGAGAAGAGGATTTCCGATACATACGATATTATAAGGTATTAGGGAATCTCTGAGAAATTCAGAATCTAAAAAGACGGCTTTCTGTGAGAGAATAGAATTTATAGCAACTCGAAATCTCACGGAAAGTCTTTTTTATAAACCTTATTCTTCGAGTTAAAAGGTTATTGAACGAGCGTTTAGTAACCGGGAAGAATGTTAATTGAATGTTAAATATGGAACAACAGAAGAATTATATAGCTTATCTACGGCAGTCAACGATGAAACAGGAAATCTCAGGACTTGGCGTAGAGGCACAAAGAGAAATTATACAGAATTACCTGAAGGAGAGAAAACCGGTCGCTGAATATATCGAAACAGAAAGCGGTCGTAAATCTGACAGGCCCAAACTTACGGAAGCTCTGGAGGTATGTAGAAAAACAGGTTCCATCCTGATTGTCGCAAAACTGGACAGACTAAGCCGGAACGTTGCTTTCACCAGTAAATTATTGGAATCCGATGTAGAAATAGTGTTTTGTGATTTTCCAGAGGCGAACAAACTCGTACTGCATATAATCAGCAGCATAGCGGAATATGAGGCGGGACTGATCAGCCAGAGAACAAAATAGTCTCTAAGGGCAAAGAAAGCAAGAGGATGCAGGCTTGGCAAATCTGAAAACTTATTGAGCAGATTGGAACAGGCGGTAGAGAACAGTAACAGAACCAACAGGCAGAAGGCTCTCGATAATCCAAATAACAAGAGGGCTGTTGCGTTATTGAAAAATCTGGTAAAAGAAGAGAAGTCATTGTCAGAGATGGCAAGAATATTAAACAAGGAAGGATTTGTGACAACCTGGGGATGTCAGTTCAAAGCATCACAGGTCAGTATATTGCTTAAAAGATATAACCTAAAATAAAGGAGAAAACCGAATCATGGAAACCGAATACGTTATACTCCCGGACTTTTCAACAGGAGAAATCATAAAGATTAAATTAAGTGAACGGCAGAAAAAGGAATCGGAACAATATGATGATTTTGAAAAATATCTGGCAACACTGGAAAAAGAATATGGATTCAGACTGGATGACTGCCAATGGATGGTTACTGAAACTTATCTGGAACGCAAGTACGGATTCTGATATAAAATGACCAAAAAACTAAGGGAAACTATGTGGAATGGTTTCTCTTTTTTTCTTCCATCATCTGGTTTATAATACAAAACTCAGATGTTACCGAAAAGACACCATAAACCGAACTTTATATTTTCTTTAATACATATCAAGATTAGATAATATTAAGAATTATATACCTTCACCTGATATTGCACACTGCTCTAAGAAAGGTAGGAAAACTAAGAAAAGCACCTCCTGTAAACTCCAGAGATAATTTAAATATTGTATTTTTCTCGAATTATATAAAGTATAAACAATAATGTATGTATTTAGTATAAGCAAATAACACTTTTAACACATTAGCAAAAAGTCATTTAAAAGTGTATATTTCGCAACTACTAAGATACTACGAATATACACAAAAAAACATATATAAGAAAATGATAACACAAAGACAATGATTGTCATTTTTTTGCACATTTTTATCATAGTTAAAAAAATAACATTTTTACCATTTTGTTCTGTTTTATAGTATTTTTGCAAACCAATTATTATATATTTTAACAAAATGAAATTTTTTCTTTCTATCTTATTTATCTGTAAATCAAGTGTAAAATTTAAAAACATCAAATCAAGAGATTCATTTCAAATTTTCATTGATTGTCTTCCGGTAACAGCAAAGAAACCTGTATTTATTTAATTTATAATTTCAAAATGAAAAGATTATTTTTCGGAGTAGTCTTTTTAGCAATCTTAAGCGTTCAATTAATAATGGCGCAATCATTTGTTGTCAAAGGCAAAGTTGTCTCCAAGACAGATGGTATGCCATTGATTGGTGCTTCGGTATTGCAAAAAGGGACTACCAATGGGGTAGTTACTGATATTGACGGTAATTACCAGCTGCAAATTCAAGGCAAGGACGCAATGTTGAGATTTTCATACATTGGAATGCAGCCTCAAGAGTTTAAAGTCAATGCTCAAACAAATGTTTTAGATGTGACTTTAGTTGATAATACCGAAATGGTAGATGAGGTTGTAGTTGTTGCTTACGGTGTACGTAAAAAAGGTACAATAGCTGGTTCGGTATCAACTGTAAAATCAGAAAAATTAGAAAATGTACCGGCTGCCGGTTTCGACCAGGCACTGCAAGGGCAAACTCCGGGACTTATGGTTGTATCCGGTTCGGGTGAACCCAGTGCAGCCTCCACGTTCCAGATTCGTGGAACAAACTCCATCAACTCAGGCACTTCCCCTCTGTTTATATTGGATGGAGTACCTATTTCCAGTTCAGATTTCAATACAATCAGTCCGAGCGACATCGAATCCATTTCTGTACTGAAAGACGCTTCTTCTACTTCTATTTACGGAGCTCGTGCCGCCAATGGTGTTGTAGTCATCACCACCAAGCGAGGACGTTCAATGGATGGAGCCAAAGTAACTTTCCGTGCACAATACGGTTTTTCACAACTGACCCGTTCCAAATGGAATATGATGAATACAAAAGAACGCATTCAATATGAAAAAGAAATCGGAATAGATGCCGGAAAAGATTATGATGTATTAAGAAGAACCAATGTCAACTGGCTTGACCAGGTATTCAATGACAGCGCCCCTTTGCAAAATTATGAATTGTCGGTAAATGGTGCTACAGAAAAAACAAACTATTTCGTATCCGGAAGTTTCTTTGATCAGGACGGTATCACCACAGGCTCAACTTTTCGCCGGTATAACATGCGTGCCAATGTAGAAAACAAAGCTACCAAATGGTTGAAATTAGGCACAAACTCTATGTTTGCCTACGATGAGACAGAACAGGCCGAGTCCGGAAACGGTTACGCACTGAATGCCCCGATTCCGGCTGCACGCTTTATGCTGCCTTACTGGAATCCTTATCGTGAAGACGGTTCGCTTGCTTCCATCAACGACGGAAGCTGGACAGGAACAGGAGAAAACCCGTTGGAATGGATGGCCAATAACCCTGTAAAATATAAGAAATATAAAGTAATGTCTACGCTTTTTGCTGAGGCGACACTATTGGAAGGGCTGACAATCCGCTCTCAATTTGGTATCGATTTTTCTCACCAGTCAGCGTTTATGCAATCATTCCCAAGCTATAAACCGAACAACCTGCAAGGTAGTTCCGGCAGAAGTTCTACGGATATATTGAACCTGACCATTACCAATACGGCTAATTACCGCTTTATGTTGAAAGACATCCATTCTTTCAATTTTATGATTGGACAAGAAGGCGTTGACTTCCGTCAGGAAGGTTTTATGGTAAGTACCAGAGGGCAGAATAACGATTTCCTGACCAACGTCACTTCCGGTACACGTGCTACCAGCTGGAGTGATGTAGCTGCCGCTTATGCATACGTATCTTTCTTCGGTAGAGGTGAGTATAACTATGACGACCGTTATTATGCAGACTTTTCTGTCCGTACGGACGGTTCTTCCCGTTTCGGTGTAGACGGTCGCTGGGCTACCTTTTGGTCGGTAGGTTTAATGTGGAACTTGCGTAAAGAGAAATTCATGCAGAAATACGACTGGCTGACCAACGCACAGGTAACATTCAGTACAGGTACTTCCGGTAACTCTACCATTCCCAATTATGACCACCTAGCTTTGGTATCCGGCGGACTTGATTATATGGGAGAAGCAGGTATCGCCCCTTCTCAAAAAGGTAATGAAAAATTAGGTTGGGAACAGTTGTGGACCACCAATATCGGTTTGCACCTGGGATTATTTTCCCGTATCAACTTTGACTTCGAGTTCTATAACAAACGTACTTCCAATATGTTGATGGAAGTTCCTGTGTCCTACTCTGATGGAGGTTACTCCTCTCGTTGGGACAACGTTGGCGTGATGGTCAACCGCGGTGTCGAAATGTCATTAAATACCGACATCATCCGGACAAAGGACTTCACATGGAATATCAATGCCAATGTTTCTTACAACAAAAATGAGCTGAAAGAGCTGTATAACGGTGCAGATGAATACATTGTAGGTACCACCGCAAGCAAACTGACCGTAGGGCATTCTGTCAGTGAATTTTACATGAACCGCTATGCTGGTGTCAATCCGGCTAATGGTGATGCGTTGTGGTACACCAAAGACGGTGAAGTGACTACTGAACTCAGAGAAGCAGACAAAGTGATGACCGGTAAAAGCTATATCGCTCCGTGGCAGGGTGGTTTCGGCACTACACTGACTTGGAAAGCCTGGTCACTAAATACACAGTTCAGTTGGATGGCCGATCGTTGGCTTTACAACAACGACCGTTATATGGAAGAAAGCAACGGACAATTCTCTATGTACAACCAATCGAAAAGACTGCTTTACGACCGTTGGAAAAAGCCTGGAGACATAACGGATATTCCCCGTCACGGCGTTTATGCACAGCATGATACCCGTTTCTTGGAAGACGCATCATTCCTTCGTCTGAAAAACCTGATGTTGTCCTATACCCTGCCGCAGAATTGGCTGAAGAAGACCAAATTCATCAGCTCTGCGCGTCTTTACGGACAAGCTCAGAATCTGTTGACATTCACCAAGTTTACAGGATTGGATCCGGAAACGAACTCAAACATGTATCAGGCTGCCTATCCGATGTCACGTCAGTTCAGTTTCGGATTAGACATTACATTCTAAAAACATAGTAATCATGATAAAAAAGATAAAGATATATATCACCTTGGCTGCTGTCGCTTTCTCTTCGGTGTCTTGTCTGGACAAATATCCTGAAGATGCGATTCCGGAAGGAGATGCAATCAGAACTGTAGAAGAAGCCAATCAGGCTGTGATTGGAATTTATGCCTACATGAAGAATCCTAATCTTTATAGCGGCTTACTGACATTATTACCCGACTTACAAGCCGATCTGGCTTATGCCGTAGAAGGATACACCAATACATACGGCAACATTTGGCGCTGGGATATCCTGCCTACCAATACAGAAGTGGAGGCCGTCTACGGAACACTAAATGCTCTGATCGGTAAATGCAATTTCCTGCTAGAAAGAATTGCCGTATTGGAGCAGGAGGTTGACGATGAAGATTATGAGAAATTACAACAGTTCAAGGGAGAGGCTCTCTTTGCCCGTGCCCTCGCATATTCGGATCTTATCAAGATGTATTGCAAAGCATACGATCCTGCCACTGCCGCCAATGAACTGGGAGTAGTATTGGTATCAAGCTATTCAAACGCTGGCACATTGAAACGTGCTTCCTTGAAGGACTCTTATCAATTCGTACTAGATGATCTAGCTCAATCTGCAACTTGCCTCGAACCGGATGAAAACGAGAATGACGAATCTTATTATGATACTCCCTACTTCACTATATATGCAGTAAACGCTCTTTACGCACGTGTCTATCTGAATATGCAAGAATGGGACAAGGCAATTGAGTATGCTTCGAAAGTAATCGACAGCCGTAAATTCAAGTTGTCCAGTACAACCGAAATGATTGATTCCGAAACTTCCTATTATCAGTATATGTGGCAGTACGACCATTCCACGGAAACCATCTGGAAAATAGGATTCACCACCACATCATATGGTGGAAGTTTAGGACAGATATTCTTCAATTATGATTTCAATTCGTTCAAACCGGATTATGTTCCGGCAGAATGGGTGTTGAATCTGTATGCAGATACTGATTTGCGTGCTACTACTTTCTTCCAGTCTTATAGAACCGGATACGAACACGGTCTACAATGGCCTTTGCTGGCTAAATATTTCGGAAACCAAGAATTCTATGAACAGAACATCCTGCATGTTACCATGCCGAAAGTATTCCGTCTCTCTGAACAGTATCTGATTCGCGCAGAAGCTTATTGCCAGAAGTCGAATCCTGAATATGGAAAAGGAGCAAGTGATCTTACCACATTACGTCAGGCACGTTATTCAAACTACGGTTCCGCTTCTTTAACGGAAGAAAACTGGTTTAAGGAAATATCAGAAGAGCGTGTGAGGGAACTTTATATGGAAGGCTTCCGTTTGAATGACCTGAAACGTTGGGGGCAACAAGGACTTGTTGACGGATTCACCCGTAAGCCACAAGCGAATACGATTGCAGTAGGAAGCAGTCTGAAGGTAGATGCTTCCAATCCTTTGTTTGTATGGCCTATTCCACAACACGAACTGGATTTACCCGGGTCGCAAGTTGAACCGAATGAGAGCAATAAATAAGTAACTAAACAGAATATATGACAATGAAACACTATCTAGCAGGATTATGCACGACTGTCATCATAGGATGCAGCCTGGCAGGATGTGACGAAGATCATGTCACATACGACGGTCCGAATTATGTCATGTTCTCCGATACATTATCGACTATTGCCATTCAGAATAATGACTACCATGATGTATATATATCAGCTACCCAAGCATGTGGTTACGACCGCACCTACGGAGTAGAAGTAATAGACAAGGAGAGCAACGCCATCGAAGGGAAACATTATTCAATCGAGTCCAACTCAGTGACGATTAAAGCCGGTGAGTACTCTACAGCGGTGCGTATCCGTGGTAATTTCGACAAAATTGCAGACACGGATTCTATCGGTGTCACGCTGCGCCTGGTCAATAAAGAACAGATATGGGGCGTATATGGTGATAAGGCACGCGTTGTCTTGCGCAAAGTATGTCCATTCGATCTGAATACCTTCACTCGCTACTGTCGTGTTACTTCTACATATTTTGATAGCCACATGCCGGGTGTAACAGAACGTATCATTATGACCGAACCCGATCCGGAAGAAGAAAATGCAGTCATACTCAAAGATTTCTTCTATAAAGGATATGACATTAAAATACGCTTTAGCACCGAAGATCCGCTCCAACCGCTAATCGACTTGGAGCAAGGTCAGGTGATAGCCAGTACGAATGAAGTTTTCGGAGGACCAATTGGAGATGGTAATCTAAGAATACAGCAACCTGTCAATATGCTTTCTTATTATAATGTATGTCAGCATTATTGTATGTTATATTTTATGCTGTATGCACAAAAGGGAGACGAAGTACAGACAGAAAACACCTATCTGACTATTCTTGAATGGATCAGTGATGCTGAAGCCGGAGTTAAACCGGAAGAACCATCAGATGAGAATAACTAAATAAACGGAAATTCAAATGAGTATGAAAAATATAAAATGGCTCTTGGGAGCATTTTCAATGCTGCTGGCTATGACTACCTTTACTGCTTGTTCGGATGACGACGACAAACTGGAAGTTCCGGTATTCCCGGAATCGGTAGTACTTAATTGCCAGCCGGGAGAGAATGAGCCGGCCGAGTTGGTATTTACCGCCAACCAGCCTTGGACACTCGCTTCTTCCAAATTATGGTGCAAATTCTCTGTAGACGGTGAATTGCAGAATTCATTGACCGGTAAGCCGGGTGAACAGAAGGTGCAAATAATCGCTACAGACGATGTGTGGAATTTTGAAAATTCTTTGGCTGAAATCACATTATCAATGGGAGGGCAGACGCAAGCGATTGCTGTAGTGAACCGTTCTGCCAATACACGCGATTTAAAGATGTATCAGGACATCGAACATCCTTTCGGAGAGGAAAATCCGGCTACATTGAAATATTCAGTTGTAGGAATCAGTTTGGAGAATATCAGCGTAGTTGCGAATTTTGATTGGGAAATACAAAGATATCCGGAATGGATCTCCATCGATGGCAAATACAGAGTAGGAAAAGCCGGAAAGACATCTGTTATTGCTCTTGATTTTGCTGAGAATGCAGATGTGAGATATCCGTTAGAAGCAGGAGATATAAATAACAAAATTGTATTCGTAAATAAGGACGGACAAGAATATTCTATCGAGATTCCGGTTGCGTATGAAGGAATGCCGGAAGATGCTGTGCAGTTCCCGATGAATACGTATGGGTGGACTTTTTCACAAGATGGCAGCCAATATTGGACTGCCAGTTTATCCGGTGAAGAAGTGGAAAAAAAAGAGGCCCCAATGAAATTACAGGTTATTACCCGCGATGATGAATATAAAACGGTATGCCTTTCGTTTGATGAAAAATGGGGGTATACACCGTTGGACGAATGGTCTACTTGGATCTATCCAGAAAAAGACGAACAAGATGTCCGCAATATTTCTATATCTGTCAGATCTAATGAAGAAGATATGATGACCGGTAATAGCGGAGACCCTCGTAAAGGAATGGTGTTAGTACTTCCATCTAAAAAATATGAAGAATTAGGGGGAGATATGAATAATCTTTTCGATGATTTGGACGGCTTCTTTGAATTAAAAGAGCAGTACGCTCAATATATTCTGGCAGACTTTACTCAAGAAGGCAAAGCAGCGATAGAAAAGGGCGGATTTACCATTGAAGGTTTGCCTGAAGGTGAAGGTCCCGTGAAATTAGATGAAGCCGATCCTGATAAATATGGAACATCGAATGTTTGGGTGGTTGCTTTGAATCATACACAAGCTTATGAAAGTCTTCAAGTAACGGTAGTCGGATATTCATATAGTGATATTATTATACCAGAGTGTACAAATCTATGGACAGGTGCACGTGTAGAGTCATGGGGTGGTAATATGTGGGGATTGACAGTACCGGCATATCCCGAAGCACAAACGCCACCTATGGTTGTGACCATCAAAGAGTATGCGCAAGATGATATGAATATGGAACATGGAGAAATCGTAAGCGTACTTTTGATTGAACAGTATTAATGCTTAGTTAAAAAAGATATTTTCAAATTATGAAATTAAAATCATTCTTTTCAAAACTGAATATAGTCACAGTTATTGCCCTGCTCTGCACAGTGGCAATAACCGGATGCTCCGATGACAACGAAGAGATGCAGGTAGGCAACGGCTATGTACAGTTCAAACTCTATAAGAGTATTGAAGATGGGGAGGAGTCTGCCACTCGTTCAACTACTGATAAATTAGATTTCTTGAATGATGCCAAGAAAATGCAGGTTGTACTTTTGCACAATAACACAACGATTACTCAAAGTGTTCCTCTGAATGCTTATAACGATCAGTTGGCAGAATATGGCTTGCGTAGCGATAAGCTAGAGTTGCTTCCGGGAGATTACAAACTGATCGGTTATTACCTGTTCAACAAAGTGGAAGAAAAAATATTCTCCGGAGAACCGGCAGAACCTACCGTTTTCACCATACAGACAGGTGGGTTGGTCGTACAGGATATTCATGTGAAAGCTGTCAACAGCGGTTTGGTAAAGTTCAAATTAGTGAAAGACTTTTATGAAGACACGCCTGAAAACACACGTGCTGGAGGAAACGGAGGTGGAAAGACGTATCTTTTCTCTGAGATAGCTAAAGTGGATATCAAAGTAAGAAACCTTTATACGCAGCAGGACAGCACTTTCACCAACTTGAAAGTGAAATATAAAGAGGGATTTGATGGTACGGAAGCCGGAAGTCCGGGAATGGCAGTCGGCGTTATCGACACATTAGTTACTTTAGAGGCTGGTGAATATGAAGTCATCTCATACACAACTTACAATAAAACAAGTAAAATACCTTTGGAATCGACTGCATCACTGAAAGAAAACAGTTTTATTATCAAGGAGGGTGAAGAGACTCATGCAGAAGTTCCGGTGAAAACCAATCTTTTGGCCGCCGACATCCAGGATTATTATGCTTTGAAAGCGATTTGGGAAGCTTTAGAAGGAAAGAACTGGTCGTTCAATGGCGAGGGATATCCACGTGGTACCAACTGGGACTTTAACAAGGAAGTAGATATGTGGGGAAATCAGCCGGGAGTCGCAGTGAACAGCGAAGGTCGTGTAACAGCCTTGAATATCGGCGATTTCAATCCCAAAGGAGTTGTCCCCAAAGAACTCGGCTTGCTTACCGAACTTACAGTCTTGACACTCGGTTCTCATAACGACAAGATCGGCTCTATCAGTCCGCAAATGAAATACGGAGCGGAAGCCGCTACTACTTATCTTGAGGAGACACGTAATGACTATTACAATAAGTTTTTGAAAAAAAGTCCGTACGCCAACTTCTCTGCAACATTGCAACCGGATTTCAAAATCGAGGACTTGAAGAAAAACAAGACTAAAGAGACAAATATCATGCCGGCAGATGTGCAGCCGGGTGACTATACAAATGGTATTACCGGATTTGAGGATGGAGATAACATCTTTAAGAATCTGACTAAACTGCGCCAGTTCTATATTGCCAACGGTGAGATTAGCTCATTACCTTCTTCTATGAAATACTTGGAAGAGTGCCGCGACGTAGAAATTTACAATTGCCAGAAAATGACAGAATTCCCTGAGGAATTAAATGAATTGAAGAATTTGGAGGCATTGAACTTGGCCATGAACCCTCAGTTTTCAAGTGAAGAGTTATTGGATGGATTGAAGAGTCTGGCAACATCAGATGCCGGAAAGAGTATACAAATCTTATACTTGGGTTATAACAACCTGACAGAAATTCCGAAAGAGTTTGCTGAGATGAAAAAGTTGTCCAAGTTGGATTGCGTACACAACAAAATCAAAACCCTTTATCCGATGGGTGCTGATATCGATTTAACGCAACTGACCATGGACTATAATGAGATTGAAGAAATTCCGGATAATTTCAGCGGTATCAACAACATCGAAACATATTCATTCTCTCACAACAAGCTGAAAGTATTGCCCGATATGTTCGATGCCAGCTCCATTTATGTCATGAGTTCTGTCAATTTCTCATACAACGAAATAGCAAGCATTGAAAATGATGGCAACGGCTATAAAGGGATCAATGCCTCTACGATAGACTTATCATACAACAAGCTGACTAAGTTTCCGGGGGCCATCATTCAGGCGGGTTCTCCGGTAAGTTCGTTGACTCTGGCAGGAAATCAGATTTCCGAATTTCCTAAAGGAGCTTCAAAAGGTCCGAGAGCCAATATGCTGAATACACTCGATTTGACTTTCAACTGCCTGACTGAACTACCGGAAGATTTCTCTACCAACTTCTACTATATAGTACAGATGGATTTAAGTTACAACCGATTCAATAAGTTCCCGTTCGAGGCACTGTATATTCAGACATTGCGTTCTATCGCAGTCCGTCATCAACGTGACGCGGACGGTTATCGTTGCATGAAAGAATGGCCTACCAATGTAGCTACCTGCCCGGTACTGCAACGTCTCTTCTTAGGTGGTAATGATATCGGTGAAGTGCCCGAAACTGAGGAAATCTCTTACCGCATTTACATACTCGATATCAGCGACAATCCGGAAATCGTAATTAACATATCAGCCGTTTGTCCTTATATCACTGCCGGAATGTATACATTGATTTACGACTCTTGGCAGAATATCCGCGGATGTCCTGCATTAAAGTTGGAGAATAAATAAGTTGTATTGCAGTAAAATAGAATTTTATGAAGAAATATATAGTAAAACTGACTTTAGGCTTGATGTTGTCTGCTGCTTTCATTACGGCTTGCACAGACGATGATGACGATGATCAAGCAATTGCTTTCGGGCTGAGTACGGAGGAACTGGTTTTTCCGGAAAATGGCGGAACAGAGAGTGTGACAATTACTGCTGTCAATACCTGGAATATAAATGCAAACGCATCCTGGTTGAAGATTACACCGGCAAATGGTATGGGAAGCGGAGAGTTCACCGTTTCAGCAGATGCATCGGTATTGGCAGAACCGAGAACAGCCTCCATCCGTATAGAAGCTTCCGGAGAGATGCCTAAGACCATCAAACTGACCCAGATGGGGTATCAACTGGGAGTGTATCCTTCCACCACTGATACGCTGATTGAAAATTCGGCACTAAAAGACAAGCGTTTCTTTGAACTGTCTGTCGTAACCAACGTGAGATTTAGCGTAGAAATAAAGGAAGCTATTTTGGATGAATCCGGAAACGACACCGGTGAAATAGGCGAAAAGGCCAAATGGCTCTCTACGACTTACAAAGAGAAAGATTTGAATCTTGACTATGGTCAGCGCCCGGTTGCCGCCAAACTGCGCTTTGACTGGAATGTCAATGTAGAAGACCAGAAACGTGCGGCTAAAATTGCTTTCAAATTTACAGACAATGACGGAAATCCTCAGGAAACGGTTGTGACGGTAACGCAAAAAGCAGCTCCTACCATTACGGACAACCGTGCAGGAGACTCATTGGCACTGCTGATTATCAGCGAACGTCTGAATGTGATGTCGCCTTGGGACGGTAGCCGCAATATGAGATATTGGAACGGTGTAAAACTTTGGGAAAATACCGATCAGGAGGTAAAAGATAATCCTCAAATGAAAGGTCGTGTGCGTTCCGTTCTCTTTAGTATGTTCCATACGGAAGAATCGGTTCCTGCTGAAGTCACCCATCTGAAATATGTAGAAACATTAGAATTCTTCAGTAATGTGAATAACGGATTGAAGAGTATCAAATTAGGAAATGAAGTCTGTCAGTTGGAATATCTGAAAAATCTGAGGTTGGATGCTTATGGCTTGACGGAATTGCCTGATATCAACGAATTAAAGAAGCTGGGAGACAAATTGGAAGTTTTAAGTCTGTCCAGCAATAATTTCAACAAGATACCGGCTGTGCTCAATAAAGAGATACTTCCGAACTTAAAAGTGTTGAAAATGAATGCCAACAGAAGAAGAGACGTTGTTTCCGATCTGACTACGCTGGATAAAGATAAGGATGGCTTATATTTGGATTTGAACAGCTATGCAGATAAACGGCGCTTCATGGAAATACTGGCATGGGAATTGGATACTTTACAACTTTCCAATAACTATATCGAGGGTGAATTGCCAACTGATAAAGATCTGTCTGACTCCGGATTGTTTGATCTCTATACAGAGGAAGATATTAAAGCATCCCACAATACAGGAGATAAGAAAGATGAATTACCTGAAATTCTGGTAGGTACACCGAAGGTAATGTTCAAGACCAAGGGATTTACTGTCAACCTGAACTATCTGCATGGTGAAATTCCCAATTGGATTCTGCTTCATCCTCAAATGGCTGACTGGAACTCATTCACTTTCATCTTTACTCAAGAAGATGCAAAGAGTGATACAAAAGGAAACCTCCCGGGCTTTGTCAATATACCGAAGGATTTTGAAGAATATTACAAGTTGTATCCTAACAAACGCCCGACTTGGGAAAATTAAACAGTTGAAGAATTATGAAAAAGATATACTATAAAATAGCGATTTTGTTTACTGCTTTTTTCGTGTCCTGCACAGACACGGAAATGGTAACAACGAATGACCTGACTACTCCGGTAACTTCCATTCCGGCAGATGCATGCCGGGGAGAATTGTTAATCAAGTTCAAACCGGAAGTTGCTGATTTATTGGATCAGGCACAGACACGTTCAGAACGGGGTGTGATGACTCGTTCCAGTATTCCCACTGTAGATGAAGTGCTGGATGTTGCAGGCGCTTATCATTTTGAACGTATTTTCCCGGTAGATGTACGCCATGAAGAACGTACTCGTAAAAGAGGGCTTCACCTTTGGTATCTGGTACGTTTTGATAAGGATACGGATTTGCAGAAAGTAGCTCAAGACCTGTCCAATGTTGGAGAAATTGCAGCTATCGAATACAACCGCACTATAAAGCGGGCTTACAACACTCAAAAGCGTCCTTTTATGCTCGACGAGCAAACCAAACGTGCCATTGCCATGTGTACAAGTGAATCAGTCGAAACACCGTTTGATGATCCGGGACTGGCTTTGCAATGGAGCTACATCAATAACGGAACAATAAAAGAAGCCAAAGAAGGAACCATAACGGTCGGTGCAGACGTAAACTGTAAAGAAGCGTGGAAAAAATGTACCGGTGATCCGTCTATTATCGTTGCTGTTTTGGATGAAGGAGTAATGTACACTCATCAAGACCTGGCTCAAAATATGTGGAAAAATCCGGGAGAAGATGATGTTACTTCTCTTATAGATAATGATGGGAACGGATATGCAGGAGACGTATACGGCTATAATTTCGTATCCGGAAACGGGTATATATCCTGGTCGGAAGCTGCGGATACCGGACACGGTACACATGTTGCTGGAACAATCGCCGCTGTCAACAACAACGGAATAGGCGTATCCGGGATAGCAGGTGGTGACGGAACAGACAATTCGGGTGTGAAGATCATGTCTTGCCAATTATTTTCCGGAGATAAAGGAGTGACTCTTTTTGCTGAGGCTCAAGCTATCAAATATGCGGCAGATAACGGTGCGGTTATTCTGCAATGTAGCTGGGGATATAACTCCGGACGTTCCAACGCCATGAATTATACTCCGGGACCTACAACAGATGAAGAATGGGCATCCACTACCCCATTGGAAAAGGAGGCATTGGATTATTTTGTCAACAATGCCGGTTCTCCGAACGGAGTAATTGAAGGCGGAATCGTAGTCTTCGCAGCAGGAAATGAATTTGCTCCGATGTCTTCTTATCCGGGAGCATACAAAGACTATATCTCAGTCGCCGCAACAGCTGCCGATGAAACTCCGGCTTGTTACTCCAATTACAGCACAGGAGTTGACATTTCGGCTCCCGGCGGTGACAGTTGGTATCATTGCACTGAATATGGTTCTATACTCTCTACCCTCCCGGGAAGAGGAACCGCTACACCCGATGAGAATGGATCTACCTCAACCGATTTCGGTGATAACTATGGATACTACGAAGGGACTTCGATGGCATGTCCTCATGTGTCAGGCGTAGCTGCTTTGGGATTGTCTTATGCAGTGAAACTCGGCAAGCACTTCCGCGCCGAAGACTTCCGGAAATTATTATTGAAATCCACACAACCGATTACTTATTCCGATGAAAGCAAACTATATTACGAAAACTGGTCGGTTAACGGAACTAATCATCCTACCCGTCTTCAGTTAAGTGATTATGTCGGTCAAGTAGGCGGCATGATCGATGCAGCTCTATTGTTGAATAACATCGAAGGTTCTGGTGTAGACATGAAAGTGCCCAACATTTATCTGGGAACAGGCAAGACGACAACCATTAACTTGGCTACTTATTTTAAACCCGGAAATACAGACTTCACTTGTCAGGTAGCTGACGAAACGGTTGCGACAGTGACTGAAATAGCTCCCGGCAAATATACAGTAAAAGGATTGAAATCTGGTTTGACTAAGGCTGTAGCTACCGCCAAGCTAAATGGAGGAAGCGCTACCACTCAAGAGTTCTATATCACTGTGCGTACCAATGCCGGTGGCAATGGCTGGTTATAAATTGACTCTATCGCAAAAGGACGGATATGAAAAAATATTCATTAATCACTTTTCTGCTGATATGGGTTGCTACGCATTGTGCCAATGCACAGGAAAAAATCTTGCAGTTTGTTACCGGACAAGAGATCAACGTCGGTACATTGTCCGAGGATGATGAAGCATCCGCTTATCGTTTTGTTTTTCACAATTCAAGTAAACGGAGCATCAAACTCACCAAGGTGACTACAACCTGCGGATGTACAGCTGCCCAATTTACACAAAAAGAGTTGAATCCGGGTGAAAAAGGTGAGATCGTACTCACCTATCATCCGGACGGACACCCAGGAAAGTTATATACCCGTGCTTTTGTGTATACCGACCAGTCTTCTTCAACTCCGGTAGCAGAACTTGTGCTGACAGGCATGGTCACTCCTTCCAAAAAGCAATGGAGAAATTTTCCCTATAAAATGGGGGATTTGAGACTTAGAAGAAAAGTGGTCCATTTTACAGAAGCAGGTCCTGAAGGCATTGCCGCCGAACGTCTCACCTGTATAAATAGTGGGAACAATCCGCTGACGGTAACAGCCATGAAAATCCTGCTCCCTGATTATGTGACCGTAACAGTAGAGCCTGAAGTCATACCGGCCGGAACGGAAGCGAATATTTTCATCAAGGTAAACAAACACCTGATACCTCAAGGCCTAAAATATCCCCTAAAGTTTCTGGTCATTCTGGAAGGAATCAGCTCCACGCCCTCAGAACGCACAGTTACCGTGTCTATAGAGAATGGATTTTGAGAATAGAAACTAGTAAAGAAACAAGTAAAAAAGAAAAGTAATGAACGTATTTTTTAAAATGCTGTTATGTACCATGTTACTCGCCACATTTGTAGCCTGTAATGATGACGATGATGTAAAAGACGCAATATTGGAAGTAAACTATAAGAATCTCAACGGTACATGGCGTTTGAGTGAATGGAATGGAAAGGAAATGAATGACGAACTTTATTGCTATATCACCTTCGACCGGAAAGAACATACTTATATAATGTATCAAAACCTCAATAGTATGTATTCACGAAAACTGACTGGTTCATTTTTGATAGAAGAAAAAGAAGACGGCTTTATTCTGAGTGGTACATACGATTTTGGTAAAGGTGATTGGGCTAATAAATATATAGTGACTGAAATGTTGGACAATTCAATGAAATGGATTGTTAAAGATAATCCGGAAGATATTTCAGTATATGTACGTTGTGACAAAGTCCCCGATGATATTTTGACAGGAACTCGTTCTCTGAAATAAAGTCATCTATTAAATTATATCTATTAAAAAATTATAGATATATTAAAAATAGGATTTTACAAATATCTGTAAGAAGTTGTATTGTTATAATATAATTCTTGCAGATATTTTATTTATCGACTAATATACTGTAATCTTTGGTCAAATCCACCCCAGTTATTGATGAATTAATGAACGTACACAATGTATTTATCTATCTATCCCTATTACTATAATGGTGTATTATGTGCCATAGTCCTGGGAGGAACTGATTGGAAAAGTTGTATATGGGTAATGGGAGCTGTTATATTGTCTACCATATTACAGATTATCGGAATGAAATTAGGGATAACGACTTTAACCGCTCCCTTTGTTGTATCTGTATGGATCGTGATAATGATACAGAGAATGATAAGGAAGTAGAAAAACTAGAAGTAATAAACAAAATGAATATTGATTTATATACAATAGACTGGACTGCTATAGGATCGGTAGCAACTACAATCGCTTTGATAATTGCTTTCAGGTCCATAAATGCATCCAATAAACAGAATAGAGAAAATCGTAAACTTCAAATTTTGCTGATTCGTAAAGAACAAGAGCAAAAAAGGCTTGATGAAATGGTAAATAATATTCTAGAGATAATCCATTCTATAAAACCAATTGATGTTATAAGAAAATGATAAATATTGATATTATTGTTATATATGATATGACAAAATTCTTTGTTTGGGTAAATAGATAATTGTATTTTAGATATTTTCACATCAAATACTAAATACTTGATTATTTATGATTTACATTTGTGCATAATTTTAACATTTGTAACATTATGAAAAATAAGCTATTCATGTTCTTATGCGGAATGTTAGTTTGTTTCATTTTTGCATGTTCTGATGATGAACAAGGACAACCAACACAACCTAAAGAAACTCCACAAGTGGTAAAAGATGTAGTAGAAGCTTTGGAAGAAACTGTTCCACAAGCCAGTGATTTTATCGAAGTTTTGAAACAAACCAATCTAACAGATGTCACGGCAGAAAAGTTGACTGTATTTGCTGTGAAGAATGAAATAACGACAAGAGCAAATGTTAGTTTGGACACCGTTTCCGTGAAACGTCACATGGTCATTGGAAGCTATAAAAAAGAAGACTTGACAGATGGACAAGAACTCACATGTGTTAATGGGGATAAATTGCTAGTTTCTAAAATTAGTGATGAAGTATCTGTTAATGGAGTTGTCATCACAGGAGAGGCGATACCTGTAGGTGACAGCTATATTTATATTGTTCCCAAAGTAATTCCAGAACGTGAAACAGCTCCAATATTACATGAAACAACATTTAAAGTCTGGAATTTATTAACCTATGATTATCTGCAAGAAAGGGAGCCGTTAGCGGAAGTTGTTATAAAAGTATTCAACAGTTCTAGGGAATCTTTAGGTGATTATGTTACAAACTCCTCAGGAGAAGTTATAATTAACCATGCTTCAGATACAATTTTCTATCAATTGGAAAAAGATGAATTTCAAATGTATGTGGATTACAATTGGGATGGTATGGTCACTAATGATGAATTGAAAGAAGGAGAAAGCATCTTGATTTATGATGGCAGCAACAACCAAATAACCCAAGAATGTTTTATGAAAGAAGCTAAAAGACAGCCAGTACAAATCAATGAAGCACAAGAGCAATGGAAATCACAAATACGAAATTTTTATTATCAAAACCGTACATTAAATCAACAACTGACGTATGGATATGAGAAATTTTCTTTTGAATATATCGAATATAGTTCAGACAGATATTGGAAGAATGCTTATAAAACAATTGAATTAGGGCTTCAACTACAGAAAACGGCAGCAAATGCAACTACTGATGTAGAATTATGGAATACCCTTTCCCAAAATATAAAAATCGATTTAGGATTGGTTTATTGTGACATTTTAGGATATTACGGTCAGTTTATTTTCCAGAAATCACATGATAGTGAACCTACATCTGATACAAATGCCTTGTTCGCTTATTTGGATGAATTGATAGAATATCTTCCCAGCAATTATAAAGGAGCTCCTCAAGCAATATCAGCACGGGCATGGCTAAATCAAACAGACTATCAAAGAGCATATCAAAAATGCAGGGACCTCATAGATGGAGGGAATTATAGTTTGTCCAGTGAAGATGTTTTTGCTACTACAGAGAACAAGGCTGTAATTCTGGGAGGCTACAATGATACTATTCCCCAGTTAAGCAAAGGCTCCTATTTTCATCCAATACGTTATGTGGAGGTACTGTTAATAGCGGCTGAAGCTGCAAATGAAATAGGGCAAAGAGAAGAAGCTATTGCATATCTCAATCAGATAGTGTTGGCAAAAGGACAACCTATTATAGCTCCTCCAGCTGCTACAAAAGACGAGATTAAAGGATATGTTCAACAACTGTTTGAGCAAGAGCTAAAGAGTGAAGGACTGGAATATTCAACTTGGAGACGTTGGGGAATTATTGATACCAAATTAAAAAATATCACTGGTTATCAAACTCACAACTCCTTACTACCTATTCCTAAAAAAGCACTTGATAAATATCCTTCGTTAATAAAACAAAATGCAGGATATTAAAAATATGAGGTTGTAATGAAGGCTGTGTCAACAAGAAATAACGAAAATTTTGTTGGCACAGTTCTTTTTATATAACGCATCACCTACTCAATAAAAAAGATGGTGATATGAATTTCAGGTATCTATATTTTTGAGTTGGAAGCATAAGAAAATTATGCAAGAATATGAGTTAATAACTCTTGTGAACATTTTTAATTCAAGAATATCCAGCCGAATCCAAGCCCACAAACTGGCTCTCGAACCCGAATTATATGAGTTTGTGAAAAAAGAGCAAGAAAGAATTGATAGTATTATTGATGCAAAGTAATATTTCCATTTTCAAAAAGACAGTAGTAAGTCAAAATCAAGATATTCAGTTTTTAGGTTATTTAAGTGAAAGGCAAGCAAGACAATAGATAGATTATAATGAAAGAAGATATTGAAATAATGATGTTTGGAGGTAAATATGAAAATTGGTAGATATTATATATGAATATCTTTACTTCACAATAAATGAATTAGAATATAATCAACTACTTACAGTAAATCTATAACTCTTACAACCAAAAATTTTCTATTTCCTATATAGAAAATATAAGAAAGAAAAAAGGTTATTATCTTTGTTTCCTTGAATTTCGGGATATTTATGGAAAGTAAAAGCCAACCACTGGAATTACAAAATTACCTGTCTACAATGTCATTCAAAAATTTAATTAAGTATCTTTGCCGCCCATTCAAAGTTTTGTATAATGGTAACAATAAGGGACATAAATGACTTGAATCAGGCTTTCCGAATGAGGGCTGACAGTATCGTTGTTTCAGACAGTCTTATCGGCGGTTCATTATTAATTGCCGAACGGACACAAAACAGACGCTTTCCAGCAGTAGTTCTAAAGAGAATCACTGATGGAGAAAGTTGCAAAGTATCCATGGGTGAAGGAGTCGTTATTCCTGTGGATAGGGAAATGGCAACGGAAACATTGGATATGCTCGAACAATTGGAAAGGATGAATATAGAACTGGACGTGGAAGAAGTGGTGACAAGAAAAATCAATTTATACTACGGGAGTTAAGAAATAGGAACAGAATATAGCAACGGAGTTTCCGTATGTTCTTATGATACAGGTTACAATCCGGACACCGTACTGAATCTCATGAAAAAGGACAGCCCGGAAAAAGCCATCCTTCCCAACAGTTCTCCCGTGACTGATACGTTTAATAGTAGACATTCAACATTAGATATATATGTGCACTCTGGTCCTTGCTTTGGTGATGTTCCAGTTCAAATTGAATCTTGTCTTCACGAGCCAACCAGCCAATAGCACTGCCCAATTCGGAATCATCAAAACCTGTAATGTTCTTTATTTCCGAATATTCCCATCTTTTCTGTGCATCTGTATTTAACAAACGCCATAAGATACCGGCATTTTCTCCGATTATGTGTTTATCCATATTGAAATAATTTAAATGACACATAAAATTATTATTTTTCTTCCACAACAGAATACTTTATGTAATAATATAACAATAATTAATACCAATATGACATCATTAGCAATTAATTTCAACAATATGAAAGGTTATTGCTACAATCTAAAGAGAAAAGCAATTCTTTTATTTTTTTGAAGACAGAAATCAAACTTTTTCCTATCTTTGGTTATCAGTAACAATAAATACGAAGAATATGAAATGGGGATATATTATATTATGTATCGGGGTCGGTATTCTCATCTCCTGCCAAAAAGAAAAGAGGAGGCAGACCGGTGCCAAACTGGAAGCTTACAGCGCAGACTCAATACTACAAATTATCATCACAAACATAGGCAGGGATACGCTGACTTTTAATGACCGCTTCAAAAAACAGACGGAAGGAAATGGAGAAATATGGGAACCGGTAACAACAGAACGACCCGATGATGAAACAATATACTACCGTTTACTTCCGGAAGCCAAAGCATACCTGGACTACAAACTGGATACAGCATATATCAGAAGTAGAAAAATAAAAATGGATGTGGTGACCTCCGGCAACGACACCTGCTCCGTCATGGCAACCGTTAATACAGATTTTGACATAATCTGTATGGACATGGAAGTAATCCCTTTGTACCAG
>ENA-UESU01000735-UESU01000735.1-human-gut-metagenome-genome-assembly--contig:-NODE-735-length-26439-cov-46.357333_pt1 | contig 26439 bp, 16 predicted proteins | sample MGYA00243007_ERZ508008 | MGnify/ENA primary metagenome ERZ508008 (study PRJEB26167, sample SAMN06115399) | human gut metagenome | host: Homo sapiens | place: China:Henan | collected 2016-06-23...
ATCAATGCATTACCCAAAGACAGTTTCTCCGTAGCTCCTGTAATGGTTGAAGTAGACAAATACAAAGTATTATTAGCTGAAGCCAATCTCTATAATTATCCGGGAATGTACTTACAACCCGCCCAAGAATCCTTCCATGGCATTTTTGCCAATTATCCGGATAAGGAAGTGCCATACGAAGGGGATAATAAAATCTATGCCTCCACACGCAAAGATTATCTTATTCCCACCTGCGGGAAACGGGTCTTTCCATGGCGGGTAATCGGTACCTTCGACAATGCTTCTTCCATATTACAAAGCGAGCTTATATATTTACTCTCCGAGGAGAAAGAACAAGCCGCCGACTATACATGGGTTAAACCCGGTAAAGTATTATGGGACTGGTGGAATGACCGCAATATCTATCATATAAATTTCAAAAGTGGCATTAATACCGATACATATCTCTATCTGGTAGACTATGCAGCCAAACATCACATCGAATATGTCCTGATCGACGAAGGCTGGTCGGCACGTAACGATCTGTTAACCCTCAATCCCGATGTTGACATTCCGCGTATCTGTGAATATGCAACAAAAAAAGGAGTAGGTATCCAGTTATGGTCGAAATGGGTAAACATCATGCGACAAATGGATGAGGCTTTTGCACAATTCAGCAAATGGGGAGTGAAAGGAGTCAAAATAGACTTTATGGACCGTAATGATGCCAAAATGGTTAACTTCTACGAACAAGTAGCTATTAAAGCCACTCAATACAAATTATTAGTAGACTTTCACGGTTCTTACCCCAACGAGGGCATGAGACGCAAATACCCGAATCTGATGACACGCGAAGGAGTAATAGGACTGGAGTATAACAAATGGAGCAAAAGAGCCACGGTTACACATGATGTAATCATCCCTTATCTGCGTATGTGGGTAGGCCCAATGGACTATACTCCCGGAGCTATGCTTAACGCACATCCGGAAACATTCTATGAAAATCAACATGAACCGATGAGTCAGGGCACACGTAGCCACCAGTTAGCCATGTATGTAGTCTACGAAAGCCCGTTGCAAATGATTTCGGACAGTCCTACTAAATATGACAAGAATCTCCGGAGTTTTGAATTTATCAAAAGTATTCCTACAACCTGGGATGAGACAGTCCCTTTGGAGGGAGAAGTGGGCGAATATATCGCTCTTGCACGCCGGCATGACGATACATGGTATATCGGAGTAATCAACGGAGCTACCCCACGGCATATTGAGATTGATTTATCATTCATAGGAAATGGACCGAAGAAAATAAAAGCACATATAGATGGAGTAAATGCCGGCCAACAGGCGAAAGACTCCCAAATAATAGAACAAGTTATCAAGGACAACGAAAAACTGCCCATAGATATGAGCAGAGGAGGAGGATATACAGGTATTATTCATATAGAGAAGTAACATTTTACGGTTACTCAACAAAGCAGGCTGCCTCTTTATATCGAGACAGCCTGCCTTTATTTTATTCCCAATCGTTTCAGACGGTAATATCCAGTAAAATCTTTCCTTTTGCGTTCAGAACTTTCACTCTCAGTTCGTCTTTTTTCTTTTCCAGAATCATCACCGTAGCGCCATCCATTTTATACCCGCCACCGATAATAACCGGATAATTGTTGCCCAGCTCACCTTTCGGATGATAAGCATATTTATGAGTATGTGCATTCAGACTGATATTGAAAGGTGCTTTCTCCAATAGTTTGGTCCACAGATTTGCACAAAGGTTCTTTCCGTCATTTCCATAAAGAGGAATATGATGAATAAGGACACGTTTCCCGGCTTTCTTGAATTCTTTGGAAGACAACTCCTTTTTCAGGAAATCAACTTGTTCATTACGTAACTGGGTAAAATCATTCAAACCGTAATACACCCAATGGTCATCCGGTTTGTCTTCCCCACAGTCCAGCATAACGATACGGGTATCCCCCCAATTGAAAGAGCCGTAAGTCCTGTCCCCTACGTAGTCGTAGTGGTCGCGCAAACCGATAGAATAGGCATTGCGGATTTCATGGTTGCCACGCATAAAGAAAGTCGGTATACGGCCGCCACACACTCCTTCTGTCAGTTCACTGATAAAACTGGTTGCTTGATTATGGTCCACCGGGTCGTCTACACAGTCACCATTGAAGACAACGAAGTCATAATTGACATTCTTGATTTGCTGACACAAAGCTCGGAAGGTTTGCGTATGCTGATGCAGGTCATTAAAGACAACGGCAGTAAAAGAGTCTGTATCCGTTGCCGGAAGTGTAAACTCACTGAAGGCCGACTGCGCCGTATTGCCGAACACCTTTTTATACGCCTGATAAAGCAGAATTTCTTGTGAGCATACACGGTAATAATATTTCTGACCGGGTTGCAGGCCGTCTATACGTATTTTGTGCAAGTAGTTATTGCAAACCACCTGTCCGTCGACAATCGTACGTGCACGTTTCAGTTGGGTAGTGTCCGTTCCATATTCCACCCAGCAATAAGCAGGAACGGTGGTTTCCCACATCACTGTAATACCGTTGCCTACCGGGTTCTGCAAGTAAGGTTTCATGCGGAATATCTTATCCGCCTTTTCGGCAGTACGGAGTTCCACCAATATAGGACGATGATCGGAAGCCATCGGTTCATTTATGACTTTTGCAGATATCACAGCAAATCCTTTCGCATTCTGCTTTAGCATAGCAATGTAATCTATCGTCTCTTTAGGATCAGGCGCAGGGAATGTATGCTGTTTCGGATTAGAGAGTATCTGAAAATCCTTTTGCAGTTCTTTGATAAAGCCGGATTCCGGTTCGGCATTCATGTCACCGGCCAGAAAGAGAGGCTTGGTAGAGGAGGAAGTGAAAGCCTTCACCAGCTCTAATGATTTCATACGGTCTTCTTCGTTCAGCGACATGTGAGTGCAGCAATAGATATAATCGGCAAATTCCGCCAGAATCAATGTACGCGCTTCTTCCCTTCCCGGCAAAGGTAAGGTCTGCAAACGAAGCGGGACTTGTTTCGTCAACAGTCCGATCCCATATTTTCCTCCGTCATAGTCTATTGCAGGTGCAAAATAACCATGCATTTGAGTACGTTCGGCAATTTCGCCCAACACATACTTCTGCCCGCTTCGGTTTGTCATGCTGTCAACTTCCTGTATAGCCACCACATCCGGGGATGTATTGTTTATAACATTCGCTATACGCTGGAAATTACATACATTATCCATACCGTTTGCATTCTTGATATTGTAGCTCATCAGTTTCAACGTATTCTGAGCTTGTGCCGAAAAAATAAATAGAGCGGCAAAAATGAATAAAAGATTCTTTTTCATGTTTCTCATTGGGGGTTAATTAAATGAGCCTCAAAGGTAATAAAAAAATAAAAGCTACAAAGGCATGAACGATACCTTTGTAGCTTTTATTTTTAGTTCCGGTTCTATCAAATAACGCCGCGTACTCTGTCATCAAAGGCGGAAAGTGCAGCTTTCGCCCCTTCTCCCATAGAGATAATGATTTGCTTATAAGGCACGGTGGAAACATCTCCGGCTGCATAGATTCCGGTCACGTTGGTGCGACAATGTGCGTCAATCACAATTTCACCCGGACGATTGGTTTCCACCACTTCGCGGAATGCGCTACTATTGGCAGAAAGACCGATTTGTACAAACACTCCGTCAAGTTCCACCAGACGTTCTTCTTCCGTTTTGCGGTCTTTGATACGCAAAGCAGTCAGTTTGTCACCGTTTCCTACCACCTCGGTAGTTTGTGAGCTGACAAATACTTCTACGTTCGGCAATGATTTAAGGCGTTCCTGAAGTACGTTATCTGCCTTCAGTTCATCCATAAATTCAAAGACTGTTACTTTAGAACAAATACCTGCCAAGTCGATAGCCGCCTCGATTCCGGAATTTCCTCCGCCAACTACCGCAACGTGCTTTCCTTTGTAGAACGGGCCGTCACAGTGAGGACAGAAAGCAACACCGCGACCGATATACTCCGCTTCTCCCGGAACGTTCAGCCTACGCCAGCTTGCACCGGTCGCAATAATCAATGCAGGAGCCAGAAACTTTTCACCGACAGAAGTCGTTACCAGTTTCTGCTTTCCCAGTATTTCCACTTTCTCTATCTTACGATGTTCCAACAGATCCACCGGATAACGCAGCAAGTGAGTTTTCAGGTTATCTGCCAGTTCGCTGCCCGTTGTTTCAGGAACAGAGATTAGGTTTTCGATGCCGACAGTCTCTTTCACTTGCCCACCGACACGTTCGGCTACAATAGCTACACGCAATCCTTTACGGGCAGAATAGATAGCAGCCGACACTCCCGCAGGGCCTCCACCGGCAACAATCACATCATATTCTTTCACCTCAGCCACCGCTTTGGTTTCATCAATTCCATATTGTTCTTCCAATTTTGCAAGCAGCTCGCCGAATTCGCCACGGCCTACATGGAGCAATTTGCCGTCAGCAAACACGGAAGGCACTCCCTGTATCTTCAATGCATCTACTTCGTCCTGGTAGAGCGCACCATCCACCATTTCATGCGTAATGGAAGAATTGAGTGTTGTCATCGCATTCAAAGCCTGTACAACATCAGGGCAGTTCGTACAAGTCAGCGAAACGTAGGTAACCAGATGTATCGGGCCTTTCAGTGCTTTCACCCGATTGCAGACAGCCTTATCGGGGAAGTTCTTCCCTTTACCGTCCAAATTCAGTATAGCCAACAATAGCGAAGTAAACTCGTGCCCGTTGGGGATTCCCCGGAAAGTGATTCCAGTACGGTCACCGTTCTTCAATAAAGCAAATTTCAGTCCGCTTCCTTCATTCACTACACAAGTGATGTGGTCGGAGCAGTCTGCTACGTCTCCCAGCAGTTCAACCAGTTCAGTTCTATTTTCATGACTGGATGATACCGATATATCAAAAGTAAAATTCGCCTCCAGTCCGGCAAAAATACCCTTCAGTTGTTCTTTTAATGCAGATTCTAACATATACCTTTTTCTCCTTCTATTTTTTTGAAAAGAAAGGCCGGCAGCGTCTCCCGTTACCGGCCCTTCATAATCATCATTATCAAGATCTATCAAATCTTACCTACCAGGTCGATGCTCGGTTTCAGGGTAGATTCACCCTTCTTCCACTTGGCCGGACAAACTTCTCCGTCGTGAGTCGCTACAAACTGAGCAGCTTCCACCTTACGAAGCAATTCGCTCGCATCACGGCCAATATTGTTATCATTCAATTCCACCACTTTAATCTTTCCTTCCGGATTGACAACGAATGTACCACGGTATGCCATACCTTCTTCTTCGATATATACTCCGAGTGCACGGCACAGAGCACCTGTCGGGTCTGCCAACATCGGATATTGAATCTTACGGATACTTTCAGAAGCATCATGCCAAGCTTTGTGTACGAAGTGCGAGTCAGTACTTACCGAGTAGATTTCTACGCCCATTGCTTTGAACTGGTCGTACTTTTCAGCCATATCCACCAATTCAGTAGGACATACGAAAGTAAAGTCGGCAGGATAGAAGAACAGGATCGCCCATTTACCTTTCAGGTCATTGTTGGTTACAGTCTTGAAAGCTCCGTTTTGAAAAGCCTGAACACTGAATTCAGGAAGCTGAGAATTTAAAATTGGTTCCATAATCTTTATTGCTTTTATTGTTATTAATTGATTTGACTTATAACATCAGAAACTTCGTTTTGTTTCTTGTTTCTGATGCAAAGATAAAGGCGGAAGACCCGTCCTTGCAAAAAAAGTCCAATCGAATAATTCTATGCGGCGATAGATGAAACCGATAAGTCCGTAACATGAACAAAATACAAAAATGCTTAGATATCGCTTCACTCTCTCCGAAAGATACTTTATCCCCAAAGGAGAAATAGATTATCCTGATGAAGTGGTGTTAAAGTTACAGGATACAGGTTGAGCTGTCCCATTTAATCCGAAAGATATCGAAAAAGGAAAGGCAGGCAAAAACGATACACTCACAAAGTTTGTCGTTTTTGCTTTTTTAGGTACTTTTGTAATCGAAAAAACCAAAATGCAGTATCTGCAAAAGAATTATGAAACATCCTCTTGACCTGTTCCAATATTGTCCCGAATGTGGTTCCTCGCATTTCGAGATCAACAATGAAAAATCAAAGAAGTGCACAAATTGCGGCTTTGTCTATTATTTCAACCCGTCCGCCGCTACCGTGGCTCTAATCCAGAACGACCAAAACGAGCTGCTCGTCTGCCGCCGTGCCAAAGAACCTGCCAAAGGTACGCTCGACCTTCCCGGGGGATTTATCGACATGAACGAAACCGGCGAAGAAGGCGTAGCCCGTGAAGTATTGGAGGAAACCGGATTGAAAGTGCAACAAGCCGTCTATCAATTCTCACTTCCCAATATTTACATCTATTCCGGTTTTCCCGTGCACACACTTGATATGTTCTTTCTTTGTACCGTAGAAGATATAAGCCACTTCTCGGCAATGGATGATGTATCAGATTCTTTCTTCCTGCCTCTCTCCGAGATCAATCCGGAAGATTTTGGACTGGATTCTATCCGTCGAGGACTTAAAAAATTCTTATCCGACAGATAATTCGTTAAAATATAACAAATTAGGGAAACATATCCCCTTCCATTCTGTCTAATATTTTAATGAGCTTTAAATTAACAGCCATTAAAATACGTTATTGGAAGATATATAGTACTTTTGCATAAACACCCTATTATGAAAAAAGAAATTACTAGACTCATTTGTGCGGCTATCTGTTGCGCACCAATTATAGGATTTGCCCAGACAGGTGATAAATTCACTTCGGCTGACAACCTTTATAAAGAAGGGAAAGAACTTTTCCAGGAAAAAAATTATGCCGCTGCCCTGCCGGCACTAAAGGCATTTGTAAAGCAAAAGCCAACAGCCAGCCTACTCCAAGATGCGGAGTATATGTTGGTCAGTTCAGCTTACGAGTTGAACGACAAGAACCGTATCGAATTGCTCCGCAAGTATCTCGACCATTATCCCGATACTCCTTATGCCAATCGTATCTACTCGTTACTGGCTTCCTGCTACTTCTACGAAGGAAAATACGATGAGGCTATGGCACTCTTCAACTCTACCGACCTCGATTTGCTAAACAATGAGGAACGGGACGACCGCACTTATCAACTGGCTACCTGTTATCTGAAAACAAACGATTTGCGGGAAGCTGCTATCTGGTTCGAAACCTTACGTGCCAACAGTCCCAAGTATGCAACAGACTGTGATTACTATATTTCTTATATCCGTTACACACAGAAACGCTATAACGAAGCATTGAAAGGTTTCCTGCCGCTACAAGACAATGCTAAATACAAGGCACTCGTCCCTTATTATATCGCCGAGATTTATGTACAGCTCAAGAATTATGATAAGGCACAAATCGTAGCACAGAATTACCTGTCGGCTTACCCGAATAACGAGCACGCCGCCGAAATGTACCGCATCCTAGGAGATGCCTACTACCACTTCGGGCAATATCCCCAAGCCGTAGAAGCATTCAGCAATTATCTGGACAGAGAGCACGCCGTCCCGCGCCGTGATGCCCTTTATATGCTGGGACTTTCTTACTATCAAACAAAAGTTTATTCCAAAGCAGCAGAGACGTTAGGCAAAGTAACCACAGAAAACGATGCCCTTACACAGAACGCTTATCTGCACATGGGACTTTCCTACCTGCAATTGGCAGAAAAGAACAAAGCGCGTATGGCTTTCGAACAAGCTGCTGCATCCAATGCCAATATGCAAATCAAAGAACAGGCAGCTTATAACTATGCGCTTTGCCTGCACGAAACTTCTTTTTCTGCCTTCGGCGAGTCTGTCACTGCTTTCGAGAAGTTCCTGAATGAATTTCCGACCTCTCCATACGCCGAAAAAGTAAGCAGTTACCTGGTAGAAGTTTATATGAATACCCGCAGCTACGATGCCGCATTAAAATCTATCGACCGGATTGCCAAACCGAGTGCCCAGATACTGGAAGCCAAACAAAAGATATTATTCCAGTTAGGTACACAATCTTTTGCCAACGCCGACTTCGAACAGGCTCTTAAATACCTGAACCAGTCTATCGCTATCGGACAATACAACCGCCAGACCAAAGCAGACGCTTACTACTGGTGTGGAGAGTCATATTATCGTCTCAACCGAATGGTAGAGGCAGCCCGCGATTTCAACGCCTACCTGCAACTGACCACCCAGCCCAATAACGAAATGTACGCGTTGGCTAATTACAACTTGGGCTATATCGCTTTCCATCGGAAAGACTATACACAGGCAAGCAACTATTTCCAAAAATATATCCAATTGGAAAAAGGAGAAAACACAACGGCGCTTGCCGACGCTTACAACCGTATTGGTGACTGCCACCTCCATGTACGTAACTTTGAAGAAGCCAAACATTACTATTCGCAAGCCGAGCAAATGAATACTCCTTCAGGAGATTATTCTTTCTATCAACTCGCTCTCGTATCCGGCTTACAGAAGGACTACACCGGTAAAATCACTTTATTGAACCGTCTGGTCGGCAAATATCCCGCTTCACCTTATGCTGTAAACGCCATTTATGAGAAAGGGCGTTCCTATGTGCTAATGGATAACAACAATCAGGCTATCACCTCCTTCAAGGAACTGCTGAACAAATATCCCGAAAGCCCGGTCAGCCGGAAAGCTGCCGCAGAAATCGGTTTGCTGTTTTATCAGAAAGGAGATTATAACCAAGCGATCGAAGCATATAAGCAAGTTATCGAGAAATATCCGGGCAGCGAAGAAGCACGCCTCGCCATGCGTGACTTGAAGTCTATTTATGTAGACTTGAACCGCATTGATGAGTTTGCCGCTTTAGCGAATGCCATGCCGGGACATATCCGTTTCGACGCCAACGAACAGGATTCGCTTACGTATACCGCTGCCGAAAAGATTTATATGAAAGGCAGAATGGAAGAAGCCAAAACAAGCCTCAACAAATACCTGCAGACTTTCCCCGAAGGAGCTTTCAGTCTGAATGCACATTACTATCTCTGTCTGATCGGCAGTGAACAGAAGAATTATGATATGATTCTCCTCCACTCCGGCAAGTTATTGGAATATCCAAATAATCCATTTGCGGAAGAAGCACTTATCCTGCGGGCGGAAGTACAGTTTAACCAACAAAATACGGCAGAGGCACTGGCAAGTTACAAAATGCTGAAAGAGAAAGCAACCAATGTAGAAAGACGCCAGCTTGCCGAAACAGGTATCCTGCGTTGTGCCTTCCTGTTGAGAGACGATGTGGAAACAATCCATGCCGCTACCGATTTACTGGTAGAGCCCAAGCTTAGTCCGGAACTAAGAAACGAAGCGCTCTATTACCGTGCCAAAGCTTATACTAACCAAAAAGCTGGCAAGAAAGCAATGGACGATTATCGCGAATTGGCTAAGGACACACGTAACCCTTACGGTGCCGAAGCGAAATATCAGGTTGCCCAAGGGCTTTACGATGCCAAAGAATATGCTGCTGCGGAAAAAGAACTTCTCAACTACATCGAACAGAGTACCCCTCACGCTTACTGGCTGGCACGCAGCTTTGTCCTTCTATCCGATGTTTATCATGCGACAGGCAAAGATCTGGACGCACGCCAATACCTATTGAGCCTGCAACAGAACTATCAAGGTAACGACGATATTGAGAGTATGATTGAAAGCAGACTTCAGAAACTGAAAACTGAAAATTGAGAATCTAAAAAACAGAAATGATATGAAACGAGCTTTTTATATAATAGGAGGACTTACACTGGCAATCTCAATACCGTCAGCTCTTCAAGCCCAGACTACCCAACCCAAAGATACGACCATGAACCGTACTGTCGTTGTGGAACAAGAATATAATCCGGATATTATGGACGCCTCGAAAGTGAACGTCCTGCCCAAAGTGGAAGAACCGACAGTCAGCAAGAAAAATGTGGAATACGCCACGACATTCTTTCCGGCGACCTCCGTTCCAGCAGGTCTGATGCGCCCCTATACCGGAAAAGAAACACAACCCGGCAGCACTCCCGGATATGTGCGTGCCGGTTATGGCAATTACGGCAATCTCGATGTACTCGCCAATTATTTATTCTGCTTGTCTGATAAAGACAAACTGAATGTACGCTTCCAAATGGATGGGATGGACGGTAAACTGACCATTCCTTTCACCGACAGCGAGAAATGGAATGCATTCTATTACCGTACACGTGCCAACGTAGATTATACACACCAGTTTAACAAGCTGGATTTGAATATTGCCGGTAACTTCGGACTGAGTAATTTTAACTTCAAACCGGGAAGTGCGAACAGCAAGCAAAAGTTTACATCCGGAGATTTTCATGCCGGCATTCATTTCATCGATGAAACCGCTCCCCTGCGTTTCAATGCCGAGACGAATCTGTTGATGTACGAACGTCAGCACAATATGCTCAATGAACATACAGACAATACATCGCTTAAAGAAACAATCATACGTACCAAAGGAGATGTCACAGGAGCGATCAACGACCAGCAATCGGTTACTATTGCATTAGCTATGAACAATTTCTTATACAGCGGATATACAAAGAATATCTCCACTGGAGATGAATACTTCAAGAATTATACAACCCTCCTTCTGAATCCTTATTACGAACTGGATAATGATGACTGGAAATTACACGTCGGCGCCAATGTGGACTTATCTTTCGGATTCGACAAAACATTCCGCGTATCACCGGACATCACTGCACAATACATATTCTCTGACAGCTATGTAGTTTATGCCAAAGCAACAGGAGGGAAACTTCTCAATGATTTCCGCAGATTGGAGAGTATTTGTCCTTATGGCGAACTACCGGACGCCTATCTCTCTTCCACCTGGGGATATGTGCAACGTCCTTACGATACATACGAACAAATTAATGGTACGCTCGGATTCAAGGCCAGTCCTTATCCGGGAGTATGGTTCAATATATACGGAGGCTACCAGAACTTGAAAAATGACTTATCTTATTCAGCTTTCGGAAGAGCGAGTGTTACCCATTTCGAATCTTATCTGAATTTCTCGCAAGATAATACAGACAATCTTTATGTCGGAGGTGAAGTTAGTTACGACTATAAAGAAATCGTGTCTTTATCTGCCAAGTACACTTATCGTAAATGGGACAGCAAAACAGAAGAATATCTGTTGGCTGTAAAACCTGCCAGCGAAATGTCTTTCAACGTTCGTATTCATCCGATTTCCGCCTTGAATATCAATCTCAGCTATGACTACATCAACAGGGAAGAAGTGGAAGGATACGCAAAAATGGCTGCTATCAATGATTTGCACATTGGGGCAAGCTATAATGTGTTCAAAGGAGTATCGGTCTATGCGCAAGTACACAATCTGCTGAACAAGAAGTATCAATACTATTTAGGTTATCCTGCCGAAGGATTCAATTTCCTAGGGGGCTTGAGTTTCCGGTTCTAAAGTCAGCAAAAAGATAAATCATAGCAAAATAAATCAGTTCCGGCTTAATCTATTACACACGCCAATGTAGTCAGATTAAGCCGGAACTAGTTTTATCAATCAGATTTTATCTTTCTAATCTATCGCAAAAATACTTTAATTATTTTATTCAGCCTTTATATATACTACCGAACGTCCTGTCCCATACTTTCTCAAAATACCTTGCCCAATAAAAGTATTTATATCTTTCAATGCCTGTGTTTTTGTCTTTCCGACAAGTGAAGCATAATCCTGTCGGTTAATACACGGATTCTTCACACGAAAGGGAGAATGATAACGTTGCAATACCAATTCACTCTCAATATCCTTCTTAAACTGACGGTTTATTCTCAAATTAATGTCTTTAAGAGATACTGATGGTGAACGCAAGGCTTTTGGCTTAGTCACTTCTTTGTCCACACTCAAAGAAAGAGTAAAATAGCCAATATCACCCAATTCAACGGAAAATCCTTTCAAAAGCAAATGCCGTAATTCTTTCGAGATAGCTTCTATGATACCCACCACTTGCGCATGAGGCATATGCTGAAATGCTACAACTTGATCTGCAATTTCTTCGGCAGTATAACTACCCTTCAATACCACACGTGCATGTAAAGGCAACACTTCCCCTTCCTTGTCAGGATTAGGTGTTTCGTAAAGGTCATAATTAACACTCATTACTCATTTGTTTTTCATTGGGGAAGATTATTCTTTTCATCCTCATATACTATTTACTTCATTGGCTAGTCAGTTTTCGTTCAACAGTTGTTAAACGAAAACTAAAATACTAACGAGATAAATGTACGTAGAATATACAGACATTAATCTATACTAACCAACATTTTATTTTATCCGATAGGTTTTCCTAGTGAATGTAAACATATTTACCCACAACTTCAAAAGTGGCTTCCTGTACTATCACAAAGCGTTTTATAGCATTTTGTGCACCTTATTTGGAGAATATTGCACATCTGTTTTCCACACCTCATCTAACTTTGCAGTATTGTTAAAAGCCAACAAATCCATTAATTGTTGACCTTACTTCAAATGAAGCAGATTATTAACTTAACATATTATTAATCTTTCATTATTAACCTAATTAAATTAAACAGTATGAGAAACGCGCGTAATTTAAGATTCCGTTTTCTTATTATGTTTCTTTTGTTCATACCAATGATGTATGCCTTACCCCCTGAAGGTATTACTATCAAAGGTAAAGTAACGGATGAAACGCTCAAAGAAGGTGTTCCCGGTGCTAATGTAACTGTAAAAGGTACAAGCATAGGAGCTATTACAGATTTCGACGGCAACTTTACAATCGTCGTTCCAAACAGAAAGTCGGTGTTGAGTATCTCCTTTATCGGGTATGTAACCCAAGAAATAGTAGTGGGAGACAGGAAATTTATCACAGTCACCTTGAAAGAAGACTCGCAGAACCTTGGTGAAGTAGAAGTGGTAGCTATCGCCTACGGTAATCAGGACAGGAGAATGCTTACGAGTGCCGTCTCCTCTATTGACAACAAGGAGTTGATAAAATCACCGGCAACAAGTATCACGAACATCCTTGCCGGTGCATTGCCAGGGGTATCTTCAGTACAGACTACCGGACAACCGGGTAAGGATGCCGCCGCCATTTACGTACGTGGTGTCGGTTCATTGAATGATTCACAGTCCAAGCCCTTAATTCTGGTAGATGGTGTCGAACGTGCCTTTTCACAGATTGACCCGAATGAGGTAGAAACTATCTCCGTGTTGAAAGATGCCTCTTCTACCGCAGTGTTCGGAGTAAGAGGCGCGAATGGTGTCATACTGATTACTACCCGTAGAGGTAAATCGGGAAAGACACAAATATCCGCCAGTACCAAGCTAGGATTGCAGCAACCCATTTCACTGGTAGAGCAGACAGGCAGTTACGAATTTGCACGGTTCTGGAACATGAAGCAGGAAATGGATCATGTCACCAATCCCAAACTTTACTTTACTCCGGAACAGATAGAGGCTTATCGTACAGGCTCCGACCCTATCATGTACCCTAACATGGATTGGAAGAAGTATATCTTCCATAATCTCTACCTCCAAAGCCAGAACAACGTCAACATTTCCGGTGGTAACGACAATGTACAGTATTTCGTATCGGTAGGTTATACGTATCAGAACGGACTACTGAAAGAACTTCCCGGACAGTTGTATGACAACAACTACCGCTACAACCGCTATAACTATCGTGCCAATATCGACGCGAACCTGACCAAGACCACTACCATGAAATTGGGTGTAGGCGGTGTGCTAGGCAAGATACAAGAACCACGCGACGTTCAGTCGGGTACAGGTAACGACCCGAATGCTTGGGTGATAGCGCAAATATGGTCACATCCTTTTGCCGGACCGGGGTTTATCAATGGAGTACGTACATTGGTTCCCGATGACCTGGTACCCTTAGGAGAAGTAATGCGCGATGGTATGTTCGTATTCTACGGAAAAGGATACAACCAAACGTATGACACGACGTTGAATATGGACTTGGACATCACACAGAAATTAGATTTCGTCACTCCGGGACTGAGCGTTTCCGTCAAAGGAGCCTACGACAATCAATTCAAGTTATATAAGGAACGTGCTGGAGGAGCCATAGAATCACAAACAGTATACTACCAATCATATTTCGACTCGAACGGGAATATGCCCCAGACCGATCCCGATTACGACAAGACACATATTTTCGTACCTTCCGGCAGCGATACTCCGCTGACCTATTCGGAAAGTAGCGGACGAGCACAAAATTGGTACCTCGAGGGACGTATCAACTATGATCGTATGTTCGGCGATCATAAAGTGTCCGGACTCATCCTGTACAACCAATCACGCAATTACTATCCGGACAGCTACACTTATCTGCCGCGCAACTATGTAGGACTGGTGGGACGTGCCACGTATGCCTATCAAAGCAAATACCTGCTCGATGTAAACGTAGGGTATAACGGCTCGGAAAACTTTGCTCCGGGTAGCACACGTTTCGGTATCTTCCCTTCTTTCTCAGCTGGCTGGATAGCCACTGCCGAGAAATTTATGGAAAACCAGAAAGTAGTGGATTACTTAAAGCTCAGAGCTTCCTGGGGACGTGTAGGTAACGACAAAGGCGTAAATTCCCGCTTTATGTACATGCCTGCCGTATGGGGTGGCTCAGGAAGTTACAGTTTCGGTATTAATAATCCCATATCCCAATCGGCAGCCGCCATCTCAAGTATGGGTAATCCGGAAGTGACTTGGGAAACTGCGGAGAAACAGAACTACGGTATCGATCTTAAGTTCTTCAACAGCCGCCTGTCTGCAACTTTCGACTATTTTATCGAACACCGCACGGGGATTCTTATTTCTCCAGAATCTACTCCGAGCATTATCGCAACCTCTCTGCCTAACCTCAATATAGGTAAGGTAAACAATCACGGTTACGAAATCTCTTTGGGCTGGCGCGACAGGATAGGTAAGAATTTCGGTTATTACGTAGATGCCAACGTCTCCTTTGCCCGCAACAAGATCCTTTATATGGACGAAGTACCCAAGCAGTTCTCTTATATGAACCATACCGGCGGTTCTACGGGACGTTACAGCGGATTGTACAACTTTGTCCGTCTTTATCAGTACAGCGACTTTACTACCGGTGCCGGTGGCGAGTTAGTTTTAAATCCGGAACTTCCGCAACCCTCCGTGAAGGTATATCCGGGCGATGCTATGTACGCTGACCTCAACGGTGATCATGTCGTAGACGGTAATGACAAATGTGTGACCGGCTTTGCCACCCGCCCGGAATATGTATTCGGCATGAACATGGGTTTCAACTGGAAAGGCTTTGACCTCTCCATGCAGTGGGTAGGCTCCAAGAACGTCAACAGAATGTACGAAATCGAATACCGTATCCCGTATACCAATGCAGGAAAGCGCGGTCTGCTAACCTACTTTTATGATGGTTGTTGGACAGAGGAGAACCAATTGGGTGCTGTCTATCCGCGTGCATCGGAAACTTCGGAAAGCTGGAATTCCGAGCCCTCTACTCTTTGGCTGGCAGATGCTTCTTATCTCCGCCTGAAAAGTCTGAGCCTCAGCTACACGCTCACCGGAAAAAAATTCTTGAAGAAACTGGGACTTACTTCACTCGGATTCAATTTCAGCGGTTATAACCTGCTGACTTTCTCACCGCTTAAATACCTTGACCCGGAAAGTAACCCTGACAACTATGGAGAGTATCCGCTGATTAAGGTGTACAGCTTTGGTTTAAATCTTAACTTCTAAAAGAACAACTTTATGAATAGTATATTAAAAGGATTCATGGCACTAGGATGCCTGCTAATGGCTTCTTCCTGCTCTGAAATCAGTTTCGGAGATAAATTTCTGGGCAATCAGCCTGAAAGTTCCGGAGCAACCACCAAAGAGATGTTTTCTTCGAGAATAAATGCCGAAAAGGTGCTGACAAAAGCATATACCGGATTACCTTACGGGCTGCCCACCACTTCCGACTGGAAGTTGGGTGTGAACATCCTCGAATCTCTCACTGACTTATGTTACAGTTTTCGAGACAACATCAACGACGGTCCTCTAAAACTTTATTATAACGGCGCACTCAGTCCCACCAACGTTCCCCGAAGTGCAGCCTACCGTTATGGAAGTAAAGCCGACTGGACTGCCATCCGCTACGCCTGGTGCTATATCGAGAATGTAAAAGATGTGCCCGATATGTCGGAAAGTGAAAAGAGCCAACGTATCGCTGAAGCGAAAACCGTTATAGCCCTTTGTTACTTCGAGATGCTTCGCTATGTAGGCGGCGTGACGTGGATAGACCACTATGTAGACGTCAACGAGGAGATGAACTTCCCCCGCATCACATTCGCCCAAACCGTGGAGAAGATTGTAGCTTTGCTCGACGAGGTCATCAACTCCAACTTAAAATGGAAACAGGATGACGCGGATGACGGACGTATGACCAAGGCGGGAGCTATGGCACTGAAATTCAAAGTACTGCAATGGGCTGCCAGCCCCACTTTCAACTCTGACAAGAAATGGCATCCCCAAGCGGACGAATATACCTGCTACGGTAACTATAGCGCCCAGCGTTGGGAAGCTGCAAAGGCAGCAGGCGAGGCTTTCTTTGCGGAAGTGCAAAGACAAGGCGGATACTCGCTGATCCAGCCGGAGGAAGATACTCATCGGGCAAGACGTCTTGCCTACCGCCGGGCATACTATAATCGTGGCGGTACGGAAATACTGATCTCTACCCGTCATGGATATGATGTCAACACTATTTGGGAGTATATCGACAGCCGTCCTTGGGGGTATCTTCCTACATTAAACTATGTCGATATGTTCTCTTGGGCGGACGGAAGCGATTTTCCGAAAGACTTCAACTGGCAGTCTCCTTCCCGTCAGCCTTTCTTTACCGTGGGTGATATGGAACCTACCCGTGACCCGCGCCTGTATGAAAATGTGGCTTGTCCGGGAGACACCTATTGCAATGGAACAGTCGCCCCTGTCCATCTCAATCATCCCAACTACAAAGCCGGTAGCGGATTCATGACCATGAAGTTCATCTTACAAGAGAACAGTGACCGTGAAGGGCCGATACAGTGGCCTCATACGCGTCTGCCGGAAATCATGCTGGGATATGCGGAAGTACTCAACGAAGTGAATAAACGTCCGAACGATGAAGCCTACAAGTTGGTGAACGATGTACGGAAGAGAGTAGGTCTCTCCGAACTTCCCAAGAACATGAATTACGATGAGTTTCTGGAAGCCGTACTGAGAGAAAGAGTACTGGAATTGGGATTCGAAGAGGTACGTTGGTTCGACCTTGTGCGCAGAGGTCGTGAAAACGATTTCAGAAAGCAACTGTACGGACTGCGGAGCAGAGGTAACGACCAACACAATCCCACAGCGTTCACTTTTGAGAAAGTAGAATTAAGCGACCGCTATTGGGTAGACAGTTGGGATACCAAATGGTATCTGGCTCCGATACCTCAAGACGAAATCAACAAGAGATATGGAATGACCCAAAATCCGGGTTGGTAAATTGATACGCAAACTAATATTCTATTGAACAATGAATAAAATAAACTATATATTAACCACTCTACTCCTGGGAGGTGCGGTAGTTCTGAACGCGCAGACACCAGCAACGGTATCGGATATGCAGCTGGCTGACACCTTGAGCGTAGGATACCGTATAAACGTATCTTCCCAGACCAGTAGTTATTCTGTCAACGGAGTCAATGCTTCTGCATTCGAAAAATCTCCGCATATAGACATCAGCAAAGCACTATATGGGAAAGTAGCCGGTCTGAACGTATATCAAGGCGCAGGCTCGTCAGCCGACAACGTTTCTTCTCTCTCCATACACGGTCATGCTCCGTTAGTGTTGATCGACGGTTTTCCTCGCGACATCACCGATATTAGTTCTATGGAGATCGAATCGTGCTACGTACTGAAAGACGCCGCTGCTGCTGCCCTCTATGGTATGCGCGGTGCTAACGGTGTAATATTGATTACGACCAAACGCGGCACAAGCAATGGACTAAAAGTAAAGGTAGACTATAACTTCGGCGTTAACACCCAGTTCCGCTCTCCTGACTTTGCAGACGCCTATACGTATGCGAACACTCTCAATACCGCACTGAGTGGAGACGGTCTGTCCGCACGCTACAATATCCGGGAATTGGAGGCTTTCCGTACAGGTATTTACCCATACGACTATCCGAACGTAGACTGGTGGGAAGAAACGTTGAACAAAACCGGATTTACACATAACCTAAAAATGGCTTTCAGCGGAGGTGGCGAAAAGTTCCGTTTCTATACCGTAGTAGATTACTATCGTGACCGTTCGATGCTGAAGAAAAATACGGAAGACACACGTTACGACACCACGCCCACAGATACACGCTTAACTGTGCGTACCAATCTGGACGTGAACGTGACTAAAAGTACTTATCTGAAACTCGGAATCGCCGGAAAACTGAAAGAACTTCGGGGAACCCGTTACGGGCGTAACGCTATCTTCAATGACATTTACGGCATTCCTTCGGCCGCATTCCCCATCCGTCATGAAAACGGCATCTTTGGAGGAAGTTCAGTCTATGGAGACAAGAACCCGGTTGCCTTACTGAAACATTACGGACATATCCGTAATGTATACGGAAGCCTGCTCGCCGACTTGAGCGTCCGCCAAAAACTGGACATGCTGACCAAGGGATTGGCAGTCGAGGCGGCTATTTCTTTCGATAACATCGGAGGAATGTATGAAACCAGCAGCAAAAGTTACCGTTATATGAACAGCGGAGCCAGTATTTCCGACGATGGCACATTGATAACCACTCCTACTATTTGGGGCACAGACTCCGAAACCTTGGGACACAGCCAGCCTTTTGAAAACCTGTTGTTCAGAAGCAACTTCCAGGCAAAAGCGGACTATAGCCGTACCTTTGACAAACACCGAGTAGGAGGAGCATTGATTTACGACATGCAGTCAGTAAATAGAAACGGCAGAAACAATTCACAAAAAAATCTGTCAGTTTTAATGAATGCTACCTATACTTACGACGACCGTTATACCCTTAATGCCGTATTCAACCGTTCCGGTTCGGCATATTTGCCGGATGGAGACAAATTCGCGAACTATCCTGCCATATCTGCCGCCTGGATCGTATCCAACGAAGCATTCATGGAGAAAATAACTCCGATTAATATCTTCAAGATTCGTGCCTCCTATGGTCTTTCCGGTTGGGATGGAAACTTGAGCCACGAATTATGGCGCCAGTCATACGGTTATGCTGCAGGTTACAACTTCGGCGAAAACGCCGGAAGCGTTTCAGGAGGTAGCGAAGGTAACTTGCCGGTAGTCGGATTGGTAGCGGAGAAATCCCAAAAAGCGACTTTCGGATTTGATCTTTCCGCTCTCAACAACCGGTTAAATGCTACTGTGGAAGGTTTCTACGAGAAACGTTCGGATATACTTGTGTCCGGCGCCAATTCCACGTCCGGCATCATCGGTGTCACGGTGGGGCAAGTAAACGAAGGAATCTATAAATACAGAGGATTTGATGCCTCTTTGAACTGGAATGACAAAGCCGGTGATTTCCATTACAGTATCGGAGCAACCATGTCGTACTTGAACTCGGAAGTAGTCAATGTAAACCAAGCCTACCAAGAGTATGACTACTTGTACACCAAAGGCAACCGTGTGGGACAGATGTACGGTCTGGAAGCAATAGGATTCTTCAACAGTCAGCAGGAAATCAACAACAGCCCGCAGCAAACATTCTCAGGCATCGCTCCCGGTGACGTGAAGTATAAAGACCAAAACGGTGATAACCGCATTGATGAAAAAGATGTGGTAAAAATGTTCGGTTCCTCACTACCACGTTTCTACTTCGGATTCAATCTGAATTTCTCCTATAAAAGATTCGAACTCTCTGCCGACTTCCAAGGAATGACCGGTGTAACAGTCTCTCTACTTGACAGCCCGCTTTACCGACCGCTTGTGGACAACGGAAACATCTCGAACACTTTCCTGAACGAGGAAGTTTACTGGACACCGGAGAACAAAGCCAAAGCTACTATGCCGAGACTGACTACACAGGAAAACCAGAACAACTACCGTGCCAGTTCATTGTGGTATCGTGACGGTTCGTTCCTGAAATTACGGAACCTGCTGGTAGCTTATACATTTCCGAAATCTCAGACCCATTTTGCCGATTTACAAGTATTCGTGCAAGGCACTAACTTGTTCTCGCTAGATAACATCCATTTTGCCGATCCCGAACAACTTGGTATCGCTTATCCGTCTGCAAGGAGCTATTGGGCGGGTGTGAAACTTAATTTTTAATGTAAAGTAAATGAACATTATGAGAACCAAATACATCATCTTAACCGTTTTGTCTTCGTTGAGCCTTGCTTCGTGCAATTATCTCGATTTTGATGAAACAAACGGTTTGAAGACAAAAGAAGACATGTATAAGTATTTCGGTACAAGCAAAGATATGCTGTCCCACGTATACTCATATATGCCGCAAGGATATGCGTATTTCGCAACTGAAGGAATCTTTTCCGAAGAGAGTTATTCCATGCGTGACTGTGCCTCAGACGACGGTGAGTTCGGAGCTTACGCCGCCAACATCCAAAACGCGAACAACGGCAATTGGTCACCCATCAAAACGTATGATGACGCTTGGACGCTCTATCGTGGCATCCGTGCCGCCAATAGTTTTCTTACAGAGATTGCACAAGTGGACTTCTCGCGTTATGAACACGACGGACAATATCAGAATTGGATGAAGCAATTGAAATACTTCCCTTACGAGGCCAGAGTGCTGCGCGCACACTACTTTTTTGAGCTGGCACGCCGCTATGGTGATATCGCCATGCCATTGGAAGTGCTTACAGAAGAAGAAGCGAACACTATTGGTAAAACACCATTTGCCGAGGTGATTAATTTTATTGTCAACGAATGTAACGAGGCTGCTAACAACTTACCGGATGATTATGTAAACGAACCGGGAGCGGAGATAGGCAGAGTAACCAGAGGTTTTGCAATGGCGGTGAAATCAAAAGCATTATTATATGCAGCCAGCCGCTTACATAATCCTTCTATGGATACCGAATTATGGAAGCAATCCGCCAAAGCTGCATTGGACATCATGAATACAGGACTTTACTCCCTTGACGGTCAAGAGAGTGCCAACAACTTCGCATCAAAAGAAGTGGTACTGATGAGACTCAATGCTGAAGCTACAAACTTCGAGAGATATAATTTTCCTCTTCGTTTCACTTACGGGGCACGCACTTCCATGATTGCTTACGGCAACTTCCCGTCACAAAATCTGGTGGACGCCTTTGAAACCGCCAACGGTTATAGAGTGACACTGGAAAATACCGGTTGGGTTTGCGATGACCCCGATTTCAATCCGCAAGCTCCTTATGAAAACCGTGACAAACGATTCTATCGCACAATTCTCGCCAATGGCATGACATTTAAAGAGAGTACGGTAGAAACGTTCAAAGGAGGTGTCGACGATGGTATTGTGTCAGAAGGAGGTTCGCCCACCGGTTATTTTCTGCGCCGGTACATTCAGGAAGGTACTAGTTTTGAACCGGGCAGGGAATCAGCCAACAAGCACTATTGGGCAATTTACCGTTATGCGGAAACCTTGCTCACCTATGCAGAATCCATGGTTAACGCTTTCAATGATGTCGACTACACTGATGAGACTTATGTGTATTCAGCATTGTGGGCTATCAACGAAGTAAGAAAGAATGCCGACATGCCGCTACTTACTTCTATGGGAAAAGAAGAATTCTTGGAACGTCTGTACAATGAATGGCGCGTAGAATTTGCCTTCGAAGATCACCGTTTTTGGGATGTACGCAGGTGGAAAATAGCTGATACTACCCAGCGCGAACTGTACGGAGTGAAGATTGAAAAACAACAGAACGGCACACTGAGTTTTTATAAAAACCTTTATGAAAGCCGCACATGGAGAGACTGCATGTATCTCTATCCTATACCTCAGAGCGAGCTGTACAAAAATACAAACTTAAATCCTCAAAATGCAGGATGGTAATTTATTGTCTAATCTAATAGTAAATATGATATATGAAAAAGTTATATAACAACACATTATTGCAACTGATTCTTGCATTGTGCACATTCAGTTTCGTAGCATGTCAGGAGTTCGATATCGACTCACAGCCGGAAGGACCCCTCAACATCCAGATAGATGCACTGGAGGCTTATACCGCTTTGGCAACTTCTCCCAGCAACATCGTTTTTAATATCAGTTCAAACACCCCTTGGACAATCGAGAGTAATCAACAGTGGTGCAAACCCACTCCCACTATGAGTGCAGCAAGTTCACTGGTTTCGGAGATTGTAGTAACTCTCGAAAATAATGTGGGAAAACAAATGCGTACAGCTCAACTGTTCATCAAGGCTGAAGGCATTGAGGGAACTAAGGTAGTAACTATCGAACAAGCTTCTAAAGAAGACTTGGTAGTAATTCGTCCTACGGATATCGTTCCTACCGAAGGAGGCATGGTTTCATTTAATATCATTTCCAATAAACCGTGGGAAATCATTACTACGACTCAGTTCCTTGAGAATATCGATAAAACATCCGGTACGGGAAATGAGAACGGTGAGAAAGAGAACATTACAATTACTGTCCCCCAAAATACAGGAGCAATAAGAAGTGCGGAAATCACCGTGAAAACGGCTTTTCAGGAGGAGACATTCACTATTACCCAAGATGGTATTGTGATTGAAACCAAGAATGAAGAAGATGCTGTTAACACAATGAGCGGAGAAGGTGGAGAGAAAACAATAGAAATCAACTCTAGTGTAGAATGGAAAATAGAAATTCCGACTGAATACAAAGAATGGCTGAGTGCAGAAGCAGACGGCAATCGGTTAAAACTGTCTACTACGTTTAATAATTTATTCGTTCCGCGTACCGGACACATCTTACTGTATCCTAAAATGAATGTTCCGGGATTTGAAGGCGTGCCTATTGAAGTGACACAACCCAGAAATATGTCTCTAAACAGAGGAGAGGAGACCGTAGATCCGGTGACAGGATATACTACTATCCAAAGTAAAGGCGCAGCCAGATTTGTATCCAATTTTGGATTCAGAAAAGGAAAAGTTGCTTGGGAGTTTGACAAAGTGGATATACCGGACAGTAATGGAGCAATCGAACTTAACGGAGATACATGGACTTGGGGAGATGGCTCCGGTTATATCAAAGCCTGGTTGAGACCGGAAAGTTCAGAGATGACTTCAAACATTGATGCATGGGACGGAGCTTACTTTAAACTACAAAACTTTAATATAAACATCAATGACGTTAAATCTATTGCCATTGAAGCCAAAGACGATCCGGAAAATGAAGGCAAAATATGTCTAATACTTTACGTCAACGAACAAGAGGTAGCACGGATGAAAAATAAGACGGACATTTATGCGGTCAATCCGAATTTCCGTGGACAACAGTTCTACTTCGGATTTGAAAGTGAAACAGACCAGATTTGTACAATGACATTCAAATCTATCAACTTTGAGTCTTATGAATAATACTAAAAACATAAAGTGAATATGAAATCAATTATACATAAAGCAATATACTGGGCTTTACCGCTCTTGACATTGCCTACAACTGGTTTACTGTTGCAGAGCTGCGAAGAGGACAAAGCAGAGAAGTGGGTCGACTTGCGTTATAGAGTAGAAGACTCTTACGTGATCCAAGCCTCCAACCCGGAGCCTTTCTCTTTCGAAGTCAAGTCTACTGACTCATGGGAAGTCTTCGGAAAATATGACTGGTATACCCTTTCACCCTCAACGGGTGAAGCTGGTAAGACCTATACTGTAACTGTTGCCTGCAAAGAGAATACCGCACTGGACGACCGTATAGATACCATTCACATCAAGAGTGACTATTGGACAGGCAAACGCTTTGTACTCACTCAGAAAGGTACTGCCTATCTGAATGTAGAGGACGTAGAGATGATTAACCAAGAAGGCGATGCTATGACATTCAATGTGCTCAGTAACCAGAAGTGGAGTGCTAAGGTGACAGAAGGTGACATCTGGCTTTCTATCCGAGGTAACGACGGGAAGATTGAAGGCGAGCAAAACGGACAGATTACAGTAGAGGCTACCCCCAACACAGGTGAAATGAGAACGGGTGTAGTAACCATTTACGACCGCCACGGAAAAGTTGCCATGGAAGTGAAATGCACACAAGACGGCGTGCTGCTGACACCGGAAACACCAGTGAACGGTAAGTGGTTTGCCATCTATGAGCAAGAGCAGGAGCTCAAAATCTCCATAGAATCCAATGCAGAATGGACTGTTTATAAAGAGAATGAACTGGACGATACATGGTACGATTTCGAGAAAACTTCTTTCTCCGGTTCTGAAGAACTGGTAATCAAAGTATCCGAACATACGGGGTCCAGCGTTCGTACGGGAACAATCATACTGGCAACCAAAGCCGCCGAAGGCGCTACACCGCTGACCAAGACCGTGAAGTTCAAGCAGGCCAATCCCAAACGTCCTGAGGTACACAACATGGATGTTACGTTAGGTACTCAATATGGTCCCGGCAGCTTGATGCCCGGACGTTACAACTTCTACTTCGAACCTTTCAATGCCAACTTCGAACTCTTCTTTATGTGGGGAGATGTGGAACTTCGTTTCCATGTCAGTGACAATATAACCCTCCTAAGTACGAGACCTTGGTGTAGTGATGTGTTCGATGATAGATCTGATTGCCGCCACACTGTAGATTCCAGTCAACCCAATGTACTGTCGTTTGAACTCCAAGAGAGCGTAACACCTACCGGCAGCTGGCTCTACACCGAATGGATACTGAACAATAAGATAATCGCCAAAGCAACCAGCGATGGTGTGAGTGATGCAGACGGAACAGGCGACACGTGGAAAGTGCCATTCTCGCAACTTAGCTCCGGCGGAACTTTCCTTGTCAGAGCAACAAGCGGCAGTCTCGTATTTACTAAATGGGAATATGTGGCTCCGTTAAACTGGGGAGACTGATTCTTTAGTCAAAAAGTGCTTGCCCGCTTGCCAACAACAATTCGGGTAAGTGCTTATTAAACTCATAATACATAAAACCAAAAGAGTATGATGAAAAAAAAATTATTATTTATATTGAGCCTGACATTCATCGGTATTTCCTGTTTTGCTTGTCTGGACGATGAAACGAAGTACGTCACTCAAAAAAAGACTAACTATCCGCTTACAGCTTTTGCCGTAGCAGTGAATAATGTACAAACGGGTACTACCTCCTATTATCACGGAAAGATAGACCAGACCACCCACAAGATAGAAATCGGAACCATCGAAAATGCGAATGTCATCACCGGCGTGGATTATACATTGATGGACGGAGCGAGCATTTCACCAGACCCCGCTACCTTTATACAAAACTGGCAGAAAGAGCAAAAGGTGACTGTCACCACCGCGAACAATCAGTCGACTACTTATACTATCGTACTACCGAAGTATGACGAAACGTTGAAAGACATTATCTTTATAGACGATTTCAACGTAAATGGCATTCCCAACCCCAACAGCTGGGTACTCTGTCAAAAATCAACATCAGACTGGTGCGACGAGATGTCCGAAAGCTACGACCAAGCATATGTAGAAGATGGCAAACTGATACTAAAGGCAGAAAAAATAGGTAATGAATATCGTGCCGGCGGTATCGAGTCAATAGGTAAGGTAGACTTCACCTTCGGGCGTGTTGAAGTCAGAGCGAGAATCCCCAGACATCCTGACGGAGCCTTTCCTGCTATCTGGCTGATGCCTCAAAAGTCTGCTCCCTTATACAGTAGTTGGCCGAATGGCGGTGAGATTGACATAATGGAGCATATCCGGCAAGAAGATGTGATTTATCAGACAGTGCATACCCACTATACCTACGACTTGAACATCAAAGAACCTATCAACTCGACATCGGTAACATGCAACTACGAGGACTGGAATATCTATGCCGTAGAATGGACAGAAGATAAAATAACGTTCTTTGTCAATGACCAGAAGACTTTCTCTTATAAAAACCTCAAGCTGGCAAATGAAGAAGAAATGAAACAATGGCCGTTCACCAAAGATTCTTCTTTCTATATCATTCTGAATATGGGACTTGGAGGAAACGCAGATTCATGGGCAGGTCCTATTGATGACACCGATCTACCTGCCATTATGGAAATAGATTGGGTAAAGGTTAGCAAACTGAATAAATAGTTTTTCTGATTAAGGTAGAACTAAGTTTTTAGGGACTTCTTAAAGGAAGGAAGGTGTGTCGTAATACACGATGCGCCTTCTTTTTTTTCATTGACTATAAAAATCGACTCATTTTTTTAAGCTGCG
>ENA-UESU01000742-UESU01000742.1-human-gut-metagenome-genome-assembly--contig:-NODE-742-length-26269-cov-4.382750_pt1 | contig 26269 bp, 29 predicted proteins | sample MGYA00243007_ERZ508008 | MGnify/ENA primary metagenome ERZ508008 (study PRJEB26167, sample SAMN06115399) | human gut metagenome | host: Homo sapiens | place: China:Henan | collected 2016-06-23 | study...
AGGCAACTTACACACGTAACTGTGCAACGAAATTCCCAAAGAGGAGATATACCATGGCTGCACTCGTTCTTGGTCACATGAACCCCGATACCGACAGCATCATTTCCGCCATCGCCGCTGCTGACCTGTACAGCAAGCGTGGCTTTGAAGTCACCCCCGCCGCCCAGGGTGCTCCTACCCCTGAGACCGAATTCGTGCTGAAGAAGTTCGGCCTGACCGCTCCTCAGGTTGTGGAAGATGTGGCCGGTAAGGACCTGTACCTGGTCGACTACTCTGACCTGGCCCAGGCCCCCAAGGGCATGGACTCCGCCACCGTGCTGGGTATCGTTGACCACCACAAGCTGGGCGATGTGACCACCTCCAGCCCGCTGGAAGCCTGGATCTGGCCCGTGGGCTGCACCGGCACCGTGCTGAAAAACATGTACGACTTCTACGGTGTGGAACTGCCCAAAGCCATCGCCGGTGGCCTGCTGTGCGCCATCCTGTCCGACACCGTGATGTTCAAGTCCCCCACCTGTACCGAAGCTGACAAGAAGGCCGTGGAAGCCCTGGCCAAGGTCGCCGGCGTGGAAGACGTCATGGCCCTCGGTATGGAAATGTTCACCGTGAAGAGCGCTGTTGACGGCGCCTCCATGTCCGACCTGGTCTTCCGTGACTACAAGGACTTCGACATGAACGGCAACAAGGTCGGTATCGGCCAGCTGGAAGTCGTCGACCTGTCCATCCTCGACAAGGTGAAAGACGGCCTGAAAGCCGAAATCGCCAAGGTCAAGGGCGAAGGCCGCCACAGCGTGTTTCTGCTGCTGACCGACATCATGACGGAAGGCTCTGAAATGCTGATCGTCTCCGACGATCCCGCCGTGGTCGAAAAGGCCTTCGGCGTGAAGCCCGACGGCGACAGCGTGTGGCTGCCCGGCGTGATGAGCCGCAAAAAGCAGGTCGTGCCCAACTTTGAAAAGGCCTTCAAATAAGGTTTTTGCTCAAAGCTGATATGGGGCCGCTCCTTCGGGGGCGGCCCTTTTTGTTTGGTCAAAGCATAACGAGCTACTGTATTGGGCAGGCAAAAGCTCAGGAGCAGTTCAAGGGGCTTGAGCAGGTAAAGACTGTTTGCCCTGCAGCTGGTCCTCCCCCGTTTGAAAAATATATCCTCTTGCAGCTGCTGGATGGACTCCCTGCAACTATCGTCACTGCTCCACAGAGGGGAAAAGGTCCTCCTGGCTCAAATATGGATCAGTCCTTCAGGCAACAGCACAAGCATGGCAGGGCAGCGGCGGCTCTGAAGCTAAGCCGGTTCCCATAGCCCGGTGCTCATGGACGATGTCTCAGGCAGCGGGAAAAAGAGGCACAAGTACCATGAGGGCGTCGGGAAGGTCGGCTATCTTTCGTCTCGATGGGGACAGTAGGGGAAGAAGGCAGGCATAGCGGCAGGGAAGGAGGACAAAGGTATTCCCCTGTATGCGTTGGACGGCGTCATTGCCTGCCGGGAAGCGAAAAAGCGGCCTGCCCTCCCAAAAGAGCAGACCGCTTTTTCATATGTGGCGCAAAGAGCGGGATAACGGACGCAGCTCCGGGCTTTTCCGGCGTCTGTGTCGTTTCGCTCCGGCCGCAGAGTTATTTATTGGGGAACAGTTCCCGGGCCTTTTCCGCAAAACGGCGGCCGAAGATCTCGAAATCGGCCTTGCATTCCTCATAATGGTTGCCCACGGCATCCAGAGCCACAGGACCCAGATGGATGTAGGGCTTGCCGTGGGCAGCGCCGCCGGAATAGACCAGCATGCCCTTGACCAGCATGTGGGGCAGCAGGGTCATGATGGCCACATCGGCACCGCCCTGGGCATAGTGGGCGGTGGCGAAGACCCCGCCCAGCTTGCCGGCCAGCTTGATACCGCGGGAACCTTCATCGAACCACTGCTTCATCTGCCAGCAGGTATTGGCCAGGTACGTGGGCGTCCCGAAAATGACGCCGGCGCACTGGTCGATGTAGTCGGCATCCATGGCTTCTTCCACGGAAAAGAAGCGGGTCTCGCCGCCAGCAGCAGCCAGACCGCGGGCGATGACTTCGGCCATCTCACGGGTATGGCCGGTCTTGCTGTAATAGACGATGGCAAATTTCATGTTCTGGATCTCCTTCAGGCAGCAGCCATAAACAGGTTGCCTGCCGGTTTACATCTGTCCCAGCATGCGCGGCACGAAGGTCGAAAGATCAGGGAAGATGATGATGACCACCAGGGCCAGCAGGGAGGCAAAAATCAGCGGCAGGGCCGCCTTGCTGATGCGTTCCATGCTGATGCCGCTGATATTGGCGCCTACATACAGGTTCACGGCCACGGGCGGCGTCACCTGCCCCACAGCCAGGTTGACTGTCATCATGATGCCGAACCAGACAGGGTCCCAGTTGAAGTGGGCCATGATGGGCAGCATGAAGGGCAGGAAAACGTAATAGATGGAAATGGCATCCAGCAGCATGCCCGCCAGCAGCAGGATGATGTTGATCATCAGCAGGACGACCCACTGGTTGTCCGAAACAGCCAGAAGCACGGCGGAGCCTTTTTCCACCAGGCCCACAGTGGAGGCCACCCAGGAGAAGAGGCCCGCACAGGTCACCACCAGCATGACTACGGCCGTGGCCCGGATGCTGGCCGCGAAGATCTCGACCAGGATGCTGATGCTGTTGATGGTGCGGTAGATGAACACCCCCACGAACAGGCCGTAAAAAACGGCCACGGCCGCGGCTTCCGTGGGCGTGAACACGCCGCCGTAGATGCCGCCCAGGATGACCACAGGCGTCATGACCCCCCAGAAGGCTTCTTTCAGGGCGGTACCCACGCTCTTGCCGCTGGGCTGGCCCCTGTATCCCCGCTTGCGGGAGATGATGAGCACGGCCGCCATGATGAACAGGGCCACCACGATGCCCGGCACGAAACCGGCGGCAAAGAGCGCGGGCACGGAAACATCGGCCACGCTGCCGTACACGATGAAGGCGATGCTGGGCGGGATGACGATGGCAAGGCCGGAGGTGACGGAAACGGTGGCCGCGGCAAAGGCCTTGTCATACCCGGCCCTGGCCATGCCGGGGATAAGGATAAGGCCCAGGGCCGCCACGGTGGCAGGGCCCGAACCGCTGACAGCGCCCCAGAATGTGGCCACGGCTACAGTGGCCACCGCTAGGCCGCCGGTCATGGAGCCCACAAGAGCTTCCATCAGGGCCACGATGCGTGCGGCGATGCCGGAACGCTCCATGATATAGCCGGCAAGGATGAAGAAGGGGATGGCCAGCAGGGGGAATTTGGCTATGCCTGCAAAAAAGTTGTAGGAAAGCATGCTGAAGCCCAGGTCCCATTGCCAGACGACGACCAGGGCAGAAAAGCCCAGGGCCAGCGCGATGGGCACACGCAGGATCAGCGGGATGGCAAACAGGACCAGCAGCCAGAAAGCCGGATCGTGCAGCAAGGATGTGGTTTCCACACGGGCCTCCTAATAGCTGCCGCTGCGCAGATCAGCGCAGGCACGTTGCAACATGCGAAAAATGGTCAGTACGGAAAAAAGCGGGGTGGCGATGGTATACCACCAGACAGGGACGGCCAGCGCTTCAGAAATGACATCCAGCTCGTATTCGTCCCGTACTTCCAGCCAGCCCGTCCAGGCCAGGGCCCCGAAAAAGCCGAGGCAGAGCGCCATGGAGAGCAGATAGCAGCAAAAGCGTAGCGACTTGGGCAGGGCATCGTACAGGATGCTCATGCCCAGATGGCTGCCGTCACGGAAAGAGCGGGCCGAACCGAGCAGGACGATCCAGACGAAGAAGTTGATGGTCAGCTCCTCCGTCCAAGCAAAAGAAAACGGTGTGCAGTAGCGCACGACCACATTGACAAAGGCGATGGTCACCATCACCGCCAGCAGCAGCGCGCCCAGCATCTCTTCCAGGCGCGTATCCAGAAAACGCAGCATCGAATCCATCCGGTGGTTGAAAGGGGAGGGCCGGGCCCTCCCCACAAAACGAAAAAACAAAAATCAGCAAAGCCTGCCGTACGGGGATCGCTCCCTAACGGACAGAGGCCATATCCTCCTCGGCGGCCTTGACAAGGTCGGCACCGATCTTGGCGGTCCAGTCCTTGCGGACGCCTTCCGTGGCCTTGGCCAGGGCGGCGATCTGTTCGTTGCTCAGGCGGGATACCGTCATGCCGTTGGCTTCCATGACCGCGTAACAATCCGTGGTCTCGGGCAGCTTATTGATGCTCTTGAGGTAGGCCAGGGCGGAACCGTCGTCCATGCCCAGACGGGAAAGGGCCTTGCCGTACTTTTCCGTTTCGGCGGCGCATTCCAACAGCAGCTTCTGGTCTTCAGGGCTGAAGGACTTCCAGACGCGGGGGTTAACGCCCAGCATCAGGGGGTCGATGATGTAGTGCCAGTCGCAGTGGAACTTGTGGTAATCCCAGATCTTGAGCGGGATGTTGATGCCGTTGGTGGGGTTTTCCTGACCGTCCACCACGCCCTGCTGGAAGCCGGTGGTGGCTTCGCTCCAGTTCATGTTGACGGGGTTGGCACCCAGGGCACGGAAGGTTTCGATGAAGATGGGGCTGCCCACCACACGGATCTTCAGGCCGCGCAGGTCTTCAGGCTTGGTGATGGGGCCCTTGGAGGTGGTCAGCTCACGGAAGCCGTTCTCGGTCCAGCCGATGATCTTGACGCCTTTCTTTTCCACAGCCTGAGTCATCATCTTGCCGGACTTGCCGGCCAGGATGGCATCCATGGCCTTGTAGCGGTCAGGCTGCACGGCCAGGAAGAAGGGCAGGGCGGGCAGGTTCAGTTCCTTGATCTGGGGAGACCAGTTGATGGTCGAGGCCAGGGCAAAGTCGATGGCGCCGTTGCGCAGCAGCAAAAATTCCGAAGTCTGCTTGCCGGCCAGCAGCTGGCTGGAGTGATAGACCTTGATGTTGATGCGGCCCTGGCTGCGCTCGCGCACCAGGTCGGCAAAGAACGTACCGGTCATGCCCCAGCCGGAGGTGGCGCCGGGCACGACGCTCAGTTTGTACTCGCTTTTGTACGGAGCTGCCGTTGCCGGCAGGGCCAGCAGACAGGCGCACACGGCCATGACTGCCCAGCGGTAGAAACCTTTCATGAAACATCCTCCTCAGGATAGAACGTCCTGCCGTGGCCACAGGTCCCCACGACACGCGGCAGCATCTCACAACAGCGGCAGAACGAAATACAGCACAGGCAAAATGACGACCAGGGCCAGGGTGGAAAAGATCCACAGCGCATTGGCCATGTCCACGTCGAGCCCGAACAGGGCCGGAGGCACCAGGGCCGTCATGGCAACGGGCATGCAGGAAAGGACCGTCACGACCCGGAGCGGCAGCCCCCCGTCGATGCTGCCGAGCCCTGCCAGGGCGGCCAGCGGCACCAGCAGCAGGGGAACGCCGATGAATTTGACGATCGCCAGGGCCGCGGCCTCACGCGCGTAGCAGGATACGCGGGAAAGACGCAGCCCAAGCCCGATGGCAAAAAGAAAAAGCACCGTGGCAAGAAGCATGGCGGCCGCAGCCACGGAGCCCAGCAGCGCGGGACGGGGAACGCCCAGCATGTTGAGGGCAAGTCCCAGCCCGAGAGCTGTCAGGATGAGCAGCAGCACAGGATCAGGCCGGAAGGAGCGCAGACGGAACGCACCTTCGCCGCCCCCGAGACGGCGTGCCACAGGAAAGGAGATCCCGAAGTAGAACATTTCTTCGCAGATCCGGAACAATGCCACGATGGCGATGGCCTTTTCTCCAAAGAACATGACGGAGACCAGGGCCCCCACCGCACCCAGATTGGAGAAGGTCCCGCAGCAATAAAAACTGCCGGTACGCGGCGCATCCAGATGCAGGGCCCGGGCGACACGCAGGGAAAGGAGGCCGCCCCAGGTCCAGGAGGCGATGCCCAGAAAGGGAAGGGCCAGCAAACGGGAATCCGGTGAGGGCAGACCCCACAGGGAAAGCATGGCCGAACAGGGAATGAGGCAGAAGACGGCGAAGGTTTGCAGGCGCTTCCGGATGCTTTCCAGCCGGGGACGAGGAATGCACAGCAGATGCTGCGCGGCATGACCCGCGGCAAGGCTGAGAAAGATGAGGCAAAGGGAAAGGAGCAACCTGTCCATAAAAACGCGATCCGGATTCTGGCATCGGCGACATGAAGGCCATACATGTCATTTCTGATTCCGATGCCCCTGTCATGCTAGGCGCAGGTCTTTATCTTGTCAAAGCCTATCTGACTGCTTGGAAGATTGTCATGGAGCAGAAGGGCGGGATAGGCTGTTCGTGCGGGCTGCGCATATGGCCATCCCGAAAGATGCGTGGCCCTTTCCGGACAAGGCCGGCTCCGTCCGGGCGAAGTCCTTTCTCTTCAAGGAGATATCGATGCAGAAAAAACTGCTTGTTTTTCTTGCCCTGCTGCTGATCCTTCCTGTGGCCTGTATGGCCAGAGATTTCGACGGCTTCCGTGCCGATGTGCCCCCGGGATGGGAGGTCATGGAGGAAAAGGGCGCCATGGTGGGGTTCGTATCGCCCGACAGGGAAGCCATTGTGACCGTGACCGTGGCCTCAGCCCAGGATGTCGATCCGGCAGCCTTCGCTGCCGAGATGGCCCAAGGCCTGGGGGGGAGCGATATCATGGAAGAAGATGGTGTCTACAGCTTCGCATTCGGGGATAATGGTGTGACTGTCGTCCATGTTGCCGGTACGGATCTGCGTGTGATCTCCATCATCGGAGGACATCCTGCCCTGGAAGGGCTGATAGACAGCATCGAGTGGCGCTAATCTCCGGAAGGGGGAGCAGCCTTGCAGTATCGCATCCGCTGCAAGGCAGATCCTGGTATGTACGGTCTGGCCGGTCGAAAAGATCGCAGGTACGAGGTCGCTCGTGGCGCGTGGCGGTCTTTTGAAGACTCTCTGCCAGGACAGAAAAAGGCGGACATCCGTTCGTGAAGGGATGTCCGCCTTTTATATTGTCTTCAGCGGGAAAGGGAGCGAGAGGCGTGGACATCCTGTCCGGTAGTGCCCGGGGCCTCTGGCATTGGGCTTGTTTTTAGTGGCCCTGTCTGGCCGCCAGCGCTCCCCGGTGCGTCCACCAGTGGATCATGCCGACGAACAGGGCGCCGCCCGCGATATTGCCCAGGGTGACGGGGATGAGGTTGTGGATGGCAAAGTTGCCCCAGGTCAGGCTGGCCAGAGCCTCGGCGGACAGGCCCGAAGCCTGGGCAAAAAGTTCGTTGCCTGCGGCCATGATGCCCGCCGGGATGTAATACATGTTGGCGACACTGTGCTCGAAGCCGGAGGTGATGAACAGCCAGATGGGGAAGAAGATGCCCAGCATCTTGCCGGTCTGGCTGCGGGCGCTCCAGCAGAACCAGACCGCCAGACAGACCAGCCAGTTGCACATCAGGCCCAGGTAGAAGGCGGGCAGAAAGTCAAGGGCGACCTTACTGGCGGCGATGCGCAGGGTCACGCCGCCAAGCATCCCGGCGCCGCTGGCGAGCTGACCGGACGTGACGATCATGTGGGCAAGGAAGAGGCTGCCCAAAAAATTGCCGATGTAGACGAACAGCCAGTTGCGCAGCATGGCTGCCAGGGTGATGCGTTTTTCCGCAAGGGCCATGCACATGAGCGTATTGCCGGTGAAGAGCTCCGCTCCCGTCAGCATGACCAGCATCAGGCCCACGGGGAAGATGGTGCCTGCCAGGCATTTGCCCAGACCGTAGGTCTCCGGCCGGGCGAGCAGGTTGAAGGCGGCCATGTTGGAACCTTCCGCAGCAAAGGCGATGAAGGCCCCGGCCCAGAAGGCGAGCACGATCTGACGCACCCAGCCGGCTTTGGCCTTTTTCTCTCCCATGGCTATCCCAAAGGCCACGGTTTCCGGTTGACTCAGCATAAGCGCATCCATGGTTCCTCCCGGGGATTGTGCTCTTCTGTACAGGGCAAAAAAAAAGATTGCCCGGTGAAAACACCAAGCAACCCTTGTTTCGCGTTTTTCCCTGATTGTCAACAGGTTGCGGAGGATAGAGCGTCAATCATCCTGTGGACCGGAGGCGCTGTCCCCCTGAGGGATGCCATCCGCGATATCGGCAAGGATGGCCATCACTGCGGCCGCCACCCGGCGGGAAGCCTGACCGCTGGTCCCGGGCAGGCCCGGATGCGGGCAGGGCTGGAGTACGGTTTCTCCGGCGGTGGCTAGGTCTGCGGCAGAGGCGCAGGCGATATGCCAGCCATTCTGCACAGCGGCCGATCCGGACGGTACCGGAGGAAGCAGCAGGGCACGCTTGCCGGCATACAGGGCCTCCCGCTGCAGGGCAGGCGAGTCCGTCACGACGAAGGTGCTGGCGCATACGAGGGACAGGAAGGCGATGTGCGTCAGAGGCGGCAGGATGCGGATACCGTCCGGGATCTGTTGCTCCCGCTCCTGGAAACAGGCAAGGGCGGACGGATGCTGCACCAGCAGGACGGGACGCTCCTGCCGGGCGTGCAGGACCTGCAATCCTTCCAGCAGGGAGCGGATGCCGTCGGGGCTGCGGAGGGCCGCCGGCCGGGAAAGATAGCAAAGGATGAATTCCCCGAAGGCTGCTCCATGACGCTCTGTCTCCTCAAAGGGCTGCAGGCGGGGTCGGTCCTGCTCGAACAGATCATAGAGGGTATCGCCTGTGACGCAGGTCCCCCGTTCCATCTGCCGGGCATGCAGACCCTGTTCATCGGCAGGATCGAGACAGCAGAGCAGACTGGACAGGCGGTCCGTGAGCTCGGCATGCCGACCTTCCGGGCTGCTCATGTCTTTCGGGCATTGCCCGGCGCCCACATGGATGAGCGGGATGCCGTGTTCCGCCGCGGCCAGAGCCGCGGCCAGCGTCGTGACGGAATGGCCGTAGACAAGCACCGCGGCCGGGGCTTCCCGATGCAGCAGCAGACTGGCGCTGCCCATGATGTGGGCCAGCAGGCTCGCATCGGAAAGGGAGGCCGGAGCCGGGCCCAGCCCGGTGGCAGGGCGTGATGCCATAATCGTCGAGCAGGGGAGCCCAGAGGGCGTGATCCCCTCTTTCAGAAGAAAGGACGAGGCGGGGCTCCCAGGCACGGAAACTCCGTACCGTACGTTCTACGGGGATATGCTGCAGCAGCTGGGAGCGGCTGCCGGCAAAGACCAGGACGCGCATGCTCATGGATCAGGACTCCTGCATCACGAAAGCCGGTGGGGACGGCGCAAGCGGGCCCACACGCTGCTGAGGGCGAACCAGACACAGGCCACAAGGATCATGGTGGCGCCGCTGGCCGTAGACATCCATTCCTGTGCCGAGAGCAGCAGGCCGGCTACCCCGGACGTGACGGCCACGACCTGGGCCCACCAGAACATGCCGCCCGCCGTCTGGGCAAAGTTGCGGCCTGCCGCCGCCGGGACGATGAGCATGGCCGTGACCAGCAGCACTCCCACGGTCCAGACGCAGAACATGACGACCAGGGCCAGCAGACCGGAAAAGACGTATTGCCACAGGCAGACATTGATGCCGTGGACACGCGCCATGACAGGATTGAGGGCGATATAGAGCAGACGGTTGTAGCCGATGATCTGAAAGATCAGCAGGGCGACGAACAGAACGGCCAGACAAACGATCTCGCCCTGGCTCACGGTCAGCACGTCACCGTAAAGGAACTGCTGCATGGTACGGGCCATGCCCGGCTGGCGGCTGACCACGGCCAGACCGAAAGCCACGACGGCCGAAAAGACGATGCCGATGACCGTATCCGAGGAAAGGGCGCTGCCCCGGCGTACGGCCATGACGGCCAGACCAACCAGCACGCCGAACGCAGGCATGGACCAGTGCGGGTCAACCGAGAGCAGCAGGCCTAAAGCCACACCGGCAAAGGCCGAGTGCCCGATGGCATCGGAAAAGAATGCCATGCGGAAGGAGATGACCTCCACTCCCAGGGCGGCTGTCATGGGGGTGAGCAGCAGGACGGCCAGCAGGGCCTGCTGCATGAAGCTCAGCTTGAGGCAGTCCAGCGGCAGCAGGGAAAGCATATGGCAAATGGAGGAGATATCAGGCATGGCGCTGCCCCTTGTCTTCCCTGCCCGCAGGGGCCATGCGCAGGGCGTGGCACAGGGCGCCGCACTTGTTGCAGGCGGCTTCAGGGTGTTCGCACTGGTTGGGGTAAAGATGGATGGGCACGCCGAACAGTTTCATCAGGGTAGGGGCCAGCAGGGTCTGCTGGGGCGGCCCCTGGGCAATGACCTTTTTGTTCAGCCCGATGACGTGATCGGCGTAATGGGCCGCCAGAGGCAGGTTGTGGGTCACCATGAGCTGGGTAAAGCCCTGTTGCTGCCGGGCATTGTCGAGGACCTCCCAGAAAAGGCGTTCCCCCTGAAAGTCCACTCCCGCCGCCGGTTCGTCCAGCAGCAGGATCTCGGGCTCACGGGCCAGGGCTGCGGCCAGCAAAACGCGGCGCAGCTCCCCGCCGGAAAGGTCGCTCATGCGACGGCGGATGAGGTGTTCCGCATGCACGGGCGCCAGAGCCGCACGGGCGCGTCGGGAGGCACTGCCCTTGATGCCGAGCCAGAGGGGACGGCGCTGGTGCCCCAGGGAAAGGAATTCGGCCACGGTCAGGGGCAGGGCGCTGTCCATTTGCAGGTTTTGCGGTACATAGGCCAGGCGGGGTCTCCGGCCGCTTTTCCCCTGCATGCGGATCTCGCCGGTATAGGCGATCTCGTTGATGATGCAGTGCAGCAGGGTGCTTTTTCCCGCGCCATTGGGGCCGACCAGGACCGTGCTGCTCCCCTGGGGGACGGCAGCCGATATGTCCTGCAGGATGTGGAGATCCCCGCGGCGGACATCCACATGGGCGATGTCGATGGCCGCAGGCTGATTAGTGAGAGAGGGCATTTTCGAGGATCTGGCAGTTGTTGCGCATCTGCTGTTCAAAATGGTTCACAGGAGTATTTTCCGGCCCCGAGGCCATGGAATCCAGCTGGATGACGGGGATGCCCGTCTCGGCGGCCAGGGTCTCCAGAGGACGGGGTGAGAACTGGGGCTCGCCTATGAGCAGGGCGGGCCGCTCTTTCTTGATATGCTCGATGCATTCCAGCAACCGGGCGGCAGAGGGAGCCTGCTCTTCGTTCTCCTGCAAAACGTCCATGACCTTCAGGCCTGCGGAACGCATCATGTACGCCAGGGAATCGTGTTGCAGCAGCACGCAGGCACCGGGATGGACGGCCCCCAGGGCGGCAAGCCGGTTTTCCAGATCCAGCAGGCCTTTTTGCAGGGCAGCGGCATTGCTCCGGACGGTTTCCGCCTGTTCCGGGCAGGCACGGATCAGGGCCTCGGCCATGGTCCCGGCCATCTGGGCCGCAGCAGCAGGAGAAGTGAAGACATGCGGGTTGTCATCGTGATGATGATCGTGCCCTTCTTCCTCATGGTCGGAGCGGCCGGCAAGCAGGGCGATGCCCTGGCTGCAGTCGGCTTTGCGGGCTTCGGCCTGGGCCAGGGCCGGGGCGAAAGCTGCCTCCAGTCCAAGGCCGTTCATCAGGATCACGTCCGCAGTCGCCACCTTGGTCAGGTCGGCCGGGGTCGGCGCGTAATCATGCGGGCAGCCGGTGGCGGCAGGGATCAACAGGTCGAGCCGGACGTTTTCCAGACCGGCCACCAGAGGACGGGCCAGCTGCCAGACGGGGTAGGTTGTTGCCAGGACATGGACGGGTCGTGAGGCCGCCTGCAGGGACAGGGGCAGCAGCGACAGGAGGGCCAGGATCAGGAGGCTTGCAGCCGTTCGAGAGCTGCATCGGGGAGCGATTGCGAGCATAGGATGAATCCGAAAATGATTTTCAAAAAACTTAGTAAAGAACTCGGCTGTCTGTCAACCACAGACTTGCCAGCCTCTCCGGCGGGCATTATGCTGGCAGGAAGACGTCTTGGCAAGGCCTTTTGTGGCCGCCAGTGGCAGGAGGGAGCGTGGTACGGATCGCCGGTGTCGTTTTGGCGGGGGGGCGTTCCCGGCGTATGGGCCGGGACAAGAGCCTGTTGCGGCTGGGAGGGGATACGGCCCCGACCCTGCTTGAACGGAGCATCGTTCTGCTGCGGCCGCTGTGTGAACAGGTCTGGGTCTCGTGCCGTGCCGGACAAACGTATGCCGGGCAGACCTGTGTGCCGGATCTTCTGCCGGCTTCCGGCCCCATCTGCGGCGTCCATGCGGCTCTGGTCCGTGCCCGCGCGGAAGGCATCCCTGCGGTGCTGGCACTTTCGTGCGACCTGCCGCTCATGCATACGGGCATGTTGCGACGTCTGGTCGCAGCGTTTGCCGCCTCTCCCCGCCAGTCCCTGATGACGGCCTTCATGGCGCCCAATGGCTGGACGGAATCCCTGGCCGCCATCTACCGGGTGGAGGCCGCCCCTTTTATGGAAGCTGCTGTGGCCCGAGGGCATCTCAAAATGCGGGAAGCCGTGCCCCTCGAACTGCAATGCTTCGAGCAGTACGGGGTGGAAGACGCCCGTGCTTTTTTCAATGTCAACACACCGCAGGATCTGCAGCAGGCAGCAACCGCCCTGGGGGGGACCATAGCGCAGGAGACGGGTGAGAAATTTGCCGAAATTCCTGACCGGGCTTGAATCTGCGGCCTGCTTGGGATATTATGCACAATATCCTGCAAATCGTTTTCCCGGCCTTCTGTAAAACGGCTGATCCTTGCCGTCCCTTGTTTTTTCGGACGAGGAAGAGAATGTTTTTAAGCAAATTTTTCAAACGGTTTACCAGCGATAAAAAAGGCAGCTCCGCCTCGGACGCCAGTCCGGAGCATACGTTTGCCGTCCGGCATCATCGCTTCAAACTGTTTTTGACGGCCTGGAACAAATTCCAGGAGAACATGACCTCCCTGGAATATACCTTGTGCTGCGACCATCCCTTCGCCCTGCACCGGGTACGGGCCCTGTGCACCAGCGTGGCCACACAGGTGTACCAGTGCATCCAGCACCTCGAGCGCCTCAATCCTTCCCAGTGCAAAGCCCTGTACGAACGCTTCGATCACCTGCAGACAGCGGTTGCCAGTGAGGTCTACCCGCGCGTGCCACTGCTGGAAGGGCCTTACGTCATCCCGCTGGAAGAGGCGGGCCGGGCAGCGGAGGCCCATCTGGCCGACAAATCCACGGCCCGTCTTGGCGAGCTGCGCCGTCAGAGCCCCGATGTGGTCCCTGACGGTTTCGTGGTGACGGCCGCAGGCTGCATGAGCCTGTTTGCCGGTACGGGGATGCTGGAAGAGATGAACCGGCGCATCCAGGCCGCAGGGGGCTACATCCCCGAGACTTTGCAGGAGCTTTCGGAAAGCCTGAGCGAACTGACGGAAAGCACGCCGTTGCCGGACAGGCTGGTGGAAGAATTTTGTGCCGCGCTGGCGGAACTGCGCAAAAAATGTCCGGGCGAGATGCGCCTGCTGTTCAAAGGGCGTTTGTGGCCCTGCATGGATGACGGCGAGGATACGCCGGGCACGGATCCCGGGCTGCTGGTCTGGGGCCCCACCGTCTCCCTGCATGCATCCGATATGGATATTCTGGCCTCCCTGCATACGACGCTGGCCCGCAAGCAGCAGGCCCAAGCTCTGGTCTACCGGCGTGCCCGCGGCCTGATGGAAGCCAATGCCCGCATCTGCATCACCTGCCTTGCCGTGGAGGAGGGCAGCTTTGGCGGCATGGCCCATACGGCCAACCCCATCGACCTGAAGGGCGGTAACGTCCATATCTATTTTTGTAACGGGCTGCCGCAGGACATGGAGTACTCGCTGGTGCCCGTCAACGTGATGCATGTTTCCCGGACCCCGCCGTACAAAGTCAGTGCCCGATGTATGCATGACGCCGAGGACGGCAGTTCCTTTTCCGATCAGGCCGCCGCTGATGTGGCGGCTCTGGCCATGGAGCTGGAAAATATGTCCGGCTGTCCCCAGTCCATGGTCTGGCTGCGCACGCCGTCCGGCCGGACGCAGGTGCTCATGGCGCGTCCCATGGTCATCAAGGCCCGGACCCAGGAAGAGCGTGAAGACGAGGCCGAATCCCGCGCGGACGATAATCTGCCCGCGCCCCTGCTGACCGGCGGTGTCACCACCAGCCGCGGCAGGGCCTGCGGCCCGGTGGTCATCGCCCGCTCCTGGTCTGATGTTCTGGATTTTCCTGACGGCGGCATCCTGGTGGTGCAGCGCGATCTGTACCAGTGGGCTTCGCTGGTGGACCGTGCCGGGGCCATCATCGCCGAGGACGGCCTGCTGGGCTCGCGCCTGTTCTCTTTGGCCCGCGAGTTCGGCATCCCGGCCATGTTCGGCCTGGCCGGAGCCATGGAAAAGCTGACCCCGGGCGACAAGGTGACGGTCTGTACGGAGATGGGCTGTGTCTTCACCGGCCAGCTGGACGAGCTGCTGGCCCAGGCCCGCCCGCCCCGCGACTATCTGCCCGGCAGCCCCGTGTACCGGGTGCTGCAGCATGCGGCGGAGCATATCCTTCCCCTGACCATCGACGTGGACAGCGTGGATTTCAAGGCGGCCAACTGCCAGACCTATCACGATATCGCCCGCTACTGCCATGAAAAGGCCGTCAGTGCCATGTTCACCCTGGGATCCGACAAACAGTACGCGGCCCAGCGCATCAAGCAGCTGCGGGACAAGGTCCTCAAACAGTTCTGGGTCGTGAACCTCAATGACGGCTTCGGCAAGGTCCAGCCCGGCCCGGTCATCGACGTGGAGGACATCACCTCCATCCCCATGCAAGCTATCTGGCACGGCATGAACGCCTATCCCTGGCAGGGGCCCCCGCCGGTGGACGGCAAAGGCTTCCTTTCCGTACTGTTCGAGGCCACGGCCAATCCCAATCTGGATCCGGCGGCACAGACGGCCTACTTCACGGAAAAGAACTATTTTATGGTTTCGCGCGACTACTGCAGCCTGCATTCGCGCTTCGGCTTCCATTTCGTCTCCGTCGAAGCCCGGCTGGGGGACCGTACGCCGGAAAACTACGTGGCCTTCCAGCTGCGCGGCGGGGCGGCCAACATCGAGCGCCGCATCCTGCGGGTGCGCTTTGTGGCCGATCTGCTGTGGGAATTCGGCCTGACGCCGGTGGTTCGCAATGACGCCGTGACAGCGCGTCTTGAAGGCATGGATATGGAAGAAGGCCAGTGCCTGCTGGCTGTGGCAGGCTATCTGACCATCCATACCCGCCAGCTGGACATGATCATGCAGGACAGCGCCAAGGTGGCGGCGACCCGCAAGACCATGCTGAACCATTGCCGTATTTTGCTGACTGGTGGAGACCTTTCCCAGATTTCAGCCAAGGAGGAGTAGATGCCTTCCACACGGGAATACAGACGCATCTTCCGCCGTCTGTTCGTCACGCATCTGGGGCTTGCCCTTTTGCCGCTGGTGGCACTGGGGATCTTCAGCATAGACCGCATCAATTCCATCTATGATGAAAAGATTTCTGCCGGTATCGAAGCCGTTTGCAGCAGTAAACACCGGGCGCTGGATACCTTTTTGCATGAGCGTGTTTCCCAGATAAAAACGCTGGCCTTTACGCATGACCTTGCCGAATTGCGGGATCCCGACCGGCTGAGCCGTATCTTCACGGTCATGCAGCAGAGCGGGCGCTCCTTCGTGGACCTTGGCATCATCGGCATGGACGGCCGCCACATCTCCTATGTGGGGCCGTTCGACCTGCGTGATGCCAACTACGTCAATGCGCCCTGGTTCACCGAGGTACTGCGCAAGGGCGTTTTCGTCAGCGACGTGTTCATGGGCTTCCGCAATGTGCCGCACTTCATTATCGCCGTCCTGCGTCATGAAGGGGGCGAGAGTTTCATCATGCGTGCCACCATCGATATGGAAGCCATCAACGGCCTGTTGCAGCGCGTGTACTCCGGGGAGCGCAGTGACGCCTTCCTGATCAACGAGCAGGGCGTGCTGCAGACCGATTCCCGCGATTACGGCCGCATCTTGGAACACTTTGATGTCACCTTGCCCAACGTGCTGCGCCAGGGCATCGCCCTTGTGCCCCTGCCGTCCCAGCCGGGAGACAGCGGCAGCAAGGAGCCTCTGGCGGCCATGATGCATCTGGATGCCATGCCCTGGCTGCTGGTGGTGGTGGATGACGTGCGGGAAAGCCTGGCCCCGCTGCACCGCCTGCGCATCTATATCCTGCTTTTCGTGGGGCTGGGTGCCGTACTGGTCACGGTGGGTGCCTTCCTGGGAACGCGCTACATCGTCTCCTGTCTGACGGCCGCTGACCGCAAGCAGGCCCATATCGACGCCCGCATGCTGCAATCCAGCAAGATGGCGGCTCTCGGCAAGATGGCCGCAGGCGTGGCCCATGAGGTCAACAATCCCCTCATGCTGATCCAGGAGAATGCCGGCTGGATCCGTGACCTGCTGCAGGACGAGAACCCCAAGAACATGGTCAATTACGACGAGATCATGGAGAGCACGGACAAGATCGAAAAGCACGTGCAGCGCGCCAAGGGGATCACGCAGCGCATGCTGGGCTTTGGCCGGCGCATGAATCCCGGCCGCTCGGAGATCATGGTCAACGTTCTGGTGGATCAGGCGACGGAGTTCCTCAAGACCGAGGCCCGCGGCCGCAACATCGCCATCGAAAAGGACTTCTCCGCCGATGTCCCGGTCATCCTTTCCGATTCGGCCCAGCAGGAGCAGGTGTTCATCAACATCATCGACAATGCCATCGACGCCATAGGCAAGAATGGCTCCATCACCGTGCGCACCGAACCCTGGGAAGATGGCGCACGCATCTACTTCAAGGATACGGGGCCGGGCATGGACGAAGAGACCATGCAGCGTATCTTCGATCCTTTCTTCACCACAAAGGCAGTGGGCGAGGGTACAGGGCTTGGCCTGGCCATCTGTTTTACGATTCTGGAAAAGCTTGGTGGCCGTATAGAGGTCAGCAGCGTTGTGGGGCAGGGGACGACATTCTGCATCAGCCTGCCCGCGGAACCGCCGAGCCAACCCCTTGAAACCAGTGAAGACGCTTAGGAGAATGCCATGCACGCACTCTTTGTTGATGATGAAGTGGAATTCCTGCAGCTGATGGAAAAACGTCTGTCCCGCCGCGGCATGACCATCGTGACGGCTCCTGACGGGCAGAGCGCGCTGGATATCGTCACGGAGGCCATGAAGCAGCCCGAGACCATGTTCCAGGTGGTGGTCATGGACGTGCGCATGCCCGGCATGGATGGGCTGGAAACGCTGCGCCACATGAAAAAGATCGCCCCCAAACTGCCTGTGCTGCTGCTGACGGGCCATGCCTCCCTCGGTGTGGCCGTGCAGGGCATGGATCTGGGGGCTTACGACTACATGCTGAAGCCCGTGGCCATCAACGAGCTGATCATCAAGATGGAGGAGGCGGTTCGCGCCGCTGCGTGATATGTCCATATTCACACGATTGCGACACTTGCTGGGCGGGCAGAAAGAGCTGAGCCCCGAGGATCTGGCACGCGAGGAAGAGCTGAAAAAGCAGCTCCGCGAACGTTGTGCCCGGTTCCGTCGCCTGCTGTCCTCCAACAAGAACGCGCTCGAGATCATGAGCGAAGTGGAAGAGGCCCTGGCCGGTTCGCGACCCTTCGGCATGAGCTATGTTCGCGGTGCCGGTACGCGGGCGGCAACGGCCGTGTACCAGATGGTACGCGAGCTCAACGCGCTTTCCGACAACCAGTACGAAAGTCTGCAGACCGCTTTCAATGATGTCAGCGGCCGCATCACCGACGTGCTGGAGCGGAAGAGCCTGGTCACGGACGGCCCCCTGCTGCTGCCCCTGACGGACATCCGTCTGGGGGACATGCCGCAGGTCGGCGGCAAGATGGCCAATCTTGGCGAAGTGTCCGCCAATGTGGGGCTGGCCGTACCGGACGGTTTTGCCGTGACGGTCAACGCCTATCATGCCTTCATGGAATACAACGGGCTGCGTGACGAGATCTCCCGCCGCATCCAGAGTGCGGACATGGACAGCATGGACGATCTGTTCAGCCTGTCTGCCGCATTGCAGCAGTGCATCCTCAACGCGCCCTTGCCGCCGCAGCTGGAGCAGGCCATCGAAGAGGCCGTGGCGGGCATGGTGGAACGTTGCGGCAGCGAGCTGCGCCTTGCCCTGCGCAGCAGCGCTGTGGGCGAAGATGCCCTGGGCGTGACCTTTGCGGGGCAGTACCGGTCGGAACTGAATGTCCTGCCCGAAGAAGCGTGCGAAGTCTGGAAGGAGATCGTGGCCAGCAAGTACGCGGTCACGGCCATGAGTTACCGTTTCCAGCGCGGCATCCCGGATGAGGCTGCGCCCATGAGTGTGGGCGTGCTCAGCATGGTGCAGGCGCTGGCCGGCGGTGTGGCTTACAGCCGCGACCCCGTGGCCAGCCGGCAGGGACGGGGACAGGTGACGCTTAATGCCGTTCCCGGGCTGCCCCAGGCTGTGGTGGACGGGGCCGTCACACCGGACGTGTTTGCCTTCAGTCGCCAGAATCCGCCGGAGCTGCTTGAAAAGCATATCGCCCACAAGGCGTTCCGCCTGGATTGTGCTCCCGAGGCGGCGCAGGGCGTCAGCCGTTCCGATCTGGAAGGCGAGGCGGCTGTCCGTCCCAGCCTGACGGATGCCCAGGCCCGCGAGCTGGCGCAGGTGGCCCTGGCACTGGAAGAATTCTATAATGAGCCGCAGGACGTGGAATGGGCGCTGGAACCCTATGAGGGCAATACGCGTATCGTGGTCCTGCAAAGCCGTCCGCTGTTCGAGAGCGCGCCCGACCAGGTGGAGGAAGCCCCGGCGGCAGTGGCCGGAGAAGAAGACCCCGGTGATCTGCCCGTCCTGGCACAGGGCGGTATGGCCGTCAGCTCCGGGGTGGCTGTGGGACCTGTGTTCGTGGCCCGCAAAGATGCGGACATGCTTTCTTTCCCGCGTGGCGGCATCCTGGTCATCGAACGGGCGCAGCCTCGCTGGGCCACGCTGCTTTCCCGGGCCGCGGGCCTGATCAGCGAAACGGGCGGCATGGCCGGGCATCTGGCCTCTGTGGCACGGGAATACAAGCTCCCGGCCCTGTTCAGTCTGAAGGATGCCAGCCATCTGCTGGAAAATGCCGGTGAGGTCACGCTGCTGGCCGACCGGGGCACGGTACTGGCCGGGAGCCATCCCGAACTGATCCCGGCGGGGACGACGCCTCCCAACCTCATGGCCGGGAGCCCTGTCTATCAGCGCCTCAAGGAACTGGCGGCCCTGATGACACCCCTGCATCTGCTGGACCCGGATTCGCCGGATTTCTCGCCGGCCAACTGCACGAGCCTGCACGACATCACCCGCTTCTGTCATGAAAAGGCCGTGGGCCTGATGTTCGACAGCGAGGCGGCCCTCAACCGCAACATGGGCAAACAGCTCAAGGTGGGCGTCAAGCTGCAATACTGGGTCATCGACATGGATGACGGCTTCAAGCGCAGCGTCAACGGACCGCTGGTTGAGCTGGGGGATATCGCTTGCAAACCCATGCTGGCTTTGTGGAACGGCATGGTGGCCGTGCCCTGGGCCGGGCCGCCGGCGACCAGCGCCTCGGGCTTCATGAGCGTCGTGTTCGAGAGCACCATGAATCGGGAGCTGGAAAGTACGGCGCCTACGGCCATGGCTGACAAAAACTTCTTCATCATCGCCTCGCGCTATATGATCCTGCAGGCCCGGTACGGATACCATTTCTGCACGGTGGAATGTCTTGCGGGCGAGGATGCGCACGAGAACTTCGTCAGCTTCCAGTTCAAGGGCGGGGCAGCGGACGTCAGCCGCCGGATCCTTCGCGCCAGGATGCTGGCCGACCTGCTGGAGACCCACGGTTTCCGCGTGGACATCAAGAACGACTCCATGTTCGCCGTGGCGGAAGCGTATGACGCCGAAGAGACCCTGCGCCGGACGCGCCTGATCGGCTATCTGCTGATCCACAGCCGTCAGGTGGACATGATCATGAAGGATACCGTGCGCGCGGCGGCCCTCAAGGAAAAGCTGGCCGGCGATATGGCAGCGCTGATGGCAAAGCCCTTGCAGTTCAGCTGATCAGCGGGTGCGGTTGACACGCGTACGGCCTTATATTAGAAGACGGCATGCCTTTTCCGCTCTGGAAAAGGCAGCCCGGGCAGTTAGCTCAGCTGGTTGAGCACCGCCCTTACAAGGCGGGGGCCACAGGTTCAAGTCCTGTACTGCCCACCAAGGAAATCAAGGGGTTACGGCTTACGCCGTGCCCCCTTTCTTTTTGTACACATTATTTTGTACACATGCTGCCGGGGTTGGGATGGCCTCAATGGCTGCTGTTTTTTGGTCGTTACGCACGTGTTGGTAGTGCCGCATGACCATCACAGGGCTGCTGTGCCCCATGAGCTGAGCGACCGTCCCATAGTCTGTTCCAGCCCTGATAGCCTCCGTAGCGAAAGCATGGCGCAGATCATAGGGGCGGATATGCCTTGTAATCCCCGCACGCTGGAGAGCCTCTTTCCAGGCTGAACGGATGTGCTTCACAGGCTTTCCCCGGAAACTGATAACGAAGTCCACACCTGATGCCATGTCTTGTTCTTCCCAAGCCTTCAACATGGGAAGAAGGGCTGTTTGTATGGGGACCTCGCGCCAAGGCTCGCGTGCTCCTTTCTGTGCATTTGGAACACGAATGATCCCAGCTGTGAAGTCTACGTCATTCCAGCGCAGCCTCAAAAGTTCCGACTGGCCCACACGCATGCCGCAGTGGTATCCCAAGACAATGACGCGTCGCAGATGATCTGGAGCAACTGCGAATAGGGCAGATACTTCATCTTGAGTCGGTGGGACGAATCTGGCATGATGACCTTGCGGAATAACCGGGAAGACGGGCAGAGATGCGATCATACCTTGCCTCACTCCCCACATCATAGCCGCATGGATTATACCCATCTTGCGACGGACGGTTGACCACTTGTTTCCTGCTGCGGTCAACCGTTCTTGCATTTTCTTGAGTACCTCCATAGTGATATGCTCAAGTTCCAAATCCCCGAAGTCTGCCAGGATACCTTTGACGGCAAACATCGTTCGCTCAAGGCAGGGGAGAGAAAGTTTCCTATCTTTCAGGTAAAGATACAGCAGGGACTCAAGCGATACACTTTCAGACCCTTTGTCCTCTTCCATTGCTTCCCTGCGGAATGCTTCGCGTTCATATTTAAGCTGATACTTTACCAGGGCATCCAGCTTTTCAGCTTCCTGGCGTGTTGCGCAGGCTTTGCTTTCCCTCCGTTTGGTAAAGGGGTTGTCCCAGTAAACAACAAAGGGGCGTTTCCGCCCCTTTACTTCCCTGATTGCCATGCACGCTCCTCCTATTGGAGCCTCTGCTCCCTGTTGAACTCAGCGTAGAGCTCTGCTGCATTGCGTCCGCGAATGGGATGCGACGCCGCCTTTTTTCTGCGCTGTCGTTCTGTTGATTGGGCTTCAGCGTGCAATGTGTCCGCTAAATGGATAACAGCGGAGGTTCGCCAGCGCAAGCCATTGCATCTGCCCCTTCCCATATCTACGGGCTTGATCCCATGTTCTTCTAACAAAGCCAGTGCCCTGGATTCAGGCAAGCCAAGGACATCTTTCAGTTCTTTGGTGCGCAAAAAAAGTGGATATGAAGGCATGGTCATTCCTCCAAAATAAAAGCAGCCACACCGGGGGAAGTCCCCAGCATGGCCGCTATCTCCCGTTTGCCGATGAGGCGGTCAGTCATGGTCGTGGCTCCTGTAGCGCCGCTCCGGATATCCCTGGCAGTCCACGGAGTTGGGCGTGATCTCGTGGCGGCGGGGGAGGGAGTTCCAGGCGTTTATGGCCCTGTCATCTTCTCCACACTTTGCAGGCCCGCGCATGAGGCAGTCGCAACACAGGGCATAATGCCGTTCTTCAAGACAGTCGAAGCCTATACGAATGTCAGTTCCCCCGCAGTGCGGACATGGTTTGAGCTTGGGGCTATCCATGACGTTCTTCTTCCTCCACAGCCTTTCTGGCGGCCTCGCGCCAGCATTGTCCAGGATTACGTCCAGAGCAGTGGAAACAGTCATCGACCGACCATGTTCCCTCGCAGTCATCAATTTTCGGGATGGGGAGTTTTTCTGCGTACACCCACGAAAATTTGAGCGGACAGTCTTCGGTGTAGAGCGATAACATCTTCACAAGCCAGTCGGATTCTTTCCCCAGCCGATCGACGCGCTCAGCAACCTGCTGCCAGTCACTGCCGACTGGCATACCAACTGATTTGCGGATAATGTCCAGACAGGTGAGGAGGTAGGATTCATCCTTGGCCCCGTCCACGGTCAGGCGCTGATTTTCCAGCGCAAGCAGCTCATTCTCCTGCCGTAGTCTGATGATCTCATCAATATCCTGCTGCGTGGTGCCGGGGGCACTGAGGGCGATGTGGGTCGCGGTCGCTACGTCCTTGTCGTCTGTCATGATGCACAGCGGTTTGCCGTTATCGGCGCAGACTGCGGACATTTTGAGATTGTAGCGAATGTCCGTGCCCCATTCTCCTAGGTGGGATTTACCAGCTTCCTCTGCGATCTTCTTCCTTTGCAGAAGGCGTTCTGTGCTGCGGTCATTCGGCATTGTCTTTCTTCTCCACGCACTTCACAGCGCACTCAACTGCCGTTCTCCAGCAGCCTACGCGCATTTTATCGTCGATTGATTTGCACTCATCCCCAACGTGGTACAGACACTCATACCTGTCAGGCATAGGGCAGAACACAGGCATTCTGTTATTTCGGGAGACTTCACGGAGAAGCCAGTCACGTTCTTTCCGCAGCCTCTTCACCTCTGCCAGCAGTCTGGCGATGTCGGTGGGGGCAGCGGCGATGAATGCGGCGTCTGCCTCGCTTTTGATACCACCTGCATTATCTCCGAGTTCGACAACATCCGAAACTTCGGGAGCATCGCCATCATCAAACAGCCTCTTATTCGTGATCCCCATTCGATGGCGGACGCCAGTCCTGCAGAAGGCTATCCACGGCCACTCGGTTATGGCCGCAAGCCTGCCCTTGATCGCGTCCAGCTCATCGTCGGTCATGGGCTTGTGTTCGTTGCTCATATCCGCACCTCCTCAAGCGCCGCGCGTCCGGCGTCGGTTAGGGAATAGCGATAGATTGAGATCTTCCCCATTTTTTCCTCTGGCCCTCGCTTAACAAGCCCATCTCCTTCAAGGTCAAAAATGGTATGGGCACGGGCGCCGCCGGTCTGTAGCTGGAAGTATTCTGCGTGCTCTTCATCCCAGACAGCGCCGCGCTCGACGGCCTGTAGTGCTGTGATTTGCGTTTTTGTCAGCCTCATGCCACCAGTTCCTCGTAGAATAGTTGTCCACCTTCCTCGGCGTCCGGCCTTGTCTCCAGCCATCCCTCCGACCACCTGTCCATCATCTTGCGCAGCCTCTGCCATTCGGGCCCGCTGGCGAATTTGGGGCACAGGCCTATGGTGCTACACAGATAGGTGTCGGCGCCAAGGAACATCTCTGCATATCCCAAGTGCCAATCCGTCTTGTCGTCCAGGTAGTGGTCGATGATGGAGTAACGGGCCCTGATGTAGAGATCTTCTCCGCGAGAATATTTTCGTTTTCGCAGGCAGGGACGGCAGGCCTCCACCGCTGCCCAGGTTTCTTCCCAGAGTCGTTTTAGCGCCGAAGTCTTCTGACATGGCTCACGGTAGCCAAGGAGTAGGGAGGCGATACAGGTAAGAGCCACGTCACACCGCGAGTGCTGGAAAGATTCCGACATGAATGCCACCGGTCCGATGTCGTAGGGCAGGGAGGCTACAAACTTGCCGTTCGTCGTCCAGATCGTGCCGCAGGCCTTACAACGGACCACCGCGCTGCCGTCGCCGGGCTTGCTGCATATCTCCCACTGCCGTGATGCGATGGGCGCCCGGCGTTCCGGGCACTGGCAGGATCTAGCGGGCATGGTCTTCCTCCTTCTGGCCAGCTTCCTCGGCGCTGCACCTGGGGCACAAGTGACGCCGGTGGTCATCGTTGGGGTGCGTCCAGCCGCGACGTTTGGCCTTACTCCACGTCGTGGCATATCCGACGCCATAGATTCGGGAGCGGCATTTATCGCAGATGATGCAGGTCTGCTTCATGGCGCTACCTTCCTGTGCTGCCGTAGCCATTTGCCCCGCGCTCGGTTTGGTAAAGCTCGGGGACTTCCACGAATTCGAGTTCCTGAACGGGCACGACGACAAGTTGCGCCACGCGGTCACCGACTTCATAGGATTTGGCGCTGGGTTCATGTTCGAGCCAGAACAGGGCGCTGATCTCACCGGTATATCCCGGGTCGATAACACCAACGCAGTTGGTCATCATCATGCCGGTGCGGAAGACGCTACTGCGGGGGAAGATGAGCCCCGCGTACCCGGCGGGAATATCAACGGCCAACCCGAAGCCGTAGCGTATGCAGTTGCGCTGCTGGTGTTTGGTGACGGCCACGAGGTCGTGCCCAACGTCGGCAGCATGGGCTTTGCGAGGAATGACGGCGTCGGGATGGGTCTTCACGAAGTTGATTTGCATGGGGCCTCCTTCGGGCAACAAAAAAGGCCGCGCTGGGCGGCCTGTTGTGGTTGGGGGTGCTTGTATGGAATGCCGCGGGCTACATGCGGGCGGCTATGAGCGTTGTCTTTGCGGTGCGCTCAAGGACAGCGATATTGTGGCCGATGGCCCCGGCGGCGTCCTCCATGCTGTAGATGGAGGCAAGAGCAAGCTCGCGGCGCTCGCCGGGCGTCCGCAGGTCGGGCCTGCTCTTGCGGGCGATGTTGAAGATCTCGTCCATGTGCACGTTGAGCTGGCGGACAAGGCCGCGCATGGCGGCGCAGTGGGTCTCTATCTCCTGTTCCGCATTGGCCGGTACGGCGGCTGCGGTCTTGGTGGGGTAGCTTTTCATTTGCATCTCGATGAGGTAGTCCCGCGCCTCCGGCATGCGGCAGGCGGGAAGTTGGGCGTATTCGGCGATTTTGAAGTGCCGGTTGAAGCGTGTCCAGATCTCGGCCCGTGCCTTGCCCTGCACATCCGCCGGGGCGGTGGAGAGCTTGGCGTCCACGATGGCCTTGAGCTCGGCCCGCAGGGCCGGGGTGAGGTGGCCGTCGGTGGACTGGGGTTGGGGGGCGGATCGTTCGGCCCGTCCATGCATCCAGTAGTTCCACAGGGCGTCGTCGCTTTCGGCCTGATAGAGCTCTATCTTGGCCCGCAGCTCCGGCCGCACCTTCCTGGGGTTGATGCTGTTGAGGTAGGAGGGCAGCTTGCGGACGGGCATGCAGAGCATTTCCCGCTCGCTGCCGTCCTGGGCAACCGTTGCGATTATCGCAACAGTCCAGCGTTCCTTGTTTGCGTTGAGTTTCACGCTTTGCGACCCCCAATCCAAGCCCATATTCTCCACGATAGGCTTCATGGGTGTGTAGGGCTGGCTTTGGTAGTCGATGCAGAAGATGGTGTCGCCGTGGAAGGTGACGGGAGAAAGCTGGCACATAGTGGCCTCCTGTAGTTTGGTGATAGGCATTGGGTATGAGTATGCCGGGCCTCAACTACGCCTACAGGAGCGCTGCTCTTATTTCCCCTAAGGGTCTTGTATTGGGAGCTATCAGCCCGGCAAAATATGCGAAGGGACAGGTATTGAGCGAAATTCAATACCTGAAAAAAGAAAACCCAGCATGATGCCGGGCAGGACGCGCGTGGTTTTGAAACAGCGGCGCGGACACTGCCTGTAGTTAAGTAGTGCCCCCACCATGCCGCAGGCCGGGACCGGTGTCAAGCGTCCATCTCAGCCTCGGCTGCGAGGCGGGCGTGGTAGAGAGAACAGGTGGCAAACCCGGCGCATTTGTCGATGTCGTGGTGGGGCGGGCAGGCGGTTTTTCTGATCCGCTGTCCATCTTTTGCGGTTTCGTACCACGAGCAACCCTTGGGGCGGAGATGCTTACCATTTGCTCGATCAATCGCCAGATTTGCGGCCACGCGGGCCTCGAACTCGGCGGCGTCCTGGAAGGAGTACAGGATGTCTTTGCCCACAACCGGACAACACCAGCAGTCTCCACTACACCATCCAGGATTTACATGGGGAGTGTCATAGGGTTCAAAAAACTGGCAATGCTGGCAGTACAATTTGAGGTATTTTTCCCTCCGCTCCAGCCAGTCCTTTTCCTTCTCACTCAGAGCGTGTTTGGAAACTCATTTAGAGCGTGTTTGGAAACTCATTTATCAATAATGAAACGTTTCAACAGTATGCTTGCCATGGCTATTTGAGTCATGGA
>ENA-UESU01000754-UESU01000754.1-human-gut-metagenome-genome-assembly--contig:-NODE-754-length-26095-cov-13.779922_pt1 | contig 26095 bp, 21 predicted proteins | sample MGYA00243007_ERZ508008 | MGnify/ENA primary metagenome ERZ508008 (study PRJEB26167, sample SAMN06115399) | human gut metagenome | host: Homo sapiens | place: China:Henan | collected 2016-06-23...
TTTGCGGTATCAAATTACAACGAGTATTGAATGTATAATTTGATAATCAGAAAGATATAGAATGTTATTCGGTTCAAAGTGTGGACTTGTTGCCGTCGCTAACGATGAATGTAACGCCGTTTTCGTCGTAAAGGTCGCACCCCTCAAAGCAGGTCGAGGTGTAAAAGTTTATCTTCCTTACGGGGTCTGACGGCTGGCCGATGGGATACTCCCTGCCCAACTTGCGCTGGTTGTTCTCGCTATTGTCCCCGCTAACCGAACAAACGACTTTAACCTGTTCGGGAGTAAGTTTAGCCATATCTATCACCTTTGCGATAAACTCCACGCTGTTTACGAAGATATGCAGGTTGTGTTCCAATCCGCTGTCCAGCACCTTGCGGCACTCCTTGACGATATACTGTGCTGGTTTGGATGTCTGACGGGAACGGATGTTGACTTCCATTAAGTGCGGCCAGTCGATTTCGCAAACAGGCAGGTGTTTCAACTCCTCCAAAACATACTCCTGTTCTATCGGAGTAGCCGTCATATAAGTCGCCCTGTCGAATTTAGCGGCTTCTGCAAGTAAATTCTTAATGGCGGTATGGCGGAACGAATAGGAGTTGAACAGTACATGTCATTCGTCCACCAATAAGAATGTATCTTTATAAGGGTCTATGCCTATACTCTGCAATGCCTTGATGGTTCGTGGTAGGGAATCGTAGGTAACGGCGATCTTCAATGGAGAATGGCTCTGTGCATAGGCGATAATCTCCTGTTCTGTTACGCCCTCGTAAACACCCAGTACGGATAGATCGTCTTTGCGGTAGATGGTCTTGTTCTTCACCAATGCCACGTAAGGCATGGCAATAATGGTTGGAATGGAGTTGCGGATAGCCAACTCGGTAGCTCCGCATCCCGTCTGCTTCTTGTTAAATAAGCAGTTTGCAGGAATTACGGTCATTCACGGTTTATTGGTCTCCTTGTTGATTTCTCCCAAATAAGTTACTCCCTTGGGAGCGGCGATAACTCAATTTTGATTTGCATGGTTATTTGTATTCACATTTATAAAGGTTTGATTGTTAAAATATCTCTTTATTTGAAATCTTCTGTCTCTGCAATCTTCCATATTTTTTAATCCTGTAATTGTATTTATAAAGGAAATATTCATTTCACACTCAAAAAATGTGGTAACCGATAAATAAAGAACAGTTTCAATCACGAAAAATAGGTTTTCCAATAAAGTATGATAAATACTTTTTTTAGCGATATTTTTTTTACACGCAAAAATGCGTGAATAAAAAAACTGGCAAAAAAGTTTTTCATCGCACAAGTCGTGAGAAAAAAATTATCGCAAAAAATCGTACATCGCTTTTTCGATGAAAAGTTTTTTTGCATGAATAATTTGTTTTCATTGTTACATGATGCGTCATTAAAAGCGGCTGTTTTTAGTGGATGCACTTTCTGACGATTCCATATTTTTCGATTCTGAAACTATCCTATTAAAGGGAATCTTCATTTCACACTCAAAAAATGTGGCAACACCACGCAAAGAAAAGGCAGACGAATCTGCCTTGTAGGAACTGCTCGATTGGTAGTGGTGGATGCAGTATCTCGAATTTGCCCTGTAAAGATATAAAATATTTAACCGAATGTCAAGTAGTTTGACAAGTGCTTTTAACATATAATCCAAACAAGCCTGTGCATCGCCGATAACTCGCTATTTAATAGGATATAACGATTCCATTTTATGCTGACCTTTGCCCTGCCGTAAGGGTGTTCCTTGCAGTCTGTAATCTTCGGGCAGGGATTGCAGCCATTATCAGCCCCTCTGTTAAAGGACAGAGTAACTAAAAGCCATGAAAAAGATGGTAATTTCAGTAGATGACGCACAGCGTCAGTTTGCATTCGTCAAAGGCAATCGACCTGTAAACGTTAGGGCCGTGAAGCAGAAAGAGAAATCCATGAAAGCCTATGGGCAACTAACTCCTATCACGGTAACCGATGGAGAACGGGTAATTCAGATGGGCGGCCGTCTGGTCGATTTGAAGGGAAACGAAATCCCTGACGGGGATGCAGGAAAGTATTACGCCGTACTGGACGGCCAGCACCGATTGGTGGCCTATCAGAATTTGGGATTAGATTTGAATGACCTTGTAATTTGCGAACCTCTCAATGCCGAGTTGTCCATTACGGAGATCATCGCGCAGATGAACATCTGCACCACCGTCTGGAAAAAGTCGGATTACATGGCCGCACCTGCCATGATGCTCAAAGAAGCCAACGAGGTATTCGATTTCGCCATGTTCCTGCACGGCAAGGCTTGTCCCCTCTCCACGATCTCGTTATGGTGCTTCGGCAAGAAATCCCTGCAAGCAAAAGACTTGGTGGAGTGTCTCAATACGAAGAAACTGCCCGAAATCTTTGAGGATAAAGCATGGTTTCGTTCCAGCATAAGGTGGTTCAAGGCCGCACAAGGGAAATTCAAGGATAAATTCCTTATGAACAGGTATTTGATCGACTTTATCACCAAGCAACAGAATCCCGATGAAGATTTCGAACAGTTCACGACGGAGATGGAACGGAAGATCAATGCCCTCACACGCGACCAGGCAGACCAGATTATGAATCCTCACAAAACAGAAGGTATGGCACGGGAGCAGTTGATTATGGATATGCTGACGCAGTATCTCGGTTAAGAATCACTTAACCGCCTTTAAGGTTTGTAGAGGTCGGGAGCCTATCGACTCCTGACCTCCTTTTTCCTCTATAACAAGTGCTGCATAGCCGCGTCGATCTGGCTGTTTTCAAAGCTATCCAAGTAGATTTGCGTTACCTTTTCAGAACTATGTCCCAGCGATTCACAAATTATCGACGTGCTAACGCCCTCACGTTTCAATACGGTCGCAAAGCTATGCCGCGAAACATAGGTTGTTAAGTCGATCGGGATTTCCAACTCTTTTCCCACCTCTTTCAATCGCTCGTTCACTTTGGAAATGACTTTGTGAACTCGGTTACGCTGCTGTTGCTCGGTTTTATGAAATGCAGAAAGTATAGGAAACAAAAAGAGCGCACCGTCTTGTTGGTAACGATCTATAATCTCCCGTGCTGTGGGCTGTAAAGGTAGCCTTATCAACTTATGCGTCTTTCGCCGTGTGTAGATTAACCTCCCATCCACGATATTATCTGTTTTAAGGTAGGCTATATCCACGAAATTGATACCACCCATGAAGTAACCGAACGCAAACAAATCGACTGCAAATTGCTTGTAAAAATCATTACTGCGGTATTCGATAATCCGCATGATGTCTGCCTTGCTTATGGCTCGCTTTGCCGTCGCTTGGTGCAGTTTGGAAACCTTGTAGGATTTGAATGGGTAATAATCTGCTTTCACACACTTTTCCTCAATGGCTACATTATAGACTGCCCGCAAAGTACGGAATCGGCGACCTATCGTATTTTCTGAAAATCCCTGTCCCCGCAACCATGTTTCATAGCGTTTCAACCAAACCGTGTCGATGTCTGAAAAGTAGATATTCAGATGCCCGTTGAATTTCAGCAAGGAATTATAAACTTCTTGATGCGAAAGCGCATAGCCTGTTCGCCCCGTTTGCTTCAAATTCTCGATTTGAGACCGAAATACTTCATCAACCGTGCGTTTGGTAGTCTTATCTACAACTCTTTCATGTAACGATGTTGCGGTAAACTCTTTTTTCTCGGCCTGCAATTCAATCATTTTTGCACGATAGGCTTCTATCTTATCAGCAATAAGGCGTTCGATATGCAAACGATTAGGACAATTTCTACGTGGTTTGTTTTTCTCGAAATCCCACAATGCAGGATTGACCGAAACACCGATGCTGGAATATTTCAACTTACGGTCTTTCGTGATTCGTAACATTAGCGGTGATTCATTGTTTGCCAATACTTTGGACTTGTAGCAAACGACCTCGATTGTGGCACTCATGGTTTAAACAACGGTTTAAACAACCTGTTCAAACGTGCATAAAACCGCTACGAAAAAGATAAAAGAAGAACGACCTACATTGCTGTAAGTCGTTCATTTTCAAGTGGTACCAGCGGGAATCGAACCAGCGACACAAGGATTTTCAGTCCTTTGCTCTACCAACTGAGCTATGGCACCATCCCGATCCGGAACGGATTTTCGTTCGAATCGTGGTGCAAAGTTAAGGATAATTTTTAAAATTCCAAATTCTGAGTAAAAAAATTCATTCCCTTTCGACGCTTCCTTCGCTCCTCGTCCTTCGACGCTCCCGGAGAAGGACGAGTGCATATCCGTATCGGAAGGCTGTACCGCTCCCTGTACGGACGAAGATCCCGCTGGGCCGATCCGTATGGCGTATGCAATGCGGAGCGGGTCAAGGCACCGTCGTCCGGATGACTTCGACGATACGGACGTCGATGCCGGCTTCCTGCAATTGTTCGACCACGATCGGCGACACGCCGTCGTCGGTAATGACCATGTCGATGCGGTCGACGTCGCACATCTTGCAGAATCCCCGCCGGCCGAATTTCGAGGAGTCGACCAGCGCGATGACCTTCTGCACCGTCTCGATCATCATCAGCGCCAGGTGACCGCCCATGAGATTGGTCGTCGTCACACCGTAGTTGAGATCGAAACCGTCCACCCCGAAGAAGAGCTTGCTGCACGAAAACTGCCGGAGCATCTGTTCGGCGAAAGGCCCTACGACCGAAAACGAACTGTTGCGCAGCACGCCGCCGAGCTGGATTACCGTGCATTCGTCGTTCTCCGCGAGCGTCGTGGCGACGCTCAGCGACGTCGTGATCGCCGTCAGCTCCTCCACCTCGCGGATCTCGCGCGCCATGGCGAGCGTCGTCGTCCCCGAAGCGATGAGAATCGTGTCGCGCGGTTCCACGAGCCGTGCGGCATAGGCTCCGATGGCGCGTTTTTGGTCGGAACAGAGTTTCTCCTTGTCGTTGACGTGACGCTCCTGAATGTAGGGGTTGGCCAGGATCGCCGAACCGTGTACGCGGTAAAGCATCTGCTGCTGTTCGAGCAGCGTCAGATCCTTGCGGATCGTCACCTCCGAGACGCCGAGCATGTGGGCCAGTTGCGAAACGGACAGCGATGTCTGCTGGTGCAACAGTGCCATGATCCTGCGGTGCCGTTCGTTGACGATCGCCGGTGCCTGAGGAAGGGAGAGAGTGTGTTCGAGAGGGGGCTTCATGTTCGTGCTATTTTATTGCCTGTCGGAAGAGCGGGATACTTTCGTCGAGGGTCATTCCCTTGCGGTAGATGCCTGCCGTCCCGCCGACGAAGATCGAGGCGCCCATGTCGCGCATGAGGCGGGCGCGTTCGCAGCTTACCGACCCGTCGACCGAAATTTCCGTTTCGGGGTGGCCGTGTTCGTCGAGGAAGCGGCGTGCGGCAGCGACCTTGTCGAGGATGCCGTCGATGAGCTTCGCTCCGGCGAAACCGGGTTGGACGAGCATCAGGATCACCCATTCGATCTCGTCGAGATAGGGCGTCAGCGCCTCGACCGGCGTGGAGGGATTCACCACCAGTCCGAAATGCGCTCCGCGCGCCCGGACGGCTTTCGCCAGCTCGTGCAGCTGTTCCCCCAGTTCGACGTGCAGCGAAATCCGGTCGCCGGGACGGATGTCCATCGCCTCCATGATCGGGAGGGGGTGTTCGACCATCAGGTGGATGTCGAGCGGCAGCTTCGTTACGCGGTGCATCGCCGCGATGAAATCGACGCCGAACGTGAGGTTGGGAACGAAATGGGCGTCCATCACATCCACGTGGAGGTAATCCACGCCGTTGCGTTCCAATTGCTTGATGTCGCGCTCCAGATTCATCAGATCGGAGCACATGACCGAAACCGATATTTTTCCTTCTTTGGTGGGTTGCATGGTGTATTTATTATGCTTGCAGATTGATTTTTTTCTCCCGTTCGGCGTTGAATTTCGCCGCCGCTTCGTAGCCGTCGCCCTTGGCGTTCCAGATCGTGGCGATCGTCAGCATACCGACGACGGCGAAGGCGAGGATCACGATGTAGGTGCTGCCCCAGCCGTAGTGGTCGGCCACGTAGCCGAATCCCACGCCCGAGATCAGCGTGCTGGCGTAACCGAAGATACCCAGGATGCCGTTGGCGCTGGCCGCCGCCTCCTTGGTGGCCTGGTTGGCCGCCGCGATGCCCAGCAATGCCTGCGGGCCGTAGATGAAGAAGGCGATCAGCGTGAAGGGAATGGCCAGTACCCATGCCGAGGCCGTGTCGGGGACGAGCCAGAAGATCGCCGTGGAGATGATGGCGCCGAGCATACAGAACACGCAGGTGCGGTGGGCGCGGCTGCCGAAGATATGGTCCGTGGCCCAGCCTGCGACGACCATGCCCAGATTGCCGCCCACGAACTCGAAGACGGCTACCATGATGCCCGCCACGGCGACCGATACGCCCTTCGAACCTGGCAGGAGCATCATGCCCCAGTCGAGCATCGAGAAGCGGACGATGTAGACGAAGAAGTTGGTGACGGCCAGCACCCAGATGATCGGGTTGCCGAATACCATGCGGCGCAGGAACGCCTTGTGGTAGGCGGAGTCCGACGTGGTCTCCTTCTTCTCCCCGACGGCCGGCGGTGCGGCCTGCGTTTCCAGCTCGGGCAGTCCGACCGACGACGGCTTGTCGCGCAGCGTGAGATAGAGCGCACCTGCGCCGATGAGCGAAATGGCCGCCGGAACGAGGAAGCAGAGACGCCATGCGCTGTTGTCGAAGTGGTGGACGAGAAGCGCCCCCAGCACGAAAATCAGACCGGCGCCGATCGAGTGCGACATGTTCCAGATCGACATCTTGGTCGCCAGTTCGTTGGCCGGGACCCAGTGGGTCATCAGCGGCGAGACGGGCGGCACGCCCATGCCCTGGAAATAGCCGTTCAGCAGCAGGATCGAACCCATGATGATCGTCAGCGCCGTGATGTATTCGCTGCCGCCGGCCGTGCCCGTGATGAGCAGGGCCATTTTGTCGCTGAACCCGAACCCGATGTTGACGAGCGCGCAGAGCGCCAGGCCCAGCGCCATGAATTTGCGGGCGCTCACCCGATCGGCGATGAATCCGTTGACGAACCGCGAAACGCCGTAGATGACGCCGTTGAGGGTCAGGAAGATTCCGAGCTGCGTCTTGGTGATGCCGAAGGTAGCCTCGATGCTCGGCATGGCGGTGTTGAAGTTCTTGCGCACGAAATAATAAAGTGCGTAACCGATCATCGAGACGATGATGGTGCGGGTCTGCCAGTACTTGAATTTTTTCGTTTGTTCGGGTGTCATCATTCGGTTTGAGTTTGAGTCTCACTGCCGCAGCGGTGTGCCGCGCGGCAGTGAAAGCGGTTCGTATTGTTTCGACTGCTTATGCAAATGTAAGTAAAAAATCGTAAAGAACAACAGAAAGGCAGACGTTACTTATGGAATTATGATTTTTTCTCTTTACATTTGCGGTATATTCAACCGTATATTTCGGGCGAACCAGAACCCTAAACGTATTCTCGAAAATGAAAAGACTTCTCTACTTTTTGGCAGCCCTCCTGTTCGCGCTGCCGATGACGGCCGCCGCGCAGCCTTCGGTGCATGTCGTCTCCGGCCCCTACCTCCAAGCGGTGGGCGAGCGGGAGTTCACGGTGGTTTGGACCACCAACATCGACGCCGTCTCGTGGGTCGAGATCGCACCCGACGACGGTACGCATTTCTACAACACCGAACGGCCGAAATACTATCAGGTGCTCAACGGCCGCCGTCCGATCGGCAAGCTCCATGTGGTGACGGTGAGCGGACTCGAACCCGCCACCACCTACCGTTACAGGGTGATGCAGAACGGCGTGCTGGTGAACGAAGGCCGCAAGCGCGTCATCTTCGGCGAGGGCTTCGGCAGCGACATCCTGCGGCACAAGCCCTTCGAGGTGACGACGCTCGACCGCTCGAAGAGCGAGGTCGCCTTCTCGGTGGTGAACGACATGCACGAGCACGACTCGATCCTGCGCGTTCTCTACAAGGACGTGAAGCCCGGCAAGTACGACTTCGTCTGTTTCAACGGCGACATGACCACGTCGATCGACGCCGAGAGCGAGCTGATGGATCACTACCTCGCCTCGTCGTCGGAGCTCTTCGCCTCCGATACGCCGCTCTACGTGGCGCGCGGCAACCACGAGAACCGCGGTACGTTCGCCATGGAGTGGATGAACTACTTTCCTTCGTCGACGGGGCGTCCTTACTTTTCGTTCCGTCAGGGGCCCGTCTACTTCATCGTGCTCGACAGCGGCGAGGACAAGCCCGACAGCGACATCCGCAACATGGATCTGATGCGTTCCGACGATTTCCGTGCCGAGGAGGCCGAGTGGCTGGCGCGCGTGGTCGAGGAGCCCGATTTCAAGAGCGCCCCCGTGCGCATCGTCTTCTGCCACATGCCTCCTGCTCCCGGCGGCTGGCACGGCGGCTCGGAGGTGGCGCGGCTGTTCGTCCCGATTCTCAACCGTGCGGGTATCGACCTGATGCTGTCGGCCCATATCCACCGTTACAAATTCTGGGACAAGGGCGAGAACGGCTGCGATTTCCCCGTGCTGTGCAATCCCAATCTGACCCGTATGGACGTAAAGGCGGACGCCCGCAACATCGACGTGAAGATTTACGATGCTTCGGGCGCGTTGAAACACCAGAACAAATTTACGAAATAGCCGTTCGCCGACATTTCGGCTGCGCCGTTCCCCGATCGGGGAACGGCGTTTTTTATCATCGGCGACGGCTTACTCCGTGATTTTCGCAATCTTAGACTTCGCTTCGGACATCGTGTTCCGGCAAAACGGATATCCGTTTTTTTCGCATCGTCGGCTATGCCTTGCGATGCTGCGTCCCCGTGTCATCGAATAAATGTTTGCTTCTGCGCTCGATTTTTCCTATCTTTGACTTCGTCTTAGATAGCTTCGTCTCGGCATAGTCAAACATGCGTTTGCTTCTGCGCTCGACTTTTCGTATCTTTGTAAGGACAATGCGGCCGCTGGCCGGCGATCCGCTCCGGCGGGCGCGCTCCGGACGCAGACTGGCAGGGGCTAAATTAAAATATACGGATATGAACAGCAAATACGCTTTGCCCAAAGACGGAGGATTGATCGTCGACTCGGCTCCGAGCGACATCATCCGCCGCTATGAAAAGATTCCCGCCTCGGTCTTCGAACACGAATCCGAAGGCGTGGGGTATGTCGCCGACCTGATCGTGCGGGCGATCAAGAAACACAACGAATATTCGCTTTCGAACGAGATTTTCGAGGACGTGCAGCCCTTCGTGCTGGGACTCACGACCGGCCGAACGCCGCTGGGGCTTTACCACGAGCTGGTGCGCCGCTACCGGGACGGCATGGTGAGTTTTTCGAACGTCGCGGTTTACAGCCTCGACGAATTCTACCCGATCGGGGCCGACGAGCCGCAGAGCCGCAACTACCGCATCCACGAGGAGTTTCTCAACCATATCGATATCCTGCCCGAAAACATCCATATTCCCGACGGGACGGTGCCCGAATCGCGCATCTCGCGTTACTGCGAATCCTACGACCGGGCGATCAACCACATCGACCTGATGATTATCGGCGTCGGAGAGCAGGGGCAGCTCGGGTTCAACGAGCCCGGCTCCTACGAGAAGTCGCGCACGCGACTGGTACAGCTTTCGCACGACTCCCGCAAGATCCAGTCGTCGGCCTTCTCGGGGATCGACGATACGCCCAAAATGGCCATTACGATGGGGATCGATACCATCATGCGCGCCGACAAGATCGTGCTCATGGCATGGGGCGAGGAGAAGGCCGACGTGATCCGCAAGGTCGTCGAGGGGCAGATCACCGATCAGGTGCCCGCCACGGCGTTGCAGGAGCATCACAACATCGAGGTGGTGATCGACGAGAACGCCGCCGGAAAGCTCACGCGCGAGGTTGCGCCGTGGCTGGTCGGCCCCTGCGAGTGGACGCCCAAGTTCACGCGCAAGGCGGTCATCTGGCTGTGCGGCGTGGTGGGGAAGCCGATTCTGAAACTCACCCACTCGGACTACATCGAAAATTCGCTGGGCGAACTGCTCGAAGCCAAAGGGCCTTACGACAAGATCAACATCGACGTCTTCAACGACCTGCAACATACCATTACCGGCTGGCCGGGCGGCAAGCCCAACGCCGACGACTCGACGCGGCCCGTTCCGTCGAAGCCCTTTCCCAAAAAGGTGCTGATCTTCTCGCCGCACCCCGACGACGACGTGATTTCGATGGGCGGCACCTTCATCCGTCTGGTCGACCACGGGCACGACGTGCACGTGGCCTACGAGACGTCGGGCGATTTCGCCGTCAACGACGACGTCGTCCTGCAACAGCTCGATACGGTGCGCGAACTGGGTTTCGCGGATCGTTTCGATGAGGTGAAACGTCTTATCGCCGGTAAAGTGAAGGGGCAGCCCGAACCGCGCGAGCTGTTGGAAATCAAGGCGGCGATCCGCCGCGCCGAGGCCAAGGCCGCCGACCGTTCGTTCGGGCTCGACCCGTCGCACGTCCATTTCCTGAACCTGCCTTTCTACGAAACGGGCGGATTGAAGAAGGCGCCGCTTTCGCAGCGCGACATCGATATCATCGTCAAGCTGTTGCGCGAGATCGAACCCGACCAGATCTACGCCGCAGGCGATCTGGCCGATCCGCACGGCACGCACCGCACCTGCATGGAGGCCGTACTGGGAGCGTTGGAGGTCGCTAAGGACGACGCATGGCTCAAGAATTGCCATCTGTGGCTCTATCGCGGGGCCTGGTTGGAGTGGGATCTGGGGATGGTCGACATGGCCGTGCCCCTTTCGCCCGACGAGCTGATCAAGAAACGTCACGCCATCTACCGCCACGTGTCGCAGAAGGATATCGTGCCCTTCCCGGGCAGCGATTCGCGCGAATTCTGGCAGCGCGCCGAGGAGCGTACGCAGAATACCGCCCGCCTCTACGACAAGTTGGGCATGGCCGAATACCAGGCCATCGAGGTCTTCGTGAAAATGTTTTAACACCAAATAAGATTCTATGAGACTGATTATCGAAGAGAACGACGCGAAAGCCGGCCTGTGGACGGCCCGCTACATCGTCGCGCGGATCAAGGAGAAGGCGGCCCGGACCGACCGTCCGTTCGTACTGGGACTGCCCACCGGCTCGACGCCCGTGGAGACCTACAAGGAACTGGTGCGCCTTTATGAGGCGGGCGAGGTGTCGTTCCGCAACGTCGTTACGTTCAACATGGACGAATACGTGGGCATCCCCGAAGATCACCCTGAAAGCTATCACACCTTCATGCGCAAGCATTTCTTCGACCATGTCGACGTGCCGGCCGCGAACATCCACATCCTCGACGGCAACGCCCCCGATCTGCAAAAGGAGTGCGAGGAGTACGAGCGTAAGATCGTCGCCGCAGGCGGCATCGACCTCTTCCTGGGCGGTATCGGCGAAGACGGCCATATCGCCTTCAACGAACCCTATTCGTCGCTCGTGTCGCGCACGCGCGTGATGACGCTCACGCCCGAGACCGTGGCCGTCAACTCGCGGTTCTTCGACAACGACGTGAACAAAGTGCCCAAGCAGGCCATGTCGGTCGGCGTGGCTACGATCATGGATTCGCACGAGGTCATCATCCAGGCCTTCGGCCACAAGAAGGCCCGCGCGTTGAAACACGGTGTCGAGGGGTGCTACTCGCACGAGTGGACGATCTCGGCGTTGCAGGTTCATCCCGCAGGCATCATCGTCGCCGACGAGGCGGCCGTGGGCGAGTTGAAAGTCAGCACCTACCGCTATTTCCGCGAGTTGGAGAAGAGCGAACGTCTGTAAAGAGCCGCGGGGCGACGCAGCGCAGCCTGTGTCTCGCGGATTCCGGTCATACGGAGGGAGTGTCCGAATTGCGGACGCTCCCTCTTTCATTTCCTCCGTCGCAGGGCCGGTTCGATTGCGGAGTGAGTTCCGGCGAGGTTTGCCGCTTTTCCCGCGGCGGTCGCTGCCCGGAATTCCTCTTCCTGACGGCCGGTGCCCGCCGTGTCGGTTCGGGAAAAGAGGCGTCGGGACGAAGGGCGGGTCCCCGTTTCGCCGCTCGACCGATGTAGAGGCCGGAGGTCTTTTGCGGAGAAACGATTTTTCCGCGAAACAAGTTGCTTACGAATCGGACGGAAATTCCTCGTTTCGGGTTTCAATGTTTCGGCGGTTCTGTGCTTTTCGATGCAAAGCTTGAACGGAAACGGCTTTATACCCGTATGCAAGGGTATTCCGAGGTCCGATAGTCGAGACGGTTTATTAAAAAATTTTACTATCTTTGACGCCCGAAATACGATTGTTATTTTTTAAATCATTGATTGTATGAGGAATCTATTTGCTTCATTCGCATCGATGGCGCTCTTCGTCGGAGCGCTTGGTTTCGCTGCTTGCAGCGATGACGACAACACCTCCACCGATCCCGGCGAGGGGGGGGGAAAATACTAAGCCGGAGGTATCCGTCGTCGTGACGCCCGGTGCGACGACGGCAAGTTCGGTCAGCTTCACTGTCGCACCGCAGAATGCGGACAAATGCGCCTATGTCTGTCTGAAAAATGTCGAAGGGATCGAACTGCCCGACGCTGTTTCCGTCATGGCCGAGGGCCGGCAACTCGAAAAGGTCGAGACGCAGCTTGTCGAGGTGAAAGAACTCGAAGCCGAAGCCGAGTATGTCGTATTGGCGGCCGCTTCGGCAGGGGAGAACGCCCCCGTCCTGTCGGAACCGATCACGCTGACGACCGAGAAAGTCAATCAGGGCACTACGATGGAGGTGACGCTCGCCGAGGGCGAGCGGACCGAGAGCACGCTTTCGTTCACGGTCACTACCGCCAATGCCGCCGAGTGCCGCTACCGCTATTTCAAGAAGACCGAAGATTTCGTTCTGCCCGACAAATACGACATCTTCGCCACGGGCGACAAGGTGGAGACCTCCTCTCCGCAGGAGATTTTGCTCGAAAACCTCGACGACGATACCACTTATGTGATCGTTGCGGTCGTCGAAGCTGCCGACAGCTATGACAAGGAGATGTCCGAGCCGCTCGAAATGACGACGCTCAAACGCGACAAACCCGAAAACGTCGATCAGCAGCACTTCACCGAGGGCGAACTCCAAGTTTACAGCGGCGGCAACAACTTCTATGTCAAACTCACCAACGACGCCTATACGGTCGTACTCGATCTCTACGACGACTATGCGAAGGAGAAGGCGCCCGTTATTCCCGCACACGAATACAGCTACCTGAAAGGTTACCACAGCAACGAGCCCTGGGTGATGGCCAGCACGTCGAGCGTAACGGCCGTCAGCGGTGCGGCGTTCGAAATCGAGAAGGGATCGGTGAACGTCGGTTTCGCCGACGGGGCCTATACGATCGTCGGCTCCCTGATTTCTCAGGACAACAAACAGCTGGACATCGACTATAAGGGTTCGCTCGCCTTCCCCGTCAAACTCAACAGCGGCAAGATCGAAAAGAGCGAGAAGGGCTATCTGGCCGCATTCACGGGGGAGAACCTCTACGGATTGAATCTCGAATTCATCACCGATAAGATCGCCGCCGGCACCTACTCGTTCGACAACGGCACGCTGGGCGGAAACTCGGCGCTCATTTGCGGTACGACGGAGTATGCGGTCAAGACCGGCAGCGTCGAACTGAGCCTGCCGTCCGAAACGAACTATGTCATCAAGGGGGAACTGACGACGGCCGAGGGGTATCCGCTTTCGCTCGATGTCTCCATCTACGGTGTGACCCAGCCCGAGGAGCCGGGCGATGCGATCGTCTTCACGTCGATCTCGCAGGCCTATGCCGAAGCCGATGCGACGGGTTGGGCGATCAACTACTCCGTCGAATTCGAAAACGACGAGTGGCAGGCCGCTTTCGAGTTCTGCAACGACGGCGGTACGGGTTCGCAGATTCCGGCCTACAAATATCTCTACTCATCTTATGTAGAGAGCGGAACGGGCTGCGTCACGCAATACCGCATCGTCAACAAGAAGACTTCGGAGACGTTGACGCTCGACGAAGGATCGGTGACGGTGGCCTATGCCGACGGCGTTTACGACATCGATTTCGATCTGATGCAGACCAACGGACAGCATTTCAAAGCTTCCTACGACGGCCCGATCGAACTGGACGACTATACCTCTATGGGCGGCGGAGGCTATGCCCGTTAATCGTCAAACGAAAATTCGGAGATAGAAGGATATGAAAAAACTGCTGATTCTCGTCGCCGCGTGCGCACTGACATTTTCCTGCGGCGAGTCCAACGACGATTTCGGTGACAATGGCAATCCCGGCACCGAGACGCCTGGGCCTCAGCCCGAACCCGAACCTGAGCCCGAACCCGAACCGGAACCCGAGCCTGAACCGGAATATGATTTCGACATTGCGGTAGCCGATGGATTTTTCGCTTACGACGGTCTGGACGAGGCTTCCGGAAAATATCGTACGACGGTGATGCTCAGCTCGAAGAGCATGTCGACAGGCGATACGGGCGATTATGTGGACATTCTCGTCTACATCTATACCGATTTCGAACCGGAGATTCTGACTTCGACGGGAGGGTATACCTATCGGAAGTTCTTTACGGGGGCGATCTCGCCGTTTTACACCGATTCGGTGGAGAAACATACCGACCGCATGTGGTACATCGGCAAGCACTATACCGACGACGAGGGGGATCCCAATGTACAGGGCTGCGGCTGGTTCACCTATCAGAACGGGTTGGAGACGGGCTGTTTCGCAGCCGACGACACCGAACGGACGACGTGCGAGATCGTCGATAACGGCGACGGCACCCACACGATCAAGGGGGTGATGTACGACAAGACGTTCGACAAGTCGCTTCGCTACGAGTACAAGACGGAACATCCGGGCATCTTTTCGCCGAATTTCGGTTGATGCCGTTTGCCGGCGAATGTTTTTCCGACCGCAGCTTTCCGGCTGCGGTCGTTGTTTTTGCGGGTCGGTGCGGGCGTTCGCAGGGGGGGGGACGCCCCGTTCGTCGTGTCGGAGGCGAAAGACGCCTGAAAAGCTGCCGAATGACTCTTGTCGACGCAGGAATCCGCCCGTGTCCGACGGTGCCGTGAACCGGAGAGTTGTCGGGAATTTCGTGTGGATGGTTTCGGATGCGAGTTCCGCGCGGGTTCCGTCCTGGATGCGACTTCCGGCGAAAAACAGCGCGGGTGTCCGATAGATTCGGACACCCGCGCTGTTTCTTGCTGTGAATCGGGCTATGCGCGTCCCAACAGTTTCTTGACTTCGGCGGCGACGGTCTCGCCGTTGTAGCCGAACTCCTTGTCGAGCACCGTGTAGGGAGCCGAGAAGCCGAACATGTCGTGGCCGTGGATGAAGCCCTTCTCTCCGACGAGCCCCTGCAAGGTCACGGGCAGCCCCGACGTCATGCCGTAGCGTGCGATGCCGGCGGGCAGTACCGACTCCTGATAGGACTGGGGCTGATCGCGGAAAAGACCTTCGCTCGGGACGCTGACGATGCGGGCCTTGATGCCCTCCTGAGCCAGCAGGCCGGCACCTTCGACGAGCGTCGCCACCTCCGAACCCGAAGCGACCATCACTACGTCGGGTTTCGCCGTGTCGGCGACGATGTAGGCGCCCTTGGCGAGCTGTGCGGCCTCCTCGCGGCGGCTTGCGGCCAGCGCGGGCAGGTTCTTGATGTTCTGACGCGAGAGGATGAGCGCCACGGGGCGTTTCTCTTCGAGAGCGAGACGCCATGCTGCGATCGTCTCCTCGCCGTCGGCGGGACGCAGCACGACCATCGACCGCTCGCCCGCGTGGTTGCGCAGGTGCTCCATCAGGCGGATCTGCGCCTCGTGCTCGATCGGCTGGTGCGTCGGGCCGTCCTCGCCTACGCGGAACGAGTCGTGCGTCCAGATATAGATCACGTGCAGGTGCATCAGTGCCGAGAGGCGTACGGCCGGCTTCATGTAGTCCGAGAAGACGAAGAAGGTGCCGCAGGCCGGAATCACGCCGCCGTGCAATGCCATACCGTTCATGATGCAGGCCATCGTCAGCTCCGACACGCCGGCCTGGAAGAATTTGCCGCTGAAATCGCCCTTCGTGAAGGCTTTGGTCTTTTTCAGGAAGCCGTCGGTCTTGTCCGAATTCGACAGGTCGGCCGAAGCGACGATCATGTTCTCCACCCGCTCGGCCAGTACGCCCAGCACCGTCGCCGACGCGGCGCGCGTGGCCGAATCGGCCTTCATCTCGATCGACTTGTAGTCGATGGCCGGAAGCTCGCCTGCGAGGAACATGTCCAGTTTGCGGGCCAGCTCCTTGTTGGCCGAGCGCCACTCGGCCTCGACGGCCTTCTGGGCCTTGACCCATGCACGCAGTTCTTCGCGGCGTGCGGCGTAGATCTCCTTCGACTCTTCGAAGACCGTGAACGGGTTTTCGGGGTCGCCGCCCAGGTGCTTCACCGTGGCGGCGATGTCGGCGCCGGCGGCCGAAAGCGGCTGGCCGTGCGTCGAAACCTTGTTCTCATACGACGTGCCGTCGGCGGCTACCGCGCCTTTGCCCATCACCGTGTGGCCGATGATGATCGTCGGACGCTCGGTCTCGGCACCTGCCGTGCGGAGCGCGGCGCGGATCTCGTCGACCGACTGTCCGTCGACGTGGAGCACGTTCCAGCCCCAGGCCTTGTATTTGGCGCCTACGTCCTCGGTGTCCACCTCGTCGACCTTGGTCGAGAGCTGGATGTTGTTCGAGTCGTAGTACATGATCAGGTTCGACAGTCCCAGATGACCTGCGATGCGGCCCACGCCCTGCGAAATCTCCTCCTGCACGGCGCCGTCCGAGATGTAGGCATAGGTCTTGTGCGCCTGCCACTGGCCGAAACGGGCCACCATGAAGCGCTCGGCGATCGCTGCGCCCAGCGCCATGGCGTGTCCCTGACCCAGCGGGCCGGAGGTATTCTCCACGCCGCGCAGCACGTCCACTTCGGGGTGGCCGGGCGTACAGCTTCCCCACTGGCGGAACGCTTTGAGATCGTCCATCGTGTAGTTGCCCGCCAGCGCCAGTGTCGAGTAGAGCATCGGCGACATGTGGCCCGGATCGAGGAACAGACGGTCGCGGAAGGGGTAGCGCAGGTCGTCGGGATCGTAGCGCAGGAATTCGGTGTAGAGCACGTTGATGAAATCGGCGCCGCCCATCGCGCCGCCCGGATGGCCCGATTTCGCCTTTTCGACCATCGATGCCGCCAGCACGCGGATGTTGTCCGCCGCACGCGTCAGTTTTGCATTGTCTGCCATATTTCCAGTTGTTTAGTAGTTGTCAATTCGTCGGGCGAAGGCCGTTGTGACACCCTGTGCGGTGCGTGCCGCCTGTCGCTTTTCCGAGCGGGATTTATCCCCTGCAAAGATAATAATATTTTATTATCCTACCTTTTTAAGCTCTACGAAATTTGCTTTTTCTATCTTTTCCTTGGCGTATGGCAGCGTTACGCGAAACTCCTTGCAACCGCTCGACGGAATGTCGAACATCGTGTCCATCATCACCGCCTCGCAGATCGAGCGCAGGCCGCGTGCGCCGAGCTTGTAGACGATGGCGCGGTCGACGATGTAGTCGAGAACTTCGTCGTCGAAGGCGAGCTTCACGCCGTCCATCTCGAACAGCCGGACGTACTGTTTCACGATGGCGTTCTTCGGCTCGGTCAGGATCGAGCGCAGCGCTTCGCGGCCGAGCGGCTGCATGTAGGTCAGCACCGGCAGGCGCCCGACCAGTTCGGGGATCAGGCCGAACGATTTGAGATCCTGCGGCATGACGTACTGCATCAGGTTCGAACGGTCGATCGGGTCGGCTCCCGCGCGGCCGTAGCCCATCGCCCGCGTGTTGAGCCGCTGGGCGATCTTGCGCTCGATGCCGTCGAACGCACCGCCGCAGATGAAGAGGATGTTGCGCGTGTCGACCTGTATGAATTTCTGGTCGGGATGCTTGCGCCCGCCCTGCGGCGGTACGTTGACCGTCGTCCCTTCGAGAATTTTCAGCAGCGCCTGCTGCACCCCTTCGCCCGATACGTCGCGCGTGATCGAAGGGTTGTCGCCCTTGCGGGCGATCTTGTCGATCTCGTCGATGAAGACGATGCCCCGTTCGGCGGCTGCCACGTCGTAGGAGGCCACCTGCAACAGCCGCGAGAGGATACTCTCCACGTCTTCGCCCACGTAGCCGGCTTCGGTGAGCACCGTGGCGTCGACGATGGTGAAGGGGACGTTCAGCAGCCGCGCGATCGTACGTGCCATGAGCGTCTTGCCCGTTCCCGTCGGGCCGACGAGCACGACGTTCGACTTGTCGATCTCGATCTCGCCTTCGGCGTCGGCCGATTTCGAGAGAATGCGTTTGTAGTGATTGTAGACCGCTACCGACAGGTAGCGTTTGGCCGCCTCCTGACCGATGACGTACTGGTCGAGCATCTCCTTGATCTGCGCGGGTTTGAGCAGTTCTTCGTAATGCAGCGGCGTCTGCTGCATCGGGGGCGTCGCGGAGAGGGGATCGGCTACCACGTGGTGCTCGACGAGCGTATGGTAGCCCTGTTCGATGCATTCGTTGCAGATGCGGGCGCCGCTGCCGCCCTGAAAAAGCATCAGCACCTCGCTGTGGTGTTTGCCGCAAAAGGAGCAGTGCTCCTCGGTCGTGTGCGAATTTCCGTTCTTCGGGTTCTTCGTATGTGTCATTCGTTGTCGTTTCGTATGGGTATATGCCGCGTGCGCGCCGTTTTCGGCGCGCGGCGGGTCACTTGCGTTTTTTCAGCACTTCGTCGATCAGGCCGTAGTTCTTGGCTTCGTCGGCCGTCATCCAGTAGTCGCGGTCGGCATCCTTTTCGATCTTCTTGATCGGCACGCCGGCGTGCGAGGCGAGAATTTCGTACAGTTCGCGCTTCGTGCGCAGGATTTCGCGGGCCGTGATCTCGATGTCCGACGCCTGTCCCTGCGCGCCTCCCAGCGGCTGGTGGATCATCACGCGCGAATGCGGCAGCGCCGAACGCTTGCCCGCCGTACCGGCCGTGAGCAGCACTGCGCCCATCGAGGCGGCCAGCCCCGTGCAGATCGTCGCCACGTCGCAGTTCACCAGCTGCATCGTGTCGTAGATGCCCAGACCGGCCGAGACCGATCCGCCCGGCGAATTGATGTAGAGCTGGATGTCCTTCTCCGGATCGGCCGATTCCAGGAAGAGCAGCTGCGCCTGGATGATGTTGGCCGCATCGTCGTAGATCGGCGCCCCGAGGAAGATGATGCGGTCCATCATCAGGCGGGAGAAGACGTCCATCGTGGCGACGTTCAACTGGCGCTCCTCGATGATCGTGGGCGACACGTAGTCGGAGATGACGGATCGGAAATCGTGCAGCCGGAGGCTGCTGATGCCGCAATGCTTGACGGCGTATTTTTCGAATTCGGAAGACATGACTGTACGTTTAATATGGTTTTACATCGTTGTTCGCCGGGCTTTTCCCGTAGTCCGCACCGCCGCGGGCCGGCGACGGATCATAAAGAAGGACTCTGCAAACATCACGCCCGCAGAGTCCAAAGTTAATCATTTTTCCGAAAACCGCGTACTCCGGACTATATCTCCTTGGCCAGTTTTGCGAATTCGTCGGCGGAAACGGCCTTTTCGGTCACCTTGATCTTGCCCTTCACATCCTCGACCACCTTCGTTTCGTAGAGTTTCTCGTAGATCTTCTGCGACTGCTCCTTGTTGGCGAGAATCTGCTGCTTGGCGAAGTTTTCGAGCATCTCGTCCGGTGCGGCCGGCATTCCGTACTGCGCGAACTGTGCGGCGGCGAAAGCCTTCGCTTCGGCGAGCGCCTCGTCGGCCGTTACGGTGAGGTTGTCCTCCTTGATGAAGTGCTTCTGAATGTAGTTCCACGAGAACATTTTGAGGAACTGGTCGAAGTCCTTTTCGATCTCCTCTTTCGAGAACTTCTCCTCGTTGATGACGTAGAGCCAGCGTTTGAGGAAAGCGGCGGGCATCTTCAAGTCGGCTTTTTTCAGCAGGAAGTCGCGCAATTGAAGCGTGAAGAGGTAATCGCTCTCGCGAGACAGTTCCTTCCCGATCTCGGTGTCGACGAAGGCGTCCAGTCCGGCTTCATCCGTGACGTTGCCCTGCGGGAAGGCGGTCTTGAAGAACTCCTCGTTCAGCTCGGGATCGGCGAATTTGCGGATCTTGGTGATTTCGAGCGAGAATTCGGGCTTCACCTCCGCCAGTTCGTTCTCTTTGAGCTGCAAGGCCGCGGCACGCTGCGCGGGATTCTTGTAGAGCTCGTTGATGTCGACCTTCATCTTGGCGCCGACCTTCTTGCCCTTGAAGGGCTTGCGTTCCTCGTCGTTCATCGAGATAAGCCCCACGTAGGCATCCTCGACGCGCAGTTCGCCGTTGTCGAGCGTGACGGTCAGCGCCTCGTCGTCGGCGACCTTCTCGACGTCCACCAGCCGGCCGTAACGGCGCAGGAAATTCGAGCGGTAGTTGTCGTGCATCTGCTTGTCGATCTTGATGCGGTGGTAGGTCACCTTGTCCTTGGCCGAAAGAGCGAGGTCGATCTTGGGCGCCTCGCCGATCTCGAACATATACTCGAACTCGGTGTCGTTATCGAAATCGAAAGCACCCTGCTCCTCGGCGGGAATCACGTCGCCCAGATAGTCGATGTTCTCCTTTTGGAGGTACTCGAAGACGGCGTTCGACGCCGTGCGGTACGACTGCTCGGCCACTACGCCCTTGCCGTACATCTTTTTGATGATTCCCATCGGCACCATGCCGGGGCGGAAGCCCGGGATGTTGGCCTTGCGGCGGTAGTCGCGCAGCGATTTCTCGACGGCTTCGCCGTAGTCCTTTTCGCCGACCTTGACCGAAATCAACGAGGTCTGCTCCTCTTTCTGTGTTCTTTTGATCTCCATAACGTATATTTATTTGCTTGTTTTCACTCGCTTTGGCGGGCAAAGATACGAAAAAGCGAGGGCAAATGCAAACGTTGTTTGCAATTTGCCGAGCGGGAGTATCCGAGGAGCAGCCGAAGGTCTCGGAAAGTCGGGTGCAAAAGCAAAACGAAGTTTTGTAATTAAGAATTCCCCTTCCCTTCCTCGTGTTGTTGAGAGAAGTAAACGCTCTTCGAGCCTCTTCGAAGAGTGGCGCCCCGTACCCGCCCGGCGCGGAGGATCGCTCGTATTGGCTCGACTGTTTTCTCTACTGGCTGCGGACCGACGATAACATTGCACACAAAGAGGAGGCGTCATCCAGCCTCCATTGTCTGTAATCCGCTAAAAAGCCATCATGCGTAAATTGCATTGTAAATACATCTTTCACAGGAGCCAAATGATTAGCTTGATATGGATCGAAATCAGCAACCAGAGAAATTAAAACACTTTTTCCATAACCATTTTCATTTAAGAGCTGTTTCAGTTTTTTTACATAACCTTTTCTGTAAGCAGCTCCCATACTGTGCGTAATGACTTTTATCGTTTCCGGCACAGTTTCATCGCTACTATTTATGGATTCAATTATTGAATCAAAATCCAATGCAGCTTGTTGTTCTCCCCGTAGCATCCGCCGTCTTGGAATAGGACTATTCCCACCATGCCTATACAATGCATTATTGTCATTTAATTGTTCCATAGTGGCTTGGGCAAAATCTATTTCTTGACCATCGATAGTTGCTTGCCAGTATTTCTGAGTTCCTTGTTGTGATTTATATGGAGTATATCCATTAATAAAAGACATCTATATACTTTAATGTACAAACTTTAAGGCATAGATTCCCCATGTCCTATATGCAATACAGAACCTCTTGTTGTAATATATTCTAAATAAGGCTATTAAAGGTTGTCAACCAAATATGTAGCAAATTGAATTAGGTCATAGCCATTTTCAATTAGCCATACAAGGTAAGGCCTTTGATAAATCCATATAAACAACCATCCAAGTTGGTTTGTCCACCTTTTTGTAAAAATGATTAGTGTTTTCATTTTTTTTTACGGAGTTAAAAAGCGGACTTATGTATAAAGGTGACTTTCGTTCTTGGTCAGTTTACAAGCGGTTGTAATTTGTGGCGATTTTTAGCTAACATTTTCATAATACGCATGTTGGCTATATAATCAAAACTTATAGTAATCTTGACTGTATGAAATGTTTTTATGGATAGCCTTGTTCATGTCGGATGGCAGCCAATTTTTGGCTGCCATCTTTATTTTTCTTTGAAAATTTTTTCTGAAAATGGTGCAAAAACGTGGTCTGGTGTAGTATAATATATCTACATATAATAATGACCCACGATGATAAATTCGCTGATAGATTTATTGGACTGCCTGCAATCCGAGGAGGATTGTCGGGAGTTCCTTGAAGCTATCAGATGGAATGGAGGCAGTACTCCGATATGTCCGCATTGTGGCAGTCAGTCCAAAGAACATTATAAGCTGACGAATGGCGGGCAATATCGAGGATTACACAAGTGTAAGGATTGCAACAAGCGATTTACTGTAACGGTAGGAACCATGTTCGAAGGTTCACATATTCCGTTGCGTAAATGGTTTGTTGCAATTTATATGTTCTTGGCACATAAGAAAGGCATAAGCAGTATGCAACTGCATAAGGATATTGCAGTTACGCAAAAGACTGCTTGGTTTATGTTGAGCTGAATACGTTATAACCTGCGAAACATCAAGTACATTATATACGGTGATGTTACGCAGGTCGATGAAACGTATATCGGAGGCAAGAACAAGAATAGGAATGCAGGCAAACGATTGAAAAACACGAGAGGTCGCAGTCTTAAATTGAAAACGCCTGTAATGGGTATGGTATGCTGTCAAATGGTCGAGTTTATACAGAGGTCATTCCAAAAGCCAGCAAATGGATATTGCAACGTGCAATCAATACGTTTGTACCGAAAGGCAGTACAGTAGTTACTGACGGTTGGTATGGCTACAAAGGCTTGCATGAAAATTACGAGCATAAAGTAGTAGACCACCATAGAGGCGAATATGTCAAAGGCGGTTATCATACGAATAGTATCGAGGGCTTTTGGAGCCAACTGAAACGAGGCATAGTAGGAGTTTACCATTTGGTCAGCAAAAAGCATTTGGAACTGTATTGTGATGAATTTGCTTGCAGATACAATACACGGGATATAGAGGACGGACAAAGATTCGGAGTGTTTTTAACGATTGCCAACGACAGATTACGATATTGTGACTTAACTTTGTAAGTGTTACATATTTTACAGCTCATGTGTAGAATGTCTTAAATTATTTCTATCTTTGTGTTGCCCGTTGGGCGAACATATTTGATAGGAAGCGTTTAGCTTATTCCTTACCGATGAATCTGGACAGTTCAAAAGTGTTAAAGGGATATGAGACGTTCTCCTTTGGTTTTGTATATGGTGCATTCGCATTAGATACAGCCAGAGGCGTGAGCTGTTTTCGTATATTTAACACAGGTTGTCCAGAACCTATCGGTAATATAAGTTAGCAGTCTTGCGCCTTTCCTTTTTGTGTAAATCTTCTTTAAGGCTGGGGAGAGCAAAACAGTTTTGCAATGGGCAATTTTTGGGACAATGCCACCAAAGAATTTGGTAAGAAGACGGGCAAGGCCATCGGTAACAAATTGTATGGCAAACATGCGGATGATGTTAGAAAACGTGTTGCATTTAGCGGCAGTAGCAATGTTACAGTAACGCAGCCAAGTATCGACTATGGCGCAATTGAACGAGCTAAACAGACTACATTGGAATGCGAGAACAACTTGAAATTGCTGAATACTATCTTAAATATCGAGTTCAAAGCAAAAGACATTGATGGAATCATTAAGAATTTGACATTTTTAGCAGCATCAATTGATTTGTGGCTTAAACAATCCGATAAGAAAAAGAGTGTTCGAGCAGCAAAATCGCAGTTTAAGACGGGTCTTGCGGTACTTAATGCTGTCAATGCAGAACATCCGATGTTATCCTATTTTACAGATAAAGAGCAGGAATGGCAAACATACGCAGAAAAGCAAAGAAAACGTAACATAATACTGTATAGTACATTAGCTGGGCTTTTGGTAGCATTCATAATCTTTATAGTCATAATGGCTAATTTATAGTTGTATGAAAACAGCCGAGTACCAAGAAATCATAATCAATTGGTCAAATAGACAGACTATCCAAACCATAGATGACCTTGCAAAATGCACAGATGACAGACATAATGTGTTGTACCAATTGTATGGCGACCACCATATTTACGGGAGAGATACATTGCTGTACATTGGTAAGTCAGTCTATGCAGACAACAGAATGCGAGCGCATTTGAACGGGATTTTCAGTTTTGTGAACAATTTAAGTGTGTCAATTGGCAAGATTGACAATTATGATGAGTCATTGGAAATCCCGGAGTCGATTTTGATTGCTTGCCACAAGCCAAGTTATAATAAAGAGTTCATACATGATTTGTCGCCAAAAGCCAAGCAGCATAAAATCATTGTGATAAACAATGGCGACAATGAAATGCTGAAAACTTGTTGCACGAACTTTTGGTGGGTGGATTGACTTGTTAAAAAGAAGACACAAAGAAAGCGACCTAATTTTAGGTCGCTTTCTTTGTTTTGTACATTCAAGTATATAGATGTCTAATAAAAATAATCAATTTACCCTGCCAATCAATAGCACTAACTGGATTATCGGCACAATATCCATATTGAGAAATGTTGCGATACTTCTCCGCCAGCGGATCCTGCGAGAGCCACCGCCCGTTAAGTTTGTTGTAACAACGAGCGCCGTAGTCCGCGAGACAGTCTCCGATGAATACTTGATCCTCCTTACCGTTGAACCGGTCGCGGTTGTCCGAAATTGGCAGCGATGCAGAGTCCCAGCGTTTTCCGAAAGGATAGTAGTCGTTGCGTTCGAGGACGTTGTTCTGGTCTGTCGCCACGACACGCACGCTTTCCAGATGATCGGTCAGGAAATAACGAATCTCGGTGTCGTTGCCGGCTGTTGCCACGATCCTGCCGCCGCCGAACGGCGTACTCTCGAATACACGGTCGCCTCCGGCATCCGCACGGTATGTAAAAGAACCCCGATACGCAAAACCGCAGTCGTCGGCATTCACCGCAGAGAGTTTCGTACCATTTGCAAGATACGAATATTTTGTGACAATCGTATCGTTCCGCATGGCTTTTTCTAACAGATTCAGACTGTTGTATGCAAAAATCGTTTGCAGTTCCATGTCGTATGTCAGATTGCCGTTGCGGTCGTGCGCATAATGTGAATGCAAGATAATCCCCGGGTCGACAGGACGTATGACCGCACTCGTATCAATGGAGATTTCGGCATCCAACGCGGCAGTTCCATTGTCCTCCGTAACCTTCTCCAGCACCACGATAGCCGGCCCTCCGGGATGAACCTCGATTTCATCCCACGCGATTACCTTGTCTTTCTCCATCCGGTCGAGCCGATTGCCGATGTAGGTATACTGACGGTTGCTGGACTGAACACCGTCCGCATAACGGATCAGCGTCAGCAGGTTTCCATTGCGGTCATAGGTAAGGAAACGTTCGACGTTCTGTTTGTTTAACTCACCGTTCACATATTGATCTGTATTCGTCAGCCGCGACAGGTCGTCGTAGGTAAGTCATACTCGCACCCGACTACGGCCAGCTCGCCGCCATTGAGTTGCAACGCCTCGCTCAAAAGGTGACCCCTGATTGTGAACCCTTATATAAATTAAATGATTAATATCCGACATACTCAAAATAGTTCAAATTGATGTAGAAAAAATGAATAAGGTGGAATTTTCTTCTACCTTATTCATTTACAACATATTATTCGATCCTAAATATTCCGTAAATTTTACTTTGAATAAATAGTGTTTCAATGCAATTTACACATTTGTACATAAGCATACGTGCCGTAAGTTTTCCTTTTGAAAATCCATCGTCCGTCTGTCTTGAAGACACAATCTACAAGATATGAACGCAATCTTGGTGTAATGTAAGAAGAAGAGGAACCTACCAGACGCACTTCTTCAATATCCATATTATCATTAAAAATGATATGGAATGTGATACTAAAATGAAAATCTTCGTAATTATACATTGGACTATTA
>ENA-UESU01000775-UESU01000775.1-human-gut-metagenome-genome-assembly--contig:-NODE-775-length-25598-cov-11.589632_pt1 | contig 25598 bp, 10 predicted proteins | sample MGYA00243007_ERZ508008 | MGnify/ENA primary metagenome ERZ508008 (study PRJEB26167, sample SAMN06115399) | human gut metagenome | host: Homo sapiens | place: China:Henan | collected 2016-06-23...
TGTCGATACCTTTTCTTTAACTGCACTAATCAATCAAATATCTATCAGGTGAGGCAATGACAATATCATTCAGCGGACTATCATCCGGCATAGACACATCATCCTGGGTAGAATCACTTGTCGCATTGCGTCAGGCGAAAGTTACTAAGCTTGAAGAAGATAAAGAATCTGTTGTGTCTATTCAAGATGTTTTGAGCAATATAAAAAGTTTCTTTACATCATTCCGTTCTACGATAGAGAAAGTCACTGATGCAAAATTTGGTATCGCTTCAATGGACTTATTTGCCCAGAATCTTGCGACGAGTTCGGATATAAATGTTGTGACCGGCACTGCAACAACAGAAGCCGAGGAGGCAACTTACAATATACAGGTTGACAAGCTTGCATCAAGCACCGAGGCTGCAAGCAACCAGAATTTTACGACAACCGTGATAGAAACCGCAACAGCGACTCTTGGTACTAAGCTTTCTGATATTGGGGTAAAAACAGGACAAATAGGAGTTACTTCTAATGGAAATCAATATAAAATTTCCATAACAGAAGAAGATACGATAAAATCTTTAATAGATAAATTACAGGCTGTCGGTGTAGATGCTAATTATAACGAAAAGACAGGTATTTTCAGTGCTAATATTGATGCAAGTGATATAGATGACAGCATAAGTAATACCGGAATAGTAGATGCTTTTCATCTGAGTGACAGTGTCGGCGGTTATGGCAGCGGAAAGCTTGAAACATCGGACACAGATACCCTTGTAACGACAGCCACCGGAAGCACAAAATTAAGGATGCTCGGGGTTGAAGCCGGTACATTAACAATGGAGGCTAATGGGGCAGAATACTCCTTCCAGGTAACTGATAAAACCACTATACAAGAATTTGTTGATGCAATGAAGAGTGTGAATATTGATGCATCTTTTAATAACGGGGTGCTGTCAATTGTGGATGCAGAGATTACTGACGAAGGTACGACAAATATTATTTCAGCCTTAGGGCTTGAAACAAAGGTTAATCAGAATACTCAGACAAGCGGCGGCTTGAGTTATACAGAAGTCAAAACAGCAGGTTTGAACGATAAGATTACCGAGTTTATTTCAGGCAGCAGCGGAGTTGTAAATGTATATGATAAAACGGGAGTGCAGCTCGGCAGTGTAACAATTAGTGATAGCACAACTTTTGAAGGGTTCTTTGACCGTCTTGAGGACTATGGTATTAAAGGACGCCTTGAAGATGGTGTAATTTCTTTTAGTTCTGCAGATGGAAATTATTTAACCGGCGGATTAATGGACAAACTCGGTGTAGGAGTTGTTACAACAACAATAACAACGACGTCTGGAAGCGGAGTATCTTCCGGCGGTTCGGTAAGCTATGATACTGTAAAAGACGAAACAACAACGGATTATACAACAACAACGACTACAACGACTTCAACAAGCACATCCGGCATGGGGATGACTTCTGATACAACAATTGATTACAGCACAGTAAGGCTGGAGGAAACAATTGTAACATACGAAACTGTAATTACGACAACAACTCTTACAACGCTTACAAGCGGCGGCAGTGACGGCAAAATAATTGAAACAACTGTTCTGTATTCAACAATTAATGCACTTTCTACAACAACAGTTGTAACAACAATCGGTACGGTAACAACGACTACTACAACAACAGTTACTCAATCTCTTGGAACGCGTGCGTTTGTAAACGGCATAACAAGAATTGATGTTTCTGCTTATCAGGCTTTGTCTTCAGTAAATGTTGGCAATAATAATTTATCTGCCGGCACGTATGCAATAAATTCCGCGGCGGATTTGCAAAAACTTGCAGAATTGACTAACAACGGTAAGGTTACTTCTGCAAACACTTTTATATTAGGTGCCGATATAGATTTGAGCGGGGTAGAAAACTGGACTCCAATAGGTAATAGTTACAATTCCCGTTTTCAAGGTGTATTTAATGGAAACGGATATGAAATTCAAAACCTTAAGCTTACATCTTCCTCTTATGTTGGAAATGAAATCCAGAATGGACCTACTGATGGTTATGCAGTCGGTTTATTCGGGTATTTGTATGGCGAGGTTAAAAATCTGGGAGTTTCAAATGTCAATATAAGCTCCAGAGCTGATTATGTCGGTGGACTTGCCGGATATCTGGGTGATAATATAACGCTTAATAACTGTTATGTAACAGGCAGTGTGACAAGAACAAATGATTATGCTGATGCATACAATACAATAGCTTATTCTGCAACCGGCGGGTTAGTTGGTTATATGGCTCAACGTTCAATTGTGAAAGCTTCTCACGCTGACGTTTCTTTGACTGCAAATAACACTATGAGCGTTATAGGTACACTTGCAGGTGTAATGGGAGATTACTCTACAATAGAAAACTCATACGCAAAGGGCAGCATCACTGGTGGTAAGTATACTGGCGGCCTTGTCGGAAGTGTTTATAGCAGCAGCATAACAATAAAATCAAGCTTTACAAATGTAACTTTAGCTGGTAATAATACGATGGGCGGTATTCTCGGAAGTGCATATAACTCAAATTTAATGATATCGAATACTCAGTCAGGAGGTTTGATAAAAAATAATACTTCTAATGCAACTTATATTACAGCTGGAGGTATTGTCGGTCTGGTTACAGTTGAGAATTCAAGAACCGTAAGCATTTTAAATTGTACAACAAATGCTTCAATAAATATATCAACCACATCTGGTTACCAAGTATACACCGGTGGTATAATTGCTAGTAGTAGTAGTAGTAGTAGTAGTAGCATTGTAAGCTGCGCTGTCAAGGGAACAATCGGCGTCACGGTAGACAGCTCTTCTGGTAGTTTAAAAATTTATGCAGGCGGGGTTTACGGCTACAATTCAATATATTCTTCAGGTACTGCTGCCATCTCTCATACCAATGTAACTGCAGATGTATCAGCGAATGTTAAATCGTCTTCCAGCGGTACAAGCGTGTATGCCGGAGGCTTATGGGGATTTAACTACTCTCGCAGCAGTAGTAGTAGTAGTAGTAGTAGTAGTAGTAGTAGTAGTAGTAGTAGTAGCGGCGCGATAACCGCCACGACAACGAACGGTACTGCGTACGCAGGTGGCTTGTGGGCATATGATTACGTATACAACAGTAGTAGTAGTAGTAGTAGTAGTAGTAGTAGTAGTAGCGGCGCGATAACCGCTACGTCAACAATCGGTACTGCATACGCAGGAGGACTCTGGGGATACAGGGATGGCTACAGTAGTAGTAGTAGTAGTAGTAGTAGTAGCGGCGCAATCACCGCAAACGGCGCAAATGGTTACGCCGGCGGAATTATAGCTTATGCATACAATGGACAATATGATATTCAAAAAAGTTATGCAACCGGGGATATCTACGGTAGTAAATATTCTGGCGGGATTATAGGGTATACTTATTATGGATATGCAACAATAACTTCTTGCTACACATCTGGTACAATTAGTGGAGGCGCAGGTAGTATAACTGGTGGTATAATCGCTAGTAGTAGTAGTAGTAGTAGTAGTAGTAGTAGTAGTAGTATAGTCAATTCATACGTTTTGGGATATTCACCTGATATAACAGGTATTTTTATCGGCTCAAGCGGTGTTACAAGCACCAAAGTTACTGGAGGGGCTTATAACGCCAACTTTAACATGGTTGGTAAAAATATTATCGGAAATAACACCGGAACTTTTGAAAATGTTAATACTTGCGGTACTGATACGCCATTTGTTAATTCATATGCAAATCTTTCTGGCGTAGGTTCATCTTCTAAATCAGAAGCTAATACTGAAATTATCAAAATAGTTTCAATTGACGTAAATACAAGCACAGTGTTTGAAACCTCGACAGCTATTGATGTAAAAACAGAAACAATAAAATCAACAGCAACTATCACAAGTACGAGCAGTGAAATCCAATATAAATATACAACAATTTCCGGCGAGTTCATGAATGCAATAACTCGTATTGATACTGTAAACATGACTTCTCTCAGTGATATAAAAGCCCTAAATGGAGCTCTAGAGAGCGGAACGTACGCAATACGTACAACAGAGGATTTGAAATTACTCCAAAACTGGTCTAACCTTGGATTTTTGACCGGAAATTATTATTTTGTTCTCGGTGATAACATAAACCTGATGAATCAGTCATGGACACCTATTGCAAATTCTTATAGCCTCAATGCAACTTTTGATGGAAACGGGTACGAAATTTCTAATTTAAGTATCAAAGGCTCTTATGGAAATGCCGGTTTGTTCGGGCAGATTAGCGAAGTAAAAAATCTGGGGCTCAGAAATGTTATTGTTAACAATACAAATTCCAGCGGAAACACAGGGGCAATAGCAGGTAACTGCACAACTCTTACAAACTGCTATATTACAGGCAGCGGCAGTGTTACAGGCAGCGGCACTACAGGCGGGCTCCTCGGTAAAGGAACAACGATAACTTCCTGCTATTCTAATATAAATGTTTTTGGTAACGGCAGCTGTACAGGCGGATTAATAGGCAGTATTTATTCAGGTGCAACTATTGCTTTCAGCTATATAACTGGAAATGTTACGGCGAATTCCGGTGATGTCGGTCTGTTTTCAGGAAGCTCACTAACCCCTAAAAGCAGTTATGCTACAGGTATACTGACCAAGAACGGAACAGTTATTAACGGGTATCATCAAAATGCATCCGGAACGACTTCTACATCTATTGGAAACAGCTCTTTTTACAAAAATACTTCTGGAAAATATGTGTTTAACGGTTCAACTCTCTCATCAATGCCGTACAACTATGATACGAAATCCGATATTGTTGATGTAAGAGCGCCTTATAAAGTTATTTTCAGCACAACATACACAGCTTCAGGTACAGAGGGAGGTGCGATTGTTACTACAAATATTTCTACAAAAACCGAAACAATAACAGAACTTCAAACAGTTCCTGTTACTTCTTCTGTAGCCATGACTGCTGAAACAACTTTCTCGCAGCTGGGCATGACTTCTGATAACGAAACTATTTCCGGTGTATACAATGGCAAAGCGTTTACACTGACAATTACATCAGCTGATACGGTTGGAGATATTGCCTCGGCGCTAGGTGATTACGGAATTACTGCAACGGTAAGAGGCGGGAGAATTTATATTAATGATTCAGAAAATGCATATATTACAAATATTTCTTCTGGCGTAAAAAATGCACTTGGAATTACTGCGTCTATGGGTAATGGTTCTTCTTACACTGTGACAACTCATACAACAGTTACTACCAATACCATTGCCAGCCAAACTACAATTCACGTAACTTCAACAGTTCAAATGAGTGAAGAAACAAAATTCTTCGAAATTGGCATGAATTCCGATAACGAATATATTAAAGGAAGCTATAACGGGAAGAATTTCTCTATCGCTGTGACACGCTCAGATACAGTAGGTGACATTATTGGAGCACTTGCTGATTACGGAATAAATGCGTCTGTGAGAGGCGGAAAAATTTATATTAACGAATCAGAAAACGCTTACATAACGAGTTTTTCAAATGGCATTAAAAACGCACTTGCTATTAGTGCATCCGGCGGAAGCGGTTCTACATATACTATTACGACAATTAAAACCTATGCAAATACTGCTCCGACAAATAATGTACTTGGAAAGGTAACTGTGACTTCTGCTGTAACAAGAGATACTGCGCTTTCTGATTTGGGCGTTACAACCGGCGAGTACAATATCTGGAACAACGGTGTTAAGTATACTGCACTAATTTCTTCTGATGAAACGGTCGGGTCTTTGCTTGATACACTGGCGCAGTTTGGTATACAGGCAAGTATTGTTAATAACGGAAATACTTCAACCATTAGACTTACAGGAAACGGTAATGCTTATGTTGCAAAATCCGCATCTATAAATAATGCTTCAAATGTTGTTGATGTTTTATTCCCTTCTGCAAATAAGACAACAACTTACAATTACAATGGCAATTTGCAGATTTACAGCACAGTAACAACGCATTCTACCGCAACAGAAGATACGCTTTTAAGTGAATTTGATACTCCATGGGGTAATACAACTCTAAAAAATGCCGGAATACTTGCTCTTGAGGTTAACGGAGAGTCAAGAAATATTACTATTACTGAAAATGATACTTTCGGAACTCTGATTGATAAATTACAGGAGGCTGGTGCTGAGGCTGCACTCATTGGCGGACGTTTATACATAAGCAGTGCAAACAATCTTTCTATTAACACTGCTGCTTCAACTTCTGCACTTGTAAATCCTAATGCAGCTATAAAGCTTACAAAAACTGCGTCTATTGATGATTTTACAGCAAGCGATTCTGCTATTGTCGAAACTGAAACTATTATTGAAGAACATACCGGTTCTGCTGCTTCTTATGCAAATTTAGATACAAAACTCGGGCTTCTGAATATTTCCAGCGGAACTATTTCTATTTACAAAAACGGGGTGAAAGCTACTATTAATGTAAATGAAGATCAAACTTTCAGCGATTTGAGAGCACAAATTTCCGCTAAATTCTCTGATGTTGATTTGAGCTTTGAAGACGGATATCTTGTGCTTAAATCTTCTGATAAGGATGCAGAACTCGATTTTGGCTCTACAACTGATACTTCTAACTTCCTTGCAATTACAGGACTTAAAAAAGATAAAGATGACAAAACTTGTGTTACAAGTGCTAGACAGCTTTATTGCGTAAATGCAGATTCAAAAGTCACAGAAGCTGGACTGTTCAAAAAAGGCGATGTTACTGCAGGTACTTTCTTTGTTGGTGATCAGAAATTTACAATTGATGAAAATACAACAATTTCAGACATAATCTCTATGATTAATTCAAGCGAAGATTCTAATGCCACTGCATACTGGGATAGCATTAATGCTCAGCTTGTAATAAAATCAAGAACCACCGGTGCTGCTCTTATTAATATAGAAGCTGGAACAAGTAATTTTACTGATATTCTCGGGTTTACACAATCTGAATGGAATGCTGACGGAACGCTTAAATCAACCAAGCTTAAAGTAGATTCACAAACGCTCGGCTCTAATGCAGAGTTTAGAATTAACGGAACTTCATTCACTGCCACTTCTAATACAATCGGAAGTGATATCTCAAGAATTAAAGGTGTTACTATAGATTTAAAAGGTCTGACTGAAGGCTCGGCTGTAACTCTGACTGTAGAAAGGGATAAGGAATCTCTTGCTTCCGCAATTTCTGATGTTGTTGATTCATACAATGAACTTATGACAAACGTTGATAAAGAGCTTGCGGTAGACGGTTCTCTGCACAGTGAATCAATGCTTAAACTTATTAGAAATAGACTGAGAAGTATTATGACAAGTTCTGATGCAGGTGCGGCTGTCTTTAGAAACCTCAACCAGATTGGTATTACAACTGACAAGGCGTCAGCAGGAAGTATAAGTACTAGCAATATTACAAAACTAACTTTTGATAAAGATAAATTCTTTGATGCTCTTAAGGCTGATGAGGATGCTGTTAAAGCTTTGATTATCGGCGGTACTGATAATACCGGTATATTTACAAAAGTTGAAGAACTTTTAGAAGATGCACTTAGAAGTGTTTCTGGTTATTTTGACTCAACTGCTAATAGTCTTCAAAGTAAAGCAAAACGAATTGATAAGAAAATAGCTGTTGAAAATCTCGCTATTGAAAAGTACAAAGCAAGATTAGAAAATAAATTTAATTCAATGGATATGTTAATCGGGCAAATGCAAAATCAATACAGTTCATTTTTGGGTTCATAAAAAATGCGGTTTGGAAATTTTCCAAACCGCATTTACTACTTTTACTTCTAGTTGATTATATCTCCGTAACCCTCAGGATTATTCAACAGATCATAATTAATCTCATTTTCGTTATCAGCGATTGCGGCCGCGACAACAGCATCAGAAGTTACGTTGAGAAGTGTTCTCATCATATCTGTAATTCTTTCGATAGTAAATAAGAACGCAAACCCTGCAACAAGCTGTTCAGGGCTTAAGCCCATACCATTCAGCACGAGTGCAATTGTGATTAAACCGGCTCCCGGTATGCCTGCACAGGTTGAAGATGCGATAATTGCAAGCAGAGCAATTTGAACAACAAGGAACGGAGTGAGTGCTACGCCGTAAGCCTGTGTTAAGAAAATTACCGCAATTACCTGAAGCATTGCAGTTCCGTCCATATTAAGCGTTGCTCCAAGAGGAAGAACAAAGCTTGAAACTTTATGTGAAATACCTCTTTTTTCACAACATGCAATTGTTAAAGGCAGTGTTGCAGAAGAACTTGCAGTGCCGAAAGCTACCATCATTGCTTCAGCCATTGCTGCATAAAGCATTAATACAGGAACTTTAGAAAATATTTTTAAAAAGATTGGATATACTATAAAGAACTGTATTGCAAAACCGAGAGCAAGAACACCAAGATATTTTGAAATACTCATAAATATATCTATGCCGAAAGATGAAACAGCAACAGCTGTAAGTGCGAATACGCCGGGTGCAGCGAAGCACATAATCCAGTCGGTAATTTTCATTGTAGCTGCGAAAATTGACTCAAAGAAACCTACAAACGGCCTGTTAATATCGCCTACTTTTGCCAGTGCTATAGAAAACATAACAGCAAAAACGATTATAGGAACCATATCACCGCTGGCTATTGAAGCAAGAGGGTTTTTCGGAATAAATCCTAAGAAAATATTAAGCAGATTACCTTTTTGCGCTTCGATTGTAGCTGCAACCTGAGCCTGAATATCAGCAGCCGTATCAATATTTATATAATGTGCTGCGCCCAGTCCGGGTTTAAGCAGTAATGCAAGTGCTGCACCAATTGTTACTGCTGCGACAGTAATAATTGTATAGTAGAAAATCATTTTTGTTCCCAGTTTCCCGAGCTGTTTGCTGTCGCCTATACTTGTAATCCCGATTACTATTGCGGAAATTACAAGCGGAATAACTACCATTTGGATTAGTCTTATAAATACCTGTCCTATAAAAGTTAGAGTTGTCATAATAACCGGACTTGGTTCCTTATGAAGCCAAATCCCGACAAGAACACCCAGAACAAGACCGGCAAAAATATGCCAGTTTCTCTTTAAGCCTAGCCCAAGTGCAATTAACACTTGCATGTGAAATTTCATATATAAATCCTCTCATATACTTATATAACTAGTCTATTGTACAATTATTTGAAGCAAATGTAAAGATTTAGTTACCTAAAATACTTTCTCCGGAAATCTTTTCCCCTTTTATAACATAACGTGCTGTTTCTGTTTTCATAAGATGGTTATCAACCAGAGAAAAAGATTCGAGGCTTAGTGTATTTATACCCGAAAAAGTATTATCAGAAAGTCTGAGGGTTATGGTATCCGTAAGCATTTTGTTATCATATGGAGCTTTTTTAGAAAACACAATCAAGTTTCCTTCAACAGTTTTTAGTGAAACTTCTGCGTTCGCTCCGCTGAAAGGATTTGACAAAGTGACTTTATCTCCTGCACGCGAAAGAGTCCAAAAATCTATACTTTGCGGTTTGAAAGTGCCGTAGCTGTTTGTATCTTCAAGTTTTGCCGTTACTCTCCAGCTGCCAAAAAACGCTTTTGGAATGTCGTTTACAGATACTCCGGCCTTAAGTGTAAAGTCCTCTGCTGCGACAACAGCACCAGTTAGTAATATTAATAATAAAATAAAAAATTTTTTCATAGATTTATTATACCACTTATTTTTATGTTATCCTATTATTATATTTACACGAGCGAGGGATTATTATGACAGAAACTAAGATTAAAATTGATGATTTGCCGACTGTTTATGATGCGAAATCAACAGAAGAAAAGATGTATAAATTTTGGGAAGACGGCGGATATTTCAGAGCAGATGCCCATTCCAACAAACCTCCGTTTACCATAGTCATTCCTCCTCCGAATGTAACAGGTGTTCTCCATATGGGACACGCGTTGGACGGAACTTTGCAGGATATTTTAACCCGCTACCACAGAATGAGCGGCTACGAAGCTTTATGGCTTCCGGGAACTGACCATGCCGGTATTGCAACTCAGGCAGTTGTGGAAAAAGAACTTAGAAAAGAAGGTTTAAGCCGCCACGATATAGGAAGAGAAGAGTTTCTAAAACGTACCTGGAAATGGGCAAATGAACATAAGTCAGCTATCCTGAACCAGTTTAGACGTTTAGGTGCGTCTTTTGACCGTTCAAGAGAAAGATTTACTTTTGATGAAGGCTGTTCTGAAGCTGTAAAAGAAGTTTTTGTAACACTTTATAATAAAGGTTTAATTTATAAAGGTGCGTATATTGTAAACTGGTGTCCTCGCTGTCAGAGCGCTATTTCTGATATTGAAACTGAATACGAAACAGAACAAGGGCATCTATGGGAAATTTCTTACCCGCTCGTTGGTGAAGCCGGTGCAATCATTGTTGCTACAACAAGACCGGAAACTATTTTCGGCGACGTTGCTATTGCAGTTCACCCTTCTGATAAAAAATATTCTGAATTAATCGGAAAAACTGTTATGATTCCGCTTTCAGGCAGACAAATTCCTATTATTGCAGATGAATATGTAGATAAATCTTTTGGTACAGGTGCAGTTAAGATTACTCCTGCACATGACCCTAATGACTATGAAGTAGGCAAACGCCATAACTTTAAGCCAATATGGGTTATTGATGAAGAAGGCAAGATGAAAGCCTGTGCAGAAGTTCCGCCTGATTATCAAGGTCTTGACAGATACGAAGCGCGTAAGAAAGTTGTTGATATGTTGAGCTACAATAACTTCCTTCTGCGTGTAAAAGATCACGAACATAACGTTGGTAAATGCCAGAGATGCAACACGACAATTGAACCGCTTCTTTCTGAACAATGGTTTGTAAAAATGGAACCTCTTGCAAAAGAAGCAATTGCAGCCGTAAAAGACGGCAGAATTACTTTTATTCCTGAAAGATGGGAAAAGAATTACTTAGGCTGGATGGAAAATATAAGAGATTGGTGTATCTCAAGACAATTATGGTGGGGACATCAGATACCTGCTTATTACCACAAAGAAACCGGAGAAATGGTTGTTGCTAAAGAAAATCCTGATCCTGAAAATTATGTACAGGATACTGACTGTCTGGATACGTGGTTCTCATCAGGTTTGTGGCCGTTCTCTACAATGGGTTTCCCTAACTCTGAAACACATGATTTCAAAAAATTCTATCCGACATCAGTTCTTGTAACGGGCTTTGATATTATTTTCTTCTGGGTTGCAAGAATGATTACAATGGGATTGGAATTTACTGGTAAAGCTCCATTCTCAAAAGTTTATATTCACGGTTTAATACGTGATGAAAAAGGCCAGAAAATGTCAAAATCAAAGGGAAATACTATTGACCCTGTTCAAATTATTGATAAATACGGCTGCGATGCCTTGAGATTTACAATGACATCTCTGTGTACATACGGAGGGCAGGATATCAAGGTTTCTGACGAAAGATTTGAGTACGGCAGAAACTTTGCTAACAAACTCTGGAATGCTTCAAGGTTTGTACTTATGAATCTGGATGGAGTTGATAATAAACCGATTGACATAGAAAAATTAACTCTTGTTGATAAGTGGATTTTAAACCAGCTTAATGAAACTGCAAAGACTGTTAATCAGTATATGAAAGAGTATAGAATAGGTGAAATTGCTCATGAATTGTATGACTTCTTTAGAAGCGAATACTGCGACTGGTATGTTGAAATTGCAAAAATTCAGCTTCAGGACGCAGATTTGAAGAGAAATACACAACGTGTTTTAAGATACGTTCTTGATATGTCACTTAGAATGCTTCATCCGATTATGCCTCATATAACAGAAAATGTTTGGGGCTTAATCCCGGGAGAAAAAGAAACAAGTGCATTGATAATTGCTAAGTATCCGGTTTATGAAGAAGCTATGAGCTTCCCTAAAGAAGCTGAGGAAATGAAGCTTGTGTTTGAAACAATTACATCACTGAGAAACGTAAGACAGAGTTTCAATATTCCAACTTCTGCAACTGTTGATGTAGAAATAAGGGCAGAGGGTAAAGAAAAAGAAATCTTTACTGAAATTGAAGCATATATCCGCAGACTTGCTAAGGTTAATAATATAACTTATGCGGAAATGAATGCGCAAACCCCTCCAAAATCTGCTGCGGCAGTAGTTTCTGCTTCAAAACTTGTAGTTCCGCTTGCTGATTTGATAGATTTGGATGCAGAGATTAAACGTCAGGAAAAGAAACTTGAAAAATTAACAAACGAAAAGAACTCTTTAGAAGGCAGAATGAAGAACGAGAAGTTTGTAGCAAATGCGCCAAAAGAACTTGTTGAACAAACAAATGCTCGTATTGCCGAAATATCTGCACAGCAAGTGGTTATAAAGGATTTGATAGATTCATTGAGGTAGCGTCTGTAAATTCCTGTTAGCTAAATACTTGCATAAGTATAAATATATGCTATAATATGTATATAAAGTAACGATGTAATGTTTTCGACAGGAAACAATAATTTGCAATGAAAAAATTTAATATTTTACAATGTAAGGGCGCTGCTTATTTTAGCGGTGCGGGCGTTGTTGCATTACATTGCTGCTTTTGTAGACTATTACAATAAAGCAGGACGTAGCAGTGGCAATATCATTCAGCGGATTAGCATCCGGATTAGATACTTCTTCTTGGGTTGAATCGCTTGTAGCATTGAAGCAGGCGAAAATTGATACGCTGGAAGAACAAAAAGAAACGGTACTCTTATCACGCGAAACATTGAATAATATAAAATCATTTTTCAATTCTTTCCGCTCTGTAATAGAGAAGGTAACGGATGCGAAGTACGGTGTAGCGTCTATGGATATTTTTGCCCAGAAACTTGCGACATCATCTGATTTAAATATCCTGACAGCGAGTGCAGCAACAGAAGCCGAGGAGGCTGAATATAATATTCTTGTGGATAATCTTGCGACCAGCACAGAGGCGGTAAGCGGTCTTAAGGTTTTGAATACAATTATTGAAACCTCAACCGCAGTCGGCAATACCAAACTTGTTGATTTGGGAATTAAAGTTGGTGAAATTGGTATTGATAATAACGGTATATATAATATTATCCAGATTGAAAAGAACGACACGATAGAGAGTTTTATTGCGAAACTTCATAACATCGGAGTTGATGCTACCTATAATTCAAAGACCGGAATATTTGGCATAAACCTTGATGACGGCAGTATTGATGATAGTTTAACCATACATGATGATGGAAGCGTGGGAACAGGCATTCTGGATATATTTAATCTTCATGAAAAAGGCGGTTATGAAAGTACTTATTTGCAAACTTCAACATCTGAGACAATTGTAAATGCCGCAACAAGTTCGACAAAACTTTCAGAGCTAGGAAGTATTAAGGCCGGTAATATTCAGGTAAAGGCAAATGGTACAAGTTATAATCTTTCAATCGATGGCAATACGACCCTCGGGGGGCTTGTAAGCAGTCTTAATTCACTTGGAGTTGATGCAAAACTTGCAAGTAATGGAGTTTTAACAATAAATGATGCAGAAATTGTTGACAGCGGAAGTACCGGCATAATTACTGCTCTTGGCCTTGAAACGGATATTAATTCTAAAACCCAGACGGCATCGGGGTTAAAGACGGTTGTTGTGACGACGACTGATGCTGCTGCAACAGGTGCAACAAAACTTTCAGAGCTTGGCAGTATTAAGGCCGGCAATATTCAAGTTAAGGCAAACGGCGCACTTTATACTATTGCAATATCAGGTTCAACTACGTTGCAGGGCTTGATAGATGCATTGAGTGCAAAAGGCGTTGATGCTTCCTTATCATCTGACGGGGTATTTACTATAAAGAACGCAGAGATTATAGATAGCGGAAACACTGGTTTGATATCAGCTTTAGGGCTTCAGGTTGACGTAAATTCAAAAACACAAAGTTCAATTGATTTGCGTACTGTTGTTACAACGACAACACAGGCAGCTGCAACAGGTGCAACAAAATTATCACAGCTTGGTTCAATTACAAACGGCAATATGCTGGTTAAGGCGAATAATACGACTTATACAATTGCGATTAACACCTCTACAACATTACAGGGATTAATAGATGCTCTAAAGGCAAAAGGTATAAGTGCTGAACTTTCCGGTGATGGGACTTTAACAATCAATGATGCCGAGATTATTGATAATAATACAGGAATCATAAACGCTCTTGGTCTGGAAAAAGAAGTAAGCTCTAAAACACAGACAGCAAATAATCTGAGTTATAAGAGTGTTATTACAACATCTTCAGAGGCGACTTCTTCAACGAAACTTGGTGATTTAAGTGTGTGGTCTAAAATTAGTACAAGTCCGGTTCTTACAGCTAAAAATACATCCGGCGGAACTACTTCAATCACTCTTACATCTACAATGACTATTGGCGATGTTGTAACAAAATTAAACTCGGCCGGCTTGAGTGCAGCGTTCAGTTCGAGCGGAGTTCTTGCTGTAACAGGCGGTGAAGTAAGCGGAAATGCTGCAGAAGCTCTTGGTATAAAGAGCGGCTCTGAGAATACGAGCGGAGTCTGGGCAAATGGAAATACTTTGTTCACACAGGGTGTAAATTATGCGGTTGCATCAAATACTCTCGGTGAATTAGGCATTAGTACAACAAAGCCTTCAAGCGGGTATGCTCTTGCTGTATATAATTCTTCAAATGCTCTAGTGAAAGAAATCAGTGTAAGTTCATCAACAAGAATTGATGATATTTTTTCAGCATTAAGCCAATATGGTATAACAGGTACAATAGATGAAGGCAAAATAACTCTTAAATCGAGCAACGGAAACTATGTCAAGGGCAGTGTTGCAGATGCTATGGGAATTTCAACCATAACATCCGTTATTGTCAGCAGTACAAATGCGTCCTCAACTTCTTCCATTAAGTATACAGTAACTCAGGTTGTGAGCGGAACTACGACTTTTGCACAGGCAGGATTGAATGCTGCAGGTAAAGTGTTGGAAATTAAAACAAAAGAGAATGGAGTAACTCAGGCCTACATAACCATTGCTTCCAATTCAACCACATTTGACAGTATGTTTTCATCACTTTCCAAGTATGGTTTTTCAGCAGCTATTAATGATGGTGTGATAACTTTATCATCAAGCCAGTATATAGTTGGCGGGAGTATGGCAGAACTTTTGGGTATAGAAACTTATGCGACATCGGATGCTTATACTGTTGGAGAAGCAGTTACATCTACGGCGCAGCTTACTTATACAGCAACAATAGTTGCTGATTCAAGCTCATTAATAAAAGATTATATTTCTTTAGATTCAAACAGTGCAAATAATAGAATACGTATTTATAAAAATAATGACTTAGAGTATGTTGATTTTACGGTAACATCATCAACAACTTTTGGCCAGCTTATGTCTGCAATGGAAGCGCAAGGTATATCTGTATCAATGCGTAATGGTGTTTTGTCGTTTGATACTCCGCAGTATGGTGCACATGCAGAAGATATTCCGGCATCAGGCGGAATTTTATCTAAACTTGGAATTGGTAAAAAGGATATAGGTGATATTACTGTACCTTTGAGCCAGACATCAACTATGCCAATTACGTATACAACGTATAAGAATTATACTTTGGATAGTAACAGTACAACGACTCTTGGTGAGCTTGTGACAGCGATGGCCGCTGGCACAAACTATACACTCATTTTAAATACTAGAAATAGTCGATATGTAAATGGCAGATATGAGGACTATGACATCTCCATGTACACTATGACAGTTACTGCTACAACAACCTGGAGTGAGTTCTATAATGCTTTGAGGTATTCTTATAATACGTTGGTATATTGGAATAGCAACAATAATACAATGTATTTGGGCTCTAGTAGATACTCTATGACCGGAACTTTTTCAGACCTTGTCGGATGGACAACTACAATCAGGGCTAATGAAACAATTACAGCAAAAGACTATACCGGCGGTGAGGTGCAGGCATATGTTAAAAACAGCTGGTCTATGACATCTTCGGATAAAGTTTATTATACAATTATTACAAATGGAAGTGCATCTGCTACAACAATTACAGCAAATACAACTTTTGTTCAGCTAGGCTTGCATGATGGCGGAAGTAGTTACCAAACCTATAATATGTATATTAGTGGCAAATCTAAATATTTTACAATCAGGTCTAATACTACAGTAGGAGATTTTATGGAATTCATAAAAACTAATGGCGGACCTGATGTGACATTAAAAGATGGAAAACTTTCGTTCAGCTCTAATGGAGAGAAGTATCTGAGCTATATAGATTCGCAACTTAGGGATAGATTTAATTTACCTCAAAATGGCAGCTTTACTTATGGCATAACTTCAATCAGGCAAAATACTACAATGAATGATATTTTAGGTCTGAATACTTCCGATATTTTTACATTTGATATCTATCGTTTTGATGCAGAGAGTGGGGAGTATGATGTTACGAACCCTCAATTTTCATTAAGTGGTAGTACAACCATGGCTGAATTACTTGGTTTCTTGAACAATACAATTGGAGTGAGTGCTACGCTGGTTAATGGCAAGCTTTCAATTAAAAAAGGAAGCGGCGGAAATATCTTAAAAGATATACGAGTATTTTCTTCTCAAAATCCGTCACTGGCAGAAGATTTCAAAAAAGCTCTGAAAATCGAGGTCGGAAAGGGATACACGTATACAGCTTCAGGGGGCAATGATTTATATACCACAACAACTTCCAAAACTCTGGGTACAGCATCGGCAGAAAACCTCGTAATAACTGCTGAAACTAAATTAACAGCTCTTGGATTTGATTATAATAGAGGATATGGGATTTTGTCATATAGAAAAATGAATAGCGCAACCAGCTTTTCTAATTCTACACTTTTCTTTACTGTAGACTCAAGCTCAACTGTTGGTGATTTGCTGGCAGCTATTAACAGTAATAGCAATTTTAATGCTACATTAAAAAACGGTAAACTTACTATTACCGGAAAAAAGATTGATAACAACAATATGACTTATATAACCAGATATAATTCAATATTTCAGGATATATTTAAATTGGAAGATGCCGGTAACAATGTTTCTTATAAAATGGGCGATGTTTACCAGAATACAAATTCTAAAACTAATACAAGAGTTGGCGACAAAAAAGCCGAAAATGATTCTAAAACACTACGGCAGCTAGGTTTGACTGCAAATGCAACAATTTCTATGAATAATACAGATGGAAATGTTACCTGGAAAATTATTACTCCTGACATGACACTTGGACAATTTATAAAAATTCTTACAGATTATGGTGTTAGTGCCAGATATGATACTAGTTCAGGTAAGCTTAATATCGGTTCATTAAATGATACTGAATGGGTTGAAACCATATCTGATAATCTAAAATCAACTCTAAAAATTAAAGGTGTCGGTACCGGTTACACATATCAGGTTATTGGAAACGCTGCATATGAAAATACTTCATCAAGAACTATTAAAACAGTTACAACACATACGGCAACAGCGACTACAACATTAGAACAGATTGATGGCTTCCAGAACGGTAACGGCAATATTCTTGTGCACAAAGCTGATGGCAGTACTGAAACTTTATACGTAGATTCAACTTCTACACTGCAAGACTTCTTTAATCAAATAGCAGCTTACGGGCTCAAGGGAAGCATAAATTCTGCAGGTGTTGTTACAATTACCGGTGACGGAAATACCTTTATTTCAACAGCTTCAGGTGGTTCAAATCTTGTATCGCTGTTAAAACTATCTCTTAATAAAACTTCTACTACAGGTACCGTAAATACAACAACAGGCTCAATAAGCTCTACTGCTCAAGTTATAGCAACTGCTGAAACACAGCTCGGCAACCTTGCGTATGCAAACGGTACAAAACTGACTTTTGATTCAAGCGGGTTTGCTTCATTAGTAATGCAGACAAAAACCAGAGAAGGTTTGTTGAAAAACTTTACTGTAAACTTCTCGAAGACTTCCACGCTGGGCTCAGTACTGGATGCCTTCAAAGCTCAGGGCTTGAACGCTTCTATAGACGCAACAGGCAGATTTTCAGTAAGTACTGATTCTCTTTCTGATTTTAACATCTCAGGTGCTCTCGGTACATATCTAATGGGAGCTTCTTATAATAAATCTTATGAAACAAAAGGCGGTACACCGCTTTCAGCTTCTTCGGTTAGTACAGTAACAGCAGCCGCGACAAGGGAAACTAAACTTGCAGACCTTGGAGTTACTACAGGCGAATACAATATCTATAACAACGGTGTAAAATTCACTGCACAGATTTCTTCTGATGAAACACTCGGCTCATTTATTGATACGCTAAGCTCGTTCGGTATTCAGGCCGGATTAATCAATAACGGCTCGACCTCAAAGCTTATTATCAATGGCAGCGGCAATTCGTATATAGCAAAATCAAACAGTGTTTCAAATTCTTCTAATGTTGTGGAAAAACTCTTCGGAAGCAATACAACGGCAGATAGTTATAAATATACCGGCAAAGAAATTTTGACATCAACTTCTACATCAACGCAGGCTGCAGATTCAACTGCTCTCCTGTCAGCTTACGGGGTAACAGCAGGTGAATATTATATTTATACAAACGGTAACAGGCATACTCTGCAAATTTCTTCTGATGAAACAATAGGTTCATTAATGGAAACCCTGAGCAGCTATGGTATAAAAGCTGAACTTGTTAAGAATGGAAGCAGCTCTAAAATTGTACTTACAGGCAGCGGTGATGCTTATATAGCTCAATCAAGCAATACTTCTAATGCTTCAAATATAGTAAATAAACTGTTTGGCGGAAGCTCGGCCATTGTTAATGAATCAAGCTATACAGGCTCTCAGCGGGTTACCACAAAGGTTACTGCAACTGTAGCCGCTTCTGAATCGACATCGCTGGCAAGTCTTGGTGTAACTGCCGGTGAATACTATATTTACAATAACGGAGTTAAATACACGGCCCTTATATCTTCTGATGAAACAATTGGGTCATTTATGAATACTCTTAAATCTTTCGGTATCCAAACCGGACTTATTAATAACGGAAGCTCGGCAAGTCTTGTGCTGATTGGAAATGGCAACTCTTATGTCGCAAAATCAAACAGCGTTTCTAATGCTTCTAATGTCGTTGAAAAATTATTTGGAACAGCCGGTCCTGATTCAAGCTTCTCATATACCGGCTCCGAGCTTCTTTATAAAACCGTTACACATACCGCTACGGCAACAGAAGATACTCTGCTCAGTGTATTTGACACCCCGTGGGGGGATACAACTCTTAAATCCGCAGGAAATCTGGCACTTCAGGTAGACGGCAAAAATATTGCTATACAGATTACTGATACGGAAACTTTCGGCTCATTAATAGACAAGCTTGAAGCTGTCGGAGTGCAGGCATCATTTGTCGGGGGTAAACTCTATATCAGCGAAATGAACGGTGTTTCTATTCTAGCTGATGGAACGACATCTTCAATAATTAATCCGAATGCAAATATCCATCTGGCTTATAAAAGTTCTATGGATGGATTTATGGAAAGTACCAGTGCAATTGTCCAGAAAACAACAATTGTTGAGGAAAAAACTCTGTCTGCTGCTAATTATGCAGGGCTGGATACTCAGCTAAAGACGCTTAATATTACAGGCGGAACATTCTCTATTTTCAGAAACGGAGAAAAAGCTACTATAAATGTAAATTCTGATAATACCTTCGACGATTTACGCTCGCAAATAGCTTCAAGATTCTCTGATGTTGATTTGAAATTTGAAGAAGGAAAACTTGTTATATACTCAAAAGATGATGATGTCGAACTTCAGGCAGGAACTACTACAGATACCTCAAATCTTCTTGCAGTGACTGGATTGGCTGAAGATGAAGAAGGCCGTTCAGTAAGTGCACGTGCGCTCTACTGTGTTAACGAAAGTTCTGTTCTGACGCAAACCGGACTTTTCCGTAAAGGTGATGTTAAGGAAGGTACTTTCTATGTAGGGGATCAGATGATTACGATTACCAATAAATCCACGCTGTCTGATATTATTTCGCAGATAAATTCTTCTGATACCGCAAATGCAACTGCTTATTGGGACAGCATTAACGGAAGGCTGGTTATCAAATCTCGCTCAACAGGTCAGGCGTTTATCAATATTGAAGCAGGTACAAGCAACTTCACTGATATTATGGGATACACAGAAACAGAATGGTATGCTGACGGATCTGTGAAAAAAGCACGTATGGTTACTGACTCGCAAAATCTTGGTGAAAATTCGAAAGTATCAATTAACGGAACTACATATACCTCGACTTCTAATATTCTTACAAGTGATATAACACGTATTAAAGGTCTTACTATTAATTTAAACGGGGTAACAAGCGGTTCCGCTGTCAAACTTACGGTTGAAAAAGACAAAGAAACCGTTGCAAACTCGCTTTCTGATATTGTGGATTCATATAACGAACTTATGAAAAATGTTGATGAGGCAGTTGCAAAAGACGGAAGCCTGAAAAACCAGACAACGTTAAAAATGCTCAGAAATCAGATTAGAAGTGCAATGATGAGTTCTATAGGAAATGCATCTGTATTTAAAAATCTTGATGCGATTGGTATTTCTGTTACTTCTGCAAGTGCAAATAATGTTTCTACTTCAAATGAAAGTATTATCAATCTTACTTTTGATAAGGACAAGTTCCTTGATGCATATGAAGCTGACAGTGATGCTGTTAAAGAACTGCTGATTGGTACCGGAATAAAAGGTAGTTCTACTGCGACAGACGGTGTGTTTACAAAGGTTGAAAGTATTGTGGAAAACTCATTGCAGTCTGTAATAGGCTATTTCTCTATTGCCGATGCCGCTTATGCCCGTGAAATTAATAAAATTGAGAATAAAATTGTAAGCGGAAATGAAGCTATTGAAAAGTATAGGGCAAGGCTTAATAAAAAGTTTAACTCTATGGATATGCTGATTTCTAATATGCAGAACCAATACAGCTCTTTTCTATCTTAATGCCTTGCGCAAACCTCTTTTTTAAGTTACAATCAAATTTGAATAAGGAGAGGTCTATGTCAGACGATAATGTCATTAAACTCGGGGGTAAATCCGATGGAAACAATAAGAACGAAGAAGTCTGCTGTAGTTTCTGTGGAAGGTCTAATGAGGAAGTTCTGAAAATGGTGAAAGGACCGGGGGTGAATATTTGCTCCGAGTGTGTAATGATTGCGGTACAGTACCTGATTTTGCAGGATAGAATGCTGTCTTCCGATGCACAAAAAATTCTCGATGCTTTCTGGCATAAAAATTAAAGATGAGGTTTTATGAATAAAATTCAAATAAAAGCAGAAATTCTTGCTACTTTGACAGCGTTGATGACGTCAACGCAGCCGCAAGCTTCTTTGATTACTGACTTAAAAAATATTGATGATAAAAAAACTGTTCTCGAGGTGTTAATCAGAGAGCTGGTTAATGCGAATGAGCAAAAAGCGGTGATGATTTGCTGGCTTTTGATGGAGCTTATTGATAAAGATACGCTGAATGATGAACTTTGGAATGTTATTAAAGCTCCTGAATATAACGACCATGTTAAGATGATAGCTTTTAACATGCTTAAAGACCTTGGTAATAAAATTGATTATGAAGTAATCAGCGGATATTTTGAACAGTTTAATGAACTTATTAACAGGGAAACAAAGCAGCTTCTTGAAACGGCTATTATGAATCCGGAAGCACAGATTGATTTTATGGATTTTCTGAACGCAATCAGTGACAGCGATAAAATTATTCTTATAAAATCTCTTGAAGAAGATTATGCCTATGATGCCCTTGCAAATATCCTTATTCCTGTATTTTTATACTATATTGATACAGAAGTCGGGTATACAGCTCTGGAAATTCTCGGCCGTTCTAAATCACAGCTTGCTTATCATGCGCTTGAAAATGCAAAAAAATATGCAAAAGAAGATTTGCTCTCAAGGATTAATAAGGCTCTCTCTGAACTTAAAATGGCTGGTGTAAGGGTTGATAATACAGAAGAATTTTACAAAAATATTCTGCAGGAATCAAAGCCGTATAAAATTTATACTTCTTTCCCTGACGGGCATGGCAACATGGCGATTATTTTCTCAAGAATACGAGCAAATAAAACACTGCAATTTCTTGCAATTGTTATAAACCCTAGATATGGAATTCTTGATTCTTTCGGCTTTAATTCAATGACAGAACAAGATTTTTATAAAATTGTTGATAAGTTTTATAATTATCAAGAAAAATATGAGATTAATGCAGGTGTAGCAAAGTATCTGCTTGAGCAGGCTGAAGAAAATTCACACTTGAACAACGACCCTGTGCCGTATGAATATATCTGCTGGCAGAGTATTCTTCTCGATATAGAGGCGGAAAAGCCGGCTTTTTATCTGGAAAAGAAAGAGTTAAACCAGAAAGATATTGATAAACTTTGTCTTAGTGATTATGTGCAAAACTGGTTCTTTGACGAAATTACTTCAGAAGAATTTAAAACTTTTATCGAAAAATTGTCATCAGAATTTAAAGCAAATAATTTTAATGTTGATTTGGATAAGTTTGTCGCAGATAACTTCGACAGTATTTATAGCGCGCAGGAACTCGCTTATAAGCTTATTATGTTTAATATGGCAGCCTACTTAAGAATGCTCAAGGGTGATAAAGAACTCGCAGAAATATTTTATTCGCTGGGCTCTAATTACAGTTTCCTGACAAACATTATTAGAAAAAGTATTTACGAGTATTATGTCGGCAAGCGCTATATTCTGAAAAATCAAAGAAAAGCTTCAAATATATTTGAAAAACGTACTAAGGCTAATACCGATGATTTTAAGCTGCTGCAGCTTGATATGATAATCTCCAGCATTGAAGCAAGGTGGGTAGATAATGCATAAAATAATGGCGCTTGATGTCGGAACAAAAAGAATTGGCGTTGCTTTGAGTGATTACTTGCAGGTAATTGCAAATCCATGTACCTGTATTCAGAGAGAACCCGAGCAGAAAGCTATAGAAGAGATTACTAAAATAGCAAAAGAAAACAGGGTTGAGAAAATAGTTGTAGGTGTTCCGTACAATATGGACGGTACTTTAGGCTTTCAAGGAGAAAATTGTATAGAATTTTCACAAAAATTAATTGGTTTTGATATAATATTGGAAGACGAAAGATTAACTTCTGAAGAAGCAGAAGAAAGGTTAAAAAGCCGCAAGGTCGATTTTAGAAAAAATAAAGGACTTGTCGATATCGAAAGTGCCTGTATAATATTAGAACAGTATTTAGGGAAATGATTATGAGCGAAGAAAATCAGGAAATGGAACAACAATTCGTAGAAATCTACGGTGAAGACGGACAAATTGTAAAATGCGAAATCTATGATGTTATAGATTTTGAAGACAAGACTTACGCACTTCTTCTTCCTGTAACAGAGGATGAAGAAGACGATGATTCCGAAGTTATTGTTATGGAGTATATCGAAGAAGGCGAAGACGGCTATTTCCAAAACATTGAAGACGAAGAAGAATTCAAAAAAGTTTGCGCTTTTATTGAATCATTAGATGATGAAGAGGATGAATAGTTTTGTTTGAACGTTTTACGGAAAAAGCTGTTAATGCAGTTTATGAAGCGCAAAATCTGGCAAGAGAAACCTGCTGTGATGAAGTTATGCCGGAACATCTCCTGCTAGCACTTGTCAAAGAGGCAAAAGGGGTATCACTAAAGTTATTTAGAATGTACAATGTCACTTTTGAGGCAATGTCAGATGAGGTCGGAAAATGCCTTAAAAAAGCATCGCGTATTCCTGAAAATATACCTTTCAGCCATGCAGTGAAAGATATTTTGAAACATACACTTGATCTTGCTGCAAAATCCGGTAATTCAAATATTTTATTTGAACACCTGTTTTTGACTGTTATTACAGAGAAAAATGTAAATATTCAGGAAATATTGAGGAAGTTTGATTTTGATATCTATAATTCAAAGGATATTTTAACAAAACTTGTTCAAAAAAAGATTAAAAGGCTTGAGCATCCTGAAGCAGAAGAAGATGAAGACAAAGGAAGTTCTTTTGAAGCTGTTTATGAAGGTGAGGCGCTTTCCGATGTTTTTGACAGAGCTGTGTCAAAACTCTCTGCAGCTGGTTACGAAATTCTCGGTACAGAGCAGATAATGGCTTCAATTCTTGAATCTTCAAATTCAGAGCTTGTGGAAACCATTAAGAAGTACGGTCTGGATTTTGAAACTTTTGAAAACAAACTTGCAGAGCAGAGTTCAAGACAGGCAGAGTATGAAGGTAAGAAAATTATTTTTACTCCAAATGCTTTTCTTGTAATGAATTCGGCGCTTCAAACGGCAAAAGAACTGGGCTCTTCTGTTATTACACCTGAACATATTGTGCTGAGTGTTTTAAAGACAAAACGCGGCTTAGCTTACGATATTATTAAGTCACTTGGAATAGACAGTGAAAAGATGTCAGAAGATATTTTGAAACCGATTGAAAAACAAATGCCTGAAACTTTGACAATAATGAAGCTTGCTAAGGAAGAAGCACGTCGTATCGGGCGTAATATAGTCGGCACGGAAATGTTTCTGCTTGGTATTATTGCGGAAGGAACCAGTATAGCTTTTGAGGTTTTGAATGATTTAGAGATAACAATGCGCGATGCAAGAGTTGTGGTAGAAAACCTTGTCGGATATGGTAATGAGTATTTTGACAGAGAAATAACTTTTACAAAACGCGCTAAAAAGGTGCTTGAAAAAGCTTGGATTTCCGCAAAAAAATCCAATAAACAAAAAATTGAAGCAGTAGATTTGCTTCTGGCAATTATTGATGAGCCGGAATCTCTTGCGATGAAAGCATTAGATCAACTCGGAGTTGATGCTGTAGAAATCAGGCACGGTATTCAGGGCAGAGGAAAAAATTATAACGGATAATAAAGAAAAAATGCAGGGTATTGTCAAAAAAGTTGTTGATTTTTTAGAAAAATACAGCTTGCAGGATAAAACTATCATAGTCGGTTTTTCCGGAGGTTTTGATTCTATGTGCCTGCTTGATGTTTTGTCTAAAATTAAAAACTTGCCGGAATTTATTGACTTGAATGTCGTTGCAGCACATTATAACCATAATTGGCGGGGAGAAGAAGCTCTGCGCGAGCAGGAGGTTTGCAGAATTTTTGCGAGCGCTAAGGGGATGGAGTTCTATACTCAGACTGCATCTAAAAATATTAAGAAAACTGAAAATGATGCAAGAATTGCCAGATATGAATTTTTCGAAGAAGCTTATGAAGAATATGATGCAGATGCTGTTTTTACAGCACACAATTATGATGATAATGCAGAAACACTTCTTTATAGAATAATAAAGGGTACAGGAATTGTCGGGCTAAAAGGTATTTCAGAAAAACGCGGATATTTTTACAGACCGCTTTTGACTGTAAAACGTGCAGAAATTATTGATTACTGCAATGAAAATAATCTTGCGCCTAATAATGATTCTTCTAATGCAAATATTGCTTACAAGAGAAATTATCTGAGATTAAATGTAATTCCAT
>ENA-UESU01000796-UESU01000796.1-human-gut-metagenome-genome-assembly--contig:-NODE-796-length-25184-cov-7.799299_pt1 | contig 25184 bp, 35 predicted proteins | sample MGYA00243007_ERZ508008 | MGnify/ENA primary metagenome ERZ508008 (study PRJEB26167, sample SAMN06115399) | human gut metagenome | host: Homo sapiens | place: China:Henan | collected 2016-06-23 | study...
TATTCTTATGCAAAATAAAGAAGCTCATAATTTCGACAAAACATTGATTATGTAAGGAGTTTATTATTGTTTGTAACTTAATTAACCATTGTACAGATGGCTAAAATAAAGGCTTTTTTGTGCAAAATATATAAGAAAGTGATAGAGAGGCAAATTATGTTAGATATAGTAATTATTGGCAGTGGTCCGGCGGGGCTATCTGCAGCCATATACGGTTCGCGGTCCGGTTTAGACATTCTTGTTATCGAAAAAATTTCTCACGGAGTTGGACAGATTGCAGAAGCTGACTGCATTAATAATTATTTAGGATTTTCGTCCATACGCGGTTTCGAACTGGGAATGCAATTTCGTACACACGCAGAAGCATGCGGCGTAAGATTTCAGGAAAGCGAAGCAATAAAGTTAGAACGAACTGATGCATGCTGGAAAATATATTCCAAAGATGGATCCTGCATCCAAAGTAAAACCGTGATCTATGCGGCAGGTGCCTCCCATCGCCATTTAAATGTTTTTGGCGAGGAAGCTCTTATCGGAAAAGGCGTTTCGTACTGTGCCACCTGTGATGGCACTTTTTATAAAGGAAAAGATGTGGCGGTAATTGGTGGTGGCAACACAGCAGTCGGCGACGCATTATATTTATCCGATCTCTGTCACAAAGTCTATTTAATTCATCGCCAAAACTCATTCCGTGCAAATACAGAATCGCTGACCAACTTGAAAAGCAAAAAAAATGTCCACATTATCACCCCTGCAAAAGTAACAAAGATCATCGGTGAAGAGGCAATGGGGGTATTCGCTGTGCAGGTCGAAACAAATAATTCTATTATTCCAAACGAGACACTTCACAAAACATCTGATATTCCGAACGAGACACTTTCTAAAACATCTGATATTCCGGTATCTGGCGTTTTTGCGGCATCATAAAATGCCTGTCTGTAAATTCTCTCATATTTTTCAAGCGTATACCCGGCAGCCAATCTGTCCTTTTTCTGCATTTTGCGATACAAATTGTTATATACCTCGGAACGTTTTGTTGTATCTCCATTGTGGACACCGTTTTCACGCAGGAACTCTTTTTTTGTCAGTTCATACATTTCTTCTTTGCTGCTATCCGGAATTGATATGATCCGTTTTCTCGAACTTTCATTTTCATCTGTCACTAAAAGTCCTGCCAGTCCATTTACAGGGTTGATATAATCTCCATCCTTGTCATAATGACTCATCAGATTTTTTATTCCCTGAATATTGCCATACATTGCACCATTTCCAGCAGACATCATTTGTTTTACTGCGGCTTTATATTGTTTGCTGTTTGTGTTAATCCCGGCAGCTTTTAACTTGGACTGAACAGAACTGCTGTTCAACTGGGACAACTGAAAACTGCCTATTGCATTTACTCCTGATGTCCCAAATGATTTTTGAAACAAAAAAGCATAATCCGTTATTTTTGACATAAAACATCCTCCCATATTAAACCTGTTATCTTACCTATATCCTTACGCTTTCCTATCAAAAGACGTTTTCTCTTCCAAATAGTTCGGCAGTTCTTTCAATTCTGAGCTTTGGGCATTCTTTTGCGTATGGTATTCATTGAAGTAAATTCCGTAAAATTCTCTTTCCTTTTCCCGCTCAGCCGGAGTTCTTTCGCATCCCCATCCATAACTATCTCCCAGATAGGTCAACACTTTTGTTCCTTGATAAGAAATGTCGGCACCATATCCTTCGCCTGTCAGAATCGGACATTCCAGTGTGCCTCCTCCCGCCAGAGCAAACTTCTTTTGCGCAAGGTTGTTATTTTTCCCCTCTGCCCTCTCCAGAAAATCGAGCAATGATAATTCTCCGATTCCTTTGCATTTCGGATTACCATTTTGACTTTTTACCGCATTTTTAGCCTGCTGATATAATGCCTTTCTGTCAGGGGATACATCGGATATGTATTCTGCACATAACCTTGTTCTCTGCCTGTGAATAGATTCTAATTCCGTTTTACTCGTAGTGTTGGCAGCTCTCTGAGCCAGTTCCTTAATCTCAGAGACAAACTCTGCCTGTGACTTATTGCTTTTCCCTGCACTTGGAATCATAGACCAATCAGGTTCTCCACTTCTCAGCGATACACTATATTTTGTAATAGCAGAACTCGTTGCATTTGAAATCGAAATTCCCATGAATTCACCTCATATTTTCTACCTTCTCTGCATATATTTTAACCTCTATATATACTTATCCATTTATCATATTCATTCTTTAAAATTCTCATAACATACTTATTTCCTCTATTTTTTTATCGGATAAAATAACCTGTTCTCCTAGTCCCATATCATCAAACGACCATATTACGCACACAAAGACCATCTCTTTACAAGATGACCACTGCCTTAAATTCATTTTCATCGCAGGAAAGCACCATATCACCGCCATATTTATCCACAACTGCTTTTACATTTAACAATCCAATGCCGTGATGATCCCCTCTTTTGCTCTTTATTGTGTCATTTTCAATTTCCACCTTTTCTGTCACCGGATTTCTCACCGCAAATATCAGTTTATGATCTTCGCACTCTAATTTCAGATGAATGACCGCTTTTCCGGTATTTTTCAGTACCTTTTCACTCTCCCGGATTGCATTATCCAGTAAATTGGAGAGCAGAATCACGATCTCTTCCTCCTCCAGACAGATCTCCTGCAAATCCCCTACTTTTAGGATCACTGCTATGTGTTTCTCCTGCATGCTGCGGTACTTCTGGTTTAAAACAGCATTGACCACCGGATGGTTCGTGTTGATTGCCGACATCTCGACAGCTATGCTCTCTGTCAGCTTCTGCGTAAATGAAAGTGCCTCATCTGTGTGTCCATTCTTTATCAATGTCTGGATCGTGGAAAGCTGATTTTTATAATCGTGCATTTTTCTTCGCTGACGCTCATAGATTTCTTCCCGGTCCTGATAATCTGCAATACGATTTTTCTGATTTTGTTCCGTAAGTACCGCAATTTTTATTCTCTCTTCTTTTTCAATGGTATTCTGCATGAACTCCATAAGGATAAGGTTAATCGCAACCAGTCCCACCGAAAGAAATAAAAATACATTCTGCATGTCAATACATCCCGGCATACTCATATCAGTTTCTATGCCAGCACATCAAATGTCGAAACTCCATTTTCTGTCACTCCTGTAGAAGTTGAAGTACCTAGCAGTTCCACCAGTTTTCCTGTTAGGTCTGCCACATCTTTTCCATCAATTTTCAGATTATATTGCCGTTCTTCCTGCTCCTGTTTTTCGGCACGCTGTTTTTCCAGCCGTTCCTCTGTCTCTTTCTTTTCTGCTTTCCTTTTCTCGAGTCTTTCTTCAAGTTCTTTCCTTGCTTTTTCTGTTCCCGGATCAACCTCATCTGTTACCAGTACTTCTTCTGTTATGCTATCATATCCATTTATTGTATCCGTTACACTCAGTACCTTACAGCCACGAGCACTTTGAGCAGCTTTCAATTTTTCGATACTTTCCGGTATTAAAGATAGATTATACTCCAACCATTGTTTTGTCTTTTCATCTCCCATAGCCTTTGACAAAAGAGAGCTGTTTATATTTACGGAATAATCCCTGCTTCGTAAACAATCGTATTTTTGTGTTAAATAGTTCTTATATTCATGGGCATTCTTATATGTCCTGCCCGTTTTGTTTCCAGCATTTTGTGTATTGCCATAACTATTCGTATATGACGCATAAGTTCCTATTCCTGTAACTGCCATATTAACATATCTCCTTTCATTATTCGGAGTCCTTCCAACTATGCCACCTGTTGGATTTCTCTCACCTACATCTATACTTTAAAATCTAATCCACCAAGAGTATCATCCATCTGATCTAAAATACTTGTATCAAATGCATCTCCCGGCTTCCATCCAGGATTATTTTTCTTTACCAGTGTCTCCATTCTTGAAGCATAATCTCCAGCCATTCTGCTCAATGTCCACGAAGCGGAATTTCGCTGTTCAGAAGGAATCGTATTCAAATACTGTTTGATTACATCATGTCTCTTGCTTTCTTCTGGTATATATGCACCATTGCTACTGATAAAATCCTGCTTTACAACCTTTTCTAAATCCGACTTCACCTTATCCGATACAGACACTATCTTTTTCCAATCCTTACCATTGATACAACGGTCTGCCTGTTCCTTTGATAAAAAAGGTACACCATCTTTATTATAGTAATAATTGTTATTTCTATATTGACACCCAGAATCTACGGTCGTAATCCCAGTCTGCTTGTGTGAAGAATTTTTCTGAAATAAGAATTTGTTTATTAGCAAACTTTGCGAAAATAAATTTTTATTGTTAATATTTACATTCATATTTCACTCTCTCCTATAATACAAAATTGTAGCCACATTACATTTTTAATATGTATAATATACTTTTATTGTTTCAGTGGATGTTGAAACTGTTCCTTTTGTAACAATCCATATTTTCCACTTGCCTGACGGATCAAAACCATTAAAATCATTAATTGTTATTGTTCCACTCTTACTTACTGTTGTATAATTAACATTTCCATTGCCATCTTCTACATATAAATAAAACGAATCACTTCCTGAACTAACCCTACTATACACCTCTATTTTTAAAATCTGAGGATTTGATCCACTTACAGACCCTGATGAAACAGTTGAAATATTTGATACTGTCCCATATACAGAATTTAATTTTGTTGTTGTCTTAGTCCAATAATTTGTAGCCCTCACTGATACAGTAGAATTTATAGTTATTGTTTCTTCTGCCGGTGCAACTTCTGCTGCCGATACAGGAGTTACAAGAAGAGCTGTGCATAATACGATTCCACTCAAAAAATAAGATATAATTTTCTTCATCGTAAATACCTCCATAATAATATTTCAAAATAATATGGCTACAATTTCTTTCATCAATTTTTAATCACCAGTTTACAACTTTATAAATGGTAGACTTGTTGATGAATCAACCGATTTAAAGCCTTTTTCACAGCATTTGTTTTTATGTGTGTTTCGACATTTTTGACGAAAGTGGCAAAAAATATCTGTCTGCGAATACCCTGGCTTAATTCAAAACGAAATTCCTGTACACTCTTTGTGCGATATTCAGAAAAAGTTTTATCCTGATACGGCAAAAGTTTCATGGCACAATAGCTGATATTGATCAGATTGACCAGCATTTCAATCCCTTTGCAGCTCCGCACCATATAGCTGCAAAAAGACCAGAATGTTTTCTGCTCATAGTCGCTTGTCTCAATATTCCAGCGAAATGAGTACAGAAACAGTGGGATATATTTCATCCAGTCACTGCCGGTCTGATTCAATGGTGCTTTTTCCTGCCATGCACAGAAAATCTGCAGTTCTTCTGGAAAAATCGTACTGAAAACAGGCGTTTTTTACCATGCTCTTTTTCTGTGGCTGTGACATAAGCCAGAACTTCCTGATTGCCAAAGATTCTGGTAAAGACACGGCGGACACCGGTATAGTAATCACCGATTTTTTCACCGGAAAAGGTAAAGTCAGTCTCAACAGAAAGCTGTTTTCCATGTTTAGCCGGACGCCCCCTGCGGCCGGTATGTGCAGGAGCAAGGTCATACATAACAGAATCAATCCTTGCATTACCAATAAGATCCAGGTTCGGATATTCATTGACAATACAGACCAGATTTTGTTTCGTATACCAGCTGTCACAGAGAATAATGACATGTTCCCTGCTTTGAAATTCAGGCATGACTTTACGGATCATGGTGGCAGCAAGTTCCAGTTTGGATTCTTTTTTCTTCCACATACGGTATCCAAGCGGAACGGAAAGATAAGAGATCTTATCCTGATTCCACACAGGTACGCAAAGCATGATACTTACAAAACAGTGTCCATTCAGATAGTTAGAACTGTTTTGTGCAGCATGGTCAAACAGTTTTGAAACGTTTTCTCAAATATTAATCGTCAATAAATTACAATCAGGCATTATTAACATTTGTGTTTGTCATAATCATATCGAATGGCTTGAGTATTTAATTTCCATCAATGTAAACTTATCTTCTTCCAAAGCATTAATCTTTAGCCTTTAAATTTTAACACTCATCAATAACTGCGATAACTGATTTTGATTATGATGAATCATTGTATATTTTTCCTTAAATGATGTGATTGCACCATACATTTTCTCAGTTAAATTTTCTGGGATTTCGTCCTTTCCCTTTGTTTTCTGTTCCCCAATGTAATCTGACGCTAATGCAGACCTTGATGTAATTTTTGAAATTTTATTCATTTCTTCACCGATAATTCCACGGGCATGCTGATTTGTTGTCTCCATTGTCACAAAATCATCCACCGTTTTCTTATATGCTACATCTAAATTGCTTAATTCTTCATCCCGTGTAAGCTTACGAGGTCCATTTTCATCAGCTACATATATTTCTCTGGTTCCATTTTCATAGCCCTTCACAATTTCATCATATAATTCTGCGTATGCTTTAACATAATTATTTGCCTTGTCAGTAATATTTAAGGCACTTTTTCCTGTATCAACATTTTGATTCTGCTGTGCTGCCTTCTTTTGAATTTCATAACTATAATCAATATCACTGATTTTTTTACTCGCTAACAGTTCCTTTCTTTGAACCACATCATCATATTTTTCCTGTCCACTCTGCTGTATACGATTACGATAATACTCCAATCCCTCATTAGAAATCGAAAGCTTTACGGATTGTTCCATCGTATGTTTTTCATTTGCCTGCTTATTTTCTTTATGAACTTTAGCATCATTTTTTCTATTATGGGATTCATATTATTCATATAACTAGATATTTTCATATTTTTACCTCTTTCAATTATTCAAATATCCCTGATCCAGTTCTTCTTTCGACCAGACTCTTTCATACGTTCCACCAATTTCATCAAAAACCTTTTGCCATGTAGAAAATTTATGGATTTCCTCCATGCTATCCTTGTTATTCTGAAGCCATTCATACAGCTTTTCATACATAGAACCAGAAAACCGGACACTCCAATTGTTTTTATAATTTTCATTGTCACTGTATGACATTCCATCAGCTCCTATGGATATAATTCCCTGATCTGTCCGTTTTGCCATTCCTCTAATCTCTAAATCAGCCCAGATAAAACCTTCTTCCCGACTCTCAATTAAATTAGGGTATTTGTCAAAATACATCTCCGCTAATTCTTCATACCTCTTCCGATCCGCTTCATTTTGCAGAAGAACCTTGCCACCTCTGCCTTCTTCACCGTCTTTTACTAAATACTGGATGCCGGTACCTGAATGTGTATTTAATGTAAATCCCTGCAAAGTCTCCACATCCAGCGAATCTTTATCCATTACATTCTGCAATGCATCTTTTAATTCATCATCTAATACCAGGGCATCGTAACTCATCGTTCCATGCTCAGAAATCAAAAACTGCTTTCCTGTTGTTTCATCCTGTCTTATTTTTATATCAGAATAGGAAAATGCCCCCAAACGCTCCCCGTCTTTATTGTATATATCAAAACATTCAGCTTCATTATCGGGTACGATTCTATAATTTTCGGATTCGTACTCTGAATATTCCTGTTTCAAAGTATTTATCGTTTTTCCTGACAGTGCCAGATAAGAATCCATCACTGTACTTTTCTTAGCACGATTGATATCCGCTCTACTGCTAATATCCTCCTTATCCACCGTCTGAGCCAAAGTGTCAGCCCACTTATTCTGGTTCCGATTTGGTTTTAGGTTGTTATAACCTGTTGAATAACGGCTCTCCGCTCCTATACTTCCAATCATTTTTTTAATTCCTCCCGGCATTTTATTCTCTTATTTTAGATGCCAACACGGTATAAAATTCTTTTTCCTGTTGCAGATATGCTGCCCTTTCATCTGTAACGGCTGCCAGCGGATTTTCTATTCTCTCCAATACTTTGTCGATAGCTGCTAAATAACTTTCTTTCGTTTCACCAAAAATATTGTCATCACCACCTGTCAGAAAATCCTGCTCTACCGATAGCTGCGTTAATATACTGGTTACATCCGTCTGAAATGGATTAAAACCAGTTTCTTCCAATGTTTCCTGCCACGCCGCCTTTACACTCTCCGGCACTGTCTGAAGGTAATAATCACTAATATATGCAATCTGCTTTTTGGTCTTTTCATCTGCAAACTGGTAGGTTCTGTTATTCGCTTTTAACTGTTCATATGCCGCCTGCGCATCACTGTTCGCTTCTGACTCATACCAGCCATCTTTATTTTTGCTATATTTCATACCATTGACCGTAAAATCTTTGGAAGTGTCTACACCCAGATAAGACATAACATCCGTAATTCCCTCTGTATACCGGGCATATTCCTCCTTTGAATGTGCTACAGTAGTCATTGTCCCACCTGCATTTCGCAGCATGGATGCCAATGCATCTGCCATTCTCTGTGCTTTTACATATGATTGTGTATCATACGGATTATCTCCACCAGAAACCTCTACTCCATGCGCCGTAACCGTAAGCACATGACCTCCATTAACACGGATTCTTTGCCCTTCCGCAATATTAACAGAATTATTCTGTCTGCTAAGTGACGAACTCTTCGCCAATTTTATAGGTGTTTTTAACACTTGAACCAAATCTTCTACCGGATTTAGTAAGTGCTGCGACATCGCCTCATTATAGGTTTCCTTATCTTTAATAGCTGTATTTTTGTAATTAGATGTAAGTCCTCTTGTATTAGGATTAATATAACTTGATATTGACTGCATTGTCTCAATCTCCTTCGTTTTTTCTAAATTCTCTTTCCTTCTATGTCCAAATAGCTAAGCCTTATTTGTACTTACTATTTGCATTTGGCAAATTAAGATATGTATCCATACTTTTCGTCCAAAGCAACGATAAGTCAAACCTTCCCAATTTGTTTAAATCTTCTATGCTTTTTTTGAACATTGCGATAAAATCTCTTCTGTCGTTAAGTCCCATATTACCAGCTTCAAGCGGCAGAGACGTGAAACCTCCCTGCTTTTCCACTTTGTAATGTGCCTCCAATGCACGCATTTCGACTACTGTAGCATTTGATGGATTAACATCATTGATATAAATTCTTTGCTCAAACTCTTTCCCGTTTTCATCCACACCTTTCGCTAACACCACTGGATTTTCATCCGTCGAATCATCCGCATATTTAAGGCAATAAGAAAGACCTGTACCATTACCTCCTGTCCACAACATATTATCTGTTGTAAATATCTGATATACCTTTGGTGTTTCTGCCGTATAAAATGTCTTTTCCGCAGATGCAGGTGCTTTCATATAATTACTTTTTTGTTGACCGTACAATGAAGATACGGTATCCAGACCAGAACCAATGTTCATATTTCTGTTCCTCCAATCATTTTATCTGAATTGTACCGTCTGCCATGACAAACTGTACATTTAACCCAGACATAATATCTTTGTGCTGAGTCTGTTTATATGCTAAAATTTCCCGGATATCGCTTGCGTAATCCTGATAGGTCAGATTCCCTCCCGAATATTTAATAGGTCATCCAATGCTTTCGGCAGACCATGTCCCTCCTATTTACCATTGCATCTACCCATTTATCACATTCATTCCTTTTGAAATGCTTTCAACTTTCACCGAATCCTCAAATGTGACTGTCATCTGTGTATCGTAAGTTTTCCATTCAAACTGCGACCAGCTTACACCGTTACCGGTATGCTCATAAGCCTTGATTGCATCGTTATATTGCTTTTTTTATCGGATAAAATAACTTGTTCTCCCAGCCCCATATCATCACACTCGTTTACAACCCCAAAGTCATTTTACTTACGCTCCATAAATCCTATGATTGAAAAAATCAATCCTAAAACCATATGATTCTTCTGTCAATCAGAACCAATCTGCTTTCTCCTATCGGAGTCCAAGCATACACACTCTTGCAATATAACGTATCATCAGCTCCGAGCCTGTGCTTTCTGTATATTATCTGACCAATACTTATTGCTGAAAAAATTCCCATTTCTAGGCAAATTTCTGAACATATCCATAAGAATATCATATGACAAGCCTGATGTGTCCACAAACATCTCTTTCCCATCTTTCGATTTAACTGCAATTCCGTTATCACCCACATACGCTACTGTATTGTCATCTAATTTCTGTATTAATCCCGTCATTTCCCCAAATTTCTTTAGAGGGAACTCCCCGGATTCTTCACAAAGTTTTCGGAACTTTTCTGCATCCTCACCTACCATATACGGATATTTTCCGTCTCTAATATACCATGAATTTCCCGTTTCTGAATCCGTGTATTTAGGATCCGTTAATGCCCATTCTTTCAAAGGAACCCCCTGGTACCATGCTGTCATTTTTTCACTGGAATCATTGCTTATTTCTGGTTCTTCATTTTGAATTTCTTTCTCAGCAATTTCATCCTGCTCCTGTTTATCTACTCTATATGACGCGTTATATTTTAATGCCTCATAGATTTCTTGAACATTTGCATATTTGTTAACTGCTGCACCACCCGGTACCTCTAATACTTCCTTTTGTTGAAAAGTATGTGACTGGTTATATTTTGAACCAGGTTTTCTTCCTGCATAAATATTGTTATTTACAGCGGTATTTACCATATTTACCATATTTATAATCCCCCCTGTAGCGGTATCTCCTTCCCATAATTATTACATAAAAGTATAAATGAATTTATTTATACTCAAATGTTCCAGCTTTTACTTTCTTGCATTCCCAACAGGTAGTCTTGAACATACTTCTGGTCAACTACATTTTGTGCTAGAATTCTCTGATCAAGTGCTTGTCGCTGTGCCTTTTGGTCGATATGCTTTTCCAGCATCATCTTCTGCATAAGTTCCCGCTTTTGGCGTTCACTTGCCACATACTCGCTGTCCCTCTTGCGCTGTGCGGCTCTACGGTCAGCATAGGTACGATCAGAATGATAAAATGAACCTTTTGCCTTCTTATCAGCCAAATCCTTTTTAGCGGCTTTGGTTGCTGCACTATCATCATGGTAAACATGTGCCCCGTAGCAAGTTGCTCCAGCTCCTGTAATTGTTGTTGTAACATGGACACCAAATGGAAGCCCATGAGAAGCTCTTGCATCTGCACGAAGCCAATCCATAATTTCTTTGCGATAGGCGGGATCTTCCTTCATTCTTTTGAATCCATCTTCTGTGATATGTACAGAATTGGACAAAATAGCCGAGGAGTTCATTTTATCAATTTCAGCCAGTTCCTCATAGATTTCCTGCTTGAACGCTGCCATCTCATCAACTTCGGATACTTCTTTTGTTGCCGCTGTCTTATCTGTTTGGCTTGTTGCCTGTGCGCTTGTGTTCTGTACCATCTGAGAAAAATCCTGCATTTTCACTGTGCCTGCTTTTTGCCTCATACCATAAGAACGATATGCCAACATTGCGGCACTGGAATATCCACTAATCTGCATAGCTATAACCTCCTTTATATCAATATTTTCTACTATATTCAAATAACTAAGCCCTATTTATGCTTACTGCTTGCATTTAGATAAGTATTCATATTTCGCATATAAAACATCTGCAAATCATACCTTCCTAATTTATTCATATCCTGTATAACCTTTTCAAAGCTGGATATAAGGTCGCATCTGTCATTTAATCCCATACACCCATTTTCTTGCGGAAAATAACTGAGACTATTCCCCTTGTCGACGTTATAATATGCCTCCAAAGCACTCATTTCAACATAAGAAGCATTTCTCAAATCAATATCGTTAATATTAATTTTTTCTTCAAATTCTTTTCCATTTTCGTCAACTCCTTTGGCTATCACTACAGGATTATCCTCTGTTGACTCTTCTGCGTATTTAATATAAAACGAAAGACCTGTTCCATTTCCACCTGAAAACAACATATCATCCGTCTTTAAATACACCTTCACTGATGTCTGAGAAAATGCCTCATTTTCGGCAACATATGTTTTGCTATTATTTTGCTGCTTTCCAAATACTTCCGATGCACTTTGCACTCCCGAACCAATACGCATTTAATTACCTCCTTCTGATGTTGTATCATAATACTTTCCTGAAACTGTACTCATACATATCCGAATACATGTTATCATGGGGTTGGGGCGTCAGCCTTCTATCCAATGCCGCCATATCCACCGTAAAACCGCTGTCTGCCACAGAAAAAGCACCATTACTGAATTGAAACTCCGAAGTAAAGTCTGGAATCCCCAGATCACCGCTTGTCCGGTTATGTCCTATAATATTTATCAATGCATCCTTTATCCGCTCTATCTTGGCATTGTCCTTTGTTTTGTTAATCAGATTAGCAGCTTTTTCCGGCAGCCCGCCAATCTTTCCGTCTGGTGTCAGGTAAAGGTTCTCCAGAGAAATATCTTCTCCCGTAACCCCTTTTAAGTAACGCCTGACTTCCTGCACATCCGTGGCATACTGATAGGTATTGGACGACAGATTTCCCACACTGTCAGCAATTCCTGTGTAATACTGATACATCCGGTCACTGTACTTTTCCTCTACCAGTTTCTGAACCTGTTCCCGGACTTCCTTATCTTCGATACCGCTCACTGTTACATTCCCATTGCTTTCAATCTTTATCTGCATTCCCTCCAGCTCATCACGGGAGATACCTTTGCTTTCCAGATCCTTTACAAAATCCTCGGAAAAATCATTTTTCAGTTCCGCCTTCTGCTGTGCTTTCTCAAAATCTTTCAGGTTTGCAAAAATCTTCACATACTCCGTTTCCGCATCATCCAGTGTCTTTCCTTCTGCCATGTCCTGCAACAATTCATCCACTGTGCGCCCGCCTTTGTATTGTTTTTCTTCCGGCAGACTTTCAAACTGCTTCTGGTGGAGTTTCTCCATTTCTTTTGTATAATTTTTCTCTGTATCCATCAGGACTTCATTATATTTGTCGAGGTATTCCCTCCAATTTTCATCTTTCCGGCTGTATGCACCGTGAAGGTTCCCGAATGCCTCCCTTATGGCATCGGTCTTTTCCTGTTCTTTATTTTCCGTAACCTTGAAACTGATTTTATAATAATCATGCGGAGAAACTTCTTCCCCATTTTTGTTTTCTATTTTGATACAATATTTATTGGTATTTGTATCCCAGTTCGGGATGGTCAGTGTTTTACGTCCTTCCCCGTCCCATTCTGCCTTTCCGACCTGATTGCCATATTCATCATATAAGGTGAGGTCATAATCACAGCCTTCCGGCATGTCCATGTATATTTGAACCCCAAAATAATTCTGTATGGTTCGATTAAATGGAATGGAAAAGTTGTAGAAATCCACATCCTTTTTATCACTGAGATTTCCTTTCAGACTGCTGGTTTCGTCCTTAATCAGAAAATCCAGATCCAGAAACGTACTTCCCTTCTTCTTGTCCGAAACCTCATAAGTGGTATGCTGTCTGCGATAAGTGTCATTGCTGCCAAGTGTACAGGAATCTTCCTGAAGTGTCATATTTTTCTTCAGTTTCCCTTCAAAAAATGCCACTGTTTCCTTTCCAGACATGAAAAAAATCGGTTTTTGACGAAATGCCGCCCCATATGTAGAATGATTACTGTTTATTTCCATTTCTTATCCTTCCTCCCGAAAAATATCTTACCTGTATTCTTATGCTTTCCTGTCAAAAGATGAGCCTACAGTATAACAGGATTATCCGGTAAAATAATACTGCTTTTCTCATATGCTGCCGCCACCAACTGGCTATTTAGATATTCGTTTTGTACAGCTTTTCGTCTTGCCTGTGCTCTTTTTACTGCTTCCTTTTCCTGTTCTTTCATAAGTTCTTCCATTCTTTCGTGGCGCTTCTCCCACCAAGATTCTCCGTCATTCGCTGTTTCTGATCCACTCTTTCCTACTGGACCTGCATAACCGTAACATTCTTCTGGTGACGCTCCAATAACATCAAAACTAACATTATTTGATCCTACCGGCAAGCCTTGAACGGAATATGCTGAACGAACTCTGTTCAAAACATAGTTCTCATATTCAGGATCGTTTTTCATTCTTTCAAAAGCTTCTTCCTTAATCACAATCGACCCTGAAGAAAATGTGGAACGAACCCATCCGCTTACGGGAAATTGAGATATTTGATTCATAACCCATTGTTTATACTCATCCAGTGACATCTCATCTTTTGATTTTTCAGAAACCACGCTATTGTTTACAGCATTGTTTATCCGAGGTGGATAATCAATCGTCACATCTCCCGGATACATCACATTACTTGTATCCGCTGTATTTTTACTTTCCTCTACTTTCTTCACCGCATTTACAAAAGTATCTTTTGATGTAGTATACTTCTGTTTTTTGCAGAAGTTAAGTAACTGTCAGCATACGGATTTCTTCCTATACCATTCACATTTATACCTGCCATTTATGTCCCTCCTAAATAATTATATATATGTCTCATCGTTGTCATTTTCCGTTTCTGTTCCAGTCAATTATAACTTTTCCAATCTTTCCAGAAACGCAACATAGAATTCTCTTTCTTTCATACAAGTCCTCTGAACTTCTATGCTTTTAGGGACATATTCCAGTGGATGGTCTAAATTATATAAAGCCTGTTTCGTTGCCTGAATTGCAGATTCTGTTGTGTTTCCCAAAATGTCGATGTTATCCACATCGCCCTCGCCCTTCATCTGCTTATTCAGCCTTTGTATCATCATCTGTGATATATGGCTCAACATTCCGTTTTTCTTTATTCCCATACCATTCGCATTTACTTCCTTCGCTGCTTCCATCCATGCATCTTTTACATCCTGCGGAGCATTCGGACCAATCATATCAAATGCTTTTTCGTTAAAATCCGTATCTGCCATATATGGATTTATACTCTCATTTTCCTGTTTGGCACGTTCTGTACTAAATTGAGGAATATCATTCTGTCTGCGTCTGTTTTCGTATGACACACCATTCATAGAATAGTTGGAACTAATCTGCATATATCAATACTCCTTTTTATTTGAATTGCATTATTATCATTAGGCTTTCGCTTCAAAAACTGGTCTTTTCTCCAGATAATCCGGTAATTCTTTTAATTCAGAATTCATACCATTCTTTACGGCATTATATTCCTTCCAGTAAATGGAATAGAATTCATCTTTTTTTGTAAGTTCTGCCGGAGTCATTTCATACCCCCAGCCGGCACCGGTATTCAACAATACATTCACACCCTGACTCTGAATTTGAACACCATAACCACCTGATGTTAAAATAGTGAAATTTAATGTTCCGCCTCCTGCCAGTGCAATCTGCTTATCTGCAAGATTCTGATTTTTTCCCTCTGCCTGTTCCAAAAAATCCAGTAAGGTTAATTCTCCAATCCCTTTACATTTTGGATTGGTATTTTGATTTTTCATTGCACTTTTTGCCTGTTGGTATAACTGCTTTCTATCCGGTGCAACCTCTGACAAATATTCTGCCCTTAACTGCAATAGCTGCCTTGAAATAGCATCTTGTTCTGTCTTATCAGTAGCATTGGCAGCCTTTTGTGCCAGTTTCTTAATCTCACTCACAAATTCAGTCTGCGTTCTTGTACTTTTTCCTTTCGATGGAATATAAGACCAGTTTGGTTCTCCATTACTACCAGAAGTAATTAACTGTTCCCTTCCAACTGTTCCTATATTTGAAAAAGAGATTCCCATAAATCCACCTCACGGTTCATAAATAAATCTATCTATAACTTTATATCTACTGACTTTCTGCCACTCTACTCTCTGGTGATGCCATCCAATGCACCAATTTGATATTTTCCTTTTATCGAATCCTCTTATGCCTTAATATCAAAACTTGATCTATCAGGTGCAGAAATACTCACAGATTCTGCTACAAGGCTCTGTGTCATACTTTTTACATCATTACCAGTTACGGATAAGGTATAATCACCCGTTTCTTTTCCTTCTGCCGATTTTTCTGCACGTTTCTTTGCAGCTTTTTCTTCCTCTGCTTTTTTAGCAGCTCTTTTCTCTTTTACTTTTTCCTCTTTTTCTCTGTTCTCTTTTGCTTTTCGTTCAGCATTCTCTTTCGCTATTTTCCCATCTGGATCATTTGTACCAGATATTGCCACCGAAATATTTCCGTTTTCATCAACCTTATAACTCAGATTTGTCAAAGTGCCCAAACATCCATTAACCGCACTTTTGGCACAATCTGGAATGGCTGCTAAGTTTTCCTCCAGATACTTTGCTTTTTCCGGATCATTCATACACTTCTGTAAAAATGCACTTGAAACGGATACTGTTGTCGGAACCCCTTGCATTGAAGTCGTTCCCGTATTCATATAATGGTATTTTCCTTGCAAGTATTTTGAATAATCATTTACATTGCTATACCCCGTCTTAATCTGCTCTGTTTTTATCACACCGGGACGTGATGTTTTTAATTCAACTGTACTTGTTGTCACGTTGCCGTCTTTTGTATTTGTACTATCCTTTTCACTATCTGTTTTTTTTACAGTATTCTTATAATTTGAAGCATAATACGATGTGTAACTGCTGTTATTGATACCCGTAATTGCCATAATCCTACCTCCCTGTTATTGAAACTTAAAATAATTTCTATTATATTGAACGACTTGGATATTTAATTTCCGTTGATGTAAATTCATCTTCTGCCGAAACATTGATATGCCCACTGCTGTCAATAGCATACTCTTTACCATAAACGGAAAACGTATCTCCTTCTTTATATCCGATTTCTATCCAGTTTATATCATTTAACTGTTTTATCTTTGCGTCAACATTTATGGTCTTTCCTGATTCCTGCAATAAATAAGTGTGTTTTCCTGCTCCCGCATCTATAGAAAAGAATCCCGGAGAAATCCCGACTTTCTCACAGACGGACAATACCTCCTCATTGCTGTAGAGATACCCCCACACACTCTTTCCCTGTGCCAGATCCGACAGGATATTGCCTGCCTTACACATTTCCCACTTATAATTTGTTCCTTTTTGATTTGTATTCTCTGCAAGCAACGATTCCGAGGCTGCCCAGCCTATCCTTCCATTATTGACCGTCCATGTATATTTACCACCACTTGATGTTGTCCATGAATAATAACTTTTATTACTTAGTACCAGAGAATTATTCGCAGCACAAATGCCTGACATGGTGCTTGTATTCATTTTCGGTACTGCATAATTAGGTACTACCTGTCTGCTCCCATTAAGGTCAAAGGAAATAACCCCGTACTCCTTAAAATCAGAATTATATCCACAGGAAACATTCTCCCCAAAATTGATTGCATCCAAAATAGCACTTGAATTATTATAGTTTGCAAAATAATAAGCCAATTCACTGTTAGAAATATTCGCATTTTTATCTATCAGTGCAGCTATTGATTGCTTTGAAAAGCCTCGTGCAGCATCAGAAATACTTAAACTGTCCTGTTTTTTATTATTTCCTACTCCAAGCAACATCTGTATTGCTTTTTGGTGTATTCCTGCCTCTGCCTGCTTTGAATATGTCAATAGCTGGTTTACTGTGTTTACATCTGTTACTGTCTTCATAGCTAGTCTCCAAACCCTTTTTCAACATTAAACGCCAAACATATGCTGCAATTTGTCCAGCATATTATTTACTCTTCCTTCAACAGCTTCTGGCTGATTCCTTAATTCATACCTGCTTCCATAGTAATCATTTAAACGGTCTTTCATCTCATTACAAAATAATTTTTGATCTGTTTTACCATTTAAAAACTGATTGCAGATACCACTTATCTCTTTCTTCTCATTTGTATAAAAAGCTGTCTCATCTGAGATTATTTCTGACTTGTACTTATAAGATTCTGTTTTGCTTCCAATTCCAACAACCATGTAATCTGGTGTCATTTTCTCCATGATAGAATTACGTGCCGAATCATTAAAATGAACATATTCGTCAATCATGTCTGAAAAACCTGCTTGTAATTGCTCTGGAACATACATTTCATTTACTTTCCTTAGTCCCGCTTCACTTGCACTTAACAAAAATACGGATTCATAGGAAGTTCCTCTATATCCCTCTTTGGCATTTAAAGAGTCCATATCTGCTGTCATTGTATTAATTTTCTCTTTTAAATCTTTCATTTCATCTTCTGTCAAATATTCAGAAGCATTTTCGTCTAGCCATTTTCCAAAAACCTCTGACTGATTTTCCGAACAGCCTTCAAACGCACTTTGTTCTCCAGAAATGGAAGTTGCTTTCAAATCTAATTTGAATAAATTTTCACATTTATATTCTGCTGGTATCTCTCTTATCTCTCCATTAATAGATGAAAAATGCATTGTATGAAAATCCGATACCTTATTACGAGCAGTCTCAACTAACTTTCTTGCTGAATCACTGATTTTCACATCATCCTCCGAAATAATATTCTGAGGAACAGTTGTTTTCTTCTCAACCTTATTTTTTATCATCTCTGGATTATTAATATACCTATTTCCTTGAACTTTCATAGCAACCTCCTTAAGTTAGTCCACACTTTCTATACTTCTTTATCTATCTTGCTCGATGTCAAAGAAGAATCCGTCTTAGAGTATGTACCATTATTTGTATAGGTTGCACTCGCCCGGTTTGCAGCATTCGATATATCAGTTGCTTTCTGCGATATTTTGCTTACAAAAGAATTATATCCTGTAAAACCGTTTTCAGCGAACTGATATCTGCCTGCTTTAAAGCATCCTCATCTAATTCCAACTTGTTTCCTTTTCCTATGGTAATACCTATTTGGGCAAGCATATTACTGTTTTTGTCTGTCATTCCAGTCATAATCCTCTGTCTCAATCTCTTCCCCCGTTTTTTCATCTTTCTTTTTTATTTTCTTTTTTTCCCAAAGAGAAGAGTCATTCAAAGCATCTGCTGATTTTGTCAGGAAATCTGCACTTGTTTTCATCAAGGTAAGTTTTTGTGAAGTATCACCTTTTCCCGATATTTTTTCAGCATCCTGTTTTGCATAATATGCTTTCATAAGTTTTCCATAGCTTCCATTTTTGATTGCAGCATAATCAGAAAGCATATTTGTATTGCCTACTGATGAACTATCTGACGTTCCACTAAACAACGCTGAAAAATCTACATTGCTGTTATATTTACTTGTATAATCACTAAAACTTTTGATTTCTGACATAACACCAGCCTCCTTTCCAAACTATAAACGTATATCGATCGGTGTATATACTACCGACTGTCCACTTTCTGATGCTGGATTTTTTATTGTTTCTGCTGTTTCTGTTTTAACATCTGCATTCTCTGATGCATCTGTTGCCGTATCTGCATTTTCCTGTGTATTCTCTGCTTTCTGCGTTTGATCCTTCTTTGTTTCTGCTGCATCTGTACGGTTGTCTGCCTTTGCTGCTTCTTCCATAGATTTATTTGCATCTGAAAGTGAAGACATCTGTGCTGCTGTTGCAGACTGCGCTTTTGCCTGCAAATCTGCCAGTTCTTCTTCTTTCTTTTCGGTATTGCCTTTTCCAGCATCCTGCTTGATTTCAGACTCAAGCACACCGGCTCTTCCTTCCATCTGTGTTGCCATACTACCCTGCACTTTTGCTTGCTTCATAGATGATTCTGCGGAAATCATTGCCCGCATACCTGCCTGTGACAAGCCTGTTCCTTTCTTTGCAGATGTATTTTTTGTACCAGCCACCATATCATCCATAGATGATTTTTTACTCTGCTGTTCCTTTCTCTGTTCAATCTGGTGCTGTCTTAACTGTTGATTGAGATTTGTAATTTCCTGTTGTATCTCCTGACGTTTCTTCATCTTATCCTCTAATGACAGTTCTTCATTTGATGATAAGTCCTGCAATTTCTGCTGTGCATTTGCAATCTGATTCTGAATATTTTTACTCACAGAATCATTCGCCTGTGCCATTCCCATTGCTCCTGTCTGCGTATTCGTTCCGTTAAATCCATTAATTTTCATCATTTCGTTGTCCTCCTTGAGCTAATACTCTGAAATCCGTTTCCTGAAAATCTGTATAACATGATTTCTCTTTATTTTTTCTTTCGGCATATCTTTCTTCACAATAAACTGTGATGTTGTGAACCGCCCTTTTTTCGTTGTGAAGCAGTCTGAAAATGCTTTTCAGACTGTCGCAGTGTTCAATAGTCATCCGAGATTCCCGTTTTGTAAACGAGTTTCACATTTTGAAAGCGACCTGCAAATTTTGTACCCGACTTTCCACTTTTGTAATGACTTTCCCGTTTTTTCCCTTGCTTTTATGATATAATCACCTTATGGCAGAGTATTTTTTTGCACAAAAACCGGACGTCAGTTTTGGCTTACAAATTTTGCAAGCCATAATTCACGTCTTCTGCTGTTCCTATTTCAGCCGGCGGTCTGTGCTTTATTCTGTCTTCTGGTTACTTTTTGAGAAGTCTTGCGGTGAGGTTGATGTCTTTGGCTGCAACCTCGTGGCATCTAAGCCTCTCCGCCAGGTCTTCTCCATAATAAAAGCTGAACGCTTCATACGGACTTTTTCCGTTCAGTTTCTTTCTCCGGTAGGAATTGATATGGTTCATCATCAGCTCTACGTCTGCCTGCGTCAGTTCATCAAAGCTTCTTCCTTTCGGCAGGATCCTGCGTATAAATTCATGTCCCACCTCGATCTCTGCTTTCTGGTACGGCGCACTTGGATTGCAGTAATAGATCCTCGTCCTTTGAAATCCTTTTCCATCCGGTCCGTTCTCTATACACTTCGGATTGGAAAACTCACTTCCGTTATCCGTCAGGATGACCGGAAACAGCTTCCTAAAATCCTGCCCTCCCAGCCGGTGGTACAGTTCATCATAAATATCTATCACTGACTTTGAGGTGTTCGCTTCCCGCAGGAACCCCAGCATCAGTGACACATTTACAAAATATATCGTCAGCAGGACTTTCCCTCCCTTGCTGCCGATCACGGAATCCATCTGCACCACTGCTGTGTCCGGATGCTGTTCCATATATACTTCGTAATCATGATAATTCCTTCCCACACGGCATCCACGGTCTACTTTCAGCTCCGGTTTTTTATATCTCGGACGGTACTTTACCTTTCTTGGCAGGTCTATGTTCCTGATATCAAACAGGCATCCATCCACGTAGTTGTAGAGGGTCTTTTCACTGCACATCAGTTCATCCTTATGTGTCAGGTAGATCTGATGGATAGACTGCCCCTGTTTTACCAACGGCACCAGGATTTCATTGAGTCTGGCGATTTCCCCTTCCGTAGCAAGGATCCCGCTTCGGGATTCCGATATCTTATCCGTTGCCCGCCTCTGGGCTCCCAGAGCATCGTAAACAGTTTTTGTCAGCGTACACTTCTTTACTTCACTGCATCCGTTGCATACATATGGCGGTTTAAAGCGATGGGTACATATTTCTTCTTCATAATGCTCGCAGTAACGGTTGCATATGAGTTCACACTGTTTACAGACAGCTACCAGTGGATGCCTGCAGTCATTTGTCCCACATACTTTTTTCCTCTTACATGCTTTTCTGTACTTGCAGGTATTATGCGGGTAACTTCCATAACCGGTGTCCTGTTCGATGGAATAGTTCCTGATCTCCTTTGTGATGGTAGTCCTGTCCCTTCCCAGTTTCTCTCCAAGCTCTGTGAAAGTCATGTGCTCCTTTAGTCCGCTTTCTATCTCCAGCCGGTCCTCATAATTTAAGAACTTTGCCATACTGTCTCCTTTCCCCGCCAGCTGCTGAAGTTCTGTTAAAAAACAGGAAGAACATTTCTGCTCTTCCTGCATTTGTATCGTCACTTTCACTGCTGTAATTTATTCTGTTTGTAATCAACTTTCCCCCTCACACGGGAATTTCAAAAAACTATTGAGGAGACTGTCGCAGTGCTCCTCAAATATTGTTGCAAGCAACATATTTTCATCGCTACCTGCGCAAAAAAAGCACTACATATTTCTGTAATTTACAAAATACATAGTGTCAATTTATTTCTTTATTCTACCTGCATCATAATGCTAAGGATTACTTCCTCATTTCCCTGCTCCAAAGATATATCTCCCATATACATTCTGGCAACCCGGCGAATGTTATTCAAACCCATTCCATGTTCCCTCCCAGATTTGGTTGTTTCTGGCAAATCGCTATCACCAAAATTAAGCTGACCCCCAAAACTGTTTTTTATGGTTATCATAAAGATACTGTTTTTCCGAAAAGAAGAAATGCTGATATACGGATCATCTCCACTTACATTTTCCATGCAGTTATTCAAGGCATTATTCATGATCACACTCAAATCAAATGCATTTAACTTCGTATTCTGCGGATAATGAAAATCCGACAGAAACCGAATCTGCCTTTCTTTTGCTTCTCTCAGCTTTTCCATCAAAATGACATCAATTACCGGACTTCCTGTCTTTATTTCCGGAGATACCTCGTCCCATTCATTTTTCAGATGTTCCAAGTATTCTGTAGCATCATCCATATTATTATGTGCCACCAGATGTTCCAGTGTCTGTATATGATTTCCCATATCATGGCGCATGGAGCGCATATCCCGATACAACTTTTCGACTTCCTCAATATGCTTTTTCATGTCACTGATCTGATTTAATACCAGCTCTTGTCCCCGCTGTTCTTCCTGCATCTCTTTCCAGTTTTGAAACATTACAATCACAACAAGAATAGCAACTATGGAAATCAGATAGTGTAAAAAGCTTAAAGCTCCATAAAATCCATATGTATCAATCAAGTTCTTTCCAGTATCTCTTTCGTATATCATGAGATAATATTGTAAAATGCCATACCCAGTGACGCCTACAAGTGAAGGTATAATAAGCATTACCATCTCTTTGACGCTCATTTCATCTTTTTTGTATATATACGCTTTATTGATCAGTCCTATTGCAACCGCAATAAAAGCAATACAAAGTACAATATCCAAAACTCTGGTTCCAACATATAGTCCGTATTGCAACCACACTTTTTCTGCACTCATATTCCGAAATACAAGTGCTTTTGTAACAAGATCATCAAATCTGTCTGCCATTGCAACCGTTAACCATCGGATAGAAAAGAACGTAATTGCAAGAAATATTTTCTGATATATATTTCTTCTGTCCTCTACATACATTGCAAGAAACGCTGCTATAACTCCAATCAGATATGCGGAAAAATTATCAATCTGTGGCGGAATCATATATAAAACAAGCATAATCGTAATATAAACAATACTGACTGCCACAGCCCCTTTTTTCTTTTTTATATAGGGACAAACAAATTTTCCAAAATAGATTCCTGTAATCATAAGGAGTGCAATAACAGAAATTTTCGATGTAACCATCCAGCATTTTTCTACCAAACTCATCCGATTTCTTTTCCTTTCCTCTGATTATATTTCAAATATTGTTTTACAAACTCAGAATAATTCTGTTTTGCAATCAATGCAGTTCCATTTTCCATCGTCACACAATTTGCATCATATTTCTGAACATATTTGAAATGTACGAGGTAGGCTCTGTGTGTACGAAAAAAATCTGCTCCCGCAATTTCACTCAGTTCCTGCAATTTTCCATAATATTCAATATTCGTATCCCGTGTATGGATAATGACTTTTCGATTATATACCTCGGCATACACAATATCCTTCAAAAACACTTTCATATGGCTTCCTCCGGACTGCACCATCATGTATTTTTCATCCGATTGATTTTCAGAATATTTTTCAATGCTTCTGACTGCACATTTCACAACTTCCTCAAATTTTTCATCTGAAAATGGTTTCACCAAATAATGAAATGCTGCAACATCAAATGCCTGAAAAACATACTCCTCCACAGCAGTTACAAATATCAATACCATTCTTTCATTTTTCTGACGCAGAAGCCTTGCCGTTTCCATTCCATCCATTCCTGGCATCTGAATATCTAAAAATAGAATATCCGGCTCACAACCACTTGCAATCAATTCATCACCAGATAAATATTTTTCTATTACTGCATCCGGTAATAATTTCTTTATTTTTTCTTCTAATATCAATCCTATAGATTTTTCATCATCGCAGATTGCAATTTGCATCTTGTCACTTCCTTGCTTACATACAATTATATTTATTATATCGGAAAAGTTCTTTTAATAGCTAGCCACCATGTTGTGAACCGACCTTTTTTTGTTGTGAAATAACATATCACTGCATATCTTTTACTCTGACATCTACAGTATTTTTAAATTTTACAATCTGATGTGAATACTGTTCATTCACAAGTGTAGAACGAATCAGAAAATTCGCTGTTGCAATATTATTTGCAATCGGTATAGATGCATAATCTTTATAATCCAAATCACTTTCCTTCCATCTCCATCCACATCTTCTTTTTCTGCAGTACCTGTCCTTCCTCTATCTCCGGGCGGATAATTGACTTTATCACTTCTTCCGGAGCCTGTGCCTGCAGCAGATCCCCACAATTCCCTCCCATGCACCATCCGCAAAAAGTGTTTTTAACTGTGCCAGAGACTGTAAAATCGGTACACAGTACACACCTCGGCTCCGGCAGGTCGAAAGAATCTTATCAAAGTTATTCGGCATCTTGATATTTGCCATTTCATCCAGCCAGAAACCGACATCCATCGGCAGCTTTCCTCCAAAGAATCTTGCCTGACGGTACAACTCCTGAAAAAGCAGCGTGTAAACCATGCCCGGCACGAAATTAAAGGTGTCATCGTCATCCGGGATAATGATAAACAGATTGCTTTTTGTTTTCTTGTCTCCGTCAATTCCTACTCCAAACTCATCCAACGGAATGTCATTGGATGAAAAGATTTCCAACAGTTCCTCATTATCGAAAGGCTGCATACGGGCATTTACGGTCATAATGACAGAACGGATCGTTTCATCCGGACCTCCCCGGTATCGCTGATAGGCTTTTACAGCCGGATGATCCGGCTTCTTTTTTACCAGTTCTTCCATACGCAGATCCAGTTTCGGCGGTGTGTCCGCATCCACAAACTGAGCCTCATCTAACAGATATAAAATCGTTTTCCAGTTTTTCTGCAATAGTTCCGCCCACCCTCTTTTCTGATTATTGTCCAGGCAGATACAACGCACAAAATCCTTTGATTCCTGCTGTTCTTTCAGCAGATTGGCAATATACAGATTCGGAGATTCTGCCACCATCTGCGTCTGCATTACTAAAACCAAAGTCCCAGAGCCAAAGCAATGACTGCTAAAATAAAAAAAGA
>ENA-UESU01000797-UESU01000797.1-human-gut-metagenome-genome-assembly--contig:-NODE-797-length-25163-cov-20.283465_pt1 | contig 25163 bp, 19 predicted proteins | sample MGYA00243007_ERZ508008 | MGnify/ENA primary metagenome ERZ508008 (study PRJEB26167, sample SAMN06115399) | human gut metagenome | host: Homo sapiens | place: China:Henan | collected 2016-06-23...
AACGATTTCCCGCATCTTCTTCGATTTCCGCTACGACATCGGACTGCACAATATTTCAAAGCGCATCAGCTACAAACCGGTCTATGACGAAAATGCCGGTGAGGAAGTTCCCCTTGCCAACCAGATACGTTTCCACAGGCGGGAGAATGTTCTGAGTTTTTCGCTTGGCGTGTTCTTTTGACAGGAAATTTCTTACTTTTCTTACAGTTTATTCATTTATTTCTTCTAAATTTGTACGTTGTACGCTTAATAAGAGAATACAGTATTATCAAACCTATCTAATAAGCAAGAATGAAAAGAGACGATTTAATTTTCGATATCATCGAAAAAGAGCATCAACGTCAGCTCAAAGGTATTGAACTGATTGCATCAGAGAACTTCGTAAGTGATCAGGTTATGCAGGCAATGGGTTCCTGCCTCACCAACAAGTATGCAGAAGGTTATCCCGGCAAGCGCTACTACGGCGGTTGCGAAGTCGTAGACCAAAGCGAACAGATTGCCATCGACCGCCTGAAACAGATTTTCGGCGCAGAATGGGCAAACGTACAGCCGCACTCAGGTGCACAGGCCAACGCTGCCGTATTCCTCGCAGTGCTGAACCCGGGCGACAAATTCATGGGCCTCAACCTTGCACACGGCGGTCACCTCTCTCACGGTTCGTCAGTGAATACTTCCGGCATTATCTACACTCCCTGCGAGTACAACCTCAATAAGGAAACAGGACGTGTGGACTACGACCAGATGGAAGAAGTGGCCCTGCGCGAGAAACCGAAAATGATTATCGGCGGCGGTTCTGCCTATTCACGCGAATGGGACTACAAACGCATGCGCGAAATAGCCGACAAGATAGGTGCTATCCTGATGGTAGACATGGCACACCCTGCCGGACTGATTGCCGCAGGCGAACTGGACAACCCCGTGAAATATGCCCATATCGTGACCTCTACCACCCATAAGACACTCCGCGGTCCTCGTGGCGGTGTCATCATGATGGGCAAGGACTTCCCCAACCCCTGGGGCAAGAAAACACCGAAGGGCGAAATCAAGATGATGTCCCAATTGCTCGACTCTGCCGTATTCCCCGGCATTCAGGGCGGCCCGCTGGAACATGTCATCGCTGCGAAAGCCGTTGCCTTCGGCGAAATTCTGCAACCGGAATGGAAAGAATATGCCAAACAGGTGAAGAAAAACGCCGCTACGCTGGCACAAGCCCTGATAGACCGTGGCTTTACCATCGTTTCCGGCGGTACGGACAATCACTCCATGCTGGTAGACCTGCGCAGCAAATATCCCGACCTGACAGGTAAGGTAGCCGAAAAGGCACTGGTATCTGCCGACATCACCGTGAACAAGAACATGGTTCCGTTCGATACCCGTTCCGCATTCCAGACCTCCGGTATCCGTCTGGGTACTCCCGCCATCACCACCCGCGGCGCCAAAGAAGACCTGATGCTGGAAATCGCCGAAATGATTGAGACCGTTCTCTCCAACGTAGAAAACGAACAGGTCATTGCCGACGTCCGCGCACGCGTAAATGCCAAGATGAAGGAATATCCTCTGTTCGCCTACTGATTATGAAATCGGGAAATAATAGTTTCTACAATAAAAAGTAAAAAAGATAAGCTGCGCAGTTCAAACGAACCTTGCGCAGCTTATTTTTTAATTCTCAATTTTCAATTCTCTATTTAAGAAGGTTCAGGAAAGCCCCTCTATATTGCCGTCCACTATGTCGATGTGCTCCGCTTGCGGCACTTTGGGCAGCCCCGGCATGCGGAGTATCTCACCGGCAATGGCAACGAGCATTTCCGCACCGTTGTTGATAACGATGTCCTTAATGTGGAACTCGAAGTTATTGACAGCACCGTATATTTTGGGGTCGGCAGAGAAGGAGTATTGCGTCTTGGCTATGCAGACGGGATAATGTGCAATACCCATTTCTTCGATAAGCTTCATCATCTTGCGTGAAGCGCTGCTGTAGGTCACTACACTTGCGCCATAAAGGTTGCATGCCACTTTCTCTATCTTCTGCTGTACGGTATCGTTTTCCCCGTAAGTATATTGCAACGGGGCGGATGGCTTCTTTTCGATTGTTTCCACAACGAGGTTAGCCAAATCCGCCGCACCTTCCCCACCCTCGGCAAAGGCATTGTTAATGGCGAAGCCCACTTTCAAGTCTTCTTCGCAATGACGGCGGATAGCTTCTACTTCTTCGTCCGTATCACTGGCAAAACGGTTGAAAGCAACCACAACGGTCTGCCCGAAATAGCGCAGGTTACGGATGTGTTTGTCAAGATTGCCGAAGCCTTCCTTCAGTCCTTCCATGTTCGGTTCCTTAATGCGGTCGAGGCTGACACCGCCGTGCATCTTCAATCCCTGTGCAGTGGCAACGATAACGGTCAGTTTGGGTTGCAGACCGCTTTTGCGGCATTTGATATTATAGAACTTCTCCGCTCCCAAGTCCGCACCGAAGCCGGCTTCAGTCACTACGTAATCGCCGAAGGTCATAGCCATTTTGGTAGCGAGAATGGAGTTGCAGCCATGCGCTATATTTGCGAACGGACCGCCATGCACAAAAGCGGCTGTTCCTTCGGTGGTCTGTACCAGGTTGGGATGAATGGCATCTTTCAGCAGTACGGTGACGGCACCCGCCACACCTAAATCTTTCACTGTAAACGGCTTGCCCTCATAGTCAAAACCGAGTATGATATTCTCGATGCGTCTGCGGAGGTCTTCCGTATCCTTTGCCAGACAGAGAATTGCCATAATCTCCGATGCAGGTGTAATGTCGAAACCGGACTCCAGGGTAACCCCGTTGGTACGTGGTCCAAGTCCGGTAACAATGCTACGCAGGGAGCGGTCGTTCACATCGAGCACACGCCGCCAGATAATTTCTTTCAGGCCGAATCCGTCCGCCTGATGCTGGTAGATATAGTTATCCAGCAAAGCGGAAATCATATTGTGAGCAGAGGTGATGGCATGGAAATCTCCTGTGAAATGTAAATTTATCTTCTCCATAGGAAGTACCTGCGCGTAGCCGCCGCCTGCCGCTCCGCCCTTCATGCCGAAGCACGGGCCCAGCGAGGGTTCGCGCAAGGCTACGATGGCTTTCTTGCCTATCTTGTTCAGTCCCAATGCCAGGCCGATAGAGACCGTGGTTTTGCCAATGCCTGCCTTTGTGGCCGTAATGGCGGTTACCAGAATCAGGTTGCTCTGTTTTACCTTCTCCTCGTCAATCAGGTGTTCGGGAATCTTGGCAATGTAGCGGCCGTAGTTCTCTACTTCTTCACGGGGAATGCCGACACTTTCGGCAACCTGCTTTATTTTCTTCAGTTCAATGCTGCGTGCTATTTCGATATCCGATTTCATATAAGACACTTTTCTTGATAAAACAAACTTTCTTTTTTGGAAGTTGCAAAGATAATGCAAATATCCGAAAGTCGTGCCATATCGTCTCCAGTCTTGACGAAGTCGGTGCAAACCGTATTACAGCAGTATGATGCGTCGCTGCATAATATCCTTCAATTGCGCCTTCAACTGGCGGGCGTTAATGGGTTTGGGCATATAGCCGTCGAAGCCGCTTTCCATTACCTTCTGTTCGTCCGAAGCGTAAGCAAAAGCCGTAATTGCGATAATAGGAACTTTTGTGGAATACTTACGTATCTCTTTCGTCGCTTCATACCCGTCCATCACAGGCATATTAATATCCATCAGTATAATCTGCGGATTGTATTTCCGGAACATATCCACCGCCTCCTGACCGTCCCAAGCATGCAATAACTGATACTCCCCGTTCAAGATGGATGCGAACAGTTTGTAATTACTGTCATTATCCTCGGCTATGAGAATGGTTAATTTGTCTTTCTCTACAGCTATCGGCTGTATGTCCGCCTCCTTTGCCCTTCCATCGTCCGCCATTGCCGGTTTATAAGGAAGGGTAAACCAGAATGTAGAGCCTTTTCCTTCTTCCGAAACCACTCCGATATTACCTTTCATATGCTCCACCAGGGTCTGGCAGATGGAAAGTCCCAGCCCGGTTCCCTGCTTGAAGTTATTCAATTTGACAAAGCGTCCGAAAATTCCCTGCAGTTTATCTTCCGGAATCCCGCAACCGGTATCACTTACATAGAAATAGATTTCCCGCCCGCGCAACTCGTAGCCAAAACGGATGCTTCCCTCGGAAGTGAACTTTATGGCATTCGTTATCAAATTGATGAGTATTTGCGACAGCCTGTTTTTTTCTGTATAGATAAAGCAGGACTCTTTCGCAGGATGGAAGCTGAACTGTACCTTATTTTTATCTATTCGGGGCGACAATGAATCGGTAAGTTCGTTCATTGTCCTGTTCAGGTCGATATTGGAATAGTGAAACTCCAAAGTACCGGCTTCAATCTTCGACAAATCCAGAATATCACTGATCAATTGCAGCAATAAAGCATTGTTGTTCTCAATAATGCTTACGTACTCCTGCCTGTCCTGCTCTTCATCGGCAGATGCCAATATGCCGGAAAAACCGACAATGGCATTGAGAGGCGTACGTATTTCATGGCTCATGTTGGCAAGGAAAGCCGATTTCAGACGGTTGGACTCTTCAGCCCGGTCTCTGGCTGTTGTCAGTTCCATTTCCATTTTCTTACGTTGGGTAATAACCAGCGACGAACCTACCAGAGTAAGCGGTTTCCCGTTTTCATCACGGGTCTCTATCGCAGCCTGCGCCTCCACCCACTCCATCCTGGGAACATGATTCTCTACGCTAATGACGCGATATTCCTCCTTTACCTTATCCGTACGCCCTTCCAGCAAGTCCTGGTAGGCTTGTTTCACACGCTCACGGTCTTCCTTGAATATTTTTGAGAAATACTCCGAGTCGGGTACGGCCAATTGCGATTCGTCCACCTTCCTACCCGTCACACCCAGCTCTATGGGTCTGTTTATGTCGCAAAGTATGGTTCTGTTCAGCAAATCCCATTTCCAGGGCACAATATTGGCAACATCCAACGCCATGGCAAGCTTCTTGTTGGTGGCACTCAGCTTCTGCTGCGCTTTGTGCAGTTCGGTGCTGTCCAGACAGAAAATATCGACCGTATTGCTTTGGTGAGTGCCTTTTAGCACTATATTGAAGAATGTGTCTATCCGCTTGAAGTAATACGGGAATGTGATGGCCTTATTCTCGTCCAATGACATCTTGATAAAATGCAGAAACTCCGGAGTGGATTCGGGAAATACCTCGCTTGCTTTCCTGCCGATTACGCTTTCCTCCAGCGAGAACATCTTTTCAAAGAGCGAATTGGTTTTCCGATATACCAAGTCCACAGGCATATCGTTTTCATCGAGAATCAATTCTTCCTGCATATAGAGTACAGGCATATTGTTTATCAGGTTCTTATAAGAAATCATCACCTCCAATTCGTTCTGCTGCAACTTCTTCAGTTTCTCCAGGTGACTGAAACGGTATTGAAAAAACAAGGCAAGCAAGATGAAACATACAATGGCTCCTACAATGAAATAACCATATAACTCCCAGAATGTAGGCGGTTTGTTAAAAAACACGGTGCCGGCAGGACATAAGTCCAATGAAAGGCCTTTACGGAGCAAAACGCTGTAATTCAGCACAGGGGCCCCGTCGGCAGGCAGATAGAACGGGATGTCGGACGCCTTGCTGCCGGACAGTACCAATGACAGGTAGTTTACAACATTCCGGTTGTACTGGTCTTGATCGAAGACATAACCGCCCAGCATGCCCCCTGCGGTATCCTTAACCGTAACCATGCCTATTGTGAACAAAGGAACGGGAGCCGTTGCAATCAGTTGGTGAAAATTAGTCACCAAAGAGGTGTTGCCGGCAAACGAGCGTTTGTAAATCCAGGACGAGAAAAGAATCCCCGTGGTCTGAGGGTCGATTGTATAAAGCGTATCCAACAGTTCATTGGCAGAAAGCTGCTGCGGAGACAGGAACCGGTAGTTCACTTCCGGATAATTCTTCTTCAATTCCTGGCGGATAAGCCAATCGTTGGTTTGATTGCTTTGCCGCCCGTCTCCAATAAAGATGAAGTTTTTAATCTTCGGAGTCATCCGGCAAACCAGATTTATATTTTCCTTAATATAAAAGTCGGAATACAAAAAGGTCAGATTATAGGGCTTGGCCAAATCGGCCAGGGGAATCCTTTCCGCCACGTCAATAGGATACTTCCTGACATACGCTTCGGTAGGCCCTATGTAATCGGCTTCGGCACACAATACAATCGGAACGTCGCCCCACATCCTTTTAAAATCATCACGCAATACCATAGCAGGACTTCCCAACAGCAACAGCACGCTCGGCGGATTCTTTTCGTACTTACCGGAAAGCATCTTCCGGAACTGCTCCAGGATAGAGTCGTTGTCCACCAGCAACATGTCCATATGCTCGGTATAGAGAGTCATATAGGGAATGTCCTGTACATAACCCGTAACTGCGGATATTATCCTGGAACTCCAGGGAGCTGCTTCCGTATACGAGTTAATAATCAGTATATTACTGTAAGAGTCTGAGAGACTCTTCTGTGCCATAGCTTGATTTGTAAAAAAGAGAAAAAAGAAAAAACAGCAAAACAGTTCTATCGCACGGGTACGGAATGTACCTTTTTTACCTTGTTTATGCATTAAAACAACTATTATGGTAAATTATAAATGTATATCGCGATAAAAGTAGTAATAAAAAACGGTAATTGCAAAAGGCCATGGCATATTAATCCTCTCAGACTCAAAGATTTTCCTTTATTTTTACTTGAACCGCGACGTATCCACTCCTTCCCTCTTCTTTTCCTTATAACCGCCGAACTTGTATGTGAACGATACGCCCAACTCGCGGAAACAAGAGTAATGGTTGGTTACATTCTGCGTCTGGAAGCGGATGCGCGGAGAAATCTGCCCGGTCTCGAATATATCGTTGCAATACAGATTCAGGACAGCCTTTCCCTTGGCAAAGCCATAGCGCAAGGCGGCATTTACATTGCCGGAAACAGGCAGGTCGTAAATTCCCTGAATCGCTTTGCTGTGCACAAATCCGGTGACGGTCAGCTTCAGGTCGGGCTTGGTGGAAAGGGTGAAGGTGTTGTTCATTTGGGCGATGCCGTAACACTGTTTGCGGTCGAAGGGGATATCCCAAAAGTCGCTGTCTTTCTCGCGATGCCAGATGCCGATAAAGGTCAGGCGGGAATTCAACCAGTTCTTTACCTTAAAAGGCACTGATGCCTGTATGCCAAACTGTTGACGGTAGTCAAAGTTCAGGTATTTATAGATTTCAACCAGCCGTTGCGAGGACTGGTAAAGCGTCTGTACCGAGTAGTCCTTGGTGTGGCTGAACCAGGTGCTGAAGATGTACTTGCTCTTTAAGATATAGTTCATTTGAAACTCATAGCTTTGCGCAGGTTTCAGCAGAGGGTTGCCGTGAATCTCGGAATATCCGCCACCGATATAAGAAACGGCATCCTGCACGGCCCAATAGTCGGGATAGTGCTTATCGCTGCTCAGCGCAAGTTGCAGGATATGTCCGGGGGCAGGCATATAGTTCAGGTTGACGGTGGGATACCAATCCCACTGGTTCCAAACGGGCGTTTTATAACGCTCCACAGCCAGCGAGGCATCCAGCGAGAGTTTATCGCCGAAACTCTTGCTGAAACCTGCATAGATGTTCAGCGTTTCTTCCCGTTTGCGGGATTTCATATTAGTGAAGTTACCGGCGGAATTATCACCGGCTGCCAACGAAGTTGCATTTTCATCTCCCAACTGTTCGCCGGTCTCCGGGTCGTAGTAATATTGGTAACTGTTGTCGATGCCGGTGGTATAGACAATACCGTAATTCAGTCCCCAGCCCTTGCCCAGGCTGTGTTCCTGCGCCAGAAACATTTTCCAGCGGTTAATGCGCTGGCAGTCCTGTGTAAAGAAATCAAGCTCCTCGTTTTCCAGCAGGCGGCTGTTCAGCAACTGGTCGGACGGAGAACGGTAGTAAGTGAACTCCACACCGGCTTTCATGCCGAAAGGCGTGGAATAGTCCAGCCGGCCGTTGTGAAGCCAGTCGGTGCTGTTGCTCAACGTGGCGGACTGCTGCGAACCGTTGATATTCATCCGGTTGTGAGACGTTGTATAGTTACCGTTATAAACAAAGCTCAACTGATGGTCTTTAGCGATAGTATAATCGGCTCCCACCCGGAAACTATGCGTATGCGAACGGCCGCGGCGTACCTCATCGGTTGCCATCGGGTACACCGAGCCATCCGCCAAAGCGTGCATAGCATCTTTGTCCGTCGTAGTGTAAGTACGGCCGTGTTTGTGCGAGTAAAGAAAATCCGTTGAGAATTTATTTCCGTTATATAAAAGGCTGGCGCGCTCTTCAAAACCTTCGTAATGCTTCTGATTGTATTTGCCGTAGAGTTCGCCCTGCCAGGAAGAGGGACCGTCCGCGGTTTGCTTCAGTTGCACGTTGATAAGTGCGCCGCGCACCTGGTAGCGGGCGGGTGCGTTGTACATCACTTCGGCTTTTTCTATCCGGCTTGCGGGGATACTCCGCAACAGTGTGTAAAGCTGTTCGACGCTGAGGGTAGTCACTTTTCCGTTCAGAATGACGGTGACACCCTGTCCTGCCAGTTGCAAGCCGCCGTTCATCTCGGTTACGCCGGGAAGTTCCTTTACGGCATCGTAGGCATTGTCCACGGGCAGGTCGCGGATAAGCCGCGGCAAGTCATACACCAGTTTGCCTTGCGAGGCTTTGACTACGGGGCGTTCGCCGGTAATCATCACTTCGGGCAGGCTTTGGTAGATACTGTCCAGGCGGGCATCCGAGGTAATGATGCTGTCGGCGCTGAGGGTACGTTCTCCGCCGGTGATTTCCTGGGCGGAGATGCCGGCACTAAAAAGGCTGATTACTGATAACAGATAAAATCGTTTCATACGTATTCGATGCTTTAATTTATTGTATTTGATGTTTTAATTCGTTTTCACACCGCAAAGTACGGCATTACCCGCCCGACTTTGTGTTATCGCCTGCTTACCAAGTGTTATCTACTGTTACCGGAAGTGTTATTTAGTCTTATCGCACGATACACCGCACACCATAACTCCTTATCTTTGCCTGCACAAATATCAAGGAACCACCATGAAACTGCCTTTGAAATACATTGCCATACTCGTTATCCTGTCTTTGGCGGGTATCTTCTCCTACCAGGCCTACTGGCTCGGCGGGCTGTATCGCACCATGCGCAACGACCTGGAGCGCAACATCATAGAAGCCATGCGCATGAGCGACTATAACGAAATGATGATCCGTGTAGACAATCTGCGTACGGACAGTATCGACCACGGGGAAGTCAGCGTATCCGCCGGCTTCGAGAAGGACGACAAGGCAAGCCACACCTATGTGCGCAGCACTACTACCGTAGACCGCAACGGCCAGAAAGAAGAAACCTCCGCCCAACAGGTCATTCATCAGAAGAGCGATACCCTTTCGATGGGTATCTCGGACAATTCCTCCGTACAGGCTATTGTCACCCGTGATGACATTGCCGCCCCGGACTCCGACGACGTACTTTTCATAGAACGGAACAAAGACCGGAACAAGGCTCAATGGCTGAATGCCGATTCAGCCCAAAAGAAGCTGGAAGCCGCCGTAAAAGACACCGGTAATCCGCCCCAGGCCGCACTGAGGGCAAACAGCGGGCTGGATGTGATTCTGCGCGACCAGAACAGCATGCTGGAACTCGCCACATATCTCCAGCGCGGCCTGCACTCCGGCCTGGATGTCATCTCCGACCCCGATGCCCTTGTATACGACAGCCTGCTCACCTTTCAGCTCAAAGACCGGGGCATCACGCTGCCCCACCGCCTGGAGCATATCTATACGAACGACAAGGCCTCTCCCCATACGTTTACAGACACGCTTGCCGTGGCGGGTACTCCCGGATATGTTCCAAGCCCCGAAGCCAAGCTATACGAGTACGCTTTCGACATCAACACCCATCAGAGCTACCGCCTTTGGATGGAACCCGTTACCCCGTTGGTGCTGAAACAGATGTCGGGCATTCTGGCTACCTCGTTCGTTATCCTCATTATCCTCGGCTTCGCATTCTGGATACTTATCCGCACCATCTTACAGCAAAAGACGCTGGAGGAGATGAAAAGCGACTTTACCAACAACATCACCCACGAACTGAAAACCCCTATCGCCGTGGCCTATGCCGCCAACGATGCCCTGCTGAACTTTAACCAGGCGGACGAAAAGGCCAAGCGCGACAAGTATCTGCGCATCTGCCAGGAGCAGTTGCAACGGCTCAGCGGACTTGTCGAGCAGATACTCTCCATGAGCATGGAACGCCGCAAGACCTTCCGCCTGCATCCGGAACCGCTGTCCATGGAAAGCATTCTCGAACCGCTTATCGAGCAGCATAAACTGAAGGCGGAGAAGCCCGTGCATATCTCTACGGACATCGAGCCTGCCGGACTTACCCTCACGGCAGACCGTACGCACTTCAGCAACATCATCAGCAACCTGATTGACAATGCCATAAAATACTCGCCCGAAGCAGCGGAAGTAAACATCCGTTGCCGGCAAACCGCCTCTGCCGGACAAGGAGAGTTTGTTGAAATCGCCATCAGCGACCGTGGAACAGGTATCGCTCCCGAAAAGCAGAGCCACATATTCGATAAGTTCTACCGCGTTCCCACCGGCAATCTGCACAACGTGAAGGGCTACGGCCTCGGTCTGTTCTATGTCAAGACCATGACCGAAAAGCACGGCGGAAGCGTAACGGTAAAGAGCGAACCGGGCAAAGGAAGCACGTTCACTCTGAGGTTTCCGAACAGATAAAAGGAGTACCCGCCCGTTTCCTCCGGAAGAAACTCCGGTTTCCCTTAAGGGGAACGCGCGTTTCCTTTAAAGGGAACTGTCGTTTCCCCTAATGGGAACGGAAGTTTCTCCCGGAGGAAACGGAAGTTTACTTAGGAGAAACAGGAATATATCCCCGGAGTAAATACAGATATTACATAATAAACAAGAATAACAAGAAAGACAAGGATGTCATGGATAAAATAAAAGTATTGCTGGTTGAGGATGAAGAGACCCTCGCCATGATTATAAAGGACACGCTGGAAGGGCAAAGTTTCATTATCCACACCGCTGCCGACGGCGAGGAGGGGTTGCGCCTGTTCTTCGACCTGCGCCCCGATGTGCTGGTGGCAGACGTCATGATGCCCCGTATGGACGGCTTCGAGATGGTACGCCGCATCCGCCAGACCGACAAGCACACGCCGGTGCTTTTCCTCACTGCACGCTCTGCCATCAATGACGTTGTAGAGGGCTTTGAACTCGGCGCCAACGATTATCTGAAGAAACCTTTCGGCATGCAGGAACTGATTATCCGTATCAAGGCGCTGGCGGGCAAGGCTTTCAACTTTACGGAACCTGCTCCCAAAGAAGTCACCGACTTTGAAATAGGCAATTACCGGTTCAACCCCGTCACGCAACGGCTGTCGTATACAGGAACCGGTGCTGCTCCGCACGCCGATACGGAAATGGAACTCTCACACCGCGAATCGGAAATACTGAAACGCCTCTGCGAGAACCGCAATCAGGTGGTCAATACCCAGAATGTACTGCTCGACCTTTGGGGAGACGACAGCTTCTTCAACTCCCGCAGCCTGCATGTATTCATAACGAAGCTGCGCCACAAGCTGGCGCAAGACGACCGCATACGCATCGTAAACGTGCGGGGGATAGGCTATAAACTGATAATTAACTGATGCCGGCCTGATAGCTGCAATGCTTTTACGGACACTCGCCTGCCAAATCCGTAAATAGGATACAAGCTTCTGTAATCAGGGTATCTTCCCTTGTCTGTGGACGGGGCTTTCAGCATCCATTAAGGCATGGTTTGTTAGGAGAGTGTGGCGAAATACACTTGACGATTTCTTTTAGGCACGGATTTCACGGATTTTCTTTATTCTTTTTTTCCTAAAATCCGTGTAATCCGTGCCTAAAAAGAAACAAATAGCCAGTGAATTTTAGCTTTGGCACGAAGGCACATCGTGTATTACGACACACCTTCAAGGCTTATTGAAAATGTGATACCTTCTTACAAGAAAAGAAAAGCATAACAACGGCACAAACCGCAGAATTTGGTTTAGTATAAAGAATGAGAAATAATATAAAGAAGTTTCAGAAAATTGACGGAAAGGATTATCTTTGTCTGAGAAGAAAACAATAACCGTGCCCAATCATGAAACAAGTTTGTTTTTTTATCATCGCCCTGCTGGCAAGCGTCGTTTCACTGCACGCCCAAACCGAAGCGAAGGGCGACAGCATACGCTCCCATAGCCTGCCCGACGGTACGCCGCCCGAAGGGACATTCCTACCCGAAACGAAGAATTATGACGGCTTTCTCCTGGACATGAGCCTCATGAGAATGGAAGCTCCCCGCCTGCCCCGGTTTACGTTGGAAATACCGGATGCAAGCAAAGACTACAGCCGGATATTCCGTCTCAACCCGGACGCAACCTACTCGCAGGGGCTTTCAAATGTGTTCTCGCTCACCAACGCCACCGTTTACAGCATGAATCCGTTTGGGCTGACGGGCTTCTGGTCATCGCCGGAGAACCTGCAAATGGGCAGCTTCAAACTGAAGAACGGAATGCGTATCAATACATACGGCGAGTACGACAAGGACGGCTGGAAAGTTCCCAACCGTTCGGCATTGCCGTGGGAGAAGAACAACTTCAAGGGAGCATTTGAAATGAAATCCGCCAACGGTGCATTCGGCATACGCATCGAAGTACAGCAGGGTAACCGGACGCCGTTCTAACCGTAAACATCACAGACTGATATAATCAGATACAGAGGTTCGACCCTAACTAAAGCATAAGCTCCGGCTCTGCCAATCCTTTCTCCTTGCAGTACGCATATACTATTTCCAGAATGGTGTCTCCGTACTTCTCTACCCCTTTCTTCCCGAAATAAGGGATGCGGACAAGCATGTCCTTATCGGCAGGCAACAGGTTGCTGATGCCCAAGATGGCCTTTTGCTGGATGACCGTGTAGACCGGCAGCCCCAAACGGGCTGCTTCCGTATTTCTCCAAGCCACCAGGCGGTCGTATAGTTCGGGATGCAGTACGTCCGAAGGCACTTGAACGGAAGATGCCGCCGTTTCTTTCCTCTTGCGGTCCTGCATGTTCTTCTCCACCGTATCCGGCATGCCTCTCCGCTTCAAGTCCTCTTTGCCGGAGACAGCATGCTCGCCGATAGACAGTATGGCTTTCCGCTTCAAATACCCGGCTGTGCGGAATCCGTGTTCCGTTATGTATGCCAGCAGCCCGTCTTTCAACAGGAAAAGAGTATTCAGTTCCTCTTTGGCTGCATTCAGTTGCTTCTTCAGCACCTTATTATCCGTGGCAAGAGCGCGTGGCCCTATCAATACGGGATACAAAAGCGCCATTTCATCTTTAAAGTAACCGGCTCCCGCAACAATCCGCTCCTGCAGGGTTTCGTCCGCAGCATAATCCTGTGCGGCGTCAATCAGGCGGTTGTACTGTATGCCGAACCTCTGCGCCACTTTTACCACCTTTTCGCGAAAACGCTCCACCGCCTCTTTGTAGGCGGCAAGCTGCTTGGGATAGAGTTTATAAAGATGTTCATCGACCAGCCGTACATAGCGCTGCAACGCTTGTGCCAGCGGCAGGAAATCAAACAGTTCCGACAGCAGTCCGTGAAAATAGGCACGTTGCAGTGAATGGAAGCGGTTTTCGTCCGGTTCGTTCCGGCGGGCTTCTTCCGTAAACCGGTCTACGGCACGGTCGCTGATAACAGCCTTTGCCGAAAGCGGTGCGCTGAGCACCAGGCCTTCCAGCGTCTTGCAACGGCTCAGTGCCACATACGTCTGCCCATGTGCAAAGGATGCGCTGGCGTCGATAATGGCACGCTCAAACGTAAGCCCCTGACTCTTGTGGATTGTAATGGCCCACGCCAGTTTCAGGGGAAACTGCCGGAAAGTGCCTTCAATATCTTCTACAATCTCCCTACTGTCTTCGTCCAAGACGTATTTTGCATTCGTCCACTCCTCTTCCTGCAACAGGAAAGTATCCCCGCTGTCTTTGGCGCGTACCTCGATACTGCCGGCAGAAACGGAGGTTACCTCACCAATCATACCGTTGTAGTAGCGGTGCTCGCCGGACGAGTCGTTCTTCACGAACATCACCTGAGCGCCTTCTTTCAGTTCGAGAACTTCGTCCGTGGGGTATGAATATTCGGGAAACTTCCCCTCGACAGTAGCGCGAAACGCATAGGTACGTCCCGGAAGCTGTTCCAGTTCGTAGCTGTTGATACGCTGCGCCTGATAGTTATGGGTGACCAGACGGATATATCCTTCCTCTTTCCGAGGCTGGAAACCGGGGATGTAGCGGCGGTTCAGCGTTTCCAGCACCTGCGGATCGCAATGGTTCTCACGGATGCGGTTCAGCAGTTCCAGGAAGTCTCCGTCATTCTGCCGGTATACGGTTTTAAGCTCGATGGTGCAATATTCCGTCTGTTTCAGCGCGCGGCTGGAGAAGAAATAGGGAGTGTCGTAGTACTTGCTGAGCATCTGCCATTCCTCGTCTTTCACCACGGGAGCCAACTGCTGCAGGTCGCCAATCATCAGCAACTGCACACCGCCAAACGGTTTGTAGGGGTCGCGGTAGCGGCGGAGCATTTCATCTACCGCATCCAGCAGGTCGGCGCGTACCATACTGATTTCATCAATCACCAGCAGATCCATGCTGCGTATGATATTGATTTTCTCCTTACCGAAACGGAAGCGGTAGCTTGCCTTTCCATTCGTGCTGAACGAACTTTCGGGCACATAAGGTGCAAACGGAATCTGAAAGAACGAATGGATGGTAACACCACCGGCATTGATGGCCGCTATGCCGGTGGGCGCAACGACTACCATACGTTTGGGACTTTCCTGCTTAAGCTTGCGCAAAAAAGTAGTTTTACCGGTTCCGGCTTTGCCTGTCAGAAAAAGATGAGTGCCTGTGCTTTCGATGAATTGCCACGCAAGCGCTGATTCGGGGTTCTGCTCCATTGTTCTTTTCGGTTTATTTTAGAACGGTAAAGGTAGTACAAATAAACCAAGGAAAAGAAAAACCGGCCGAATGTTTTTTGCCGCACGGACGGCATCCTTAAAAAAAGAGAATGTGTGTCAAAACTAAAGTCCGCTTACTATTTGTTTCTTTTTTAGGCACGGATTACACGGAAAACACGGATTTCACAGAAAAAGAATAAAGAAAATCTGTGAAATCCGTGTTTTCCGTGTAATCCGTGCCTAAAAGAAACCGTCAAGTGTATTTTGACACATCTCCTTATTTCCTGCCGGAAAAATTATTTCATACTTCCGCCAATGATGTCCAGCAGCTCATTCGTAATCGCCTGCTGGCGGCTCTTGTTGTATTGCTTCGTCAAATCCTGAATCAGCTCATTGGCATTGTCCGTGGCAGCCTGCATGGCAAGCATACGTGCCGCGTGCTCGGAAGTGTTCGAATCCAACAAGACCGTATAAATCTTCTGGCTCAACACTTTAGGAAGAAGCTCGGCCACCAGTTGGGAAGCAGAGGGTTCTACAATGTAATCATTGTTGAAACTGCTTTTTCCGACAGTCCCGGTTGCTTCTTCGGCTACCTTGCCCAAGTCGATGGGCAGATAGTTGTCTCTCGTCAGCACCTGCGAGCCCATAGACTTGAAATGATGATAAATCAGCTCCACCTTGTCGACGCGCCCTTCAAGGAACTCTTTCATCAGAAGTCCGGCAAGCTCGTAAGCCTGCACATACGAAGGCTTGTCGGCCATTTCCTGATAACTGCCTTGCGGCTCATATCCCAATTTCTTTACAGCTTCTTCCACTTTCTTGCCTACGGGATACACCAGGATATTCTCCTTGCCCAGCGACCGGTAGTCTTCCAATGTACGCTCCAGCATCTTTGCCACGTTGGAGTTGAAAGCGCCGCATAAAGATGAATTGGACGAGAATGCCACAATTGCCACCTTCCCTACCGGACGCTCCTCGGTATAGGGAGACTCTACCGTAACATCCGTACTCAGGAAGTTTGTCAGAATCTCGTTCAGCTTCCGTTGATAGGGCAGCATATTCTCAATCCGCCCCTGTGCCTTATGCAGCTTGGCGGACGCCACCATCTTCATCGCCGAAGTTATCTGACGCGTACTCTTGACGGAGCTTATTCTATTTTTTACCTCTTTCAGTGAAGCCATTTCGTATAGTGATTAGGGGTTAGTGATTAGCGGTTAGGGGTTGCCTAACTGCCATCTACATAAATTGCTTGGCTGCCTTTGCCGCCGTCTCTTCTATCTTCTTGCAGACATTGTCATCGATGACACCCGACTTCAACACATCGAGCACCTCCATCTGATAATCTCTTTCAAGGAATTCGAGGAAACTGCGTTCAAACTCATTCACCTTGTCCAAAGGCACATCCTTCAGCAAACCGTGCGTGCCGCAATAAAGAATGGCAATCTGCTTCTCTACAGGCATCGGACTGTACTGGGGCTGTACCAGCAAACGGGTATTCTTCTGGCCCTTGTCGATGGTGAGCGCAGTAACCGGGTCCATATCGCCGCTGAACTTGGTAAATGCTTCCAGTTCGCGATACTGTGCCTGGTCTATCTTCAACGTACCCGCCACCTTCTTCATTGCCTTAATCTGGGCGTTACCACCTACACGGCTCACGGAGATACCTACGTCGATAGCCGGACGGTTGCCCTGGTTGAAAAGGTTGGTGTCGAGGAATATCTGTCCGTCGGTAATGGAGATTACGTTTGTAGGGATGTAAGCCGACACGTCGCCCGCCTGCGTTTCGATAATGGGAAGCGCCGTCAATGAACCGCCGCCCTTCACTCTGCCTTTCAGGCTTTCGGGCAGGTCGTTCATCTCGCGTGCCACTTCTTCCTGGTTGATAATCTTCGCCGCACGCTCCAGCAGACGGGAGTGCAGGTAGAAGATGTCGCCCGGATAGGCTTCACGTCCGGACGGACGGCGCAAAATCAAGGATACCTCACGATACGCTACGGCCTGCTTGGACAGGTCGTCATAGACAACCAGCGCATGACGGCCGGTATCGCGGAAATACTCGCCGATTGCAGCACCGGCAAACGGGGCGTAATACTGCAATGCAGCCGGGTCGCCCGCCGTAGCTGCCACAACGATGGTGTAATCCATCGCACCGTTCTCGCGCAGTGTATTTACGATAGATGCTACCGTGGAACCTTTCTGGCCGATAGCTACGTAGATACAGTATACGGGGTCGCCTGCCTCGTAGTTGGCACGCTGGTTAATGATGGTATCGATGGCAATTGCGGTCTTACCCGTCTGACGGTCGCCGATAATCAGCTCACGCTGCCCGCGGCCGATAGGAATCATGGCATCGACAGCCTTCAGACCGGTCTGCAACGGCTGGTTTACCGGCTGACGGTAAATAACGCCCGGAGCTTTACGCTCCAACGGCATTTCGCAAAGCTCGCCGCCTATCAGCCCTTTGCCGTCCAACGGTTCGCCCAACGGATCGATAACACGTCCCAACATACCCTCGCCTACCATAATGGAAGCAATACGCTTGGTACGTTTCACCACGAAGCCTTCCTTGATTTTATCCGTAGGGCCTAACAACACAGCACCTACGTTATCTTCTTCAAGGTTCATCACGATGGCTTTGATACCGTTGTCAAACTCCAGCAACTCGTTTGCTTCGGCATTACGCAACCCGTAGATACGCGCCACGCCATCGCTGACTTGCAGCACCGTACCGATTTCGTCCAGTTGCACGCGGGTGTCGATGCCTTCCAACTGTTTGCGCAGAATATCGGAGACTTCGCTTACTTTTATATTTTCAGACAACATTTTATTTAGCAATTAATGTTTAGTGATTAATGATCGGTATTCGGTTATATCACTAACCACTGTTATACAATTCTTCTGTTCTTATCAATGAACTGCTGTTTCACTCTCTTTAGCTGGGTAGCAATACTGGCATCCAGACGGAAATCGTTGATGTCGAATATGAATCCGCCTTCGATTGAAGGGTCAACATCGGTCTGTAACTCCATTTTGGCATGTAGCAAATGGGAAGCGCTATTTCGGATGCGTTCCCAAATCTCACGACTTACGGGTACGGCAGTCGTCAGTTTCGCTACACCGATATGTCTGCTCTTTCTGTATAAGTCCAGATAGCTCAAACAGATATATTGCAGAAATGCCTCACGCCTGTTTTTTAATATCAGCGTAACGAAACGGGACAATTCCTGCCCGGCAGGAGCATCCCCCACTGCTGCGGTACAGATAAGCGAGAATTTCTCCTGCACCGGCAGTACAGGGTTCTCCAATGCCGCACGCAAATCAGGATGCTTCTCGAAACTCCTGCTCAACGTGCGCATTTCCGTATACAGCCTGTCTTCCGTACCCGTGCTCTTGGCATACTCCATGAGAGCCTTTGCATACCGCATCGAAACAATTCCTATATCCATTTTTCCAAAGATTAATGATTAGCGATTGGCCGTCAGCATTTCATCCAGCATACGGTCAATCATTTCCATTTGGTCTTGCTCTTTGTCCAGATTATGACGGATTATCTTCTCCGCAATATCTACCGATAGTACAGCAACCTGACGGCGGATATCACGGATAGCTTCTTCCTTCTCTTGCTGAATCTGCTGTTTCACATCATCCAGCTCTTTCTGTGCAAGGGCTTCGGCATGTTTACGCGCCTCGACAATAATCTTGTCACGCTCGTGCATTGCTTCCCGCATGATGCGCCCTTGCTCCTTGTTTGCAGCAGCAATCAACGCATCACTCTCCTCTTTCAGTTTGGCGAGCTGGGCGTTTGCCTGACGTGCCACTTCCAGCGACTGGTCTATGTAGGCCCTACGCTCTTCCACCATTTTCGTAATGACGGGAAAGCCGTATTTGGCCAGTACCACAAAAACCACGCCGAATGAAAGGAGCATCCAGAACAGCAGACCACTATCAGGTAATAACAATGACATAATTTATTTTTTTTATAAGAAGAATACCAACAGACACACAACAACCGCCAACAATGCAACACCTTCAATCAAGGCAGCGGCAATAATCATGTTCATACGAATATCTCCCGATGCTTCCGGCTGGCGTGCAATGGCTTCCATGGCAGAACTACCAATCTTGCCAATACCCATACCTGCACCGATAACAGCCAAACCAGCACCCAGGGCAGCGCCCAATTTACTAACTCCAACACCTGCCGCAGCAGCTTGCAATAATACAGATAGTAACATAACTTTCAAATTTTAAATTGTTATTTTATTAATGTTTATATTCCAGATAATCTTATCATTTTCTCATTTTATTGCCTTCTTCTCACCGGCTTTCTCCGTGTGCTCTTCCTGTGCCAGACCGATAAACACCGCCGACAGCATGGTAAATACATACGCCTGGATAAAGGCCACCAGCAATTCCAATCCGTTCATAAAGATATTGAACAGCACCGAAGCTACCGTCAGCGAACCGTTCAAGGCAGGTCCCATACTTGCCGATATGAATATCAGGCACGTAAGCACCAGCATTGCCATGTGTCCTGCCAGCATATTGGCAAAAAGACGTATCATCAAGGCAAACGGCTTCGTAAAGATTCCGAAGAACTCGATAAACGGCATCATGGGCACAGGCACTTTCAACCACCAGGGCACATCGGGCCAGAAAATATCTTTCCAATATGTCTTGGTTCCGAAAATATTAACGGCAAGGAATGTGCACACGGCCAGCACCATTGTAATTGCAATGTTACCGGTGACATTTGCCCCGCCCGGAAATACCGGAATCAATCCCATAAGGTTGTTTATGAAGATAAAGAAGAACGCAGTAAGCAAGTAAGGGGCAAACTTACGGTACTTCGGTCCTACACAGCTCTTTATGACATCATCATTCACCATCATAATGAACATCTCCATAAACCCGACGAAACCGCCCGGAGCCGCACTGTCCTGAGGATGCCTGCGATACCAGCGGGCAACGCTCAGTACGATGACTATCAATAATACACTGTTGATGAGCAATGCCAGCGTAACCTTCGTAATGGATATATCCCACGGACGCACCTCATTGCCTGCTGCATCATGCTCCACCAGTTTTCCTTCGTACTTGCTGCCTTCCGGAGCAATGGAAAGTCCTTCGTAACTGCCTCCGTTCTCCTCCAGACGGGAAGAAAGGAATACGTGCCACCCCGTTGTGCCGCTATATACAATGACGGGCAACGGAATGATAACCTTCGTTTCTCCGAAATCGGTGATGTGCCATTCGTACGAATCGCCGATATGCCCGAACACGATTTCCTTTACGTCTACCGTATTCTCCTCTTGCTCGGCAGGAGTCACATCGTCACGTTGGGCCATGCTGTCGAGTTCGGCCACAAGGCCGTTTTGCGCTGCGGGAATACTGTCGGCCTGCATAGAAACGGCAGGTAATGACAACCCACATGCCAGCAATACTCCGGTTAGTATGTTACGCAATTGTTTCATTTTCTTGTCTCTTTTTCTTTTTCAGCTTCCGGTTCATTTCAAAAGTGAAGAAAAACCAGGAGTCATAAGTCAAATATATCAGATAGTTAGCGATGAACGTCAACAGGAACTCTTTTGCTTCCTCACGCACTGCAACGCAATACACCAGCATCACAATGATAGATGCAAGCATCCGCATAACACGCATCAGCAGGTATATCTGCAACATCCGCCCCGGCATCCGGTAACGGCAGCTTTCAACCATGTTTATCATAAACACGCCGAAAACAAGGAAGAAGGCAGGTATCAGCGGATAACCGCCGAAATAGTGGTGCGGGAATACCGAATAATAAACCCATCCGCCTATGCCGCCCACCAATACCGTTAGAAGCGCCACTTGCCACAAATAGTTCCGTTTTGTTATACTCACATCAATCCGATTTAAGGTTGGTAATCTAAAAGAGTCAGTCTATACAAACCGAAACTCTGTTGCTGTTCATCTCTACAAAACCGCCATGAATATCCAGTGCACGTTCTTCGCCGTCTTTCGTTACATAAGCCAGCGTACCTGCCTTCAACGACGATACAATGGGTGCATGTTGCACCAGAATAGTAAACGAGCCAAGCGTACCCGGCAATGTTACACTATCTACTTCGCCTGTGAAGATTTCCTTTTCCGGCGATACAATATCCAAATGCAGTCCTTTCATCTTTATAGTCTACTGAATTTTTATTTCTTTGCCTGTTCCAGCAATTTCTTTCCTTTCTCTATTGCTTCCTCGATAGTGCCGACATTCAGGAAAGCCGGTTCGGGCAGATAATCGACTTCACCGTCCAGAATCATTTTAAACCCTTTAATGGTATCTTCTATAGAGACCATTGTACCGGGAACTCCGGTGAACTGTTCGGCCACAGCAAAAGGCTGTGACAAGAAACGTTGTACACGGCGGGCACGATTTACCAATGTGCGGTCGGCATCCGAAAGTTCTTCCATACCGAGGATAGAGATAATATCCTGCAACTCCTTGTTGCGTTGGAGAATCTGCTTTACGCGCTGGGCTACTTCGTAATGCTCCTGACCTACGATATGCGGGTCGAGAATACGAGAGGTAGACTCCAACGGGTCGACAGCCGGATAGATGCCAAGTTCGGTAATCTTACGGCTCAATACCGTTGTTGCATCCAGGTGCGTGAAAGTAGTGGCGGGTGCAGGGTCGGTCAGGTCATCGGCAGGAACATATACTGCCTGTACGGAAGTGATGGAACCGTTGCGTGTAGAAGTAATGCGTTCCTGCATAGCACCCATTTCCGTTGCAAGTGTAGGCTGATAACCTACGGCCGAAGGCATACGTCCCAATAGGGCAGACACCTCGGAACCGGCCTGGGTGAAACGGAATATGTTATCAATGAAGAACAATATATCGCGCGGACCGTTCGATTCAGACCCCATGTCACGGAAAGATTCGGCTACCGTCAAACCGGACAACGCAACCGACTGGCGCGCACCCGGCGGCTCGTTCATCTGACCGAATATCAGGGACACCTGCGATTTGGCCACTTCGTCATAGTCCACTTTGGAAAGATCCCAATGACCTTCTTCCATTCCTTTCTTAAACTCTTCGCCATAACGGATTACACCGGATTCAATCATCTCCCTCAACAGGTCGTTACCTTCACGGGTACGCTCTCCCACTCCGGCAAATACGGAAAAACCGTTCTGCTTCTTGGCGATATTATTGATTAACTCCTGGATGAGTACAGTCTTGCCTACACCCGCACCACCAAACAGCCCAATCTTACCGCCCTTACTGTATGGCTCCAGCAGGTCGATAACCTTGATACCCGTATAGAGTACCTCTTGTACGGTAGTCAAATCTTCAAATTTAGGGGGTTCGCGGTGGATAGGATAAGCACCAGTACGGTCCAGTTCTTTCATTCCGTCGATAGAGTCTCCTACGACATTCATCAGACGGCCTTTGATTTGTTCTCCTATCGGCATAGTGATCGGTCCGCCCAACGGGTAAACTTTCATGCCTCTCTGCAGACCATCCGTACTATCCATAGCTACGGTTCTTACGGTATTTTCACCAATGTGCTGCTGTACTTCCACAATCAGCCTTTTACCGTGATTCTTTCTTATTTCCAGTGCGTCGTGAATGCTTGGCAGCATCAGCTCTGCCTCTGTTCCTTCAAAATAGACGTCTACAACAGGTCCGATAACCTGAGAGATATGTCCAACAATCTGTGACATAAGCAATCTTTTTATATTCTATTTTCCTAATTATTTCCAGTAAAATTGTAAGTCGCTGCATGGAATCTTCCATCAGTCATGTCGCGTCTTTCATCGTCCAAATTCACTTGCTCTACTAACATTCGCGCCAGACTGTTTGTTCATTCAAAATAGTTACATAAACAACTTCGCAAATGTATAAACAAATCACGTCTAATTGTTCTCCTTAAAAGCATTTTTTCTATAAATTACACTATTTTGAACGATTAATACTACAATGGGAACAATTTGTTCCACACATAATAACGTTGGTTAACAATCGGTAATGCACCTAATCATAAAAAGCCATCCGTATTCTCCTAAAAAATAAGCCCTGTCTCGCGACAAGGCTTATTCACAACACAAACACAAAATAAAACACGACAAAACTACTATGCAATCTTACCTGTCTATGCCGGGGAGGCATATGTACTAATTACGGATATTCACATATACATAAGCAGCATCAGGCCGATTTGCATGTAATAAACAAATGCGGGGAAGCATTTGTTTATTTTCTGTATGTTAAAAAGTTCAAAATCATTATTCTTATTGAATGCCTCTCTCACGAAGCTTCAACTGCCAGTTCCATGCGGAGCGCAAAGTATCTTCAATACCTACTTCCGCTTTCCAGCCCAGCTCTTCGTTTGCCAGTTTCGGATCGGCCCACACCTTTACTATGTCTCCGGCACGGCGACCTACAATCTGGTAGTTCAGCTTCACACCGGTTGCCTTTTCAAACGCATTGATCAATTCCAATACGGAAAGACCGCGTCCGGTACCGATATTGAACACTTCCACTTTCTCCTTCTGTTTCTTCTCCAGAATACGGCGGATAGCTACAACATGAGCCTTTGCCAAATCCACCACATTGATGAAATCGCGGATACAGGAACCGTCAGGAGTATCGTAATCGTCACCGAATACACTCAATTTCTCACGGATACCGATAGCCGTCTGGGTGAGGTACGGTATCAGATTCTGCGGCACACCGTTAGGCAATTCACCGAGCAGTGCCGAAGGATGGGCGCCAATCGGGTTGAAGTAACGCAGCAGAATCGCATTGATGGGAGCACCGGAAGCAACCGTATCACGAACAATCTCTTCGTTGATTTGCTTCGTATTTCCGTACGGGGATTCCGCCTTCTTGATAGGAGCCTCTTCCGTTACGGGAAGATGGTCGGGCTGGCCATATACAGTACAGGAAGAAGAGAATACAATGCCCTCTACTCCATACTTAGGCATCAGTTCGAGCAGGTTTATCAAGGAAACCAAGTTGTTGCGGTAATAAAGCAACGGTTTTTCCACAGACTCTCCCACCGCCTTGCTTGCCGCAAAATGGATAATAGCCTTGATACCTTTATATTTAGCAAACACAGCGTCGAGACCGGCGTAATCCAGGCAATCCAATTTCTCGAATGCAGGACGGATGCCCGATACCTTTTCAATGTTGTCTACAACATCTGCGCTGGAGTTTGACAGATTATCGATAATAACGACTTCATAACCTGCGTTCTGAAGTTCTACCACAGTATGAGAACCAATATAGCCGGTTCCGCCTGTAACCAAGATTTTCTCTTTCATATTAATATAGATAATTTAGCTTTTAGGTTATCATTAGGCTACAAATGTAAGGAAATAAATTCATAAAGCACGTACATGACCGGTAAAAATTAACCAAAGAATATTTCACCCCTGACCGTGTACGATAACTTTGCCCATAAAAGACAAAGCGAAGAAACCGCCCTCTTCTTTTACAAAGAGAACCGGTTCTTCGCTTTAGCTTAAATTCAGAGTATATCTTAGAGCTTAACTACGCCGGAGAAGCCCATGAATGCCATAGCCAGCAAACCGGCAGTAATCAAAGCTATCGGAGTTCCCTGCATGCCCTTCGGCACGTTCACCAGACTCATCTGTTCGCGCAGACCTGCAAAGAGCGTCAGCGCCAGACCGAAGCCGATAGCCGTAGAGAATGCATAAACCACACCGGTCAGCAAATCATAATCTTTCTGGATAACGAGGATAGCCACACCGAGAATACAGCAGTTCGTTGTAATCAGAGGCAAGAACACACCTAAAGCCTGGTATAAAGAAGGAGATACTTTTTTCAGGATAATCTCCACCATCTGCACCAATGCGGCAATCACAAGGATAAAGGTGATGGTTTGAAGATAGCCCAGACCGAAAGCATCGAGCACAAACTTCTGAATGAGGAACGTTACGATTGTAGCAATAGTAAGCACGAATGCCACTGCTGCCGACATGCCCAACGCCGTCTCCACTTTCTTGGACTCTCCGAGATCGAACATGGCCGGACAGACCAGATTGCCGACATTCTCTATAAAAAGGATCGCTCC
>ENA-UESU01000802-UESU01000802.1-human-gut-metagenome-genome-assembly--contig:-NODE-802-length-25032-cov-14.494610_pt1 | contig 25032 bp, 25 predicted proteins | sample MGYA00243007_ERZ508008 | MGnify/ENA primary metagenome ERZ508008 (study PRJEB26167, sample SAMN06115399) | human gut metagenome | host: Homo sapiens | place: China:Henan | collected 2016-06-23...
ATGACTTCTTTCCATAAGCAGGAGGATATCCGTCCATTCTTTGAGAGCCAGCTGGAGGCATGTGGTGTTGAATATTTTGATTTTTATCTTATGCATTCACAGTCAAAGGATACATTTGAGCATTTTAAAAAATGTCATGCATATGAAACAGCGCTGTAGAAGCAGGTGCTGATATAATCATGCTTGATAATATGGACCATGATATGATGGCAGAGGCTATGAGAATAATAGATGGCAAGGCAGAGGTAGAGGTGTCAGGTAATATGACCAAAGAGAATCTTGCCAAGCTTTCAGGGCTTTCAGTTAATTATGTATCAAGTGGTGCACTTACACATTCTGCATCAATTATGGACATTTCATTAAAAAATCTTCATCCTGTACAGGAGTAATCATTGTCGGGGTGAACCGGGGAGTTGTAGCAATGAATGGAGAAGAGAGAAGAAATCAGATAGTAGATATATTAAAACATTCGTCAAGTCCTGTGCCGGGTACACAGCTTGCACAGATATTAGATGTAAGCAGGCAGGTTATAGTGCAGGATATAGCGCTTATCCGCGCGAAGAATATAGATGTTTTCTCAACTAACAGAGGCTCTGTGCTTAATGATAAGCAGGAGTACAGCCGCATACTTAAGGTTAAACATGAAGATGATGAGGTGGAAGCAGAGCTTGGAGCAATAGTTGACATGGGTGGATGGATAAGAGACGTTTTTGTGTATCACAAGGTATATGGTGTTATAAGAGCGGAGATGAATATCCATTCAAGGCGTGATATCAGGAAATATCTTGAGGAAATTGCAAATGGAAAGAGCAGCCTATTGATGAATGTGACATCAGGATATCATTATCATACAATTGTTGCGGATGACGAACAGACGGTAGACCACGATGGCCTTGAACTTCCGTTCTTTGGCGGCGGTCATCATCTTTTTGAAATCCGGGCGGTTCAGGTTGCCGCCGGAAAAGCCTTCGTCCTCAAAGACGACCGCTTGCTGTGCTGCGGCATCGCCGTAGTGGGTGCGGATATATTCGCGGCAGAGGTCGATCTGATTTCCGATGCTCTCGCCCTTGCCGGTGTAGCGGGACTTGCGGGAATAAATTGCAATGGTGTCGGCAGTTTTGGCCATGAGATACTCCTCCTGTTGTCTGGTGGCCGTAGATGCGGCTATTGTAGCATGACAAGCCATCTTGGCAAAGAAAAATAACGATAGTTATATATATTCATCACAAACAGAACGGAGGTGTCAAGGATGTAAACGGTCAAAAAAGGTGGGCTACGAACTTGCCATGCGTTTTACCAAGGGCAAGCACGCCTTTGTAGTAGCGGACCGGCAGCACATCCACAACCATGTGATTTTCAACTCTACGGCACTGGATGGCACCAGAAAGTTCCGGGATTTTTTCTTTTCGGCGTTGGCAGTGCAGCGGTTGAGCGACCTGATTTGCTTACAGGGATCAACTTGTGCAGTAATTTACGCAAGCTGCCCTTTTTTACACAGCCAATGCCAATCAACGCTTGAAATCGAAACGCTGCGCAAGTATACTATACTAGTTGTACTGTACAAATTTGAGCATGGATTAGTATATCAGTTGGTTATAAAAGACATACCAGAATTGAATCGTGCGGCAGGATCAAAACCTTACGAGGATGAAAATGAAATTCGATAGTAAATTTACGGATGAAATCTATACTTCCAATACGGCAAAGTTTGGAGAAAATGCGCTTCGAGCCATGCAGAACACGATCTACCATAATGGCGGCGTCGGAACCATTACCGGGTACTATGATGCGGAATTGTCGATTCTGTCGGTCAGTGATTTGATGCTGCATAATCTGAACCACAGCTATGAGTCCCTGATGGAGCAGACAAAGGGTTCGTTGAAGAATCTTTTCTATAAGAGAGATGCCACATTCCTTGACAATGCGCGCTTTCGTCAGATCAAGGGCGAAGGAGAAGGCCGGATCCTTACAGCAGATGGCTCTCCCGTCTATGTGCGTCTCTATAAAGAAGATGCAGCCGATACGGATGGAACACCGATCTGGGTCCTGTCGGTACAGATGAACTGGGCGCATGAAAATCTTGCGTTAGTCAACGAATCCATTCATTCTGCACTATGGTATTTTGAGTGCAATGAAAATGATGAGATCGTCAATGTGAACTGGAGCCATGCGTTCCGGCAGATCCTTGGTTATCATGACATTCTGGATTTTCCGAACAAACTGGATTCGTGGTCGAACCTTCTGCACCCGGAGGACTATGACCGGGTAATGCAGCTGCTTTTGGAAACGATCGCGGACAGAACCAATCAGACAAAGTACAATGTAGAGTACCGGCTGAAAATGCAGGATGGCCAATACCAGTGGTTCCGGGCATCGGCGGAGGTGATACGCCGTCTGGATGGCTCGGCCAATCGAATTGCCGGAATCATCAGCAACATTGACGCGGAAAAAAGAAGCCTGATGCAGGCGCAGCGGGCAGCGGCATTTCACCGCGCATTTACCAGCGCAAATCTCTGCGAATACTATGTAAATCTGGAAAAGAACTCTTTTGATACTTTCAAAGTGGAACCCTCTTTGATGACGGCCTTTGAGCAGAATCACACATGGGATGGACTGGTCAGATTCTTTGTGGACAACTATGTGGTTGAAGAGGACAAAAAGCCTGTAACGAATTTCTATAATCGCGCTTACATCGCGGAAAAATTAAAGGGGCTGGAGACGGAGCTGCGTCAGGACTGCCGCATCGTTCTGAATGGGGAGGAACGATGGGTCAGCAATGTGGTCATGCGCGGCGAGATCGAAGATTCGGAATATGCGATGATTTTTCTGCGGGACATCACAGAGTCCAAAACAGAGATGGCACGGCGGATGCAGATGGCCTCAGATAACGCATCGATGGATCTTTTGATCCAGAGCATGGTGCGTCTGCTGGATCGCTTTGTCGTCTGCGATCTGGAGAATGACCGGTATCGGTTCTACAATCTGCAAGGTGAAATGATATACGCGCCGATCGGAACCTACCATGATTTTGTGGAGCAGGTGGCTGCAAAGTATAAGACACTGGAACCGCTGGACGGATTGGCTGCTTTGATCTCGCCGGAAAATATCCGCAGGAATTTGCAGGGCGAGAACGACATCTACAAATTTGAATACTGCCCCATGGATGAGAACACCTATAAGATCGCTTCCTTCATTCCGCTGGAGTGGGATGGCACAAAGCTGGTCAAAGCACTGTTGGCATCTATGGATGTGTCACAGGAGAAAAAGGCCGAGATCGAATCCCATAAGGCACTGAAGGATGCGTACCGGGCGGCGGAAAACGCAAGCCGCGCCAAGACAGAATTTCTCTCCAATATGTCCCATGATATCCGTACACCGATGAATGCAATCGTTGGCTTGACCGCCATTGCGGGTGCGAATATCGAGAGTCAGGACAGGGTGGTCGAGTGCCTTGGCAAAATCACAAAGTCGAGCCGTCATCTGTTGGGACTGATCAATGAAGTGCTGGATATGGCCAGAATCGAGAGCGGGCGAATGAGCCTTGCCGAGGAGGATTTCAGCCTGCCGGAACTGGTCGATAATCTGCTCACCCTCACAAAACCGGCAATCGACGAGCACAAACATCAGCTCGAAGTCCACGTTGAGCACATCGAGCACGAAGCCGTCTGCGGCGACAGTCTGCGCATCCAGCAGGTCTTTGTGAACCTGATGAGCAACGCCATTAAATACACCCCGGATGGAGGAAACATCACCTTTACGATCAAGGAAAAACCGAACGGCTTCTCGGAGCTTGGCTGCTACGAGTTTTCCATCGAGGACAACGGCATCGGTATGACGCCGGAATTCCAGAAGATCATGTTCGAGCCGTTCAGCCGGGCAGACGATCACCGGACGACCAAGGTGCAGGGCACCGGTCTTGGCATGGCCATTGCAAGAAACATCGTCAACCTGATGAATGGTGATATTCAGGTCGAAAGCGCTCCCAACAAGGGAACGAAGATCACGGTCACGGTCTATCTGAAGCTTCAGGAGAACGAGAAGGAACAGGAAAAAGAACTGCTCGATCTGCCGGTACTGGTCGTGGACGATGACAAGACCTGCTGCGAAAGCACCGTTGCGACCCTTCAGGAGATCGGCATAGCGGGCGAATGGGTCCTGACCGGTAAGGAAGCTGTGGAGCGCTGCTATGTGCGTCATGAGACCAACAGCGACTATTTTGCGGTGATTCTGGACTGGAAGATGCCGGAAATGGACGGTATTGCAACCGCCAGAAAAATCCGGGAACGGGTAGGAGAAGATGTCACGATCATCATCCTGACTTCCTTTGATTTCAGCGAGATCGAAGAAGAAGCCAGAGCAGCGGGCGTGAATGCGTTTATGGCAAAACCGCTGTTCCGTTCCCGTCTGACGGCAACTCTGCGGCAGTTTAAATCCGAGAAGAAGGAGGAAAACGCCCGGAACTATCTGGAAGACTTTGCGAAGGAAAACTATGCGGGTAAGCGGATCCTTCTTGTGGAAGATAACGAGCTGAACCGTGAGATCGCAACCGAGATCATAGGCATGACGGGCGTGACCATTGACATTGCCGAAAACGGAAAAATTGCAGTCGAAAAGGTGATGGAAGCGCCAGAAAAGTGGTACGATCTCATTTTTATGGACATCCAGATGCCCATCATGAATGGTTACGAAGCCACTGCTGCGATCCGTGCGCTTGCCGGCAGCCGGGGCAAAGTGCCCATCATTGCCATGACGGCAAATGCCTTTGCCGAGGACGTGCAGCTGGCAAAGAACACCGGCATGAACGAGCATATCGCCAAACCGCTTGATTTGAATAAGCTGAACGATGTGCTGAAACAGTGGCTGTGATCTGTGCATTGCAGTAAGGCACATTATACTGAAGAACGCCGAGGAACTTCCCGTTGGAAAGGTGTCCTCGGCGGCTTTTTTGTATATAGGGCAGCAATTCTTGACCGTTTTTTGTGAAGGTGATGAGTTACGAGATGGAGCACAGCTTTCTTTGCAATGATCTCGATTGAATGCAACTGCACATATAAAGCAAAAAAGGAATATCCCTACTTGTAAATCTGCTGTAGAAAATCACCTGAGTTTGGGCAAAATTAACAAAGCGAAAAAGAAGCCCGTTTCTATCTTGACACACAGCAAAGAATATGGTACTGTAATCATGCATAGAATAAATTGTGATTCAAGTGCTTAATTTGTCTGTGCCTTACAAAAAAGAAAATTGTACGTGAGCAGCGTCGTTGGATTGTTACCGTTTGGCGGGCTAGACCAACTCTGCATAGCACAAGCCGAAAGCGTGTTTCAGCCTTCGGTATGTTTGCTGTGTCAAGAGTGGTCTTTTTTTATTGCCTTTTTCAACCTGAGGAGGAGAAACAATGCAATATACCGTCAAAAAACCGATCAACAACAACATCCTGCGCGTGGTGGACCCCACGGGCTGTGAGCTGATCGTCACCGGGCGCGGGCTGGGCTTTGGCGCTAAGCCGGGCTATAAAATCGAGGCCGAAACCGTGGAGCGCAGCTACCGCATGACCAGCCCTGCCGTGCAGCAGAAGTTGGTGGAACTTCTGGAACAGATCCCCTATGAGCATCTGCTGCTCACCGATGAGCTGGTGGCAATGATCCGCAGTCGGGTGAACTACCCGCTGAACGAGAGCCTGCTCATCACGCTGGCCGACCACATCAGCTTTGCCATCCAGCGCAGCGAGCAGGGGATTCGCTTTTCCAACCCGCTGATGGCTCCCATTCGGGAATTCTACCCGGAAGAGTATCGCCTTGGTATGGAGTGCCTTGCCACCATCCGCCAGCGCTGCCATGCAGACCTTTCGGACGACGAGGGCGGCTTCATTGCGCTGCACATCGTCAACGCAGAGCTCAACACCACCATGAGCGTGGTGAACGATGTCACCCGCTTTGTGGATGGCTGCGTGCAGGTAGTGGAATACTTTTACAACTGCCATTTTGACCGGGATGCACTGGATTTCAGCCGCTTTACAGTGCATTTGCGTTTTTTGCGCAACGCGTATTTCAAGGAAAACAGGAACAGGAAAACGATACCCACGACGAAGTGTTCCGCGCCCTGATCGCCCGCAATTGCAGCGAACACTACAAATGCGCCTGCTGCATTGCGGAGTATGTCCGCAACACCTGGCACAAGGAGCTTTCGGACGAGGAACTGGTGTTCCTTACGATCCATCTGAAACGGATTCGGATGGGGAAATAAGCTCTTTTGCTTCACTTTTGATTCTCCACAGGTCTTTCCTGTGTGGATATATATGCTGGATACGAACTTGAGAAAAGGAGAACTGAAGATGAAAGACAAGATCTTTGGCGTGCTGCAGCGCGTGGGACGTAGCTTTATGCTGCCCATTGCGCTGCTGCCTGTAGCGGGCCTGCTGCTGGGTATCGGCAGCTCGTTCACCAACGAAACCATGCTGGCGGCCTATGGCCTGAACAGCGTCATCCACCCCGGTACCCTGATCTACACCATTCTGGACGTGATGAGCCAGACCGGCAGCGCCGTGTTCAACAATCTGGCGCTGCTGTTCGCCATGGGCGTGGCCATCGGCATGGCTCGCAAGGAAAAAGAGGTGGCCGCCCTGTCCGGCGCAGTGGCCTATATCATTATGAATACGGCCATTCAGGCCATGATCAATGCGGCAGGCGGCGTAGAAGCGATGCCTGCCAACTCCACCACCACCATGCTGGGTATCACAACCCTGCAAATGGGTGTGTTCGGCGGCATCGTGGTCGGTCTGGGCGTGGCAGCGCTGCACAACAAGTTCTATAAGATCGAGCTGCCGCAGGTGCTGGCCTTCTTTGGCGGCACACGCTTTGTGCCCATCGTCAGTTCTATTGTGTATCTGGTGGTCGGCATTGCCATGTTCTATATCTGGCCGGTGGTGCAGAGCGGTATTGCCGCGCTGGGTGCACTGGTGCTGGCTTCCGGCTACGCAGGCACCTTTATTTACGGCCTGCTGGAGCGTGCGCTGATCCCTTTTGGACTGCATCATGTGTTCTATATGCCGTTCTGGCAGACCGCTGTGGGCGGCACCGCCATCATCGATGGCGTCACCGTGACCGGCGCACAGAACATCTTCTTTGCCGAGCTGGCTTCCAAGTCCACCACTGTGTTCTCGGTCAGCGCTACCCGTTTCATGGCCGGTAAGTTCCCCTTTATGATGTTCGGTCTGCCCGGCGCGGCGCTGGCGATGTACCAGTGCGCCAAGCCGGAAAAGAAAAAGGTTGCAGGCGGCCTGCTGCTGTCTGCCGCCTTGACGGCTTTCCTCACCGGCATCACCGAGCCGCTGGAATTTACCTTTATCTTTGTGGCTCTGCCCATGTACGCCGTGCACTGTGTGCTGGCCGGTCTGTCCTTCATGCTGATGCACATCCTGAATGTGGGCGTGGGCATGACCTTCTCCGGCGGTCTCATCGACCTGGTGCTGTTCGGTGTGATGCAGGGCAACGACAAGACCCACTGGATGTGGGTGGTCGTGGTCGGTGCGGTGTACTTTGTACTGTACTATATCATTTTCCGCTTTATGATCTCCAAGTTTGACTACAAGACCCCGGGCCGCGATGATGCCGAGGAAGTCAAGCTGTACACCCGTGCGGACGTGAACGCCCGCAGCGCCGCTTCCGGCAGCACCGCCCCCGCAGGGGATGATCCGGTCAGCGCCCTGATCGTAGAAGGTCTGGGAGGTGCCGACAACCTGTCCGACGTGGACTGCTGCGCCACCCGCCTGCGCTGCACCGTCAAGGATGTTGCGCTGGTCAAACAGGATGTGCTCAAGGCCTCCGGTGCCTCCGGCGTGATCTGCAAGGGCGACGGCGTGCAGGTGGTATACGGCCCCAAGGTGGCCGTCATCAAGGCAAAGCTGGAAGATTATCTGGAAAATGCACCTAAGACCCCGGCGGCGACCGCAGCACCCGCCCCGGCAACGGCTCCCGCAGCCCCGGCAGCAGCCGCAAAGGATACCGTGCTGTCTGCCTGCCTGAACGGCACCGTCGTCCCGCTGGCCGATGTGAAGGATGAAGCCTTTGCCAGCGGTGCACTGGGGGACGGCATTGCCATTGAGCCCACCGATGGTGAACTGGTGGCACCTGCTGACGGTGAGATCTCCTCCACCTTTGAGACCCACCATGCCGTGGGCATGACCACGGCTGACGGTGCCGAACTGCTGATGCACATCGGCATCGATACGGTCAAGCTGGGTGGCAAGCACTTTACCTACCTCGTCAACGAGGGTGACAAGGTGAAGAAAGGTCAGCCGTTGATCCGCTTTGAACTGGAAGCCATTAAGGCCGAAGGCTATCCCGTGACCACGCCGCTCATTGTCTGCAATACTGATGACTATGCCGCTGTCGTGGCTAAAGCCAGTGGCACCGTAAAGCAGGGCGATGCGCTGCTGGAACTGAAGCACTAAGCGTTTCTCCCAAACTGTAAGGCAGGGTTGTTATAAAAGGGGGGCTGTTGCAAAATAGCCCCAACAAAAAAATGAGATAGACAACCCCCAAAAGGGGTTGTCTATCTCATTTTTTGTTGTAAGCTGAAACTGCAATGAACCAACTACAACATGAACAGTATCGCAAAGTTAATCAATCGGAATATCCTTGTTCCGACCATCCGAAATTAGCTTTGATGCAGACAGAAAACTGTGCAGAAGGACGCTCGCAGACAGCAGAACACCCGCTAAGATCAGTCCTTCTTCTCGGCGGTGCGAGCAAAGAAGTTGGCGAGGACGGCACCGGAAATGTTATGCCACACCGAGAACACAGCGCCGGGGATGGTTGCCAGCGGATACTGTGCAAAGTGGGCGGCAGCCAGAGAGGTGGCCAGACCGGAGTTCTGCATACCGACCTCGATGGAGATTGCACGGCACTTGGTGGAATCCAGCTTCAGCAGCTTGCCCACACCAAAGCCGGTGAGGTAGCCCAGCAGGTTGTGCAGAACGACCACCGCAAGGATCAGCAGACCGCTGGTCATGATCTTGGCAGAGTTTGCGGAAACAACGGCGCAGATGATGAGCACGATGGCAGTGGTGGAGATCAGCGGCAGCACCCGGACGGCGTTCTGGGTGAAGGCGTGGAAGAAGTGGTTGACAACAAAGCCCAGTGCGATGGGAACCAGCACCACCTTGACGATGGACAGGAACATATTCACCGGGTTCACATCCACTCGCTGACCGGCATACAGCAGGGTCAGCAGCGGGGTGAGAAAGGGCGCCAGAACGGTGGAAACAGCGGTCATGCCAACGGACAGTGCAACATCACCCTTGGAAAGGTAGGTCATCACGTTGGAGGAGGTGCCGCCGGGGCAGGTGCCCACCAGAATGACACCGATGGCCAGTTCAGTGGGCAGGTGGAACACCTGGGTCAGTGCCCATGCCAGAAAAGGCATCAGGGTGAACTGTGCCACGCAGCCAACGACCACGTCTTTCGGACGGCTGAACACCACCTTGAAATCCTCCGGCTTCAGGGTAAGCCCCATGCCGAACATGACGATGCCCAGCAGGGTGTTGACCCATGCGGTCTTTACCACGCTGAAGGGACCGGGGAACAGCAGCGCCAGTGCTGCCACCACAATGACGATGGCGGCCATGTATTTACCCACAAAGTCGCTTACTTTTTCCAATGCTTTCATGATAAACTCTCCTTTTTCCAGAACACTTATTTTTGCGGATGCAAAGGCAATGAAACATCCGGAAAATGGCTTTCCCGCAAACAAAAACGCCTTTGTCCCCCTACGGTTCGTAAGAGACAAAGGTGTATAAAATCCTCTGCGGTACCACTCTTATTGCCGGTGCAAAGCCCGGCCCCTCAGTGCGCATCCAACAATGCGCGGTCCGTGATAACGGGGACCTGCCGTTCCTGCTTACTGGGGCGGAAACACCGCCCATTCAGCCGGAAAGCTCGGAGAGGATCTTCCCACGGACGCCCTGCGCTGCCTTGCACCATCCGGCAGCTCTCTGCGGCATTCTTTCCGGGTACTCTTTCTCGTCATAGCCGAATATTTCACTGCCACGGAGTATACTCCTCTGCCGGGTCAAAGTCAATAAAAACGACCCCTCTAGTTTTTCATCTGGTTCACACCGAAAGTGAAAACGGCTCACACAATGACTGCTCCGGTGTTCCCAGCAGGCGGCAGCCTTTACCGTGCCGGTGACACAGAGCCACTTGCCGTTGCTTATGCCGCAGAGCGCTGCCGGTAAAGGCGCTGGAAGAGGATGGAAAGATTTCTCGAAAGGGATATTTATGGGACATTGTTCCTGTTAGAATAAGCTCAGAAAGAAAAGCAAAACACACTTCAGACTGAGGAAAAATACCATGGCAAACGGTGATTACGGCTATTTCGGCAAAGGCGACACGGGCTATGCCCAGTACATGACGGCTTTCAACCGCAACTTCGGCGGCTCGTCCGGTGGCGGAAACCACAACAACAATGGCGGTGGCGGCGGGGACGGCAGCGGGTGCGGCTGCCTCATCGCTATTGCAGTGGTCGTGGTGCTGATCCTGATCGTCTTGGGTGGCTGAATCAATCCCTGCAGGTGAAACACAGGTTTTCCCTGTGGGGATTTTTCGAATCTGCTTGTAGAAAACGGCGGTCCATGGTAGAATGAAACCAAAGAAAAACAGGAGGGCTTACACATGGTTTTAATGGTTGTGGATACACAGAAAGGTATCGTGGATGAACGCCTGTATGCGTTTGAAAAGTTTGTCAGCAACATCAGGGAATTGATCCGGACTGCCCGCGAACAGGGAATCGAGGTCGTCTATGTCCAGCATGACGATGGGCCCGGTACAGGCTTTTCCATCGGAGACGATGAATTTGAAGTCTATTCCGGGTTTGCGCCGCTGCTGACTGAAAAACGGTTCGTCAAAACCGTATGCAGTGCGTTCAAAAAAGAAAGCGGTCTGCTGGAATATCTGACGGAAAAGGGCGAAAAAGATGTGATGGTCTGCGGTATCATGACGGACTTCTGCATCAATGCAACGGTGGAGGCGGGCTTTGAGCATGGCCTGCACATGATCGTTCCTGCCTATGCAAATTCCACGAAGGACAACGAGTATATGACAGGGGAGCAGAGCTACCACTATTACAATGAATTCCTCTGGCCAGATTGTTATGCCGATTGCGTGCCTATGGAGAAAGCGTTGGAACTGCTCAAAAAGTGAGGAGTTTACAATGATTTCTGAAAAAGTAAAAAATCAGATTCAAGTGGTGCAGGGTGACATTACTAAACTGGACTGTGACGGCATCGTGAATGCGGCCAATCGCAGTCTGCTGGGTGGCGGCGGTGTGGATGGTGCCATCCACCGGGCAGCAGGGCCGGAACTGTTGGCGGAGTGCCGCACGCTGCACGGCTGCCGCACCGGAGAAGCAAAAATCACTAAGGGCTACCGGTTGAGAGCAAAGTATATCATTCATACGGTAGGCCCGATTTATTCCGGCACAGCAGAGGATGCTGCGCAGCTGGCGGACTGCTACCGCAATTCGCTGGACCTTGCCAAAGAGTATGACGTCCACAGCATTGCCTTCCCGGCAATTTCGACCGGCGTGTATGGCTACCCGCTGGAAGATGCCACGGAGATTGCAGTCAAAACAGTGGCACAGTGGCTGGAAGATCACGCGGATTACGCCATGCAGGTGATTTTCTGCTGCTTCGATGCCCGGACGGAGCGGGTGTATCAGGCAAGGCTGTAACCGGAAGAGGTGTGAGAGATGGGCTTTTTCAAAAAGCTGTTTACAGGGATCGGTTTTGCGGCAGGATTCCTGTTCTTCGGATGCTTGTCAGTGATTGTGTATGCGTCCCGTGGACGGCATAAACCCTGCCATCGGCGCAGCAGCTTTTGGAACACACTGGAGCGCTACCTGATTTTTTCGTGGATCTGTGATGGTGTGCGCAGCAGCCGGAAACGAGCGGAAAAGTCCTATTATCAGCGCACAGGCAGCGATTTCTGGCAGACGCAGACACGGGTTCGACCGAAAAGTGTTAAAAATGCTGTTCCTGCGGTGAAAACACCAAGGCCGGAGACAAAAAGCACGAGCACAGGTGCAACGCGGTCGGTGAAACCAAAGAAAACCGGCCCTTCTTCTGCGGAGAAGAAAGCATCGGCAGCACAAAGCGGTGCCAAAAGCGTGTCGGTGCCGACTGTACTAGGGCAAAACGTTTCGGAGACTGACGCAGAAAAGCACAGCGAATGGTCAAAGCCTAAGCCAGAGCCCAAGCAGGAGCATGCTGCGCAACAGTCAGAAGCCAAAGAAGTACATCAAAAGTCCGCACAGCAATTGGAAGCAGAACGGCAGCAGAAACTGGAAACTCTGCGCACTGCGATGCAGAAACAAATTTGCGCCATCCATGCAGATGTAGAACTCCCGGCCAACGGTCAGAATGACAGTGAAGCGGCGGAGCAGAAACTGCATATCCTGCTGTATAAATCCACACTGCCTGAGAATGACCTGAATCAAGCGCTGGATGAGCTTCGGACGGAGCGCAGACGGCAAAAGGCAGAGTATCAGGGGACACCGTTTGCGGATGTGTTTCTGGTGAACCTGATTTTATCCGATGAGGACAGTGAACGAGCCTGCATCGTGGATGTGGGGGATACGGGCATGAGCTATGTCATTCCATGGAGCAACATCCCGAAAGACCTGCAGGAATCGCTGCACCGCTACGTATCGGAAGCGGAAGGAAAACTCTGCGGCTACTGCAAGGAAGAACTCTGCAACAGTGAAAGCGGCAGGATGGTCGTGGAACTGTATCTTGGTAAACAGGATGGGCATGGCTCCCGAATCCTGTACTGAAAATGGAGTAAAGATTGAAATACAGAGAAATCGCAGACGGCATTTTTGTTGACCGTCCCAACCGCTTTATTGCCCATGTGGAAGTGAATGGAGCAGTGGAAACCGTCCATGTCAAGAACACCGGGCGGTGCAGGGAACTGCTGCTGCCCGGTACTGCGGTGCGGCTGGAAGTGTCGGACAACCCGAAACGCAAAACAAAATACGACCTTGTGGCGGTACACAAGCAGGGCCTCGGCTGGGTCAATATGGACAGTCAGGCACCTAACAAGGTAGTAGGAGAGTGGCTTGCAAAACAGGGCTACGACTATATCAAGCCGGAATTCACCTATGGCAAGTCCCGCATCGACTTTTACATGGAAAAGGGCGAACAGAAGTACCTGCTGGAAGTCAAAGGCTGCACACTGGAAGTGGACGGTATCGGCTATTTCCCGGATGCACCCACCGAGCGCGGTGTGAAGCACCTGCACGAACTGGCGCAGGCACAGCGGACAGGATATCAGTGCGCTGTGGCCTTTGTGATTCAGATGGAAGGCATCACCGAGGTGCGGCCAAATGTCAGCACACAGCCGGAGTTTGGCACGGCACTGGCCGAAGCAAAGGCTGCAGGTGTGCAAGTGCTGTTTTTGCTCTGCCATGTCGGGCGGGACAGTCTGGAAATCGTGGAGCAGAGGGAAGGGTGAAGACGGCAGAAAAACGCTTTGCGTGATTCAGTCACAGAAATCATAAATAGGAAATGTTATCATATAGATACAAGAAACACACCGATAACATTCCAATGGAGGATTTCGATATGAAGGCAAAGTTTTACATCTGCAATCACTGCGGCAACCTCGTCACTACCATCCATAACGCAGGCGTTCCGCTGGTTTGCTGCGGGGAGAAAATGAAAGAGCTGGTTCCCAATACGGTGGAAGCCAGCGGCGAGAAGCATCTGCCGGTGGCAGAGCTTTCCGGCAGTCGTCTCACGGTCACGGTGGGCGCGGTGGAGCACCCCATGGCGGATGTTCACTATATCCAGTGGATCTTCGTGGAGACTGAGAACGGTGGGCAGATCCGCTATCTGAATCCGGGGCAGGCTCCCAGCACTGTTTTTGAATTGGGCAGTGAAAAACCGGTGGCCGTTTACGCATACTGCAATCTGCATGGGCTCTGGATGACGAAACTCTGATACAATCAATGCAAACGGGGAGTGATTTGATGTCACTCCCTGTTTTTTGATGAGAACTTTATGCGGTTCTTTTGGTTCGGAACTGTGTATAAATGGGATGGATAAAATGAGTAGGCACACTATATACGTTTGTTAAACGCTGACAGTGTTCAATTTTTTGCGTGGAATCGTGAAAATGAGACCTGTGAAAAACGTAGAAAATTTGATATGGTTGCGCTGCAAACTAAGACATATTGATGTTTTTGAAACGAGTTTATTAAAGACTGATAATACTCCGTGAGCTGCTCACAAGAGCAGCTCCATCGAGTCGCAGTCATTGTGCATTTTCAAGCTGAAAACAGGCCGGGACTCGGAAAAGGAGTCTCGGCCTGTTTGTGTTTTCGGCGCAAAGGAAAGGATTGAACAATGCGATTTGATGCAAAAGAATTCGGCGGACGTATCCGCGATTTGCGGAAAAAGAAGGGGATTACGCAGGAACAGCTGAGTATAATGCTGAACATTAGTGCGAACCATCTTGCAAAAGTTGAAACGGGAAGCCGCTGCTGCTCGATTGAGTTGCTGCAGGATCTTTCGTCCTGCCTGAATGTCAGAACGGACTATCTGCTGAACGGAGATGCACCGCATAACAACCATCTGAGGGAAAGACTGACATTTCTTGCACAGGAATTAGAAAAGATTACGGCGGACCTCCCGGTATGGGGATAGGAAAAAGCAGAATTCTCTTTTTCAATGCCCAAAAGCGTGGTAGAATAGGGAAAAGATTCAGTATCTGAAAAACGGAGCGCGCAACAATGAAGATTCTGGTCAGCGCCTGCCTGCTGGGCGAAAACTGCAAATACAGCGGCGGAAACAATTACAATCAGGCGGTCTGTGATTTTGCGCGGGGGCATCAGGTGGTTCTGGTCTGCCCGGAGGTTTTGGGCGGCCTGCCCACACCGCGGTGCCCGGCGGAAATCGTGCAGGGCGTTGTCACGAACAAAGAGGGCATCAATGTGGACCGGGAGTTCCGAGCGGGCGCAGCCAAGGCCCTTGCCATCGCAAAAGAAAATGGGGTGGAGCTTGCCATCCTGCAATCCCGCAGCCCCAGCTGCGGCGTGAAGGAAATTTACGATGGAACGTTTTCCGGGACAAAGATTCCCGGACAGGGCGTTTTTGCCAAGATGCTGATGGACGAAGGCGTCCGTGTTCTGGATGCCGGGGAATTGCCTAAAATTATCTTGAAAAATGAGGACGGAAAATGTCAATCAAACTGATTTGCAGCGACATTGACGGTACGCTGCTGCAATACGGCAAAAAGGAACTGGAAGACGAGATCTTTGAGCAGATACGGGAGCTGCATCGGCGCGGCATTCTGTTTTGCCCGGCATCCGGTTGGCAGTATACCAGCCTGCGCAAGCTCTTTGCACCGGTGGCGGACTGCTGTGTGTTTCTCTGCGAAAACGGCGGCGTGATCTATAAGGACGAACAGTGCATCGCCAAGAATCCGATGCCGCGTGCATTGGCCGAAGAAATCGCCAACGACCTGTGGACCCGCAGCGACGGGCAGGGCGAAGTGATGCTTTCCGGCCAGAATACTGCATACCTGATGGAGCGGGGTCTGGGAATGCTCAAGCGTATTCAGTTGGCGAATTTCAAGGGCGTGGAACTTCACGAAACGGAATTCTACCAGTGTGACCTGCGCAAGGCGGATTTCCGGGATGCCGCCGGTTGTAGGGTGGACATTCTGGGCAGCCGCCTGAAGGATGCGAAATTTTCCCTGCCGGAAGCGGTGAATCTGCTGGCAGATTTGAAGATCAAGCTGTCGTAAGAAGGAGAGAAAATGCGTCAACTCATCATTGCCCGAAAAGACCTGCAGATGTCTCCCGGTAAGCTGGCGGCGCAGTGCTGCCATGCTTCGCTGGCATTCCTCACCGACCCCATCGGTATGGGACAGGGCGTGGAACCCATTGAGAAAGACGGAGAAATTACCGGCTATCGGGCAGAAATCATGTTGGAGAAAGCAACCTATGAAGAATGGTTCGATGGTTCGTTTACCAAGACCGTATGTGGGGCCAAGAATCGAAATCAACTGCTGAAAGCAAAGACCATTGCCGAGGAATTGGGACTGGTGGAAAACAAAGACTTCTTCCTTATCCGGGATGCCTGCCACACCGAGCTGAAGCCGGAAGAATTTGATGAAAACGGAGAGGGAATGACCCTGACCTGCATCGGTTTCCGCCCGCTGCCGGATGAAATTGCACATCAGATCAGCCATAAGTTCCATTTGTATTGATTCCTGATTTACGGAATACGAAAGAAAGTCCCGGCCATTCTCCTGTGATTTGCAGGAAAATGGCCGGGATAGTTTGCTTTTTATTGAAGATTCATCCATGCCGCCAGCGCGTCCGCCGTCTGCCGCTGTTGTTCCTCGGCAGAGATGGTGGGTGTGCCATCGCCCTTCTGCGCACCGTAACTGCCGAACCCGGCATGACAGCCGCCGTCAATGACAGTTTCGGTGGTGTCCTGTGGGAGGTTCGTGCGGTCGGCTTCGTATTTTTCGCGGTTCAGCACACCATCCTCGCTGCCGTAAGTGGAATAAACTCGCAGGCCGCTGTCGGTCAGGTCGGCGGTGGAGTAGGCCGCCAGCAGCACCAGACCGTCCAGTTCATCGGTGTGCTTGGCCGCATAGCTTGCCGCCATGGCCCCGCCCAGCGAGTGTCCGCCGATGTACCAGTCTGTGACTTCGGAAAAGCGTTCCGGGATGCTGTCCGCCGCGTTCCTATCCAGTACGGCCAGATTGCAGGGCATCTTTACCAGCACGCACAGAATGCCGTCCTCGGCAAGGTCGTGCAGGAGGGGAGCATAGGCGGTGTTTTCCACCTTGCCGCCCGGATAGAAGATCAGCCCGGCGGTGGGAGATTCCGGCGCAAAGACCCAGTTGCCGTTCTGCTCGGAGACGCTCACGAAGCGGTCCGACACCAGTGCATCCTCGGCGGCGGGGTCTGTGTGGTAGTAGTCGCTGACGTAAATGCCGAATGCGATGCAGACGGCCAGCAAAACAGCCAGCAGGCAGAGGAACACTCTGCGGGGAAACGATTTTTTCTTCTGGTTCTTCATAGAACTCCTTTATTTTATAAGCATTTTCCGCAATCGCTGCAGCCGTTGCAGATCAACTTGCTGCCGCAGGTCTCGCAGTTTGCGCGGAAATGAGGCACATAGAGATCTTCCTGCGGGATGGGGTAGCCCCAGTCGTCCACGAGGTCAAAATGAATGGGCCTGCCCTGAAAATTCATGCCGGATTTATAAGCCATCCGGCTTTGCAGCTGCTTGCTGGGCAGGTGGTAGCGCCTGCCGTCCTTGATGAACACGGTGCCGGTCTCAATAAAGCAGAAGGTCACGTTGGCATCCACGCATTCCTGCCGGAGAGACTTGACCCAATCGAAATTGCAGGGGCGGGCACCATCGTAGTTTTCGCCGCCGCAGATGACCTGCTCGATCTGCCCGGCGGAAAGGTACTGCCGGATGCTTACTGGCCCGATGAAGGGCGCGCACATGATACCCTTGTGCTTGAAGGGCAGGTCAAACAGAATGGGAATGCGCTCATCGGCGCGGCGCTGATTTTCACAGGTGACGTTGAAAAAGATGTTGTTCCAACCGCTGCCCCAGTCCGGCGGCAGGCACTCCCGTACCCGCTGCGGCCGTTTGGTGAGCAGAAAAAACACCACATCGCTGCGCTGGCGCATGATGTCCCACACCTCAGCCCGCCACGGGTCGGCTTCTTCCAAGAAGAAATCTGAGGTCATGCAGACCCGGATCTGCTCACCACTCTGGATTTTGTAGTGTCCGGTGCGGTCTTTCTGGAGCGGGTAGGAAAAGCCGCTTTTCGTTTTGTAGATCTCGGCTCCGTTCTGGTCCCGCATCCGGTCGAGAAAATACATGTAGCAGTTCTGACAGCCCTCGCTGCACTTGACGCAGCCGTGCCATGGATTCCAGATGTCGTGCAGGAAGCTCACCTTCTTTCGGTACCTATTATTATAATAGCTGCGCGGACAGGAAACAAGAGCACCCCTTGCACCGCCCCATCGGATGTGATAGGATGAAGAAAACCATGTGAGGGAGGAACCACCATGCCGTTTCTGATGATCCGTAACGACATCACCAAAGTGGCGGCGGATGCCATTGTCAACCCGGCCAACCGGAACCTTTTGCAGGGCAGCGGCATCAGCCGTGCCATCTATCAGGCGGCAGGGGAGCAGGAGCTGACCGCCGCCTGCGAAGCCATCGGCCGCTGCGATTTGGGCAGAGCCGTGTGTACCCCGGCGTTCAGATTGCCTGCAAAATATATCTTCCATGCGGTGTGTCCGGCGTGGCAGGGCGGCGTGGCTGGGGAAGCAGAACAACTGGCGAGTGCCTACCATTCTGCGCTGGAATTGGCCGTGGAGCACCGTTGCGAGAGCGTGGCCTTTCCGTTGCTGTCCAGCGGAAACTACGGCTACCCCAAGGAGCAGGCCTTCCGCATTGCAGTGGATATAATCACGCAGTACGTCATGGAGCACGACCTGACCGTGTATCTGGTGCTCTACGACCGGGACTCGCTGGCCGTGAGCCGCAAGCTGTTCGCCTCGGTGGAGGAGTACATCGATGACCACTATGTAGCGCAAAACGATGAAAGCTACGGATTTGGCCGTCGGCGCAGGGAATTGTCAGAGCGGCGGAGGCTTCTGGAAGAAGATGCCGCCGTGCCGATGCTAGGTGCAGTTCCGGCACCCGCCGCGGCACCCAGGACAGCCCGCAGTCTGGAAAGCCTGATGGACAATCTGGGCGAGAGCTTCACCACCCGGCTGCTGCGGCTCATTGACGAGCGGGGGCTGAAAGACTCCACCGTGTACAAGCAGTCCAACATCTCCCGGCAACATTTCTCCAAAATTCAGTGCAATCGCGACTACAATCCCAAAAAGAAAACGGTGCTGGCCTTTGCGGTTGGGCTGCACCTGTCCGAAGATGAAACCATCGACCTGCTCAAGAGTGCGGGCTATGCCTTTTCCGATGGCTCTAAGCGGGACTGGATCGTGCGGTACTGTCTGGAACATAAAATCTATAACATCAATCAGGTCAACACGCTTTTGTTTGAATACGATCAGGAACAGTTGGGTGCGTGATTTGTCGCCTGCCCGTTGACCTTTTGCCCTCCGGTTTGTGGTATCCTTTTGCCAACGAAAGCGATACACCACAAAACGGAGGGCATTGTTGTGAAGAAAAATCTTACCGAGCTTGTTTTCATTCTGGACCGCAGCGGTTCCATGGGCGGGCTGGAGCAGGATACCATCGGCGGGTTCAATGCTATGCTGACCCGGCAGAAGGAGCAGGAGGGCGAGGCCAACGTGACCACGATCCTGTTCGACCATGAGGTGCAGCTGCTGCACGACCGTTTCCCACTGAAGGCTGTTGCACCGCTGACCGAAAAGGACTACTACGTCCGGGGCTGCACGGCGCTGCTGGACGCCATTGGCTACGGCGTGGAGAAGATAGCGAACATTCAGCACCATCTGCCGGAGAGCGAGCGCGCCGAAAAGGTCATCTTTGTCATTACCACGGACGGGCTGGAAAACGCCAGCAAACGGTTTAGCTATGAGAAGATCCGCCGGATGATCGAGCAGGAAAAAGAGCAGTACGGCTGGGAGTTCCTGTTCCTCGGTGCCAACATGGACGCCGTGAAGGAAGCTGCCCGCTTCGGCATCTCGTCCGACCGGGCTGTGCGGTTTGAGAATGACGCACAGGGCGTGGCGGTCAACTACCACGTTGTCAGCGAGACAGTCTCCCGGATGCGGGAAGCACCCTGCTGCGCGTCCATCGGCGCAGAGTGGAAAGAACAAATCGAAGCTGATTTCCAGAAGCGGCATCATAGGTAAGGGAGGAAACAGCCATGTTAGGAGCAATTTTGGGTGACATCGTGGGCAGTCCCTATGAATTTGACCACAACAATTACAAGCACAAGGATTTCCCGCTGCTGAGCGAGAAATCGCACTTCACCGATGATACGGTCATGACCGTTGCGGTGGCAGTTGGTCTGATTGACGGAAAGGGTCTGCCGGAGAGAACATTTTGTGCAGTGCAGCATGAAATGCGGTTCTGGGGCTGTGAATATCCCCATGCCGGTTACGGCGGGATGTTCCGCCGGTGGCTGCACACTCGTGATGTGAAGTATCTGCTCCTTGGTTTTTAATAAGACTCGATGAAGGGCGTCTTGCATCGGCCTGAAAAATCCGATATACTGAACCCAGAGAGTATATCGAATTTTTTGGGAAAAGGAGAGAACGGTATGGAACATCTTTATGAAAAGGCACTGGAAAGTGCGGAATATATCAAGACGCACACGAAAAAGCGCCCGAAGATCGCGGTGGTGCTGGGCTCCGGCCTTGGCAAGCTGACCGCGGACTTTACGGACACGGAAGAACTGTCCTACAAGGATATCCCCAACTTCCCGGTATCCACGGTGGCAGGACACAAAGGCGCATTGTTGGCTGGCAAGCTGGGGGACACGGAAGTCTACGCCATGGAAGGCCGCTTCCATTTCTATGAGGGCTACTCCATGAAGGAAGTCTGCTACCCGTTCTATGTGTTCAAGCTGTTGGGCGTGGAAAAGGTGGTGTTGACCAACGCCTGCGGCGGCATCAACCGGGAGTTTGCGCCGGGCACCCTGATGCTCATTACCGACTTCATCAACATGATGGGCACGAACCCCCTCATTGGCCCCAACGATGAGCGCTTCGGCCCCCGCTTCCCGGACATGACCGAACCTTACAGTCTGGAACTGCGGAACCTTGCCAAGCAGACCGCCGATGAACTGGGCATTGCCTACAAGGAGGGCGTTTACATGGGCTTTATGGGCCCTTGCTATGAAACGGCGGCTGAAATTCGCGCCTTTGCGGGGATGGGAGCCGATGCCGTGGGCATGAGCACCGTGCCGGAAACCATGGTCTGCAACTACATGGGCATGAAGGTACTGGCCGTCAGCTGCATCACTAACATGACCACCGGCATCCAGACGGTCAGGCATAACCACGCCCGCGTGCTGGAGATCGCAAATCAGGCAGGCGATACCCTGTGCCGATGGCTGGGTGCGGTGATTCAGAGAATGGAGTAAAAAAGATATACCATGAAAATCCTTTCGTTTGGTTCCCTCAACTACGATTATACCTATGAGGTCGAGCACTTTCTCGCGCCCAAAGAGACCCTTGCAGCCAAGTCCATGCAGCGGGGCTTTGGAGGGAAAGGCGCAAACCAGTCTATCGCCTTTGCACGAGCTGGATTGTCAGTATACCATGCGGGTCGTGTCGGCGCAGATGGACAACCATTTGTGGATTACCTGAAACAAAATGGTATTCATACAGATTATCTGATAAAGGACGATGCTGCTGCCACCGGCCACGCCATCATTGAGGTATGCCGCGGCGAAAACTGTATCCTGATCTACGGCGGTGCCAATCAGGAGATCACCACAGAGCAGATCGACCACACACTGAAAGCCTTTTCGCCAGGCGACTGGCTGGTGCTGCAAAATGAGATCTCCAATCTGCCGTACCTGATGCAGGCCGCACAGAAAAAGGGGCTTTCCATTTTCTTCAATGCCGCACCCTACGATGTCGGCATCTTGACCTACCCGATGGAACTGGTGGATGTGCTCTGTGTCAACGAGGTGGAAGCCTGCGCCCTTGCCGGAACCGAGACCTTTGAAGCGGACGCTGTTTTGACCCTGCTGCACGAAAAATACCCGCAGACCCGTCTGCTTCTGACAGCCGGGAGTGCGGGCAGCTACTATCTGGATGCAGAGCGGCGGCTGTTTGTCCCCTGCGAAAAGGTGCAGGCCGTGGATACTACAGCTGCCGGGGACACTTACAGCGGCTATTTTCTGGCGGGCCTTTGCAGCGGCAGTTCAGTAGAGGACGCCATGCGGCTTGCTACCAAAGCAGCCGGAATTGCCGTGCAGCGCAAAGGTGCAGCGGCATCCATCCCGGAAATCAAAGAGTTGAAATGAATGATACAGAAGGCCATGTGGATATTCTGGTCTGCATGGCGGGCACCGGCGGCACGGGTTTTGGTACAGCAAGTTATCTGCGCAGCCGCAACCCGAATCTGCAAGTGGTTCTGGTGCAGCCCCATCCGGACTCCCGCCTGACCCCGGAGCACCCGGATGCGCAGATCATAGATGGCGTTTTGCCGGCGTATGATGTGCCGGAAAGCGCACTTTCCGACTATCTGCGGTCAGACTGGAGCGATGCGTGCATCAATGTCCGCACCGAGGAAGCCTACGAAACGGCCCATGAGGTGCTGCGGGCGGAAGGACTGTTTCTGGGTACATCGGCAGCAGCGGCTTTGCACGCAGCGGTGCAGGTGGGCCGCAGACCGGAGAATCAGGGAAAGAACATCGTGGTCATCGTCCCGGACAACGGCATGAAATACCTGTCTGCGCCGATGTACCGGCAGAAATAATAAAAACACGATGATGCGACTGAATCTCGAAAAGATTGCATAGGATTTTATAAAAGTATTATTCTTTTGTGAATTTTAGCACTCTTCTATTGACAGTGATAATTAACGGTGCTATAACAGTGGCGTGCTCAGGAGGAAGGGCAAAAGGAGAGCCGCTAGGCTCCCCGGAAAGCCTTTCTGAATGGACGCTTCAGATTTTTTGCCCCGACCCGAACGCCGGGATTGGAGGAATGATTTATGCTTATGCCGACTGTTTTCCATGAAAACCTGTTCGATGATTTCTTCGATCCGTTCTGGAATGACGCTGCACTGGAACGTGCTATGAACCGTGAGGCTCGTGGCGCCTTTGGTAAGCGTGGTGCAAACATGATGAAGACCGATGTCAAACAGACGGACAATGGCTACGAAGTAGCTGTTGACCTGCCGGGCTGCAAGAAGGAAGACGTCCAGATGGAACTGGACGACGGCTACCTGACCATTCAGGCAGTGCGCAGCCACAGCAACGATGAAAAGGATAAGAAGGGCCGCTACCTGCGGCGCGAATCCTTCTCCGGCACCTGCGCGCGCAGTTTCTACGTGGGCGATGTGAAGAAGGAAGACATCCATGCAAAGTTCGAGGATGGCGTCCTGCACGTCGAGCTGCCTGCTCCTCAGCAGACGAAGGCTTTGCCTGAGAACCCGAATCTGATTGCAATCGAGTAAAACGCCGGTCGTGTGCGCCAAGGCACAACGCACATAAAGTGGCCCCGGAGAGCTGTAACAAGCCCTCCGGGGCCATTTTTGTTTCCCGACATCTTTTCCGCAGCGGCAGGGCGTGGTAGAATAAGGGCAGAACCGATCCACAGGTGAGAAAATCGAACTTCAGAGAGAGGAGATGTTTCTATGCAGTCCGATGAACTGAAACGCCGGATCTCGGCAGGCAGAGGAGATGCTCTGGCCGATCTGGTTTTGAGAAATGCCAGAATCGTCAATGTGTTTACCGATGAGATCGACACCGCTGACATTGCCATCAGCGGAAACTGTATTGTGGGCGTGGGTGCGTATCATGGCTGGAAAGAAGTTGATCTGCACGGCAAATATGTCTGTCCGGGACTGATCGATGGGCATATCCACATCGAAAGCTCCATGCTCTGTGGCCCGGCCTTCGAGCAGGCAGTGCTGCCCCACGGTACCACTGCGGTGGTCACAGACCCACACGAGATCTCGAACGTTGCGGGGCTGGAAGGCTTGGATTTTATGCTGGAAACGACAAAAAGTCTGACCCTTTCGGTTTATTTCATGCTGCCCTCCTGTGTTCCGGCCACGGATCTGGATGAATCCGGTGCGGTGCTGAACGCAGAACAGCTCCGGCCTTACTACGGCGATCCCCGTGTGCTGGGGCTTGCGGAACTGATGAATGCCTACGGAACGGTGCGCTGTGACCCGAAGATCCTGCAGAAGATCCGCGACTGCACCGAAGCGGGAAAGATCGTGGATGGCCATGCACCGCTCTTGAGAGATAAGGACCTGAATGCTTATATTGCGGCAGGCGTTCAGTCCGATCACGAGTGCTCCAACATCGAGGAAGCCATGGAAAAACTCCGGCGCGGACAATACATCATGATCCGGGAAGGAACGGCTGCAAAAAATATGGAGGCCCTGATGCCGCTGTTCCGGGAGCCCTATTGCAGCCGCTGTATGCTGGTGACGGATGATAAGCACCCCGGTGACCTGCTGGACAGCGGACACATCGATTCCAACATCCGTAAAGCGATCCGGCTGGGGGCGGACCCGGCAGTGGCCGTCAAAATGGCAACGCTGGTCCCGGCACAGTATTTTGGATTAAAGCAGCACGGTGCCGTGGCACCGGGGTATGCTGCCGACCTCATTGTAGTATCGGATTTTGAATCCTTTACGGTCGAACAGGTTTACAAGAATGGCACGCTGGTGGCCGAGCACGGAAAAACGCTGAAACCCGCACCGCTTGACATCGACCCTGTGAGATTTTCCCACGTTATGGATTCCTTTGATCTGGATGAGATCACACTGCAGGACCTGGAACTTCGGGAAAGCGGGGAGCAGGAGCGTGTCATCTGCCTGAACCGGGGCGAGCTGCTTACGGAGGAAAAAATCATCCCGTTCCAACGGCATCCGGGCAAAGCTCCCGGTGTGGACCCGGAACACAACATCGTAAAACTGGCCGTTTTTGAGCGGCATCATCACTCCGGCCATGTGGGCATTGGCTTTTTAGGAAACTTCAGCCTGAAATGCGGAGCCGTTGCATCGAGCATCGCACATGATTCCCATAACCTGATCGTGGCAGGGGACAACGATACCGATATGATGCTGGCCGGCAACACCGTGCGGAAAAACAAAGGCGGACTTGCGTTTGTGTCAGATGGACAGGTCGTGGCAGAACTTGCGCTTCCGGTGGCCGGATTGATGAGCACCGAAAGCGCAGAGAGCGTTGCGGCGAAAATGCAGGCGCTGAACGATGCCCTCAAGGCACATGGGTGTCCGCTTCAGCAGTGATCTCAGAAAAAGGTATGCCGTAGAGGCCGAGATGACAAATGCCACGATTGTCACT